>Ga0209023_10000097_pt1 | contig 153215 bp, 137 predicted proteins | sample LakOneMetagenome_FD_187468 | JGI IMG/M metagenome (GOLD analysis project Ga0209023, IMG submission 187468) | Freshwater and sediment microbial communities from Lake Erie, Canada (SPAdes) (version 2) | ecosystem: Environmental > Aquatic > Freshwater > Lentic | place: Lake Erie, Canada...
CCGGCGACATCCAGCTGACCATGGCGCAGAAGATCCCGGTCGCGGGCGCGGTGATCGTGACCACGCCGCAGGACATCGCCACCCTCGACGCGCGCAAGGCGCTGAAGATGTTCGAGAAGCTCGGCATCGCCGTGCTCGGCCTGGTCGAGAACATGGCGGTGCACGTGTGCTCGAACTGCGGCCACGCCGAGCATGTGTTCGGCGAAGGCGGTGGCGAGCGCATGGCCGAACGCTACGGCGTGCCGCTGCTCGGCAGCCTGCCGCTGGACGCCGCGATCCGCGAACAGGGCGATATCGGCGTTCCCATCGTCGCGGCACGGCCGGATTCCCCGGTCGCCGCGCAATGGCGGGCGCTGGCGGCACGGGTGGTCGAGGAACTGGAGAAGCGCCCGCGCGCGCCGGCCGGGATCGATCTGTCGTTGCGGTAGGGCGGGCTTCGGCCCGCCATCGTCGAGCCGCAGTGCCTGTGGCGGGCCAAGGCCCGCCCTACAATATCGCCATCATTTCCGGGAACACCGCATGAGCATCAAGAGCGACCGCTGGATCCGCCGCATGGCCGAGCAGCACGGCATGATCGAGCCGTACCAGCCGGGCCAGGTGAAATTCGCCGATAAAAGCGGGGCGAACGGCGAACGCATCGTCAGCTACGGTACCTCCAGCTACGGCTACGACGTGCGTTGTTCGCGCGAGTTCAAGGTGTTCACCAACATCAACTCGACCATCGTCGATCCCAAGCACTTCGATCCGAAGAGCTTCGTCGACGTGGTCGCGGACGAATGCATCATCCCGCCGAACAGCTTCGCGCTGGCGCGAACGGTCGAATACTTCCGCATCCCGCGCGATACCCTCGTCGTCTGCCTCGGCAAGAGCACCTATGCGCGTTGCGGGATCATCGTGAATGTCACTCCGCTGGAACCGGAGTGGGAAGGGCACGTCACGCTCGAGTTCAGCAACACCACGCCGCTGCCGGCGCGCATCTACGCCAACGAGGGCGTGGCGCAGATGCTGTTTTTCCAGGCCGACGCCGACGACGTGTGCGAAACCTCGTACAAGGATCGCGGCGGCAAGTACCAGGGACAGACCGGGGTCACGCTGCCGAAGACCTGATGCGTCGTCGCGGCATGCAATTGATCCGGCATGGCGTGGCTCACGGGGGCACGGCGCGCCGTGCCCCGTCCGGGCGGTTTCCGAGCGACCCGGCGTGCGGGCTCAGTTCTGCGCTGGCGCCGCCGTTGTCGAAGGCGAAGGCGCTGCCGTGGTGTCGGCCACCGCCGCGGTCCACAGCTTCGTCTCGGGCGCGCCGCCGAGCATCTGTGCACGCACCAGCGGGATCGGCGGACCGCCGTAGGAAAGGAACTGGTCGTGGAACTGCTTCCACGCCGAACGTCCGCCCTTGTCCTTCGTCCAGTCCTCGCGCAGCTGCATGATCATCAGCTTGCCGAGGGTGTAGTTGAGGTAGGCCGGATCGTAGGTGCCGCGCGCTGCCTGCTGGCGCGCGTTGCCCGGATCCTGCAGGCCCTTTTCGCGGAACATCTGCTCGGACTGCGCCATGCTCATGCCGCCGGTATGCATGCCGATCGCGGACAGGAAACGCACGTCGCGCAGCAGCGCTTCGCTCAACTGGCCGATGTGCGTTTCCGGCGTCGCGCCGTCGAGGCCGGCATCGAACATCATTTCCTCGGTGTAGTGCGCCCAGCCTTCCGCGAATGCATAGCCGACGAACAACTGCCCGAATTTCCATCCGGCGCGGTTCGAATGCAGGAACTGCAGGAAGTGGCCGGGCCACACCTCGTGCGCGGAAGTGAACAGCAAGGTCGACTTGCCCGGCACGTAGGCGTCCTGCTCGGCCTTGGGCCAGCTCGGGTCGGGCGGGGCGATGTAGTAGACGGACGGCAGGTTCTTCTCGTATGGGCCGGGGATCTCGATGTAGGCGAAGTTCCAGCGGTTGAACGGCGGCGCTTCCTCGACCTTCGCCTGCTCGGGGCCGGGAATGGTGACCAGGTCCTTGTCGACGATGAACTGGCGCAGGCCCGCGAGTTGCGCGCGCGCGCCTTCGACCGCGCCGCCCTGCGGCTTGTCGGCGTTTTCCTTGTCCACGCACTGCTGCAGCGTCTTGCCCGGTGCGAACTGGTCGCAGGCGGACTTCAGCGACGCCAAATTGCGCGCGAGGTCGGCTTCGCCGGCGGACTTGAGCTGGTCGAGCGGGATGTCCACGCGCTCGGTCGCGTGCAGCATCTTCGCGAACTTCTCCGCGCCCAGCGCGAAACCTTGCGTGGCCTGCGGCTTCTGCGCCTTCAGCCAGTCGGCCATGTCCTGGGTGGCCTTGATCGCGGCGGCGTTGCTGGCCTTGAGCCGCGCCTGCAGCGCGTCGTCCTTCACCTCGGCGAAGATCTTCGGCACGTCGCTGGCGAAGAAACTGGCGTAGCCGCCGAAGGAATTGACGCCGAGGTCGATGTAGGAAGCCGGCAGCGGCAGCTTGAAGTTGGCCTTGATCTGTTCGATCGCCCTGGGCAGCGACTCCTGGTAGCGGATGAATGCGTCCATGCGCTGCGCCAGTGGCGCGTACGGGCGGGTGAGGTACATGCTCGGCGACAGGTCGCCGGTATAGAACGCCGGGTTGCTGTAGGCGAAGCCGGAATCCTCCAGCCAGAACAGGTTGCCGTCGATCACCGCCAGCGCGTAGTCGCGGCGGAAGCGGCCTTGTGCGTCGAGTTTGTCGTCGGCGAACGCGGCGAAGGCGTCGCGCTGCGCGTGCAGCCAGTCGGCGGTGGCCTTGAGCCCGGCCGGGCTGTAGTCCGGCAATTTGCCGTCGAACTCGTGCTTGCCGGCGCTGGCGGCGAACACCGGGTTATGCTGGAAATAGCCGTCGATGAACGCGTCCACCGCCTTGTCGAGCGCGGCGTCGTCGTTCGCCGCGGCGGTCGTGGCCGGCGCTGCGGGCGCGATCGATGCGTCGGTCGAAGCATTCTGCTTGCAGCCGGCGAGCGCGGCGGCGATGCAGGCGGTCAGGGCGAAGGCACGAATCGGACGCATGGCGACGGCTCCACGGAGGGAAGTCGCGAGACTAGGCGCTCGCAGGCGGGGGCGCAACGCCGCCGTGCCTCCAACGCCAGCGCATGCTCAGCGCGGCAGCAGGTCCCGCAGCAGGCGCACGCGTTCGACCAGCATTTCCGGCGGATACGGCCGCGCGGCCACGCGCCCCCACACCGGCGCAGGCCACGCGGGGTCGCCCTCCTCGCGCGCGATCACGTGCACGTGCAGCTGCGGCACGATGTTGCCGAGTGCGGCGATGTTGAGCTTGTGCGGGCGGAACGCCTCGCGCAGCAGGCGCGCGGCGAGGTCGATCTCGTCGGTGAGCAGGTGGCGCTGCGCTGCGTCGAGGTCGACCAGTTCGCGCGCTTCGGGTACGCGCGGCACCAGCACCAGCCACGGGTAGTTCGCGTCGTCCATCAATCGCAGTTCGCACAGGCCCAGCGCACCCAGCGGATGCGTGTCGGTGGCCAGTTGCGGGTGCAGTTCGTAGCGGGTTGGCTGTGCGGCGCGGCTCATGGCGAAATCCTCATCCAAGCGCGGCGGCGAAGAAGTCCAGCGTACGCTTCTGCGCCAGCGCCGCGCTGTCGGCGTGGTAATGCACGGGATCGATCTCGCGGTTGAAAGCGTGGCCAGCGCCGGCATAGACATGCACGGCGGCTTGCGGATGCTTGCGCCTGTGCAGTTCGATCACCTCGGGCGGGATGCCCGCGTCGTCGGCGCCGAAATGGAACAGCATCGGCGTGCGCAGCGGCTCGTCGATGAAATCCACCACGCGCGAACCGTAGTAACTCACCGCGGGCAGGCCGAAGCGGGTGTTGGCCAGGAAGGCGAGGGTGCCGCCCCAGCAATAGCCGACCACGCCGACCTTGTGGCCTTCGTCGTGCAGCAGTTTGGCGGCGGCGCCGACGATGGCGATGGCGCGTTCCGCGCCCACTTCCGTGCGCAGTTCGATGCCGCGCTGCATGCCGGCGTCGTCGTAGGCCAGTTCGACGTTGCGCTCGACCGGATCGAACAGCGCCGGCGCGACCGCGATGTAACCCTTGGCGGCGAAGCCGTCGGCGACGCTGCGGATATGCGGATTGACGCCGAAGATCTCCTGCACCACCACCAGCGCGCCCAGTGGCGCGCCTTCGGGGTCGGCGCGCCAGGCGTCGACCTTGCCCGCGGGCGTGTCGATGGCGATATCGCGGCCCATGCGTCGTCTCCTCGCGGCGTGGGTCGATCCCGGCCCCGACTATAATGCGCAACCCGTAAAAAGCCGCAAAACCGGCCGCCGCCATGTCCCTGCAACAGCCAAAAGTCGGATTCGTCAGCCTCGGCTGCCCCAAGGCGCTGGTCGATTCCGAGCGCATCCTCACCCAGCTGCGGGTCGAGGGCTACGACCTGGTGCAGAGTTACGACGATGCCGACGTGGTCGTGGTCAACACCTGCGGCTTCATCGACAGCGCCGTGGCCGAATCGCTGGACGCCATTGGCGAGGCGATGGCCGAGAACGGCAAGGTCATCGTCACCGGCTGCCTGGGCAAGCGCAGCGAGGTGATCCGCGAGGCCTATCCCGACGTGCTCTCGATCAGCGGCCCGCAGGATTACGCCAGCGTGATGGACGCGGTGCATGTCGCGTTGCCGCCGAAGCACGATCCCTTCATCGACCTGGTGCCCGACTACGGCCTCAAGCTCACGCCGAAGCATTACGCGTATCTGAAGATTTCCGAAGGCTGCAACCACCGCTGCAGCTTCTGCATCATCCCGTCGATGCGCGGCGACCTCGTGTCGCGGCCGGTGGACGAGGTGCTGCGCGAAGCCGAGAAGCTCGTTCGCGGCGGGGTCAGGGAACTGCTGGTCGTCTCGCAGGACACCAGCGCCTACGGCGTCGACGTGAAATACGCCGAGCGCACATGGCGCGAAAAGTCGTACCAGACCCGGATGAAGGCGCTGTGCGAAGGCCTGTCCGAACTCGGCGCGTGGACGCGGCTGCATTACGTCTATCCGTATCCGCATGTCGACGACATCATTCCGTTGATGGCGGAAGGGAAGCTGCTGCCTTACCTCGACATCCCGTTCCAGCACGCCAGTCCGCGCGTGCTGAAGCTGATGAAGCGGCCGGGCGCGGTGGACAAGACCCTGGAGCGCATCCGGCGCTGGCGAGGCATCTGCCCGGAACTCACCATCCGTTCCACCTTCATCGTCGGGTTCCCCGGCGAAACCGACGCCGAGTTCGAGGAACTGGTGGAATTCCTCGACCAAGCGCAGCTCGACCGCGTCGGCGCTTTCGCCTATTCGCCGGTGCAAGGCGCGAAGGCGAACGACCTGCCGGATCCCGTCGACGAAGCGGTGAAGCAGGAGCGACTGGCGCGTTTCATGCAGCGCCAGGCGGCGATTTCCGAAGCGCGGCTGGCGGCCAAGGTCGGCAGCGTGCAGACCTGCATCGTCGATGCGATCGATGGTGAACTCGCGATCGCGCGCTCGATGGCCGACGCGCCGGAGATCGACGGCCTGGTGCAGGTGCAGGACGGTCGCGAGGCCGGCTTGAAGCCCGGCGACTTCGCCTTCGTGCGGATCATGGGCAGCGACGAGCACGACCTGTACGGCGAGGTCGACTACAACGCCTGATCTTCGCGCTGGCCCGATCCTCGCGCCGGAGTGGGCCTGGCCGGTCTATGCTCGACGCAGGTCGATCCGGAGCGCGGGCATGTCCTTCTCCAGCATCTTCAATCGCATGGCCAAGTGGGCCTCGCGCTTCACCGGGCGGCCGCTGTGCTTCGCCCTCGCGCTGCTGGTCGTGCTGGCCTGGGTCGTGACCGGCCCGATCTTCAAGTTCAGCAACACCTGGCAGCTGGTGATCAACACCGGCACCACGATCGTCACGTTCCTGATGGTGTTCCTGATCCAGAACTCGCAGAACCGCGATACCGAGGCGATCCAGCTCAAGCTGGACGAATTGATCCGGGCCACGCGCGGCGCGCACAACGCGCTGCTCGACCTGGAGGAGCTGGAGGAGGCCGAACTCGACGGATTCCGCGACCGCTACATCGCGCTGGCGAAAGCTGCGCGCGAATGCCTCGACGACGACGAGACCGAACGCGGGACGCCCGAAGTGGAAGATCCGCGCCGTCAGTCGCCGCGGTAGCGAATTCCGATGATGGAGAAGCGCACCGCTCCGCCGGGCAGGTGTGCCTCGAATTCGTCGTCCACGCGCTTCTTCAGCATCGCGCGGGCGAGCGGCGCGTCGATGCTGATCCAGCCGCGCTGCGCGTCGGTTTCGTCGGGACCTACGATGCGATAGCGCGCGGTGTCGCCGCTGTCGACGTTCTCCACCTCGACCTCGGCGCCGAAGAACACTGCTTCGCGATCCGAAGGCGCGGCATCGACCACGCGCAGGGCTTCAAGCCGCTTCGACAGGTAGCGCACGCGGCGGTCGATTTCGCCGAGCTGTTTCTTGCGGTAGGTGTATTCCGCGTTCTCGGAACGGTCGCCCTCGGCTGCTGCGGCGGCCAGCGCCTTCACCACTTCCGGGCGTTTCGCGCGCCAGAGTTCGTCGAGCTCGGCCTTCAGGCGATCGTGACCGCCGCGCGTAATCAGCGCGGTGCTGCCTTCGGCGGGCGGACGCCAGCGTCCCATGGCGTCACTTTTTACCTTCGCGTACTAGCGAATAATCGCCATCTTTGGACTCGAACGCATCCTTCGACCATGTCATGTAGAACTGTTTTTGTTCAGACGGGTTGTCAGGTTCGAGATACAGGTCTCCACCGTACAGAGACCAATGCCCCTCGCTATCGAGGTCGACATTGGCGCTTTCGGCATGGGTACGCATTCGATAGCGGCCACCCGCGAGCAGTTCGAGGCGAATGCCTTTCGCGACGAAGACGCCGGGAAGGTTGATCGCATTCGCGACATTCGATTCGGACATCTCCGCGTTTGCATGGTAGTGAGGCGTGACCGCTGGCGACAATGCGGATTCACGCTTGCATCCTGCGAACGAAGCCACACCCGCAAGCGCGACCAGCGTCCACAGGATTTGTCGGCTCGCGAGCACTACGGCTTACTTGCGCCCGCCGAAAATCCCGCCGAGCACGCCGCGCAAAATCTGCCGGCCGGCCTGGCTGCCCATGGTGCGCGCGGTCTGCTTGGCCATGGTCTCGATCATGCCCTGGCGGCGCTTGGTGCCGAACAGTGCGTCCTTGACCGCACCGGTGAAGCCGCCGCCATCGTCGGCTTGCTGCGCTTGCGTTGCGCCCTTGCCGCTGCTCGCGACGGGCGTGCTCGCCTGCGCATCGTCGTGGCGTGCGGCGAGTTTCTCGGCGGCGGATTCGCGGTCGATGGCCTTGTCGTACTTCGCACCGACTGGACTGCCCGCACGTACTTGAGCACGCTCCGCATCGGTGATCGCGCCCATGCGGCAACGCGGCGGCGCCACCAGGGTCTTCTCCACCGGCATCGGCACGCCCTTGTCGAGCAGCATCGACACCAGCGCCTCGCCGGTGCCGAGCTGGCCGATGGTTTTGGCGACGTCGAGATCGGGATTGGCGACGAAGGTTTCGGCCGCGGTCTTCACCGCCTTCTGGTCGCGCGGGGTGAAGGCGCGCAGCGCGTGCTGCACGCGATTGCCGAGCTGGCCGAGCACGTTGTCGGGCATGTCGTCGGGGAACTGCGAGCAGAAATACACGCCCACGCCCTTGGAACGGATCAGGCGCACGACCTGCTCGATGCGCTGCTGTAGCGCCGGCGGCGCGTCGTCGAACAGCAGGTGCGCCTCGTCGAACACGAACACCAGCTTGGGCTTGTCGAGGTCGCCGACCTCGGGCAGGGTTTCGAACAATTCCGACAGCAGCCACAGCAGGAAGCTGGAATACAGCCGCGGCTTCAGCACCAGCTGGTCGGCGGCGAGGATCGAGATCATGCCGCGCCCATCCTGGGTCGTGCGCATGATGTCGGACAATTCCAGGGCCGGTTCGGCGAAGAACGCATCTCCGCCCTGCTGTTCGACCTGCAGCAGCGCGCGCTGGATCGCGCCGATCGACTGGGTGCTGACCAGGCCGTACTTCGTGGAGATGTCCTTGCGGTTGTCGCCGACGAAGGCGAGCAGCGCGCGCAGGTCCTCGATGTCGAGCAGCAGCCAGCCGTTGTCGTCGGCGATCTTGAACACGATCTCGAGCACGCCTTCCTGGGTGTCGTTGAGCTCGAGCATGCGGCCGAGCAGGGTCGGGCCGATTTCGCTCATGGTGCCGCGCACCGGGTGGCCGAGCTTGCCGTACAAATCCCAGAAGATGACCGGATTGGCCTCGCTGCGGTAATCCTTCACCCCGATCTCGGCGACGCGCTGCTGCAGCTTGTCGTTGCTGCTGCCAGCGACCGCGAGTCCGGCGACGTCGCCCTTCACGTCGGCCATGAACACAGGCACGCCGAGCCGCGAGAAGCCTTCGGCCAGCGTCATCAGGGTCACCGTCTTGCCGGTGCCGGTGGCGCCGGCGACCAGGCCGTGGCGATTGCCGTACTTCGGCAGCAGGAACACCTGTGCGCTGTCCGGCGTGGTGACGGCCTTGCCGACGAGGATCGGATCCATGTGTTGCGGCTTCCTTGGGCGGGAAGGGCGATTCTATGCGCGGCGCCACATCGCGGCGAGTGGGTTGCGGCGCTTCGTGCACGGCGGCTACCCTGCGTTCATTCCCCGCATTTTTCCCACGCCCATGCCGATTTCCCTCCGTCGCTCCACGCACGCCGCGACGTGCCTGCTGCTTGTCGCCGCATTCGCCACTCCGGTCCATGCTTCCAGCCGGGTCGAGGCACTGAACCAGCGCATGTCCACGGCCGAGACGCAGTACACGCAGGCGCTGGATGACGCCGATGCCGGCGACGACAGCGCCAAACCGCGCGCCGATGCGGCGTTGAAGCAGATGGAATCGGTGGTCTCGGACTGCGGCCGCACCCGCGGCTGCGACCTGCAGGCGATCCTCGCCACCTACAAGCGCCTGCTCGAACGCCCGGTCGCCGACGACATGGACGACGAGGACGACGACCTCGACCCGGTCGATGTCACCGGCAACGGCGTGCCCGCCATGGCCAACGCGGGTGCGTTGCTTGATGAAGGCAACCGTCGCTTCGTGCAGAACGTGCAGTTCAACCCCGCGGTGCAGGCCGGCATCCGCCGCTGGCTGACCGACATGCGCCCGGCCCTGCTCGCCACCTACGAGAACTTCGAATACCTGAAGCCGCAGATGGCGCCTGCGTTCCAGCGTGCAGGGCTGCCGGAGGCGCTGCTGTTCGGGATCATGGCCAAGGAATCCAACGGCAAGGTGCATGCGGTGTCGCGCGCCGGCGCCGCGGGGCCCTTGCAGTTCATGCCCGCCACAGGGCGCACCTACGGCCTGGGCAACGACGGCAGCGGTTTCGATACCCGCTACGACCCGCGTTCGGCGGCGCAGGCGGCGGCGAGCTACCTGCAACAGCGCTACCTCGAATTGAACAACAGCATCGAACTGTCGCTGGCGGCGTACAACGGCGGCGAGGGCCGCGCGCTGCGCGTGTTCCAGTCGAGCGGCGGCCGCAGCTTCTGGGATTCCGACGTTTACGACCAGTTCCCGGCGGAAACCCGAGACTACGTGCCGATGGTGATCGCCGCGGCGTGGCTGTACCTGCACCCGCGCGAATATGGCTTGCGCTGGCCGCGGGTGTCGTCGAACCCCTCGTCGATGCGCCTGCAGCGCCCGACCTCGCTCAACGAACTCGGCATCTGCCTCGGCAACGCGCGCTACAACGACGGCTACCTGCGCGCGCTACGCAACCTCAACCCGCGCTACGACGTGAACGCGCCGCTGCCCGCCGGCACGATGCTCACCGTGACCACCCGTATCGCCGGCCTGTACGGCCGTTACTGCGTGCAGGGCGAACGCGCGGAACTCGCGCGCCAGCTGATGGCCAGCGACGCGCGCACCGCGGTGGTGCGAATCGGCAACATCGCGCCGGTGCCGGGCCCGGACGCGAATGGCGTGCCTACCACGGTCGCCACCGGCCAGCCGGCGCCGGTCATGCCGAAGCCGAAGCCCGCCAAGGCGAAGACCCATACCGTGCGTCGCGGACAGACCCTCACCGACGTCGCGCAGCAGTACCAGTGCGACATGCGCGTGCTGGCGAAGGCGAACGGGATCAAGCCGCCGCGCTACATGGTGCAGCCGGGGCAAAAGTTGAAGTTGGAAGGATGTCGGTAAGTAAAAGTCGACTTTGCTAGGGAACATCATGGACGACAAGAGGCTCGCAATCCTGATTGATGCCGATAACGCGCAATCGATAGTTGCGAATGAATTGTTGGCCGAAGTCGCTCGATATGGTGTGGCAACGATTCGGCGAGCATACGGAGATTGGACTACCACGAATCTCTCTGGATGGAAGAAGGTATTGCTTGAACTGGCGATTCAGCCTGTGCAGCAGTTCGCCTATACAGTCGGGAAAAATGCGACGGATTCGTCATTGATCATCGACGCTATGGACTTGCTGCATACCGGCAATGTCGACGGTTTCTGCATTGTTTCATCCGATAGCGATTTCACCCGTCTGGCAACGCGGCTCAGGGAGTCGGGACGAGTGGTCTACGGTTTCGGTGAGCAGAAAACGCCAAAGCCATTCGTTGCGGCATGCGACAAATTCGTTTTCACTGAAATCCTGCGGCCAGATAATTCCGCGGAACCCGTCATCAAGCAGGAGCCTGATCCATTCAAGGCGATGCTGTTGAAGGCCATCGAGGATGCATCGCGTGATGACGGGTGGGCGCCGCTCAGCGCAGTAGGTAATTTTCTATTGGCTGCCGATCCGTCATTCGACTCACGGAATTTCGGGCATAAGAAGCTCAGAGATCTCGTGCGTGCGCAAAATTTTCTGGAGATCAAGCCAGCGCCGGTCAGTGAAGGTGCCTCAGGCTCTCCGGTTTATGTCCGCAATCGGAAATAGTGCAAACCGTAGGGCGGGCCATGGGCCGCCATCGGGTCAAAGACGCTTGATGCCCGCCTGTGCGGGCATGACGGTAATTCTCCGATCCGGATTCGCGAGGATCCCTGATCCCGCGCGCATAGGCCCGGATCTACGCTTGCCGCATGAAAGTCGGCGAGATGCTCAGGTGGTTGCATGCAGACGGATGGCTGCTCGTGGCCACGCGCGGTAGCCATCGCCAATACAAACATCCATCGAAGCCGGGTCGTGTCACAGTACCGGGCAAGCCCGGCGACGATTTGGCGGTGGGCACGCTCAACAGTATCCTGAAGCAGGCCGGCCTCAAGAGGTGATCGCCATGCGTTATGCCATCGTCATCGAACAGGCCGGGGCCAACTTCTCCGCCTATGCCCCGGACCTGCCGGGTTGCATCGCGACCGGTGCGACGGTCGAGGAAACGGAAGCCAACATCCGCGAAGCCATCGCGTTCCACCTGGAAGGATTGCGCGACGACGGACTGCCGATTCCGCCGGCGAAGAGCCACGTCGAGTACGTCGATATTGCCGCGTAAGGCGGAAGATCAGGTACGAAGCGTCGCGAGGCGTTGACCGAGTTTCACAGGCATCTCCGCCGCCAGTTGCGGCGCGAGTCCGGCGACGCCGGGCGGCAGCAGCACGATGGCGGTGCTGCCGTAGTTGAAACGTGCCATTTCCGCGAAGCGTTCGAGCACGATGCCGCGACCGCGGTAATCCTTCGTGGTCACCGGACCGCCGTAGGGCGGGATCTCGACGCCGCCCCAGACCGTTTCCACGCCTGAGACCAAGAGCGCGCCGACCATCACCACGCACATCGGGCCGAAATCGGTATCGAAGTGGCAGGCGAGGCGTTCGTTGCGCGCGAACAGGCGCGGCACCGAGGCCACCGCGTCGGTGCCGACCGAGAACAGGCGTCCCGGCACATGTACGGTTTCGCGCAGGGTTCCGGTCCACGGCATGTGCACGCGGTGGTAGTCGCGCGGCGACAGGTAGACGGTGGCGAACAGGCCGTTGGCGAACGGCGCGGCCGCGGCTTCGTCGCCGAGCAGTTCCGCCGCGGTGAAGGATTGGCCTTTCGCCTGGAAGATGCGGCCGTTGTCGATATTCCCGCATTGGCTGATGCGGCCATCGGCGGGCATCAGCAAAGCGCGCGGGTCGGGATCGGGCGTGCGCGCGCCGGGCTTGAGCGCGCGGGTGAAGAACGCGTTGAAGGTCGGATACGCCCGCGGATCGGATTCCGCGGCTTCGGACAGGTCCACGCCGAACTTCGCCACCACCGTGTCGATCAGGCGCCGCGAAATCGCCGGATTCGACGAAGTCGCGAGCCTGCGCGCCAGCGCCGACAGCGCGCGATGCGGCAGGACATAGGTGAGCGCGGTCAGCGGACTCACGGTCTCACTCCCTCCCCTTCGCTGAAGGGGAGGGTTGGGGTGGGGTTGCGTTTGTGAGCGCAATCATGTCCGTCGCGATCGCCTGCGGTTCGAGCGGCGGCTGGATCACGCCGGCCATGCGCGCCTGCGGGTCGAGCACCGCGATCGTGGCCGAATGATCGACGCTGTACTGGTCGGCGGGCGCGCCTTCTGGAGCCGGCACCTTGGCGAACACCAGCGACAGCGATTTCGCGAACGCCTCCAGCGCCGGCACGTCGGCGGTGGCGGCGAGGCTGTCGGGATCGAAGCCGTGCGCGTACTCGCCGATGCCGTCGGGGGTGTCGCGTTCCGGATCGACCGACACGAACAGCAGGCGCGGCCGGGTGCTGTCGGGCAGGGCGCGCCACTGCTTCTGCGCCTGCGCCATCTGCGCCAGCGTGGTCGGGCACACGTCCGGGCAGTGGGTGAAACCGAGGAATACCAGGGTCCAGTGGCCCTTGAGTTCGCCCGGGACCAGGGCGGTGCCGTCGGACTGGCGCAGGTTGAAATCGGGCAGCACGCGCGGCTGCGGGAACAGGGTCACGACCTGCAACGCCGGGGCATCGGCGGGCGCGGCGCGCTGCCAGCGCAAGGCGATCGTGGCGAGCATCGCCAGCACGGCGAGGCCGGCGAGCAGGAAGGGCAGGCGCTTGGACATCGATTCCCCGACTTCAGGCGGTACATGAAGTTCGGCCATGATAGCCGCGCCGCCGCTATAATTCGCTGCCTGCCGCGCCTTCCGCGGCGACCGGGCCGGAGCATGTCCCAGGAACTGCAGACGATCATCGACCTGATCCGCTACGGCGCCAGCCGCTTCAACGCGGCCGGGCTGACCTTCGGCCACAGCTACGACAACGCGTTGGACGAGGCCACCCAGCTCACCCTGCACGCGCTGCACCTGCCGCACGACCTGCCGCCGGCCTACGGCAACGCGCGCATCACCGAGGCGGAGAAGGAAGACGTGCTGGCGCTGTTCCTGCGCCGCATCGAGGAACGCATCCCCGCCGCCTACCTTTGCGGCGAAACCTGGTTCGCCGGGCTCAGCTTCAAGTCCGATGCGCGCGCGCTGGTGCCGCGTTCGCCGATCGCCGAATTGATCGAATCCGGCTTCGAGCCCTGGCTCGGCGGGCGCGAGGTGCGCCGCGCACTGGACCTGTGCACGGGTTCGGGCTGCATCGCGATCGCGATGGCGCATCACAACCCGGACTGGCACGTGGACGGCGCCGACGTCAGCGACATGGCGTTGCAGCTGGCGCGCGAGAACGAGCAGCGCCTGCACGTGGGTAACGTGCGTTTCGTCCAGTCCGACCTGTTCGCTGGGCTGCAGGGCGAGCACTACGACCTGATCGTCAGCAACCCGCCCTACGTCACCAACAGCGAAACCGACGCGCTGCCGCGCGAGTATTCCTACGAACCCGAACTCGGGCTGCGCGCCGGCGACGACGGCCTCGACATCGTGCTGCGGATCCTGCGCGATGCGCCGCTGCACCTCACCGACGACGGCCTGCTGATCTGCGAGGTCGGCGAATCCGAGGAAGCGCTGGTACGTCTGCTGCCGGAACTGCCGCTGATGTGGGTCGAATTCAAGGTCGGGCAGATGGGCGTGTTCGTGGTCGAGCGCCACGACCTCGTCGCCCAGCACGCACGCATCCGCCAGCTCGCGGACCTGCGCGCACCGTCGGCCGCGAAGAAGGCCACGGCGCCCGCGGCGGACGAAGAATCTTCCGCGAGCCTGTTCTGACCGGCCCGCGCGACGCTTGAACACCTTCGGCCAACTCCTGCGCGTCACCACCTTCGGCGAATCGCACGGACCGGCAATCGGTTGCGTGATCGACGGCTGCCCGCCCGGCATCGCGATTTCGCCCGAAGATTTCGCCCACGACCTTGCCCGTCGCGCGACCGGTCGCAGCCGCCACACCTCGGCGCGGCACGAGGCGGACGCAATCGAAATCCTGAGCGGTGTGTTCGAAGGCAAGACCACCGGCACCCCGGTCGCGCTGCTGATCCGCAACACCGATGCGCGCAGCAAGGACTACGCGAACATCGCCGCGCAGTTCCGTCCCGGCCACGCCGACTACACCTACTGGCAGAAATACGGCGCCCGCGACCCGCGCGGCGGCGGACGCAGCAGCGCGCGCGAAACCACGATGCGCGTGGCCGCGGCGGTGATCGCGAAAAAGTGGCTGGCGGAAAAACATGGCGTCAGCGTGCAGGGCTGGCTGGCGCAGATCGGCGAGGTGCTGCCGAAGTCCTTCGATGCGGCTGCGATCGAGGCCAATCCGTTCTTCTGGCCGGATGCGGCGCAGGTCGCGGAACTCGAAAGTTTCATGGACGCGTTGCGCAAGTCCGGCGATTCGGTCGGCGCGCGCGTCACCGTCGTCGCCGAAGGCGTGCCGCCGGGTTGGGGCGAGCCGGTGTACGGCAAGCTCGACGCCGAACTCGCCGCGGCGATGATGTCGATCAACGCGGTCAAGGGCGTGGAGATCGGCGACGGTTTTGCGGCCGTCGCGCAGAAGGGCAGCGAACACCGCGACGAAGCCACGCACGAAGGATTCCTGAGCAACCATGCCGGTGGCATCCTCGGTGGCATTTCCAGCGGCCAGCGCATCGTGGTGTCGGTGGCATTCAAGCCGACTTCCAGCCTGCGCCTGCCCGCGCGCGGCCTCGACATCGACGGCAACGAAGCCGAAATCGCGGTCACCGGCCGCCACGATCCCTGCGTCGGCATCCGCGCCACGCCCATTTGCGAGGCGATGCTGGCGCTGGTGCTGATGGACCAGGCCCTGCGCCATCGCGCCCAGTGCGGCGATGTTGGCGATGTCTTTCCCCGCATTCCTCCCGGAATCTCAGAAACATGAGCAACAAGACGTACAAGGTCGCGGTCGTGGGCGCCACCGGCGCGGTCGGCGAGGTCATGCTGTCGGTGCTGGCCGAACGCCGGTTCCCGGTCGGCGAGATCGTCGCGCTGGCGAGCGAGCGTTCGGCCGGCGACTACGTGAAGTTCGGCAACGACGAGGTGATGGTCCGCGACCTCGCGACCTTCGATCCGGCTGGCGTGGACATCGCGCTGTTCTCGGCCGGCGGTTCGATCAGCAAGGAATACGCGCCGAAGTTCGCCGCCGCCGGCGCGGTGGTGATCGACAACAGTTCCGCGTTCCGCCAGGACGCCGACGTGCCGCTGGTGGTGAGCGAGGTGAACCCGCAGGAGGCGCGCAACCGCCCGCGCGGGATCATCGCCAACCCGAACTGCTCGACCATGCAACTGATGGTCGCGCTCAAGCCACTGCACGACGCGGCGAAGATCGAGCGCATCAACATCGCCACCTACCAGTCGGTGTCGGGCACCGGGCGCCGCGCGCTGGAGGAACTCGGCAAGCAGACCGCGACGCTGCTGAACTTCCACGGCGTCGAGCCGGAGGTGTACCCGGTGCAGATCGCGTTCAACGTGATCCCGCACGGCGGCGACTTCACCGACAACGGCTACACCACCGAGGAAATGAAGCTGGTGTGGGAGACGAAGAAGATCCTCGGCGACGATTCGATCCGGGTGAACGCGACCGTGGTCCGGGTGCCGGTGTTCTACGGCCATTCCGAGGCGGTGAACATCGAGACCCGCGACAAGCTCGACGCCGCCACGGCGCGCGCGTTGCTGGAAAAGGCCCCGGGGGTGGAAGTGGTGGACGAACGCGAACCGGGCGGCTACCCGACCCCGGTGACGCACGCCTCGGGCGCGGATCCGGTCTATGTCGGCCGCATCCGCGAGGACTTTTCGCACCCGCGCGCGCTGAACCTGTGGGTCGTCTCCGACAATATCCGCAAGGGTGCGGCGCTGAACGCGGTGCAGATCGCCGAACTCGTGGTCGCGGAATTCGCCATTGCGGAACGGGCATGATGCCGCGGTCGTTGCGGATTGCAGCCGCGGGCCGCTAGAGTCACGGGAATTCGAGGGGATGCCGTGAACCACCGTCCGACATTCGTCCGCAGGATCGTCCCGCTGCTCGCATCGGCCTTGCTGCTGTGCGCGGCGTTGCCCGCGTTCGCGCTCGGGCTCGGGCAGATCGTGGTGAAGTCGAAGCCGGGACAGCCGCTCCAGGCGGAAATCCCGATCATCAGCAGCGACCCGGAAGAATTGCAGGGCCTGCAGGCGCAGCTTGCCTCGCCCGATACCTTCGCCCGGGTCGGCCTGGCACCGCCGGAAGGCCTGGTCGCGGACCTCGATTTCTCGTTCGACCAGGACGCCAGCGGCCACCCGCTGATCCGGGTCACCACCCAGCAGCCGGTGCAGGTGCCGGCGCTGACTTTCCTGCTCGAGGTCGACTGGGGTTCGGGCCGGCTGGTGCGCGAATACTCCGCGCTGGTCGATGCGCCGCAGAGCGTGTCCGCGCCCGCGCCGGAACCGCTGCAGATGCCGACCCCGGCGCCATCGGACATGGTCGAGCGCCTGCCGGAACCCGCAGCGCCGTCCACGGCGCAGACGCCGATCGCGGAAACGCCGACCCCGGCGCCCGCACCGGAAGCGAACCCGACGAATGCGGTGCCGCCCAGCGCGCCGGTCGCTCCGCCGCCACCCGCACCCGCGCCCGTGGTGGCGCGCGCATCGAACGCGGACGGATCGGTATCCGTGCAGCGTGGCGACACCCTCGGCCGCATCGCCCGCGATCTCGATGCGGGCCAAGGCTACAGCCTCGAACAGACCATGCTCGCCTTGCTGCGCGCCAACCCCGAAGCCTTCATCAACGGCAACGTCAATCTGGTGAAGGCGGGTGCGGTGCTGCGCGTGCCGGAGACCGCCGATTTCTCCGCCAACGACCGCCAGCAGGCAGCGGCCATCGTCCAGCAGCAGGTCCAGCGCTGGCACGGTGCACGCGCAGCAAGTGCGCAGCCGCAGCCCGCGGTCGCGGCATCGACTGCGGGGCAGTCGCAGTCCGGATCGCGCGATGCGCAGGCAGCGACACGCACGGCCGGCGCACGGCTCGAAATCGTTCCGCCGTCGTCCTCCGACGCGCGGCGCGCGGGAACACGTTCCGGCATCGAGGCCGGGGGCGAGGGTGAAATGCTGCGACAGGAACTGCAACAGACCAAGGAAACGCTGTCGGCGCGCGATGCCGAGGTGGCGGAACTGAAGTCGCGCGTGGCCGACCTGGAGAAGTTGCAGAAGGAACAGCAGCAACTCATCACCATGAAGGACGGCGCGCTGGCCAATGCGCAACAGGACCTGGCCAAGACGCGGCAAGCGCAGGCCGAGCCGGCGACGGGAACGCAGCCGCAAGCGGCGCATCCGTTCGCATGGTGGCCATGGCTGCTGCTCGCCATCGCGGTGGCGGCATTGGGTGGCTGGTGGTTGCGGCGCCGTCGCGGTCCCGGGCAATCACTACCGTCGCGTTTCGACAGCGAACGCCTCGCAGCCGCCGTGCCGAAGTCGCAAGCCAAACCCGAGTCCAAGCCCGAAACCGAGGCTGCGGCATCGCCGGCGTGGACGCGCGAGGAATCCAGGCCCGCGCCGACGCCGCCAGCACCCGCGGCAACGGCGAAGCCGGTGTGGCAGGCGCCGCAGGCCGACACCATCGTGCCCTTGAACACCACGCCCGCCGGCCGCGAACGGCTCGAACTGGCACGCGCCTACCTCGACATGGGCGACCTTGCGACCGCGCGCAGCCTGCTGCAGGAAGTGGCCGAGGGCGGCGACGTGGAAGCCCGGGTCGAAGCGCAGCGCCTGCTCGGGGGCATCGCCTGAGTGCAATGCGACTGGCGCTCGGCATCGAATACGACGGAAGCGGTTTCTCCGGCTGGCAGCGACTGACCCAGCCCGGCGAAGCCGGGCTTGCGACCGTGCAGTCGGCAGTGGAAGACGCGCTTTCGACAGTCGCCGACCATCCGGTACTCGTCACCTGCGCCGGACGCACCGACGCCGGCGTGCACGCAGCCTGCCAGGTCGTGCATTTCGATAGCGAATCGATACGTGATCCCCGCGGCTGGATGCTCGGCGCGACCAGTCGCCTGCCCGAGGCGGTGTGCGTGCGCTGGTGCGTGCCGGTCGTCGACGATTTCCACGCGCGCTTTTCCGCGGTCGCGCGGCGTTACCGCTACCGCCTGCTGAATCGCGCAGTGCGGCCGGCACTGCAACGCCAGTGGCTGTCGTGGGAACGGCGGCCGCTCGACGCCGATGCCATGCACGCCGCGGCGCAGGCGCTGCTCGGCGAAAACGACTTCACCAGCTTCCGCACCGTGCATTGCCAGGCGCCACACGCGCGCCGCGACCTGCAACGGATTTCGGTGCGCCGCGACGGCGATGTGCTCGACATCGAGGTGCAGGCCAATGCGTTCCTGCACCACATGGTCCGCAACATCGTCGGTTCGCTGATCGAAGTCGGCGCCGGCGAACGATCGCAGGCGTGGATCGCCGACGTGCTCGCCGCGCGCGACCGCACCGTGGCCGGCCCGACCGCGCCGCCGCAGGGACTGGTGTTCGCCGGGCCGCTGTATCCCGCGAGTTGGAGGTTGCCGGCGGAGGTGACGCTGTGACGTGGTCGCGCACCCGCATCAAGTTCTGCGGGTTCACCCTTGCGCAAGATGTCGAGCTTGCGGTGGAACTGGGCGTGGATTTCATCGGACTGGTGTTCGCGCCGCACAGTCCGCGCAGGCTGTCGTTGCCGCAGGCTCGCGAATTGCGCGCGCTGGTGCCGGACGGCATCGGCGTGGTCGCCCTGTGCATGGACCAGCGGCTCGACGAAGTGCGCGCCATCGCCGATGCCGTGCAGCCAGACGTCCTGCAATTCCATGGCGAAGAAGACGAGCCATTCACCACGCAATTCAGCTTGCCGTTCTGGAAAACCATTGCGATGGGCGAAGCCGGGATCGACCTCGCGCACGAACTCTCGCGGTTTCCGGATGCCGCTGCGTTCCTGCTCGACGGCCACGGCGCGGGCGAGCAGGGCGGTTCCGGAAAGTCCTTCGACTGGACGCGCGTGCCACGGGAAGTCGACAAGCCCATCCTGCTGGCCGGCGGACTCACGGCGGATAACGTCGGACTCGCCATCGCCACCGCGAAGCCCTGGGGCGTGGATGTGTCCAGCGGCATCGAATCCGCGCCAGGCGTGAAAGGTGCCGAAAAGATGCGCGCCTTCGTCGCGGCGGTGCGCGCGGCCGACGCGGTTGCAAGCCGGTCGCCGCTGCGGGACGATGCGTTCACTCCATGAACATCCGTCGCCACAAGCATTCCGGTCGATCGCTACGTCGCTGGCGCCGCGTGCCTGCTGCCGCGGTGAGTTGACGCCGCGTCGCCGAGTCGCGATTGCAGCCCGACGGTATGGCTGCACCTTCCCGAGTTGCGGAGTTCCAGCGTGGACAAATCCCTGCCTCCCGTCGCGCCCGGCGCGGCGATCGACTATCACCGATACCCCGATGCGAACGGCCATTTCGGCCGCTATGGCGGGCGTTTCGTCGCCGAAACATTGATCGGCCCGCTGCAGGAACTGGCCGCGGCCTACGATGCCGCGCGCGTCGATCCCGCGTTCGTCGCCGAATTCGAAAAAGACCTCAAGCATTACGTCGGAAGGCCCAGCCCGGTCTATTTCGCCGAACGGCTCACGCGTCACGCCGGTGGCGCGCGCATCCTGTTGAAGCGCGAGGACCTGAACCACACCGGCGCGCACAAGATCAACAACACCATCGGCCAGGCGCTGCTCGCATCGCGCATGGGCAAGACCCGGATCATCGCCGAGACCGGCGCCGGCCAGCATGGCGTGGCCAGCGCGACCGTCGCCGCGCGGCTCGGGCTGGAGTGCGTGGTGTACATGGGCGCCGCCGACATCGAGCGACAGAAGATCAACGTCTACCGGATGAAACTGCTCGGCGCGGACGTGGTGCCGGTGACCTCGGGCTCGGCCACGCTCAAGGACGCGCTGAACGAGGCGATGCGCGACTGGGTGACCAATGTCGCCGATACCTTCTACATCATCGGCACCGTCGCCGGCCCGGATCCGTATCCGCGCATGGTCCGCGACTTCAACGCGGTAGTCGGCAAGGAAGCGCGTGCGCAGCTGCTGGCCGAATACGGGAAATTGCCGGATGCGGTCACTGCCTGCGTCGGCGGCGGCAGCAACGCGATCGGCATCTTCCACGCCTTCCTCAACGATCCGTCGGTGCGCATCGTCGGCGCGGAGGCGGCGGGCGAGGGCATCGCCAGCGGCCATCATGCCGCGTCGCTGGCGGCGGGCCGTCCCGGCGTGCTGCACGGCAACCGCACCTATGTGTTGTGCGACGACGACGGCCAGATCGTCGAAACCCATTCGGTCTCGGCGGGCCTCGACTATCCCGGCGTCGGCCCCGAACACGCCTTCCTGAAAGACATGGGACGCGCCGAATACGCCGGCGTGACCGATGACGAGGCGCTGGCCGCGTTCCACCTGCTGGCGAAGACCGAAGGCATCCTGCCTGCGCTGGAATCCAGCCACGCCATCGCCCAGGCGATCAAGCTGGCACGCGAACTGCCGAAGGACGGCATCGTGCTGTGCAACCTGTCCGGTCGCGGCGACAAGGACGTGCACACCATCGCCGCGCGCGAGGGATTGATGCTTTAGGGAAGAGCTTTTTTGACACGGATCAGGTCCGATAAAAGCGGATAAAGCAGAAAAATATTGATCCCCGTCGACGTTACCTCAACTACCTAGTGCTTTATCCGCGTCCACCCGATTTGATCCGTGGCAAAAAATTGAATGAATCGCATCGAGAGAAAATTCGCACAACTCAAGGCCGTCGGCCGCAAGGCGCTGGTGCCCTTCGTCACTGCCGGCGATCCCTCGCTGGAAGCCACGGTGCCGGTGATGCATGCCCTGGTCGATGCGGGCGCGGACCTGCTCGAACTTGGCGTGCCGTTTTCCGACCCGATGGCCGACGGCCCGGTGATCCAGCGCAGTTCCGAACGCGCATTGGCACGCGGTGCGGGGCTCGATTACGTGTTCGGCTGCGTGCGCGCCTTCCGCGAACGCGATGCGACCACGCCGGTGGTGCTGATGGGTTATCTGAATCCGGTCGAGATCCGTGGCGCGGAGCGCTTCGCGCAAGAAGCCGCAGTTGCGGGCGTCGATGGCCTGCTGCTGGTCGACCTGCCGCCCGAGGAAGCCGGCGATTTCGAAAGCGCGTTCGCCGCGCACGGCCTTGCCCTGATCCGGCTGCTGGCGCCGACCACGCCGCAGGCGCGGGTCGAACGCGTGCTGGAAGGCGCGCGCGGCTATCTCTACTGCGTCAGCTTCGCCGGGGTCACCGGCGCCGACGCGCTCGACCCGGTTGCCGCAGGCGCGCGGATCGCGGCCTTGCGCGCACGCAGCCCGGTGCCGGTGCTGGCCGGCTTCGGGATCAGGGACGCGGCCTCGGCCGCCGGCATGGCCACGCACGCCGATGGCGTGGTCGTCGGCAGCGCGCTGGTCGCGGCGCTGGCCGCGGCGTCGGACCCCGCATCCGCCGCAGCCGGCTTCCTCGCGCCGCTGCGTGCCGCCCTGAACCGCGGCGGCGCGGCGGGGCCGCTGCGCTAGACTGTCCGGCCTTCCGACCCAGCGAGTCGTTCGACGCATGTCCTGGCTGAAGAAAGTCATGCCCACCGCCCGCATCCGCACCGAAGCCGGCGCGGAACGCAAGCGCAACGTGCCCGAGGGGCTGTGGGAAAAGTGCGACAAGTGCGGTTCGGTGCTGTACCGGCCCGAGCTCGAGGAGAACCTCGAGGTCTGCCCGAAGTGCGGACACCACATGCCGATACGCGCGAGGGTGCGCCTGCTGGCGCTGTTCGATCCCGATTCCACCCGTGAACTCGGCGCCGCGCTCGGCCCGACCGACGTGCTGAAGTTCAAGGACCAGAAGAAGTATTCGGAGCGGATCAAGGCCGCGCAGAAATCCAGCGGCGAACGCGATGCGCTGGTCGCGATGGAAGGCACGCTCAAGCAACGGCCACTGGTGGCCTGCGCGTTCGACTTCGCGTTCATGGGTGGTTCGATGGGCTCGGTCGTCGGCGAACGCTTCGCCATCGCCGGAGAACGCGCGCTGGAGCTCGGCTGCCCGCTGGTGTGCTTCTCCGCCTCGGGCGGCGCACGCATGCAGGAAAGCCTGTTCTCGCTGATGCAGATGGCCAAGACCTCGGCGGTGCTCGGGCGCCTGCGCGCGCGCGGCCTGCCGTTCATCTCGGTGCTGACCAATCCCACCACCGGCGGCGTGTCGGCTTCGCTGGCAATGCTCGGCGACCTCAACATCGCCGAACCCGAGGCGCTGATCGGCTTCGCCGGCCCGCGCGTGATCGAGCAGACCGTGCGCGAGAAATTGCCGGAAGGCTTCCAGACATCGGAGTTCCTGCTCGAACACGGCACCGTCGACCAGATCGTCGATCGCCGCGAACTGCGCGACCGGCTCGCGCAGTTGCTGGCGATGATGATGCGGCAGCCGGTGCCCGAGGACGACGCGGAGGCAGCGTGAGCTCGCGACGCTGGTTCGGCACCGACGGTATCCGCGGGCGCGTCGGCGAGGGGCCGATTTCCGCCGATTTCGTCCTGTGCCTGGGCAACGCCTATGGCCATGCGCTGACCGCCGCCGCGCTGCAGCGCGACCGCGAATGGCGAAAACCCGTCGTGCTGATCGGCAAGGACACGCGCATTTCCAACTACATGTTCGAGGCCGCGCTGGAAGCCGGGCTGGTCGCGGCCGGCGTGGACGTGCAGCTGATGGGGCCGATGCCGACGCCCGCGGTGGCGCACCTCACCCATTCGATGCGCGCCGACGGCGGCATCGTCATTTCCGCCTCGCACAACCCGCACCACGACAACGGCATCAAGTTCTTCTCGGCGCAGGGCGAAAAGCTCGACGACGCGACCGAGCTCGCAATCGAGGCCGCGCTCGAGCTGCCGTTCCGCACCGTGCCGTCCGAGCGGTTGGGCAAGGCGGTGCGCACCCGCGACACCATCGGCCGCTATGTCGAGGCCTGCAAGAACTCGGTGCCCAAGGGCTTCAACCTCGGCGGGATGCGGATCGTGGTGGATTGCGCGAACGGCGCGACCTACCAGCTCGGCCCGCTGGTGCTGCGCGAGCTCGGTGCGCGCGTCGATGCCATCGGCGTCGAGCCGAACGGCCTCAACATCAATGACGGTGTCGGTTCCACCCATCCCGAGGCATTGGCGGCGCGCGTGCGCGAGACCGGTGCCGATCTCGGCATCGCCTTCGACGGCGACGGCGACCGCGTGCTGTTCGTCGACGGCGAGGGCAGGGTACGCGACGGCGACGACCTGCTGTACGTGCTGGCCTGCGACTGGCAGCAGAGCGGACGCCTGCGCGGTCCGGTGGTCGGCACGCTGATGACCAACTACGGCTTCGAACGCGCGCTGGCGGAGCGTGGCATCGGTTTCGTCCGCGCCAGGGTCGGCGACCGCTACGTCCACCAGCAGTTGCTGGCGAACGAAGCGGTGCTCGGCGGCGAGGCGTCGGGCCACATCCTCTGTCTGGACCGGGCCAACACCGGCGACGGCATCGTCAGCGCGCTGCAGGTGTTGGAAGTGCTGCAGCGCCGCGGCATCGGTCTTGCATCCGCGTTGCAGGACCTGCACAAGGTGCCGCAGAAGACGGTCAACGTGCGCTACACAGGTGGCGCGAAGCCGGCCGAGGTCGACAGCGTCAAGGCCGCGCTGGCCGAGGCGCAACGCAAGGTCGAGGGCCGCGGTCGCGCCTTCCTGCGGCCTTCCGGCACGGAACCCGTGGTGCGGGTGACGGTCGAAGCCGACGATGCCGCGTTGATGCAATCCACCCTGGACGCGCTCGCCGAAGCCGTGCGCGCGGCGGCGACCTGAAGCAAGGTTGGTGGTTGGTTGTTCGTGGTTGATGAAGAACCGACCTGCGTTCCACCAACGGCCAACCAACAACAACGAACCCGAGAACATGACGTCCCGCATTCCCACCCTCGACATCCGTCGCTTCACCCATCCGTCCTCGCCGCAGGATCGCCAGGCCTTCGTCGATGAACTCGGTGCGGCCTACCGCGAATGGGGTTTCGCCGGCATTCGCGGCCACGGCATCCCGCAAGCGCAAATCGACGAGGCCTACGACACCTTCCGCGCGTTCTTCGCGCTGCCGGAAGAGGCCAAGAAGAAGTACCACGTGCCGGGCGGCGGCGGTGCGCGCGGCTACACGCCGTTCGGCGTGGAGACCGCGAAGGGCGCGAAGCACTCCGACCTCAAGGAGTTCTGGCATGTCGGTCGCGAGATCCCGGGCGATTCCAGGCACCGCGGAGTGATGCCGCCGAACCTGTGGCCCGGGGAAGTGCCCGAATTCCAGCGCGTCGGCTACGGCCTGTACCAAACCCTGGACGCGCTCGGTTCGCAGGTGCTTGCCGCGCTGGCGCTGCACATCGGCCTGCCCGAGGATTACTTCGTCGACAAGACCGACAGCGGCAATTCGATCCTGCGCCCGATCCACTACCCGCCGATCACCAGCGACGACATTCCGAACGTGCGTGCCGGCGCACACGAGGACATCAACCTGATCACCCTGCTGGTCGGCGCCAGCGCCGAAGGCCTGGAAGTGCTGTCGCGCAAGGGTGAGTGGGTGCCGTTCACCGCCGACGCCGACACCATCGTCGTGAACATCGGCGACATGCTGCAGCGCCTGACCAACCATGTGTACCCGTCGACCACGCACCGCGTGGTCAACCCACCGGGCGAAAAGGCGCGCCAGCCGCGCTATTCCACGCCGTTCTTCCTGCACCCGAACCCGGATTTCCTGATCGACGTGCTGCCCTCGACGATCACCGCGGACAATCCGAGCCGCTATCCAGAACCGATCACCGCGCAGGGTTACCTGGAAGAGCGCCTGCGCGAGATCAAGCTGAAATGAGGAGCCCGTGATGCGCCGTCGAATCGTTGCCGGCAACTGGAAACTGCACGGGGACCGCGCCTTCGCCACCGCCCTGGTCGATGCGATCGCCGCGGTCCCGGCCCCGGCCGGGGTCGAGCGCGTGGTGCTGCCGCCGTTCCCGTACCTTGCCGAACTCGCCGTGCGCTGCGCCGGTCGCGGGCTCGCGCTGGGCGCACAGGACGTGAGCGAACACGCCAAGGGCGCGTTCACCGGTGAGGTCTCCGCCGCGATGCTCGCCGACATCGGCGCGAGCCACGCCCTTGTCGGCCATTCCGAGCGGCGCCAGTACCACGGCGAATCCAGCGAACTGGTCGCGCGCAAGTTCGTCGCCGCCCGCGCTGCCGGGCTGGTGCCGGTGCTGTGCGTGGGCGAAACCCTGTCCGAACGCGAGGCGGGGCGGACCGAGGCGGTGATCGCCGCCCAGCTGGCGCCGGTGTTCGAACTCGCGGGCATTTCCGCGCTGGACGGGGCCGTGGTCGCCTACGAACCGGTCTGGGCCATCGGTACCGGCCTGACCGCCACCCCGGAGCAGGCCCAGTCGGTGCACGCATTCATCCGTGGCGAAATCGCGGGGCGCGATGCTAAAATCGCGGATTCGCTGCCGATCCTCTACGGCGGCAGCTGCAAGCCCGACAATGCCGCCGCGCTGTTTGCGCAGGCCGATGTCGACGGCGGGTTGATTGGTGGAGCCTCGCTCGAGGCGGCCGGTTTCCTCGCCATCGTGACAGCGGCCGCCCAGGAATCCGTCTGATGTTGATGCTCACCCTGAATGTGGTTTACGTCCTCATCGCGATCGCCATGATCGCGATGATCCTGATGCAGCGCGGTGCCGGCGCGCAGGCCGGTTCCGGCTTCGGTGGCGGCGCCTCGGCCACGGTGTTCGGCTCGCGCGGCGCGTCGAACTTCCTGTCCAAGAGCACCAAGTGGCTGGCGATCGTGTTTTTCGCGATCAGCCTGTTCATGGCCTGGCACATCAACCGCTCCGCGGTCGCGACGCCGGTTGCGCAGGACCTGGGCCTGATGGGCTCGGTGCCGGCCGCGCCCGCTCCGGCGCAGCCGCAAGCGACGCCCGCGCAGCAGTCCGCGCCCGTGCAAATCCCCGCCGCGCCCTCCGGCACGGCGCCTGCACAGGTTCCGGCGGCGGCGCCCGCGCAGCAGCCGCAGGGCACGCCGCCGCCGCAGGCTCCTGCGCAAGGCGGTTGAGGCAACGGTTAAAATGACATGCGATACGCGGTGGTGCGAACCGTCGCGGTGACAGATTGCCCAGGTGGCGGAATTGGTAGACGCACTACCTTGAGGTGGTAGCGGCTTAGGTCGTGGGGGTTCGAGTCCCCCCTTGGGCACCAACAACGAGGCGGATGGAAACATCCGCCGGTTCCATCCCCGAGCAACGGCCGCGCAAGCGGCAAGAAGCCGAGAGAACACGAGTGCTGGCCGAATACCTGCCGACCCTGTTGTTCCTGATCGTCGCCACCGGCATCGGCATCGCGCTGATCGTCCTCGGCAACGTCCTTGGGCCCCGCCGCCCGAACCCCGAGAAGCTCTCGCCCTACGAATGCGGTTTCGCCGCGTTCGAGGACGCGCGCATGCGCTTCGACGTGCGCTATTACCTGATCGCGATCCTGTTCATCGTCTTCGACCTCGAAATCGCGTTCGTCTTCCCGTGGGCGCTGGTGTTCCGCCAGCTCGGCGTGTTCGGCCTGGTCGAGATGGGCATCTTCCTCGGCCTGCTGCTGCTCGGCTTCATCTACGTCTGGAAAAAGGGCGCGCTCGAATGGGAGTGACCGCATGAGCTTGCTCGGTACCGTCCAGGGCCTGGTCGACAAGGCCAACAACCCGCTGCCCGAGGGGCAGGTCGACGACATCCTGCGCCCGGCGGGCGACAACCCGTTGCTGGAGCGCGGCTTCGTCACCACCAGCTCCGACATCCTGTTGAACTGGGCGCGCACCGGCTCGATGTGGCCGATGACCTTCGGCCTGGCCTGCTGTGCAGTGGAGATGATGCAGGCCGGCGCCCCGCGCCTGGACCTGGACCGCTACGGCGTGGTGTTCCGCCCGTCGCCGCGCCAGTCCGACGTGATGATCGTGGCCGGCACCCTGGTCAACAAGATGGCCCCGGCGCTGCGCAAGGTCTACGACCAGATGCCCGACCCGAAGTGGGTGATCTCGATGGGCAGCTGCGCGAACGGCGGCGGCTACTACCACTATTCGTATTCGGTGGTGCGCGGCTGCGACCGCATCGTGCCGGTGGACATCTACGTTCCCGGTTGCCCGCCGACCGCGGAAGCGCTGGTGTACGGCATCCTGCAGTTGCAGAAGAAGATCCGCCGCGCGACCAACTTCGGCGAACACAAGACGGGGTTGCGCGATGCGTGAGGCCGCCGCGTTCATCGAGCGTTTGCGTGCGCGTTTCCCCGCCGCGGAAGTCACCGTGGCCGAACCGCGCGGCGAGGTCGGCATCGTGTTCGACGCCGCCGAATCGCACGCGGGCTGCGCGGCCCTGCGCGACGAATTCGGTTTCGAACAGCTGATCGACGTCGCCGGCATCGACTACCTCGGTTATGGCAGCGACGAGTGGGACACCGACGTGTCCTCGGAAGGTTTCAGTCGCGGCGTCGAGGGCCGCAACGTCGGCCGCTTCAAGTTCGGCGAAGGGCCGAGCCGGCAATTGCCGGAACCGGACGGCGAGGGCGCGATTCCCATGCCGAAGCAGCGTTTCGCCGCGGTGCTGCAGCTGCAGTCCGTGCAACACAACCAGCGCATCCGCGTGCGCGTGTTCGCGCCCGACGACAGCCTGCCGGTGGTGCCTTCGGTGGTCGACCTGTGGCCGGTGGCGAACTGGTTCGAGCGCGAGGCCTTCGACATGTTCGGTATCGTGTTCCAGGGCCATCCCGACCTGCGCCGCATCCTCACCGACTACGGTTTTGTCGGCCATCCGTTCCGCAAGGATTTCCCGCTGATCGGCAACGTCGAGGTGCGCTACGACGCGGAGAAGAAGCGCGTGGTGTACGAACCGGTGACCAGCGTCGAGCCGCGGGTGAACGTGCCGCGCGTGATCCGCGACGACGCGCGCTACGCGACTGCCGTGGGCGAACAGATGAACCGCAAGGCGGAGGCGGGCAAGTGACCGCGCCCTCGATCCAGCATCTGCCGGCGCACGCCGCTTTCGCCAGCAATCCGGCCGAAGCCCGGCAGGAAATCCGCAACTACACGCTGAACTTCGGCCCGCAGCACCCGGCCGCGCACGGCGTGTTGCGCCTGATCCTGGAAATGGACGGCGAAGTGGTGCAACGCGCCGATCCACATGTCGGCCTGCTGCATCGCGGCACCGAGAAACTCGCCGAATCCAAGCCGTTCAACCAGTCGATCGGCTACATGGACCGGCTCGACTACGTCTCGATGATGTGCAACGAGCACGCCTACGTGCGCGCGATCGAGGCGCTGATGGGGATCGAGGCGCCGGAACGGGCGCAGTGGATCCGCACGATGTACGACGAGATCACGCGCATCCTGAACCACCTGATGTGGATCGGATCGAACGCGCTCGACCTCGGTGCGATGGCGGTGTTCCTGTACGCGTTCCGCGAGCGCGAGGAACTGATGGACTGCTACGAGGCGGTCAGCGGCGCGCGCATGCATGCGACCTACTACCGCCCGGGCGGCGTGTACCGCGACCTGCCGGCGCGGATGCCGCAGTACAAGGAATCGCCCTGGCGCAAGGGGCAGAAGCTCAAGCGCTTCAATTCCTGGCGCGAAGGCTCGTTGCTCGATTACCTCGAGCACTTCTGCGAGGACTTCCCCAAGCGCGTCGACGAGTACGAGACCCTGCTCACCGACAACCGCATCTGGAAGCAGCGCACCGTCGGCATCGGCGTGATCCCGCCGGAGAAGGCGCTGGCCTGGGGCATGACCGGCGCGATGCTGCGCGGTTCCGGCGTCGAATGGGACCTGCGCAAGAAGCAGCCGTACGCGAAGTACGCCGAGGTCGATTTCGACATTCCGGTCGGCGTGAACGGCGACTGCTACGACCGCTACCTGGTGCGCGTCGCCGAGATGCGCCAGTCCACCCGCATCATCGAACAATGCGTGAAGTGGCTGAAGGCCAACCCCGGCCCGGTGATGCTGGACAACTACAAGGTGTCGCCGCCGTCGCGCGAAGAGATGAAGGACGACATGGAAGCGCTGATCCACCACTTCAAGCTGTTCTCGGAAGGCTACAGCGTGCCCGCCGGCGAGACCTATTCCGCGGTCGAGGCACCGAAGGGCGAGTTCGGCTGCTACCTGGTCAGCGATGGCGCGAACAAGCCGTTCCGCTGCCACCTGCGCGCACCCGGTTTCGCCCACCTCTCGTCGATGGACGAGATCGTGAAGGGCCACATGCTGGCGGACGTGGTGGCCATGATCGGCACTTACGACATCGTGTTCGGCGAGGTGGATCGCTGATGAAAGCCACCGGCAATTTCGAAAGCGCGCGCAACATCGACCCGATGGTCGCTTTGTCGGACGACACGCGCGCGCACATCGACCACTGGCTGGCGAAGTTTCCGCCAGATCGCAAGCGTTCGGCGGTGCTGCAGGGCCTGCATGCCGCGCAGGAACAGAACGGCGGCTGGCTCAGCGACGAACTCATCGCCGCGGTGGCGAAATACCTCGACCTGCCGCCGGTGTGGGCCTACGAGGTGGCGACCTTCTATTCGATGTTCGAAACCGAAAAAGTCGGCCGCAACAACGTCGCCTTCTGCACCAACATCAGCTGCTGGTTGAATGGTGCGGAAGACCTGGTCGCGCATGCGGAGAAGAAGCTCGGCTGCAAACTGGGCGAATCCACCCCCGACGGCCGCGTCTACCTCAAGCGCGAGGAAGAATGCGTCGCTGCCTGCTGCGGTGCGCCGGTGGTGGTGATCAACGGGCATTACCACGAGAAGCTCGATGCGGCCAAGGTCGACGAGCTGCTGGACGGGCTGAAGTAATGGGCGGACACAGCCACTATTCCGAGGGGTACGGTCCGGTCGGTCCGGCGCCGGCCGAGCACAACGTCGTCTACACCACGCTGCACTTCGACAAGCCGTGGTCGTACGAGAACTACCTCAAGACCGGCGGCTACAGCGCGCTGCGCAAGATCCTCAGCGAGAAGATCGAGCCGGCCGCGGTCATCGACATGGTCAAGGCCTCGGGCCTGCGCGGTCGTGGTGGCGCGGGCTTCCCGACCGGCCTGAAGTGGAGCTTCATGCCGAAAGGCCCGGGGCAGAAATACATCCTGTGCAATTCGGACGAATCCGAGCCGGGCACGGCGAAGGACCGCGACATCCTGCGCTACAACCCGCACGCGGTGATCGAGGGCATGGCGATCGCCTGCTACGCGACGGGTTCGAGCGTGGCCTACAACTACCTGCGCGGCGAGTTCCACCACGAACCGTTCGAGCACCTGGAAGAAGCCACGCGCGAGGCCTATGCCAACGGCTGGCTGGGCAAGAACGTGCTCGGCAGTGGCGTCGACATCGACATCCACAACGCGCTCGGCGCAGGCGCCTACATCTGCGGCGAGGAAACCGCGCTGATGGAATCGCTGGAAGGCAAGAAGGGCCAGCCGCGCTACAAGCCGCCGTTCCCGGCCAATTTCGGCCTGTACGGCAAGCCGACGACGATCAACAACACCGAGACCTATGCGTCGGTGCCGGCGATCGTGCGCAACGGAGCGGAATGGTTCGCCAACCTCGGCAAGCCGAACAACGGCGGGCCGAAGGTGTTTTCGATTTCCGGCCACGTCAACAAGCCGGGTAATTACGAGATCCGCCTCGGCACCTCGTTCGCCGACCTGCTGGCGATGGCCGGCGGCGTGCGCAACGGGCACAAGCTCAAGGGCGTGATCCCCGGCGGTTCGTCGATGCCGGTGCTGCCGGCCGACACGATGATGGCCTGCACCATGGATTACGACTCCATCCAGAAAGCCGGTTCCGGCCTCGGTTCGGGCGCGGTGGTGGTGATGGACGAAACCACCTGCATGGTCCGCGCCTGCCAGCGCATCGCGCGCTTCTATTTCAAGGAAAGCTGCGGCCAGTGCACGCCGTGCCGCGAAGGCACCGGCTGGATGTACCGCATGCTCACCCGCATCGCCAATTTCGAAGCGACGATGGACGATCTGCAGATGCTGCGCGCCGCAGCCGGGCAGATCGAGGGCCACACCATCTGCGCCTTCGGCGAAGCCGCGGCGTGGCCGGTGCAGGGTTTCCTGCGCCACTACTTCCACGAATTCGAATACGCCATCGTCAACGGCCGTTTCTACGTCGACGACGAACGCGCCGGAACGCTTGTGAACCCGGTGGAGGTAGCGGCATGAGCGCGCAGCCGGTGAACCCGAACCTGCCGCCGGACCACGTCACCGTTTTCATCGACGGCGTGGAATGCGCAGCGCCCAAGGGTTCGATGATCATCCAGGCCGCGGACAAGGCCGGCATCCCGATCCCGCGCTTCTGCTACCACGACAAGCTGCCGATCGCGGCGAACTGCCGCATGTGCCTGGTCGAGGCGGAAATGGGCGGCAAGCCGCTGCCCAAGCCGCAGCCGGCCTGCGCGACGCCGGTCGCCGATGGCATGAAGGTGTTCACGCGCAGCGACAAGGCCCTGCAGTCGCAGCGCAACGTGATGGAATTCCTGCTGATCAACCATCCGCTCGACTGCCCGATCTGCGACCAGGGCGGCGAATGCGAATTGCAGGACCTGTCGCTCGGCTACGGCCGCTCGGTCTCGCGCTTCTCCGAGCGCAAGCGCGTGGTCGCCGACGAGGATTTCGGGCCGCTGGTCGCCAGCGACATGACCCGCTGCATCCAGTGCACGCGTTGCGTGCGCTTCACCGCGGACATCGCCGGTACCTACGAACTCGGCGGCATGCAGCGCGGCGAGAACTTGCAGATCGGCACCTACGACGGCAAGCCGCTGACGACCGAGCTTTCCGGCAACGTCATCGACGTCTGCCCGGTTGGTGCGCTGACCAACAAGGTGTTCCGCTTCAAGGCGCGGCCGTGGGAACTCACGGCGAAGGAGTCGCTGGGCTGGCACGACGCGCTCGGCAGCAACCTGTTCCACCACGTGCGTCGCGGCGAAATCCTGCGTAGCGTGCCGCGCGACAACGAGGCGGTGAACGAGTGCTGGCTGTCGGACCGCGACCGCTATTCGCACCAGGGCCTGTACGCCGCTGACCGCGCCACCGTTCCCTTGATCCGCACCGGCGATGACTTCCGCGAAGCTTCATGGGACGAGGCGCTGGCGGAAGCGGCGAAGATCCTGCGCGAAAGCACGTCTTCGAACAGCGGGGGCGACGAGCTCGGCATGCTGGTGCATCCGGCGACCTCGAACGAGGAGGGCGCCTTGCTCGCGCGCATGGCGGCGGCACTGGGCAGCGGCAACCTCGACCATCGTATCGGCCAGCTCGACCTGTCCGACGGTGCGACCGCAGAAGCCTTCGCCATGCCGGTCGCGGAACTCGAACACGCACAGGCCATCGTCATCGTCGGCAGCCATATCCGCCAGGAAGTTCCGCTGCTGCACCAGCGCCTGCGCAAGGCGGTGAAACGCGGCGCGAAGGTTCACGTCGTCAATCCGGTTGATTTCGAGTTCACGTTCGATATCGCCTCGAAGCGGATCGTGCCGCCGTCGCGACTCGCCGACGCGCTGGCCGAGGTCGACACGGGCGATGCCGCGAATGTCGCGGTGATCGTCGGTGGCGTGGCCGAGAACGGCCCGCACGCGGCCGCGATCCGCAAGGCTGCCACCGATTTCGCCGTGGCGAAGAACGCGAAGCTCTGCCGCATCCCGCAGGGCGCGAACGCGCTCGGCCTCGCGCGCATGGGCGTGCTGCCGGGTGCGCGCGACGCGCAGGCGATGTTGCGCGACCCGCGCAAGGCCTACGTGGTGTACGGACTGGAACCGGGCCTGGATTTCGCCGACCAACACGCCGCGCTGAAGGCCTTGGGCGACGCGCGCGTGGTCGCGTTCAGCCATTACGCCTGCAATTCGACGAAGCGCGTCGCCGACGTGATCCTGCCGATCGGCGCCTTGCCGGAAATCGAGGCGACGCTGACCAACCTCGAAGGCCGTGAACAGCGCAGCCAGGCTGCTGGCAAGTTGCCCGACGATGCGCGCCCGGGCTGGCGCGTGCTGCGCGCGCTCGGCGCGATGCTCGATGCGCCGGGTTTCGAGTTCAACGATCTGGATGGCCTCCGCGCCGGCATCGCGGCCAAGGCCGTGCAGGTCGCGAAGGGCAATGCGGCAGAGCAGGGCGGCAACGGACTCGAACTCGCGGTATCGCAGGCGATCTACCGCGGCGATGCCACGCTGCGTCGCGCCGCCGCGTTGCAGGCGCATCCGCTCAACGTCGGCCCGCGCGCGGTGTTGAATCCCGCCGATGCCTCCGCGCTCGGCATCGCCGACGGCGCGATGGCGAAGTTCGCGACCGGCGTCGGCACCGCAACCCTGCAGGTCGCGGTCGATGCCCGCGTGGCGCAGGGCGCGGCCTGGGTCGAATCCGGCTACGGCGCAACCGCGCCGCTGGCGAGTGCGCGTGTCGAGGTGCGTCCGGCATGAACACAGCCGACTTGCTCTCGCAATGGTTCGATCCGCTGCACGCGGCGCTGATGTCGCTGGGCGTGCTCGGCGTGGTCGTCTGGATCGTGCTGAAGATCCTCGCGATCGCGGTGCCGGTGATCCTCGCCGTCGCTTTCTACGTGGTCTGGGAACGCAAGCTGATCGGCTGGATGCACGCGCGCCACGGGCCGATGTACGTCGGCTTCGGCGTGCTGCAGGCCTTCGCCGACGTGTTCAAGTTGCTGTTCAAGGAAGTGATCCGGCCGAGCGAGGCGAGCAAGGTGCTGTACGTGCTCGCGCCGCTGATCACCCTGGCGCCGGCGTTCGCGGCCTGGGCGGTGGTGCCGTTCGACGCGAAACTGGTGCTGTCGAACGCCAATGCCGGCCTGCTGTACCTGCTGGCGATGACCTCGATGGGCGTGTACGGCGTCATCCTCGCCGGCTGGGCATCGAACTCGAAGTACGCATTCCTCGGCGCGATGCGCTCGGCCGCGCAGGTGGTGAGCTACGAGATCGCGATGGGCTTCGCCATGGTCGGCGTGCTGATCGCGGCCGGCAGCCTCAACATCACCGACATCGTCAACGCGCAGGCCGGCGACGCTGGTCCGTTCGAGTGGTTCTGGTTCCCGCTGCTGCCGTTGTTCGTCGTGTATTTCGTTTCCGGCGTGGCCGAAACCAATCGCGCGCCGTTCGACGTGGTGGAGGGCGAATCGGAAATCGTCGCCGGGCACATGGTCGAATATTCCGGCTCGCAGTTCGCGCTGTTCTTCCTCGCCGAATACGCGAACATGATCCTGGTCAGCTTCCTGACCGCGATTTTCTTCGTCGGCGGCTGGCTCAGCCCGTTCCACGGCTGGGACATCCCGCTGCTGTCGGTGGACGGCTGGTGGTGGCTGTTCGCCAAGGTGTTCTTCTTCGCCAGCTGCTTCGTCTGGTTCCGTGCCACCTTCCCGCGCTACCGCTTCGACCAGATCATGCGCCTGGGCTGGAAGGTGTTCATCCCGGTGACGCTGGCCTGGATCTTCGCGACCGCGCTGATGGCGTACTACGGCGTGTTCGAGGTAGGTGCGTGATGGGCAGGATCTTCGCTTGGTTCAAGGGCCTGCTGCTGGTCGAGCTGCTGCAGGGCATGTGGCTGACCTTCAAGTACCTGTGGCGGCCGAAGTACACGCTGATGTATCCGATGGAGAAGACGCCGCAGTCGCCACGCTTCCGTGGGCTGCACGCACTGCGCCGCTACCCGAACGGCGAGGAACGCTGCATCGCCTGCAAGCTGTGCGAGGCGGTGTGCCCGGCGCTGGCGATCACCATCGATTCCGAGCAGCGCGCCGACGGCAGCCGCCGCACCACGCGCTACGACATCGACCTGTTCAAGTGCATCTTCTGCGGTTTCTGCGAGGAGTCGTGCCCGGTCGATTCGATCGTGGAAACGCACGTACTCGAGTACCACTTCGAGAACCGCGGCGAGAACATCGTCAACAAGCAGCAGCTGCTGGCCCTGGGCGACCGGCTCGAAGCCAGCATCGCCGAACGCCGCGCCGCCGACGCGCCCTATCGCTGAGGAACGCATGGATCACGCATTGGCCCTGTTCTACGCCTTCGCCGCCCTCGCGGTCGCTTCCGCGGCCGGGGTGATCGGCGTGCGCAACCCGGTGCACGCGGCGCTGTTCCTGGTGCTGACGTTCTTCTCGGTGGCCTGCACCTGGTTGCTGATCGGCGCCGAGTTCCTCGGTGTCGCGCTGGTGCTGGTCTACGTCGGCGCGGTGATGGTGCTGTTCCTGTTCGTGGTGATGATGCTGGATGTCGACCTCGCCAGGATGCGCGAAGGCTACGTGCGCTACCTGCCGGTCGGCCTGCTGGTCGCGGTGGTGATGCTGCTCGAGATGCTGGCCCTGATCGGGGTGAAGTCGCGCACGGTAACGGGGTTCGCCGTGAACGATGCCGCGATTGCCTCGGATTCGGCCAGCGGCAACACCCACTGGCTGGCGGAATCGCTGTTCACCAGCTTCATGCTGCCGTTCGAGGTCGCCGCGGTGATCCTGACCGTGGCGGTGATCGCGGCGGTGATGCTGACCCTGCGCCGCCGTGCCGGCGCCAAGCACCAGAATCCGCTCGAACAAGCGCGGGTGCGCGCCAGCGACCGCGTGCGCATGGTGAAGATGGAAGCGGTGAAACCGCGGGCCGACGGGCAGGAGGGTGGGGCATGAACGCAGTGATGGCGCAGGGTCCGGCCCTCGGCCACTACCTCGCCTTCAGCGCGGTGCTGTTCTGCATCGCGGTGGCAGGCATCTTCCTCAATCGCAAGAACGTGATCGTGCTGCTGATGTGCATCGAGTTGCTGCTGCTCTCGGTGAACATCAATTTCGTCGCGTTCTCGCGCCAGCTCGGCGACGCGGCCGGGCAGGTGTTCGTGTTCTTCATCCTGACCGTGGCCGCGGCCGAGGCCGCGATCGGCCTCGCGATCCTGGTGACCCTGTTCCGCAACCGGCGCACGATCGACGTCGCCGACATCGACTTGTTGAAGGGCTGACCGATGTCGACCGTTCCCGTCATTTCCAAGACCGTGCTGCTGGTCATCGTGCTGGCGCCGCTGCTGGGCGCGGTGCTGGCCGGGCTGTTCGGCAGGAAGATCGGCCGTACCGGCGCGCACAGCGTCACCATCCTCGGCGTCGCGGTGAGCTGCGCGCTGTCGTGCTGGGTGCTGTGGCAGCTGCTGCAGGGCGCGGTGCCGTTCAACGAGAATGTCTACACCTGGTTCCAGGCGGGCGGCATCCAGGCCCACGTCGGCTTCATGGTCGACAAGCTCACCGCGATGATGATGGTGGTCGTCACCTTCGTCTCGCTGCTGGTGCACGTCTACACCATCGGCTACATGGCCGACGACGACGGCTACCAGCGCTTCTTCAGCTACATCTCGCTGTTCACCTTCAGCATGTTGATGCTGGTGATGAGCAACAACTTCCTGCAGCTGTTCTTCGGATGGGAGGCGGTGGGCCTGGTCTCGTACCTGCTGATCGGCTTCTGGTTCAAGCGCCCGACCGCGATCTTCGCCAACCTCAAGGCGTTCCTGGTCAACCGCGTCGGCGACTTCGGCTTCCTGCTCGGCATCGCCGCGGTGCTGTACTGGTTCGGCACGCTGGACTACGCAACCGTGTTCGCGAACGCGCCGACCATCGCCGGCCAGACCGTCGCGGTGTTCAAGGGCCACGAGTGGGCGGTGCCGACCCTGATCTGCATCTGCCTGTTCGTCGGCGCGATGGGCAAGTCGGCGCAGGTGCCGCTGCACGTGTGGCTGCCGGACTCGATGGAAGGCCCGACCCCGATCTCGGCGCTGATCCACGCCGCGACGATGGTGACCGCCGGCATCTTCATGGTCGCGCGCATGTCGCCGCTGTTCGAGCTGAGCGAGACGGCGCTGAACTTCGTGTTGTTCATCGGCGCGACCACCGCGTTCTTCACCGGCCTGATCGGCATCGTCCAGAACGACATCAAGCGCGTGGTCGCCTATTCCACCCTGTCGCAGCTCGGCTACATGACCGTGGCGCTGGGTGTTTCCGCGTACTCGGCCGCGGTCTATCACCTGATGACGCACGCCTTCTTCAAGGCACTGCTGTTCCTCGGCGCGGGCTCGGTGATCATCGGCATGCACCACGAGCAGGACATGCGCAGGATGGGCGGCCTGCGCAAGCTGATGCCGATCACCCACCTCACCATGTGGGTCGGAACCCTGGCGCTGGTCGGTACGCCGCTGTTCGCGGGCTTCTATTCCAAGGACACGATCATCGAGGCCGCCGCCGAGCATGCACACGAGGCGCACAACTGGATCGCGACCTACGGCTACTGGGCGGTGCTGCTCGGCGCATTCGTCACCGCGTTCTACAGCTTCCGCCTGCTGTACATGACCTTCTTCGGCGAAGCGCGCTGGAAGCACGCCGACGCGCACCACGATGCCGCGCATGCGCACGACGACCATGCTGACCACGGGCACGACGATCATGGCCACAGCCACGAGCCGCATGAATCGCCATGGGTGGTGACGCTGCCGCTGGTGCTGCTGGCGATTCCCTCGGCCGTGATCGGTTTCTTCACCGTCGGGCCGATGCTGTTCGGCACCGACTGGAGCGGGCACCACAAGCAGCTGCCGTTCTTCCTCGGTGCGATCGATGTGCCCGAAGCGCATGACGTCGTCGGCAAGCTGGCGGAGGAGTTCCACGGCCCGCTGCAGATGGCCTGGCACGGCATGGGCTGGCACGGCTGGCTGGGTGGTCCGTTCTGGCTTGCGCTCGGCGGATTCCTGCTCGCGACGCTGATGTATGTGTGGAAGCCGGACCTGCCGGCGAAAGCGGCGCGGATCTTCGCGCTGCCGAAGCTCATCCTCGAGAAGAAATACTGGGCGGACGACCTGTGGATCGTCGGTTTCGCCGGGACGGGGCTGCGCCTCGGGCGCATCTCGCGCGGCATCGACGAGAAGCTGGTGGACGGCGTGGCCGTCAATGGCAGCGCGCGCCTGGTCGACCTGTTCGCCGGCCTGCTGCGTCGCACGCAATCCGGTTACCTCTACCACTACGCCTTCGCCATGATCCTCGGCCTGATCGCGCTGCTCGGCGCGGTCATCCGGTTCTGGCAGTGATCGACAGGGACCCCAATCCGTGACCGAGCCCTCGACCTTCCCGTTGCTGAGCCTGCTGGTGTGGCTGCCGATCCTCGGCGGCGCGGCGTGCCTGCTGCTCGGCAATGCGCGCGCTAACACGGCGCGCTGGCTGGGCCTGGCCTTCGCCGTGGCGACGCTGGCAGCGAGCGTGTCGTTGCTGGCCGGGTTCGACCACGCCAACGCCGGCATGCAGTTCGTCGAGCGGCATGCGTGGATCCCGGCCTACGACATCCAGTACAACCTCGGCGCCGACGGCATTTCGATCGCGCTGATCGTCCTGACCACGCTGACCACGGTGCTGGCGCTGGTCGGCGCGTGGGGCGTGGACAAGCGCGTGAGCCAGTACTACGCCTCGTTCCTGCTGCTCGAAGGCCTGATGATCGGCGTGTTCTGCGCGATGGACGCGATGCTGTTCTACGTGTTCTTCGAGGCGATGCTGATCCCGATGTTCGTGATCATCGGCGTATGGGGCGGCCCGCGCCGCGTCTATGCCTCGGTCAAGTTCTTCCTGTACACCTTCCTCGGCTCGGTGTTCATGCTGGTCGGGCTGATCTGGCTGTACCTGAAGGGCGGCAGCTGGCAGCTCGCGGACATGGCCGCGTTGCCGCTGACCATGCCCGAGCAGGCCTGGCTGTTCTTCGCGTTCCTGATCGCGTTCGCGGTGAAGGTGCCGATGTTCCCGGTGCACACCTGGTTGCCGGACGCGCACGTCGAGGCGCCGACCGCGGGCTCGGTGATCCTGGCCGCGATCATGCTGAAGATCGGCGGATACGGCTTCCTGCGCTTCAGCCTGCCGATCCTGCCCGACGCCAGCCACGAATACGCCTGGCTGGTGCTCGCGCTCTCGATCATCGCCATCGTCTATGTCGCCCTCGTCGCCCTGGTCCAGGACGACATGAAGAAGCTGATCGCGTATTCCTCGGTCGCGCACATGGGCTTCGTCACCCTCGGCGTGTTCGTCGCGGTCATGCTGGTGCGCGACGCCGGCAATACCGACGCCGCGCAACTGGGCATGCAGGGCGCGATGGTGCAGATGATCTCGCATGGTTTCGTCTCCGGTGCGATGTTCTCCTGCGTCGGCGTGCTGTACGACCGCCTGCACACGCGCATGATCCGCGATTACGGCGGCGTGGCGAACGCGATGCCGTGGTTCGCGCTGTTCTGGGTGCTGTTCGCGATGGCCAATTCCGGCCTGCCGGGCACCAGCGGCTTCGTCGGCGAGTTCATGGTGATCCTGTCCAGCTTCCAGCAGCATCCGCTGATCGCGTTCGCCGCCGCGACCACGCTGATCACCGGCGCCGGCTACACGCTGTGGCTGACCAAGCGCGTGATCTGGGGCGAGGTCACCAATCCGGCGGTGGCGACCATGCCCGACATCAATGCGCGCGAATGGATCGTGCTCGGCACCTTCGCCGCCGGCGTGCTACTGATCGGCATCTGGCCGAAGCCGCTCACCGACCTGATGGAACCTTCCATCGCCCAGCTCGTCGGCCAGCTGGCCGCGACCAAGCTCTGACGAACCCGGGGAAGACGCCGCATGCTGCCCATGCCCACCGCCGCCGAACTGCTGCCGCTGCTGCCGGAGATCGTGCTGGCGATCGGCGCGTTCGCGCTGCTGATGCTGGACCTGTTCCTGGACGACGCGCGCCGCGTGGTCACCTGGGCCGGCGCGATCGCGCTGTTGCTGGTGGTCGCGTGGATGTCCTTCGCCGGCACCGGCGGGCAGGGCACGGTGCTGTCGGGGATGTTCGTCCGCGACACCATGTCCGACGTGCTCAATGCCGGCGCCTGCGTGCTGGTCGCGCTCGCCCTGGTCTATGCCTGGCCCTACCTGCGCGAACGCGGCCTGTTGAAGGGCGAAGTGGCGGTGATGATGCTGTTCGCCACGCTCGGCATGATGCTGCTGATCTCGGCCGGCAGCCTGGTGATGGTCTACCTCGGGCTGGAGCTGCTGGCCCTGTCCTCGTACGCGCTGGTCGCGATCGACCGCGACAACCCGCTCGCCTCCGAGGCGGCGATGAAGTACTTCGTGCTCGGCTCGCTGGCCTCGGGCCTGCTGCTGTACGGCATGTCGCTGCTGTACGGCGCGACCGGCACCCTCGACCTGGCCACGCTGCGCGCCGCCGTCGGCGGTTCCTCGGAAACCGGGCTGCTGCTCGCCGGCACGGTGTTCATGATCGCCGGCATCGCGTTCAAGTTCGGCGCCGCGCCGTTCCACATGTGGGTGCCCGATACCTACCAGGGCGCGCCGACCCCGATCACGCTGTTCCTCGGTTCGGCGCCGGAACTGGCCTCGTTCGCGCTCGCGTTCCGCCTGCTCGAGAACGGCGTCGGTCCGCTCGACGACCAGTGGCGGCTACTGCTCGCAGGCCTGGCCGCGGCCTCGCTGGTGATCGGCAACCTGGTCGCGCTGATGCAGACTAACCTCAAGCGCATGCTGGCGTATTCGGCCATCTCGCACATCGGCTTCGTGTTCCTCGGCCTCGCCGGCGGCGACGCGCAGGGCTACGCGGCGGCGATGTTCTACGTGATCGTCTACGCGATCATGTCGGCGGCCGCGTTCGGCGCGATCGTCGTGATGTCCAGCCGCGGCTTCGAGGCCGAGCGCATCGACGATTTCAAGGGCCTCAACCAGCGCAATCCGTGGCTGGCGGGGCTGGTGCTGTGCGTGATGTTCTCGATGGCCGGCATCCCGCCGTTCCTCGGCTTCTGGGCCAAGCTCGCGGTGCTGCGCGCGACCATCCAGGGCGACCTGATGTGGCTGGCGATCGTCGGCATCGTGTTCGCGGTGATCGGCTGCTTCTATTACCTGCGCGTGGTCAAGGTCATGTACTTCGATCCGCCGCCCGAAGGCGTGCCGGCACCACGAAGCGATCGCCCGGTGCGGCTGGTGCTGGCGGTGAACGCGCTCGCGTTGCTGGTGCTCGGTCTGTTCTGGAACCCGCTGATGGCGTGGTGCCTGCGTTCGTTCACCTAAACGGCTTGCAAAGGGCCCGCGCGATCACCATAATCCCGCCTCTCTGCTGCGGGGTGGAGCAGTCTGGCAGCTCGTCGGGCTCATAACCCGAAGGTCGCAGGTTCAAATCCTGCCCCCGCTACCACGTTTTTCTGCGTCGAACGCCGGCACGGGTTTTCCGCAGGGTGGGCTCGCGAAATCCGCTGTTCCCGGGTTTCGCATCCAGCGTCATCGGACAAGGGCCCCTCGGGCCCTTCGTCGTTTCTGGAGTTCTTTCGCACATCGATGGACAAGGCTGGCGAAATCGCTGCATTGCTGTCGCCGACGGTGCGGGCCCTGGGGCTCGAACTGCTCGGCGCCGAGTACCTGCCCGCGCCGGGCGGCGCGGTGCTGCGCCTGTACATCGACGTTCCCGAGGATGAAGCGGGCGAACGCACGGTCGGGATCGAGGATTGCGAACGCGCCAGCCGCGAAGTTTCCGCGCAACTCGATGTCGAGGATCCGATCAGCGGCCACTACACCCTGGAAGTCTCGTCGCCGGGGCTGGAACGCCCGTTGTTCGCTGCCGCGCAGTTCGCGCGCTTTGCCGGAGAGACCGCCAAGGTCGCGCTGAAGCTGCCGCAGGACGGGCGCCGCCGGCTGCAGGGCACGATCCTGCGCGTGGACGGCGACGACGTGGCCTTCGGCGTCGACGGCAACGAACTGGTCGTGGCCATCGACAACATCGACAAGGCGAAACTGGTCCCGGACTGGGTCGCGCTGGGCCTGGCGCCGGCCGTGGACAAGTCCGGGCGCGACGCGCGGCCGGGCAAGCAGAAGAAACCCGCGGATCGGAAGTCCGTGGCGAAAAAACCAACCAACAAGTCGGCGGCGAAAAAACCGCCAGTTGCGGAGTAACCGGAAATGAGCAAGGAACTTCTCCTCGTCGTCGATGCGGTCGCGGCCGAAAAGGGCGTGCCGGAATCGGTGATCCTCGAGGCCATCGAGGCCGCGCTGGCCTCCGCCGCCAAGAAGCGCTATGCCGACCAGGACGTGCTGGTGCGCGTCGCCATCGACCCGAAGGACGGCAGCTACGAGACTTTCCGCCGCTGGGAAGTGGTGGCCGACGACGTGGTGATGGAGTCGCCGGACCGGCAGATCCGCCTGATGGACGCGCTCGACGAGAGCGAGGACGTCGAGGTTGGCGATTTCATCGAGGAAGGCATCGAGAACCCCGACTTCGGGCGCATCGCCGCGCAGGCCGCGAAGCAGGTGATCGTGCAGCGCGTGCGCGAGGCCGAGCGCCAGCAGGTCGTGGATGCGTGGAAGGATCGGGTCGGCGAACTGATCACCGGCGCGGTCAAGCGCGCCGAACGCGGCAACATCTACGTCGACCTCGGCGGCAACGCCGAAGGCTTCATCCCCAAGGACAAGGGCATCCCGCGCGACGTGCTGCGCGCCGGCGACCGCGTCCGCGGCTACCTGTTCGACGTGCGCAGCGAACCGCGCGGCCCGCAGTTGTTCATCAGCCGCGCCGCACCGGAATTCATGATGGAACTGTTCAAGCTCGAGGTGCCGGAAGTCGGCCAGGGCCTGGTCTCGATCATGGCCTGTGCCCGCGACCCGGGCGACCGCGCCAAGATCGCGGTACTCGCGCACGACAACCGCACCGACCCGATCGGTGCCTGCATCGGCATGCGCGGCTCGCGCGTGCAGGCGGTGTCGAACGAGCTCAACGGCGAGCGCGTCGACATCATCCTGTGGAGCGACAACCCGGCGCAGTTCGTGATCAACGCGATGGCGCCGGCGGAAGTGCAGTCGATCGTGGTCGACGAGGACAAGCATTCGATGGACCTCGCGGTCGCCGAGGACCAGTTGGCCAAGGCCATCGGCAAGGGCGGCCAGAACGTGCGCCTCGCCAGCCGACTGACCGGCTGGCAGCTCAACGTGATGACCGCCGACCAGGTGCAGGCCAAGAGCGAGGCCGAGCAGGCCAAGTCGCGTGCGCTGTTCATGGACAAGCTCGAAGTCGACGAGGAAATCGCCGGCATCCTGGTTGCCGAGGGCTTCAGCACGGTCGAGGAAATCGCCTACGTGCCGGTCGGCGAACTGCTGGCGGTCGAAGGCTTCGACGAGGACATCGTCGAGGAACTGCGCTCGCGCGCCCGCGACGCGCTGCTCAACGATGCGCTTGCGGTCGAGGAAGAGCTGGACGAGAACGCGCCGGCCGAGGACCTGCTCGCGCTCGAGGGCATGGACGACGAGACCGCCTACGCGCTCGCGTCGAACGGCGTGCGCACCAGCGAGGAGCTCTCCGATCTCGGCGCCGACGAAGTGGCCGAGTTCGGCATCGAGGGCCTGGACGAAACCCGCGCCGCCGCGCTGATCCTGGCCGCGCGTGCCGAGGAAATCGCCCGTCTGGAGCGCGACGCGTGAGCGTCGCGCAGGCGCGGCTCGAGCGGGAGTCGTGAGCGCCGTGACGTAGGGCGGGCCCCGGCCCGCCATCGCAGCAGCGGCGGGATCACGGGTTGGCGGGTCAACCGCCCTACAATGGACTCACAGGAAACGGAAACCGAATGTCGCAGCAAACCACGATTCGCAAGCTCGCCGAACTGGTCAACAAGCCGGTCGACAAACTGCTGGAACAGCTGGCCGAGGCCGGCATGTCCTTCAGCGGTCCCGACCAGGTCGTGACCAGCGCCGAGAAGCTGAAACTGCTCGGCTTCCTGAAGCGTTCGCACGGCAAGGCGGAAGCCTCTGCCGAGGAAACCGCGGCACCGAAGAAGATCACGCTGAACCGCAGCCGGAAGCAGGAGCTGACGGTCGGTGGCGGCAAGAACCGCCAGACCGTGGACGTGGTCGTGCGCAAGCGCGTCACCTTGACCAAGTCGCCAGCGACCGCCGACGGCGCCATCGCGGGGCAGAGCCCGGTCGATGACGAGCACGCGGAAATCCTGCGCAAGCTCGAGGAATCCAGGCAGCGCAACCTCGGCGAACAGCAACGCCTGGCCGAACAGGACAAGCGTCGCGCCGAAGATGCCGCCGAGCAGCGCCGTCGCGCCGAGGAAGAAGCCGCGCGCCTGCGCGCCGAAGCCGAACTCGCCGCCGCCGCGGCGGGCACCGACGAGGATGGCGGCGTGCGCAAGGCCGCCGGCCACCACACCCACGGCCACGGCCACCCGAAGCCGGCGGCGCCGCGCGCCGATGACCGCCTCGGGCCCAAGCACAAGGGCAACCGCGGTTCGCACGCAATGGTCGCAGGCATCGAGGACGACGACAGCGCCGCGCGCTTCGCCGGGCAGTTGCACCTGTCCGCGGCCGAACGCGCGCGCCGCACCAGCAGCGCGCGCGGCAAGCCGAGGGCGCGCCGCCAGGCCGACCAGAGCCGCACTGGCACCGGTTTCACCCGCCCGACCGCGCCGGTCGTGCGTGAAGTCGCCATCGGCGACACCATCACCGTCGCCGACCTCGCCTCCAAGCTCGCGCTCAAGGGCGGCGACGTGGTGAAGGCGTTGTTCAAGATGGGCGTGATGGCGACCATCACCCAAAGCATCGACCACGACACCGCGGTGCTGGTCACCGAGGAACTCGGCCACAACGCGGTGCGCGCCACCGACAACGACGCCGAAAGCGAACTGCTGGCGCTGGCCGGCGGAACCCGCGGTGAAGGCGACGCGCGTCCGCCGGTGGTCACGATCATGGGCCACGTCGACCACGGCAAGACCTCGCTGCTCGACTACATCCGCAGCACCAAGGTCGCCTCGGGCGAGGCCGGCGGCATCACCCAGCACATTGGCGCCTACCACGTGGAGACGCCGAAGGGCACGATCAGCTTCCTCGATACCCCGGGCCACGCGGCGTTCACGCAGATGCGCGCGCGCGGCGCCAAGCTCACCGACATCGTGGTGCTGGTGGTCGCGGCCGACGACGGCGTGATGCCGCAGACGGTCGAGGCGGTGCAGCACGCCAAGGCGGCCGGCGTGCCGCTGATCATCGCGATCAACAAGATCGACAAGTCCGACGCGGATCCGTCGCGGGTCAAGAACGAACTGCTCGCCCACGACGTGGTCGCCGAGGATTTCGGCGGCGACACGCAGATGGTCGAACTGTCCGCGAAGACCGGGCAGGGCGTCGACAACCTGCTCGACGCGATCAACCTGCAGGCCGAGGTGCTGGAACTGAAGGCCGTGCGTGACGCCCGCGCCACCGGCGTGGTGATTGAATCCGCGCTCGACAAGGGCCGCGGCCCGGTCGCCACGGTGCTGGTGCAGCAGGGCACGCTGCGCCGCGGCGATTACCTGGTTTGCGGCATCCAGTACGGCCGCGTGCGCGCGCTGTTCGACGAGAACGGCCAGCAGGTCGAAGAGGCCGGTCCGTCGATCCCGGTGCAGCTGCTCGGCCTCTCGGGCGTGCCTGATGCCGGCGACGATTTCGTCGTGGTCGCCGACGAACGCCTGGCCAAGGACGTCGCGCAGCAGCGCGATGCCAAGCGTCGCGAATCGCGCCTGGTCGCCAAGGCGGGCAACCGCATGGAAGACATCATGGCGCAGATGGGCGAGGGCGCCGCGCAGCAGTCGCTGAACCTGGTGGTCAAGGCCGACGTGCAGGGTTCGGTGCAGGCGTTGCGAGAGGCGCTGGTCGGGCTGTCCAACGACCAGATCCGCATCAACGTCATCGTCTCCGGCGTGGGCGGCATCACCGAGTCCGACGCCAATGCCGCGGCCACCGCCAAGGCGACGATCATCGGGTTCAACGTCCGCGCCGACGCCTCCGCGCGCAAGGTCATCGAGTCCAACGGCCTCGATCTGCGTTATTTCTCGATCATCTACGACGTCATCGACCAGGTGAAGCAGGTCGCGTCGAACGTGCTCGGCAAGGAGATCCGCGAGGAGATCATCGGCATCGCCGAGGTCCGCGACGTGTTCCGCAGTTCCAAGTTCGGCGCGGTCGCCGGCTGCATGGTGGTCGAGGGCGTGGTCAAGAAGAACCGCCCGATCCGCGTGCTGCGCGACAGCGTGGTGGTGTTCGAGGGCGAGCTGGAATCGCTGCGCCGCTTCAAGGAAAACGTGGACGAAGTCCGCGAAAACACCGAATGCGGCATCGGCGTGAAGGCCTACAACGACGTGCAGCCGGGCGACCAGATCGAATGCTTCGAGCGCATCGAGGTCCAGCGCACGCTGTAACCGTGATGGCGCAGAAGTCCTTCCACCGCACCGACCGCATCGCCGCCCAGCTCCGTCGCGAGCTGGGCACGCTGGTGCGCGAGGCGGTGGCCGAGCACGCGCTTCCATCGGTCAGCGTTTCGGACGTCGAGGTGAGCCGCGACCTCGCCCACGCCAAGGTGTTCGTCACCGCATTGCAAGGCGAGCGCGCGGCCGAAGCGCTCAAGGGATTGAAGGCGAATGCAGGCGAAATCCGCTTCCGTCTCGCCCGCGCGGTGAAGATGCGGCACGTGCCGGAACTGCATTTCCAGTACGACGATTCGGTCGATCGCGGTGAGCGCATCGACAACCTTTTGCGCGACCTCGGCCCGAACGACTGATCCGTTTCAGGGCGACGGCGCGCGCGTTGCCTGGGTGAATGCCAGCTGCCACCGCCCGTCGCGCTTGCGCCACACGTCGGCGAAGCGCAACCGCACCGAAAACGCTTCGCCCGACGCGATGTCGGTGCCGCTCAGCGTCGCCACCCCCGCGAGCACCGCGGCGTCGCCGAAGACGCGAATGGTTTCGTCCTCGACCGTGAACGGTTGCAACTTCATCCCTGCGCAATCGCGGATGAAAGCCGCCTTGTCCTCGGCCTTGCCCGCGCTGTTGTAGAGCACGTAGTCGTCGGCGAGCAGGCGCTGGAGTTCGGCGGCGTCGCTGTGCAGCTGCGCGAGGTCGAAATCGACGGCGGCCTGACGCAGTTCCGCCGGCACAGACGCATGCGGATCGGCCTCGACGGTGCCGGTTGCGAACGTCGTGGTCGCACACAGCACGGTCGCGGCGAGGATGTTGTGCATCGGGTTCATGCGGGCTCCCGCGGGAAGAACACGACCCAGGCGGCGAAGTCGGCCGAGATCGCGTGGAAACGGTGTTCGACGCCGGCCGTGACATGCAGCGCATCGCCGGGTCGCGCGGGCAACATGCGCATGCCGCCGTCGGCGCCACGCACGTGCAGTTCGGCCTGGCCGGCAACGACGATGTAGAACTCGTCCTGTGCATGCGGCGCCTGCCGATCCTCGCCGCGCGGCGCGAACAGTTCGAGGCTGGCGCCGGCGCGCGCGAAGACCTCGATGTCGAACACGCCGTCCGGCCATTTCGCGGTCGCGGGCAGCGGCAGCGACGCGAGCGTTTCCTCGAACGGCCAGTGCGTGGCATCGGTGGCTTGCGGATCGGGCATCACGGTTCCCGGCCAATGCGTCGCCTGCAGGGTAATGCTTCCCGCGTTCGCGTGGCGACCTTGCCCTATACAATCATGATCGTGAGCAAACCGCGCAAAAGCTTCCGCAAGCTCGACGGCATCCTGCTGCTCGACAAGCCGCGCGGGCTGTCCTCGAACCAGGCTCTGCAGCGCGTGCGCCATCTGTTCGAGGCGCAGAAGGCCGGCCATACCGGCAGCCTCGATCCGCTCGCCACCGGGCTGTTGCCGGTGTGCTTCGGCGAAGCGACCAAGATCGCCGGCGGCCTGCTCGGCGCGCGCAAGGCCTACGACACCGTCGCCCGCCTCGGCATCGTCACCGATACCGACGATGCGGAAGGACAGCCATTGCGCGAACGCCCGGTGCCGGCGCTGGCCATCGACGACATCGACGCGGCGCTGCGCGGCTTCGTCGGCCGCATCCGCCAGCGCCCGCCGGTGTATTCGGCGCTCAAGCGCGGCGGCGAACCGCTGTACGCCAAGGCGCGCCGCGGCGAGGCGATCGAGGTCGAGGAACGCACGGTGGACGTGCACGCGTTCGAACTGCAGTCGGCGGCGGACCTGCTCGATGGCGGCGAACCGCTGCTGCGCCTGCACGTGGAGTGCGGGTCCGGCACCTACGTTCGCAGCCTGGTGCGCGACCTCGGCGAGGCCTTGGGCTGCGGCGCGCACGTCGCCGAACTGCGCCGGCTGTGGGTGGACCCGTTCCGCGAACCGAAGATGTGGACGATCGAGGCCCTGCAGGAACTGTCCGGGCGCGGCGGCCAGCACGCCCTCGACGCCTGCCTGCTGCCGATCGAGAGCGGCATGGTGGCCTGGCCAGAAGTCGTGGTCGCGCCGGCCCAGGCCGCGCGGCTGGGGCGCGGGCAGGCCGTGCCCCAGGTCCCGGGTCCGGCCGGGGAGGTCGCCATCCTCGACCACGCTGGCCGCGCGCTGGGGCTGGGCCAGCTCGATGCCGAGTCCCGGCTGCAGCCCAAGAGGATGTTCAGCTGGGCCTGTTCGGGTGCGGAAACAGCAGCGGAGCACGGCTAACGCCTTGTCCGCAAAAGGATTCGCCGGTACAATTCGCGCGCCGCAAAAACGGCAAACCCACCCTTAGCTCACGGCGGACCACGTGGTGCGCCGCCCGACCGTTCCGGTCGCGGCGCGTCTGCAGGCCCCGCATCTACCGAGAAAAACGCATGACCATCGATACCGGCAAGATCATCGAAGACAACAAGCGCGGCGCCAACGACACCGGTTCGCCGGAAGTCCAGGTCGCCCTGCTCAGCGCGCGCATCAGCTCGCTGACCGAGCACTTCAAGGCCCACAAGCAGGACCACCACAGCCGGCGTGGCCTGCTGAAGATGGTCAACCAGCGCCGCAGCCTGCTCGACTACCTGCATCGCAAGGATGCGGAACGCTACAAGGCGCTGATCGAGAAGCTCGGCCTGCGCCGCTAACCCGATACCCGACTGCGGCGCAGAGATGCGCCGCAGTTTCGTTTTCGGCATAGACGAAAGACAACAAGCCCGGCGATGGCGCCGGCACCCGCGACGGGCATGGGCCCGCGGCGGTTCATCGCAAGACCAGACAGGAAACACCACTCGTGGCAAAGATCAGCAAGAGCTTCCAGTACGGCAACCAGACCGTCACCCTCGAAACCGGCGAGATCGCGCGCCAGGCAGGCGGCGCGGTGATGGTGTCGTGTGACGGCACCGTCGTGTTGTGCACCGCGGTGGCAGCCAAGACCCAGCGCGAAGGCCAGGACTTCTTCCCGTTGACGGTGGATTACCAGGAGAAGTTCTACGCCGGTGGCCGCATCCCGGGCGGCTTCTTCAAGCGCGAAGGCCGCGCGACGGAGAAGGAAACGCTGACCTCGCGCCTGATCGATCGCCCGATCCGCCCGCTGTTCCCGGAAGAGTTCAAGAACGAAGTCCAGGTCATCGCGACCGTGATGTCGCTGAACCCGGAAATCGACGGCGACATCCTCGCCCTGATCGGCTGCTCCGCCGCCGTTGCCCTCACCGGCGCCCCGTTCCAGGGCCCGATCGGCGCGGCCAAGGTCGGCTACGCCAATGGCGAATACCTCCTCAACCCGACCGTCAGCCAGCTGAAGGATTCGCAGCTTGAGCTCGTGGTCGCCGGCACCAGCGAAGCGGTGCTGATGGTCGAATCCGAAGCCGACGAGCTGTCCGAGGACGTGATGCTCGGCGCGGTGATGTTCGGCCACAAGCACATGCAGATCGCGATCAACACGATCAACGAGCTGGTCACCGAAGTCGGCAACAAGTGCTGGGACTGGAAGGCGCCGGCCAAGAACGAATCGCTGATCAGCGCGCTCAAGGAATCGGTGGGCGGACAGCTCGCCTCGGCGTTCCAGGTGCGCGACAAGCTGCAGCGCCGCGACGCGATCTCGGCGATCAAGAAGGACGTGATTGGATCGCTGGCGCCGCGCGCCGAGAGCGAAGGCTGGAACGCCGCTGACCTCGGCAAGGAATTCGGCGAGCTCGAATACCAGACCATGCGCGGCTCGGTGCTCGACACCAAGGTCCGCATCGACGGCCGCGCGCTCGACACCGTGCGCCCGATCGCCTCCAAGGTCGGCATCCTGCCGCGCGTGCACGGCTCGGCGCTGTTCACCCGCGGCGAGACCCAGGCGATCGTCGCGGTCACCCTCGGCACCGCTCGCGACGGCCAGATCATCGACGCCGTCGCTGGCGAGTACAAGGAACACTTCCTGTTCCACTACAACTTCCCCCCGTACTCGGTCGGTGAAGCCGGCCGCATGATGGGCCCGAAGCGCCGCGAAATCGGCCACGGCCGCCTCGCCAAGCGTGGCGTGCTGGCGGTGATGCCGACCATGGAAGCCTTCCCGTACACCATCCGCGTGGTCTCGGAAATCACCGAGTCGAACGGTTCCTCGTCGATGGCCTCGGTTTGCGGTTCCTCGCTGGCGCTGATGGATGCGGGCGTGCCGGTCAAGGCGCCGGTCGCGGGCATCGCGATGGGCCTGGTCAAGGAAGGCGACAAGTTCGTGGTGCTGTCCGACATCCTCGGCGACGAGGACCACCTCGGCGACATGGACTTCAAGGTCGCCGGCACCAGCAACGGCATCTCCGCGCTGCAGATGGACATCAAGATCCAGGGCATCACCGAGGAAATCATGAAGGTCGCGCTGGCACAGGCCAAGGCCGGCCGCCTGCACATCCTTGGCGAGATGGCGAATGCGCTGACCGCGCCGCGCGCCGAGCTTTCCGATTTCGCGCCGCGCCTGATCACCATCAAGATCCACCCCGACAAGATCCGCGAAGTGATCGGCAAGGGTGGTTCGGTGATCCAGGGCATCACCAAGGAAACCGGCACCCAGATCGACATCCAGGACGACGGCACCATCACGATTGCATCCGTCGATGCCGCCGCCGGCAAGGCCGCGAAGGCGCGCATCGAGCAGATCACCTCGGACGTCGAGCCGGGCCGCATCTACGAGGGCAAGGTCGCCAAGATCATGGACTTCGGCGCGTTCGTGACGATCTCGCCCGGCAAGGACGGGCTGGTGCACGTGTCGCAGATCTCCAACGATCGCGTGGAGAAGGTTTCCGACGTGCTCAAGGAAGGCGACGTGGTGAAGGTCAAGGTGCTGGAAGTCGACAAGCAGGGCCGCATCCGCCTGTCGATGAAGGCGGTCGAGGAAGGCGAGGGCGCGCCGGCCGCGTAAGCCGCTCGCTCACACCAGTCGCGATAAGAAAAACCCGGCGAAAGCCGGGTTTTTCTTTGCCCTGTGATAAACGGTCGTATCTCACGTAGGGCGCACTAGCCGAAGGCGTAATGCGCCGGATTCGGTTGTGCGGCAAGTTACGTGCGGCGCAATGCGCTGCGCTTATTGCGCCCTACGTTCCTGTTGTCAGAGCCAGCGTAGCCCGGGTAAGCGCAGCGCACCCGGGTGCGGCCTTCGGTCTTACCCGGGCTACGGATTCGATGACGGATCGGCCTCCGGATGCCTCACCCTCCACGCCGCCAACGCCTGTTCGTAGGCTTCCAACTGGTCGGCGTACACGTCGTACACGCAGACCTCGCAGCCGCTTTCGCAGCATTCCGCCGGGAGCGGTTTTTCCGGCGGTTGCGGTTTCGGGTCGGCGTTGTCGAGATCTGTCGTCATCTATGGGGGATTATCGCGCCTGAAGCGTCACGCTTGCCGCAGGGCCGGAGAGTGGCTTCAATGCAGGCCATGCCAACGATCCCACCGGTTTCGCGGTCAAGGCGCAGGCTGCTGGCCTCCGGGCTCGGCCTTGCGACCGCGGCCTTGTTGCCACGGCGCGCGTGGCCCGCGCCGAAGGTGGATCCGGACGCGGACTGGATTCCCTCGCCCGAACTGCTGCAGGACCTGCCGCGACAGATGCAGGCGCTGGGCGTGCCCGGCATGGGCATCGCGGTGGTCGAGGCAGGCAAGCTAGCGTGGTCGCGCGGCTTCGGCCTCGCCGATGTCGAACGCGGAATTCCGATTGACGACGGGACATTGTTCGAAGTCGCATCGATGAGCAAGCCGCCATTCGCCTACGCGGTGCTGCAACTGGTGGACCAGGGCAAGCTCTCGCTCGACAAGCCGCTGGTGGAGTACCGGCGCCCGGATTACCTCGGCGACAGTCCGTGGATCGACCGCATCACCGTCCGCGACGTGCTGCGCCATTCGACCGGCTTGCCGAACTGGCGCAAGGATCCGGTGCACGAGAAACTCGTGCCGGCGGTGGTGCCGGGCACGCGCATCGACTATTCGGGCGAAGCCTTCGTCTGGCTGCAATTGGTGGTGGAGACGATCACCGGCGAAAGCCTCGACCAGACGATGCGGCGCTTGCTGTTCGATCCGGCCGGGATGCGCGACAGCAGTTACGGCTGGGATGCGCGGATCGCCGCGCGTTCGGTGCGCGGTTATGGCGTGCCCGGCGCTGCGGATGCGGCGAAGCCGCCGCAGGGATTGCGCGAGGCCTGGGGCGCGGCGATGCCTGTCGCCGAACAATGGGGCAAGCTGCTGTCGGACTGGCGCTATGCCGATGCGCAGCGCGCGTTGCCGCTGGCACGGGCGCATGCCGCGCCGGGCGTGGTGAACTGGGCGGGCGACATCCTCGCCGATGCCGCCGCGAGCCTGCATTGCACCGTGCAGGATTACGCGCGCTTCATGGCGCTGATGGTGCATGCCGAACCGGCGCCGTGGGAACTGCGACCGGAGACGCGGAGCGCGATGTTGCGCAAGCAGATCGATGTTCCCGGCCGCTGGACGGACAAGGGCCTGGGCTGGAACCTCGAAACCACGCCGCGCGGCCCGGTGTTCTACCACTCGGGCAGCAATGCCGGCATCTTCAAGTCCTTCGCCATCGGCGATGCAGCGCGCCATCGAGCGCTGGTCGTTTCGACCAATGCCACCAATGGCAACCTGCTGTATCCGCGCATGGTGCGCGCGGCGACCGGGCTGGACCTGCTCGCGTTCGACCTGTGAGCGAATGGATCGCGCGCGTTGCGCGGGCGATCAGGATTCCGCGCTTGGTCGCTGGAACGCGACAAACACGCCCAACGCCACGCCCAGCAGCGACATGCCGGCGATGTAGTGCATCGGCGCGGCGTGGTTGTCCTTCATCGCCAGGCTGAGCAGTACCGGAGTGAGCCCGCCCGCGATCGCATAGGCCACGTTGTAGGAAAACGACAGCCCCGAGAACCGCACCGGCGCGGGGAAACCACCGACCGCGATCGCCGGGACCAGCGCGGTCAGGCCGACCGCCGAGCCGGCCAGCGCATACGCCCATGGCGAATACGCGCCGTGCATGGCCCCGCCGTAGAACCAGCAGAACGCGAGCCCGAGCAACACGCTCCACAACGCCAGCACGCGGCCGGCGCCGAAGCGATCGCCGAGCCAGCCCGCAACCACATTCGCCACCACCGTCGCGCAGATCGCCAGCGTGTTGCCGGCCAGCGCGTCCTCGCGCGAAACGCCAAGTCCCTGCAACAGCGTCGGCATCATCAGCAATGTGACCACCACCGCCGCGGTCAGCAGCCAGGTCAGCAGCATTGCCAGCAGCACCGCGCCTGCGTGTTCGCGCAGCACCGATTTCAGCGGCAATTCCGCGGCGAGCGCGCGCCGCGCCTGCAGTTCGGCGAACACCGGGGTTTCGTGCAATTTGCGCCGCAGCAGCATGGCGAGGAAACCGAACACGCCGCCGATCACGAACGGAATTCGCCAGCCCCAGGCCAGCAGTTGCGCATCGTCGAAGGCGGCGTGGATCGCGCGCGCGACCAGCGATCCGATCAGGATGCCGGCGCACAGCCCCGCCGACAGCGCGCCGCAGGCGAGGTTGCGGTGTCGCGGCGAGACGTGCTCGCTGACGAACACCCACGCACCCGGCGCCTCGCCGCCGATCGCCGCGCCCTGCATGACACGCAACAGCAACAGCAACAGCGGCGCGAGCACGCCGACCTGGGCATAGGTCGGCAACAGGCCCATCAGCAGGGTGGGGATGGCCATGAGCAGGATGCTGAGCATGAACATCTTCTTGCGCCCGGTGAGGTCGCCGAAATGCGCCATCACCACGCCGCCCAGTGGCCGCGCGAGGTAGCCGGCGGCGAAGATGCCGAAGGTCTGCACCAGCCGCATCCATTCGGGCATGTGCGGCGGGAAGAACAATTGCCCCATCGTCGCGGCGAAGAACACGAAGATGACGAAGTCGTAGAACTCCAGCGCGCCGCCGAGCGCGGACAGGGCGAGGGTCTTGAGCTGCGCGCGGCTCAGGCCAGGGGCAAGGGTGGTCGTCATCGACCTAGCGTACGCGAACTCCGCGTCGCGGCTGCTAGAGTGCGGGCGTCCCGGTCCAGGAGCAGGCGATGGCAGCCACCAGTCCCGAACTCGAGCTGTTCGTGCGCGAGGCGCTGCTGCGCGGGCAATCGCGCGACAAGGTCCGGCAGGCGCTGGCCGCCGCCGGCTGGAGCGAGGAACAGACCCGCGGCGTGCTGGACGGCTACGCCGATGTCGATTTCCCGGTGCCGGTCCCGAAACCACGGGCGTCGCTGTCGGCGCGCGAGGCGTTCCAGTACCTGGTGCTGTTCGCGACCCTGTACTTCAGCGCCTACCACCTTGGCAGCCTGCTGTTCGACCTGATCAATCGCGCGCTGCCGGATCCGGCGATGCAGCCAGGATACATGTTCGGCGATTCCATGCGCTTCTCGGTCGCGGCCCTGCTGATCGCGTTCCCGGTGTTCGCGTTCATGTCGCGCAAGCTCGCGATCGACGTGGCGAAGCATCCGATCAAGCGCCTGTCGCCGGTGCGGCGCTGGCTGACCTACCTGACCCTGTTCATCGCCGCGACCATCCTGGTCGGCGACATGACCGCGCTGCTCTACAACGTGCTCGGCGGCGAAACCACGTTGCGCTTCGTCGCCAAGGTCGTGGTGGTCGCGGTGATCGCCGGCGGCATCTTCACCTACTACATGCACGACCTGCGCCGAGAAGAGGTGGAATCGTGAGCGCGCCGATCGGCCGCTGGATGCTGCTCGCGGCGAGCATCATTGTCGTCGGCACGCTTGTCGCCGCGTTCATGGCCATGGACACGCCCGGGCAGGTGCGCGAGCAACGGCTCGACCAGCGCCGCATCGCCGACCTGGGCCAGATCGACGGCGCGATCGGCGAATGGCAACGCGGCCACGGCACGCTGCCGGCATCGCTGGCCGAACTCGCCGCGCAGCCGGGCGTCTCGCTCGCCGTCCGCGATCCGGTCAGCGGTGCGGCGTATGGCTACGAACCGGGAACGGGATTGAAGTACCGGCTGTGCGCGGTGTTCACGACCGATACCGCGAAGCGCGATCCGCAACAGGACATGTTCCGGTACACCGACCAGCGCTGGCCGCATCCGGCCGGTCGCCATTGCTTCGATCGCGAAGTCGAAACGCCCCGGAAAGCGTCGGTAGAACCCTGACCCGAACGAATCCCGCGTTCAATCCATGAACGGATAGCGGTAATCGCGCGCCGGCACGAAGGTTTCCTTGATGCTGCGCGGGCTGATCCAGCGCAACAGGTTGAGGATCGAGCCAGCCTTGTCGTTGGTGCCCGAGGCGCGCGCGCCGCCGAAGGGTTGCTGGCCGACCACCGCGCCGGTCGGCTTGTCGTTGACGTAGAAGTTGCCGGCGGCGTTGCGCAGGCGCTGCATGCCCTGTTCGATGGCGTAACGGTCCTGGGCGAAGATCGCGCCGGTCAACGCATACGGACTGGTTGAATCGACGAGGTCGAGCGTTTCGACCCATTTGTTCTCGTCGTACACGTGCACGGTCAGCACCGGCCCGAACAACTCGTCGCGGAGCGTGCGGTAGGACGGATTGGTCGTGACGACGACGGTCGGGCGCACGAACCAGCCCTCGCCATCGTCGTACTTGCCGCCGACGAGGATCTCGGCGTCGCTGGCGGCTTTCGCCTCGTCGATCGCGTTTTTCTGCGTCCTGAAGCTGGCGCCGTCGATCACCGCGCCCATGAAGTTGGAGAAGTCGGCGACATCGCCCATGCGGATGCCTTCGACCTGCGCGGCCAGCGCATCGCGCACCACCGGCCACAGGTTCGAGGGAATGTAGGCCCGGCTCGCGGCCGAGCATTTCTGGCCTTGGTATTCGAACGCGCCGCGCACCAGCGCGGTGGCCAGCGCGACCGGATCGGCGCTGGGGTGGGCGAGGATGAAATCCTTGCCGCCGGTTTCGCCGACCAGTCGCGGATAGCCGCGGTACTGGTCGATGTTGTTGCCGACGGTGCGCCACATCTGGTGGAACACCTTGGTCGAGCCGGTGAAGTGGATACCCGCAAGATGCTCGTTCGCCAGCACCGGATCGCCGACGTCGCTTCCGCTGCCGCTGACCAGGTTGATCACGCCGTCCGGCAGGCCCGCTTCGCGGAACAGCTGCATCAGGAAGTGCGCGCTGTACACCGCCGTGCTCGCCGGCTTCCACACCACGGTATTGCCGCACAGGGCGGGCGCGGTCGGCAGGTTGCCGGCGATCGAGGTGAAGTTGAACGGCGAGACCGCGAACACGAAGCCTTCCAGCGGCCGGTGTTCCAGCCGGTTCCACATGCCGGGCGAACTCTGCGGCTGCTCGCGCAACACCTGTTCGTAGAACGCGACGTTGAAGCGGAAGAAATCGATCAGTTCGCAGGCGCTGTCGATCTCGGCCTGGTGGCAGGTCTTGCTCTGGCCGAGCATGGTCGCGGCGTTCAACACATCGCGATATGGCCCGGCGAGCAGGTCGGCAGCCTTGAGGAATACCGATGCCCGCGCCTCCCACGGCAGCGCCGCCCAGTCGGGTTGCGCGCGCAGGGCGGCATCGATCGCCGACTGCACCTCGGCCGCGCCGCCCTGGTGGAAATCGCCGAGCACGTGCGCGCGGCGGTGCGGCATCACCGCCTGGCCCAGCTTGCCGGTGCGCACGTCCTTGCCGTCGATGACCAGCGGCATGTCGATTTTCGTCGCGGACAGTTCGTCCAGCTTGGCCTTGAGGCTCGCCCGTTCCGGGGAACCCGGCGCGTAGGACTTGACCGGCTCGTTGACGGGGACCGGGACTTTGGAGATGGCGAGGGACATCACGTACTCCTTGCAGGCGGATCGGGATTGTATGCGCCGAACAAATCCCGCGATGCCAGTGCGTCCTCGTCACCGAAACCGGCGAGGCCGGCGCCGACGAGGCGGTAGCGGGTGCGCGATGGCAGGCCGACGCGCTCGCGCAGCGCGCAGGCGATGTCGGCGAATTCCTGCAGCGAGGCCGGCGGTTCCGGCGGGGTGAGGCTGCGGGTCAGCGTGCGGAAATCGCTGGTCTTGAGCTTCAGCACCACGGTGCGGGCGATGCGCTGCGGATACGCCTCGCGTTCGCGCAGGTAGCCGGCCCAGGCCTTCTCGGCCATGCGCCGGATGTGCGGCTCGAGCTCGGCGAGCAGCAGGTCGCGTTCGAAGGTGTCCTCGGCCGAGACCTGCATGGTCGGGCGTTCGCTGCTCACCGCGCGCTCGTCGATGCCGAACGACAGCTCGTGCAGGCGCCGGCCCCAGCGGCCGAAGCGTTGTTCGAGCTCGTCGGCGCCGTGCGCGCGCAGGTCCGCGCAGGTGGCGATGCCGAGTTCGGCCAGCTTGCGTTCCATCACCTTGCCGACGCCGGGCAACCTGCCCACCGGCAGCGGCGCGAGGAAGGCATCGACTTGATGTGGTTTGAGCACGAACTGGCCGTCGGGCTTGTTCCAGTCGCTGGCGATCTTGGCGAGGAACTTGTTCGGCGCGATCCCGGCCGACGCGGTCAGTTGCGTTTCCTCGCGGATCGCGGCGCGGATGTCGGTCGCGATCGCGGTCGCGCTGCCGAGGTCGTGTTTCGGCCGGGTCACGTCGAGATAGGCCTCGTCCAGCGACAGCGGTTCGATCAGGTCGGTGTGGCGCGCGAAGATCTCGCGCACCTGCCGCGACACCGCCTTGTAGCGGACGAAATCCGGCGGCACGAATACCGCCTGCGGGCACAGGCGTTCGGCGCGTACCGCGGGCATCGCCGAACGCACGCCGAAGGTGCGCGCCTCGTAGCTGGCCGCGCACACCACCGAACGCGCCCCGCGCCATGCGACCACGACGGGCCTGCTGCGCAAGGCGGGATCATCGCGCTGTTCCACCGACGCATAGAAGGCGTCCATGTCGACGTGGATGATCTTGCGTTGCGGCGCATCGCTCACGCCGCGATTCTCCCGCAAGGGCGGGGCGGTGGGCTACTTGCCGCGTTCGGCCGCGACCAGGCCTGACACTTGGCGCATGTCCGCCAGCTTCTGCGCCTGGGCCGAAGCGCCGGCGATCTGCCTGGATGCTTCGTCCAGGTCAGCCTTGCGCTGCTTGCGGCCCGCCGCGTCCGCCGGCGCGGCGATGGCGCTTGCGTACAGGGCATGGGCGAAATCGCGCCGGAAAGCCGTGTCGTGCGCGCCGGCCTGCTGCTCCTCGCGGTAATACGCCAGTGCCGGTTGCAGGATCTTCCGCGCCTCGTCGTTGCGACCCTGCATCGCGACGGCATGCGCGAGCATGGACTCGAAGGCCGAGGATTCGACGCGCGGATCGGAGTTGTCGAACGGAGCGCGCGGCTGCTTGAGCGCGCGCCGGGCCAGGGCCTCGGCCTGCGGGTAACGGCCAAGCTGGATCGCGGCGATCACCGCGTCGCCCAGGTAGTTCCTCAGGCTCAGGGCCTGCATGTTGAGCGCAATCTTGTCGTCCGCGGGAACCTTGACGCGATCAACCTCGGCGATCGCGGTCGTGGCGGTGGCCAGGGCCGCCTGCGGCTGGCCTGCGAACAGCTGCAGCGCACCGTTCATGCCATGCGTCATCGTCGTGATCAGCGCGCGCTTGGAATCGTCCGCCTGCAAATCCGCCATGAATTCACCGGCATCATGCGCATAGGATTTCATCGACCGTGTCGCTGCCGTCGCATCGCCGGCATTGGCCTGCATGTACGCGAACCCGAGCCAGTTGAATGCCACCGTCGGCCCGAGGCTGGAAGGCAGGCGCTTGTCCTGCTTCAGCGCGAACAGCGACTGCATCGTGGCGATGCTCTCGGAAACCTCGCCACGCTGGAATTGCAAGTCCGCGGTCTGGCGCAAGCCCAATACCCAATAGCGCCAGGAATCCATGTTCGACGCATCGAATCGCACCAGGTCCTGCGCCGCCTGCACCTCGCGCCGCGCGTAGTCCGCGGCGGTGGCGTCGTCGTGGCGGCGTTCGGCCACCTGGCTGAGCACGTCAGCCGCGAGCGCGCGATTGAGCAGGGAATGCAGGTCGCCTGGACGCTGCGCCAGCACATTCTCGGCCAGGTCGTACACCTGCAGTTCGAGCTTCTGCGCCGCATCGAGCTGGTTGAGACCCAGGTGGTAGCGCGCCTGCGAGTCGGCCGTGTCGGCGTACGACGAGGCCGCATCCAGGTCGGACAGGTCCAGTGCGCCGAGGCCCGCCAGCACCTTGCGCCCCTCCTCGCAGGTGGCCACGCCTTGTTCCAGCGACTGTGTGTGGCTGAGGTAGTTCAGGGTGTCCCCGTACAGTTGCCGAACGCGACGCGACGGGTTGGCGCCATACACCAATGGCTTGAGCAGATCGGCCGCCTGCTGCAACTTGGCGGAGTTGCTGCCGGCCGCGCCCCTGGCGCGGACCACGCCGGTGCCTTGCTCGAACGAGGCCAGGGCGAGGCCGTAGGTGACGTCTTCGCCGTGGTTGCCGGCTGCATGCAGTTGCTCGAACACGACCTGTGCCGCGTCGAGCTTCCTGCTCCCGGATTCCTGGTCGCCGGTCGCCGTCTGCGCCGCGCCCTCGCGCACCAGTGCCATCGCGCGGTTGATCCGCGTCTGCGGCGTGACCTGTTGCGGCGACAAGCTGTCGTAGTAGGCGACCGTCTTCTGCGCGAGTTTGCCCAGCGTGTCCAGCCTGCCGGTCGGGGCGAGCTCGGCGTAGAAATCCTCGATCAGGAAGCTGACCAGCTTTTCGGCGTTGCTGCGCGAGGTCTGCGCTTCGGCCTGGGCCGTGCGTGCGTGCTGCCAGTTGACCCAGCCGAACAGTGCGCCGGCGATCGCGACCAGCATCAGCACCGAGCACACGCTGGCAATCATGCGTGCGCGTACCAGCGCGCGATGGGTGGCCGCCTCGCGTTCGCGTTGTTCGGCGAGCTGGCGTTCGGCGGCGTCGCGCGCCTCGCGTTCCTGGCGCGCGTTGCGGCTGGCGAGCACCACCCCGCACAGCACGTCATGGGTCAGCTCGACCCGGCGCATGTCGAGGCGTTCCTCGATGCGCAGCAGGCGGCGGTTCACCAGCGTCGGCAGCGCATCGACCGGTGCGCCGGCTTCGGCGAGCAGCTTGAGCACGCGTTCCTCGCCGAGGCTTTCGCGATAGCCGGACTCGGTGAGCAGGTGGTCCTCGATCACGCGCCGCACGCCGGCGGGCTGGTCGGCGAGCGAGCGTTCGTAGAACTCGGACAGGATGGTGTCGCGCGAACCGGCGAGCAGGTCGGCGGAAATCTCGCTGCGGCCCTGCGACTGGCGCACGGTGTTGAGTTCGCGGCAGACCAGGCTCAGCAGCGAGGGCTCGACCTCGGCGTTGGCCAGTTCCGAGCCGCCGGCGACGAAGCGCACGATCGCCTCGGCGATCTCCCGCGACACCAGCTTGCCGCCGGGCTTGACCACCGCGCTCAGCGCCTGCTCCCCGGTCATGCGTGCCAGCCGCATCCGGTTCTGGGTGATCGAGGGCATGCTGCCCTTGACGCTTTCCAGATGCGCCAGGTAGTCCTCGCGCAACGCGATCAGCACGCGGTAGTCGGCGCGCGCGAAATCGAAATCCGCGGCGGCCGCATCGTCGTCCTCCATGCGCGCTTCCAGCGCGGCAGGCGGGCGGTTCTCGACCAGGTCGGCGAGGTCGGCGAGGAACTCCTTCGCGCGCATGCGCCCGGCGTCGTCGGCCTGGCCGAGGGTAAATATTTCCTCGAACTGGTCGAAGATCAGCAGCGGCATCAGGGTGCGGCCGTCGGCATCGCGCAGCAGGTCGCCGCGGTGGTGCAGGAACTCCCACAGCGATTCGCCTTCGATCGCGGTGCCCGGCCGCGACCAGAAGCCGGCCTCGGCGGTGGCGCGGAAGATCGCCTGCTTGATCTGCTCGGACGGCGCGGGCGATTCGGGTGCGTAGTCGATGCGCACGTACACCGGGCAATAACTTTCCGCGCGCAGCCGCGGCACGATGCCGGCGCGCAACAGCGAGGTCTTGCCCAGGCCGGATTGCCCGAACAGCACGGTCAGCAGCTTGCGCTGCACGCGCCGGCACAGTTCGGCGGTTTCCTCGTCGCGGCCGTGGAAGTAGGCGCGCGATTCCTCCGAATAGGAGAACAGGCCGAGCCATGGATTCTGCGGATCGATCGCGACGCCCGGTTCGCCGGCGCCGCTGCGATTGGTGTCGTTCATGGCACCCTCCCGCTGGACAGCTCCTGCAGGCGTCGCAGGAACTCGGGCGGTGGCTCGCCACCGGGGATCCGCGTGACGTGCAGCGCCTTGAACAGTTCGGGCACCAGCGCGGTCGCTTCCGGGGTGTCGTCGACGCAGATCGGCAGCACGAACACCGCGCCATCGGCGATGTTGCGCGCGCGATCCACCGCGTAGCTCCACTCGCGGCGGAAGTAGGCTTCGTGCCGGCGCTGGGTGTTGGCGGAAATCACCGGCACGAAGTAGCTGCAACGGCCGATGTTCGCGCGGATCTTGCGGTCGTAGTCGTCGCCGCCCTCGAGGCGGTCCATGTCGAACCAGGTGACGATGCCGGCGGCGTCCATCGCCGCCTTCAGCTGCTGCACCGCGGGCAGGTCCTCGCGCGCGTAGCTGATGAACACGGCGTTCTCGGGCATCTCGCGCGCCGGCGGCGGGAAGCGCGACGGCGTGTCACCCCTGTTCGACGCGCTCGCCGGGCGTTGCCGCTTGGTCCAGCGTGCGTGCAGTTCGGCGACGAATGCCTCGGCGCCGCCGTAAACGCGGGTACGCACGCTCACCTGCTGCAGGAAGGCGACCAGTCGGTCGTCCCGGTGGGTGTGGTCGTCGGCCATCACCTCGGTGACGTCGCGCGGATCGGACAGGCGGTGGCGCTTGGCCATGCGCAGGAACAGCCGCGCCAGCCAGTTGGAGAAATCGCTGCCGATCAGCAGCAGGTGGTTGTGCTCGAGCTCGTGGAAGAGCTTTTCCGGCGTGAGGTGCTCGGACTGCAGTGCGCAGATGAACTCCAGCATGTCCTCGTCGGACAGGACATACGTCGGCGACGCCGACAGGCGCCCGAGCATGTGGTAGACCACGGTGCGTTGCAGCTGGCTGCGCTCGCAGGGCAGGTCGGCGACGCGGTTGGGCGCGTAGGCGATGACCTCGGCCGAAGCCTGGCCGCCGTGGCGTTCGCGATTGATCGCGTTTTCCAGCAGCGGATCGAAGGTAGTGGTCACGAACAGGTCGAAATCGGTGATCTGCGCGAGCTGGCGCAGCGCCAGCGGCGGCTCGAAATCCACCTCGCGCATGATCGAGCGCAGCCGCGTGTAGGCTTCCTCGCGGCGGCCGCGCTGGCCCAGGTAGGAGCAGACCACGTCGTTGAGGGTCAGCGGCTGTGGCAGCGCGCTGGCGTCCACCGCCAGTTTCGCCGCCAGTTTCTCCGCCAGGTACTCGTACAGCGGCCGCAGGCCGGTGTCGGTCTGCACGCGCAGCAGGTCGGGCCCGATGATCGGGATGACCCGGCGTTCCTCGATGTAGTTCAGGAGGTCGTCCCAGGCATCGTCGTCGAAGCCCTGGAGGACGGCAGCCGCGGTCGAATGATTCATCGTGCGCCCCTGGTGCAGGAAGCCGAACCATGTCACCCATCGCCCCGGGCCGGTGTACGGCGCCTATTCCCGCGGCATCTAAAGCCAGAACGCGATGCGGTCGAAACTCAGGCCATCCTGGTCGGCCTTGCCGGGACGCGGCGGGCGGGCGACCTGCAGTTCGTGCTGGCCGGGCGCCAGCGCGCGTACGTCAAGCATGGCGAGCAGGGCGGGGCGGTCGGTGCGCGGGTCGCTGGCGATCTCGTAGCGCAGGTCGGCCAGCGGTTTCCCGTCCAGCATCGCGCCGTGCAGGGATTGCAGGCAGGCGAGCCTGGCCGTGGCCATCGCCTGCGGGCAAAGACTGCGCATCGCGGGGTCGTCGCGTTCGGGTCGGTAGGGCACGACCAGTTTCAGGTAGGGCCCGGCGACCACCGCGGACTGGATATAGGGCGTCGCCGGGTCGCGGGCGGGATTGCGCTGGTCATCGTAGTGCGCGGCATCGATGCGCTGCGTTTCCGATTGCGGGAACAGCGCATAGCTACCCAACATGTCGGGCTTGCGCAGCAAGGTCATGGACCACGCGGAGCCGGCCAGCGCGACGAACATGATCGCAGTCGTCAGCACGATGGCCCTGCGGTCGCCGCCATGGCTGGCGAGCGTGGCCATGATGGTGTTGCCGCCGCGACTGAAGCCGATGCGCGAGTAAACCTGCAACAGCGCCTTGGCCGTCTTGCGCAGCCGTCCTTCCATCGGCAAGCGCGCGCCCAGGTAGCGGTCGATCAGGACCAGGAGGCTGAAGGGCACGACGATCACGGCGAAAACGACGAGCATGGCCGAAGTGGCGGCGATGCGGCCGTGGCTGAGCGTGGCGACCATGAGGCTTGCGCCGTACACGGCCATCGCCACAATCGCGATGCCGGCCAGCATCATTGCCAGCATGACCCCGATCGCGAACACGGTCGTCGCCAGGTTGTCGGCGCGTTCGATGCGGTCCGGGATCGGCGTATCGATCGCCTGTTCGAGTTCGCGCTGGATCGGCCCCATGTGCAGCGCGTCGAGCCGGATTCCGTCCGGATAAACGGAATGCATGCCGACCAGGGCGATCCAGCGCGCGCGCAGCAGCAGGTGGGCGACGAAGGTGGTCGCCAGGATCAGCGTGGCGCTTTTCGCGTAGATGTAGGCCAGGAACAGGATCTGGCGCCAGTCGGCATCGAGCCGCGGCTCCACCGCGAACACTCGGTCGTCCAGCCAACCCGGCAACTGCAGCATGGCGAACACCGCGACGCCGGAGATCAGCAGTTCCACCTCCCACGTCGGGGTGGTGTGGCGGGGAAGATCGGAAGTCGGATCGGGTTCGGCCATGGCCCGGCATGGTGCGGGCCATGGCGTGGACTGGCAAGCGTCAGACGATGCCGAAGGCGTAATACAGCCCGATGATGACGAACACCGCCAGGGTCTTGATGCAGGTGACGGCGAAGATGTCCTTGTAGGCCTGACGATGGCTGAGGCCGGTGACCGCGAGCAGGGTGATCACCGCGCCGTTGTGCGGCAGGGTGTCCATGCCGCCCGAGGCCATCGCCGCGACCCGGTGCAGCACTTCCATCGGGATACCGGCCGCATTGGCGTTGGTGATGAAGGTGTCCGACATCGCCGCGAGCGCGATGCTCATGCCGCCGGAAGCCGAGCCGGTGATGCCGGCGAGCGCGGTGACGGTGACCGCTTCGTTCACCAGCGGATTCGGGATGGAACCAAGCGCGTTCGCGACCACGAGGAAGCCGGGCAGGGCGGCAATCACCGCGCCGAAGCCGTATTCGGATGCGGTGTTCATGCCGGCCAGCAGCGCGCCGCCGATGGCCGACTTGCTGCCTTCCATGAAGCCTTTCGTCACCGGCTTCCATGCGAACACCAGCACGCAGGCGATGCCGGCCAGCAACGCGCCTTCCACCGCCCAGATCGCGGTGACCTTGGAGACTTCCTGCACCACGGGCGCGGGATTGCCGATCACCGCCGGGACGAAACTGGTGCTGTCGCCATAGGCACGCGGAATCCACAGCGTCAGCAACTTGTTCAACACCCCGACCACGAGCAGCGGCAGGATCGCGACCAGCGGGTTCGCCAGCCTGGTCCCGGAAAACGCGGCCGGTTCGTTCACCAGCGTCGCTGCGTCGCCGTAACCTTCGCCCGCGAGCGCGGCCTTGCGCCGGCGCCAGTCGAGGTAGAGCAGGCCGACGACCAGGATGAACACGCCACCGAGCGTGCCCAGCCACGGCGCGGCCCAGGTATTGGTGCCGAAGAAGGTGGTCGGGATGATGTTCTGGATCTGCGGCGTGCCCGGCAGCGCATCCATGGTGAAGGTGAACGCGCCGAGCGCGATCGTGCCGGGGATCAGGCGCTTGGGGATGTCGCCCTGGCGGAACAGTTCCGCCGCGAACGGATACACCGCGAACACCACCACGAACAGCGACACCCCGCCGTAGGTCAGCAGCGCGCAGACCACGACGATGGACAGCATCGCGCGCTGCGCGCCGACCGCGCGGATGGTCGCGGCGACGATCGCGCGCGAGAAGCCGGACAGCTCGATGACCTTGCCGAACAGCGCGCCGAGCAGGAACACCGGGAAATAGAGCTTGAGGAACCCGACCATCTTGTCCATGAACAGGCCGGTGAACATCGGCGCGACCAGGTGCGGATCGGTCAGCAGCACCGCGCCCAGCGCCGCGATGGGCGCGAACAGGATGACGCTGTGGCCGCGATAGGCCACGTACATCAGGAAGCACAGCGCGGCCAGCACGATCAGGAAAGCCATTCTCGATCCCCGGCCGCGATGGCCTGTCCCAGGGAGGCGAGTGTCGGCATCGCCGTGCGCGGGGCCCACTGTCCGAAAGTCCAATGCCGCCGCGCGGGGGGCGGCCCTAGCCTAGCCGGCAAGTTGCGGCCCGGCCGCCTTTCGTAATGCCAAACGGGGAAAAGCAAAGATGAAGCGCAAGCAATTGAGCATGGCGGTACACGGCGTCCTGGCGCTGTCGTTGCTGTCCGCTGCACCGGCGATGGCGCAGGATGCGGCTGCTGCCGCGCCGGCGACGGAGAAACAGGACGCGGCGACCATGGACACGATCACCGTCACCGCGCGCAAGCGCGAGGAAACCCTGCAGGACGTGCCGGTGGCCGTCACCGCGTTCACCGCGACCGCGCTGGACAAGCTCAACGTGCGCGACCTCGGCGACCTCGACGCGCAGGTGCCGAACCTGACCATCTACGCGGCGCGCGGTTCCACCAGCACCGCGACCGCCTACATCCGCGGCGTCGGCCAGGCCGATCCGCTGTGGGGCGTCGATCCCGGCGTCGGCATCTACCTGGACGACGTCTACATCGCCCGCCCGCAGGGCGCGCTGCTCGACGTGTTCGACGTCGAGCGCATCGAGGTGCTGCGTGGGCCGCAGGGCACGCTGTACGGCAAGAACACCATCGGCGGCGCGATCAAGTACGTCAGCCGCGAGTTGCCGAAGACGCTCGATGGTTTCGCCTCGCTCACCGTGGGCAATTACGGCGAGCTCGACGCCAAGGCGGCGATCGGCGGCCCGATCGGCGGCGAGGACAGCGGCCTGCGCGCGCGGTTGTCGGTGGCCAGCATGAACCACGATGGCTTCGGCAAGAACCTGACCAACGATCAGCCGGTCAGTGACAAGGAAATCAATGCCGCGCGCTTCCAGCTCGGCGCCTACGTCTCCGACAACCTCGACATCCAGTTCGCCGTCGACTGGCTCGCCGACAAGTCCGGCGTGCGCGGCGCCAAACTGCTGGCGCCCAACCCGCTGGCGCCGGCGTATCCGCCGCTGGACGACCGCTACGACATCCGCAGCGGCATGCCCAACGTCAACGACACGACGATGAAGGGCGCCTCGGCCACCGTGAACTGGCGCGCGAACGACAACTGGTCGTTCAAGTACGTCATCGCCAAGCGCGAGTCGGACACCGAGACCAACATCGACTTCGACGAAACCCCGCTGCCGCTGGTGGACGTGCTGGCGTTCTACAACGACCAGCAGGTCAGCAACGAACTGCAGGCCAATTACGATGCCGGTGGCCGCGCGCGCGGCGTGATGGGGCTGTACTTCTTCGACGGCGAGGCCGGCGGCCAGGTCCTCAACCACTTCGAGAATCCGTTCCTGGCGCCGTCGCTGACCAATCCGCTGTACGGCGACACCCAGGGCAAGGTGCTCACCAAGAGCTTCGCCGCGTACGCCGATTGGACCTTCGACCTGACCGATCGCCTGAAGCTGGACGTGGGCGCGCGCTATACCGACGAGGACAAGCACGCGATCGCGCTCAACCGCTTCTACACCGACGGCAGCTACACGACTTCGTGGGGCACCGCGGCCAACTTCGACAAGACGGTCAACTTCAAGAACGTCTCGCCCAAGGTGTCGCTGGATTACCAGGTCACCCCGGACATCATGGTCTATGGCCTGGCGTCGCGCGGCTTCAAGTCGGGCGGCTACAACATCCGCGCCAACACCACCGCCATCCCGCGTTCGGGCGAGCCGTTCCAGGACGAAAGCGTGGACAGCTACGAGATCGGCGCCAAGATGGGCCTGTTCGACCAGAAGCTGTTCCTGAACCTGGCCGCGTTCCACAACCTGTACAAGGACATCCAGTTGTCGGTGTTCACCTCGTACACGTTGCCGGACGGCTCGCAGAGCTTCTTCGGCGATTTCACCAATGCCGGCAAGGGCACGATCGACGGCCTCGAGGTCGAATACCAGTGGTTGCCGACCACGCACTGGTCGGTCAACGGCAACCTGGCCTGGCTGGACGCGAAGTACGACACGTTCATGAGTGCCGGCGTGAACGTCGCCGATACCCAGAAGTTCACCAATGCGCCGAAGTTCTCGGGTGCGCTGAACGTGGAATACCACACCGACCTGGCCAACGGCGGCAACCTGTCCGCCCGGGTCGGCTACAGCTACCAGAGCGAGGTCTGGCCGACCACCGACCTGAGCCCGGTCATCAAGCAGGACGGCTACGGCCTGCTTGGCGCCGGGGTGATCTGGAAGCTCAACAATGCGTGGAGTTTCTCCTTGCAGGGCAGCAACCTCACCGACAAGGAATACCGCACCACCGGCTACAACATTCCGTCCTACGGCGTGCTGACCGGCTTCTACGGTCCGCCGCGCCAGTACAGCCTGACCGCGCGCTACGACTTCTGACCGCGTTCCTTCCCCCGAAGGAAAAACCGGCGGCGGGCTTCGGCCCGCCGTCGCGTTATGCTCGCCGCGGATGCGGACCCGTGATCGAAGCGACCGAAGATGCCTGAAGGCGGCGCGATGCTGAGCGTCGCCGTCGTCGTGTCCGCGGCCCTGCTGTGGCTGGGCCTGCTGTTCGGCACCGCGTTGTACGCCGAACGCCACCCGGGCGTGCTGGCGCGACACTGGCGCCATGTGTACGCGCTGTCGTTGGCGGTGTACTGCACTTCGTGGACCTTCTTCGGCACGGTCACCCAGGCCGCGCGCTATGACTGGCCCTTGCCGCCGACCTTCGTCGGCACGCTGCTGCTGTACCTGTTCGCGGCCGGCGCGATGCTGCAGCTGGTCAAGCTGGCGCGTTCGACCAATGCGACCTCGATCGCCGACCTGATCGCCACGCGCCTGGGCAAGGACCCATGGCTGGCCGCGGGCGTGACCCTGGTCGCCGCGCTCGGCCTGATCCCGTACATCGCCCTGCAACTCAAGGCGGTGTCGATGAGCTTCGCGATGCTGACCGCTTCGCGCGCGGGCGCCGACCTGCCTGCATGGAGCGACAGCGCGTTGTACGTGGCGATGATGATGGCGTTGTTCGCGATGCTGTTCGGCACGCGCCGCGCCAGCGCGACCGAGCACAACCGCGGACTGGTGCTGGCGATGGCGTTCGAATCGCTGTTCAAGCTCGTGGCGATGCTGGCGCTGGGCGCGTTCGTGTGGTTCGGGCTGGGATTGCCTGCGGCCGACCTGCGCGCGGACAACATCGACAGCGGTGGCTTCATGCCGCTGGTGGTGCTCGGCGTGCTGGCCATGTTCACCCTGCCGCACCAGTTCCACGTCGGCGTGGTCGAATGCCGCGACGAACGCCACGTGCTGACCGCGCGCTGGCTGTTCCCGCTGTACCTGGTGCTGATCGCGCTGCCGGTGCTGCCGCTGGCGCGCGCCGGTGATGCGCTGCTGGCCGGGCAGGGCATTTCCTCGGACCTGTACGTGCTGGCGCTGCCGATGTCGCAATCGCAGACCGGGCTGGCATTGTTCGCATTCCTCGGCGGATTGAGCGCAGCGACCGGCATGGTGGTGGTGAGCACGCTCACCCTGAGCCTGATGATCGGCAACCACTGGCTGGCGCCGGGCCTGTTGCGCGGCGCGTGGGCGCGCGGCGACGCCGGCGACCTGCGCGGCAACGTGCTGCTGCTGCGGCGCGTGGGCATCGCCGCGATCATGCTGCTGGCCTGGGCCTACAGCCGTTCCATCGCCGGAAACGCCGCGCTGGCCGATGTCGGCGCGTTGTCGTTCTCGGCGCTGGCCACGCTCGCGCCGGCGTTGGCGTTCGCGGTGTGGCGACCGCAGACGCCGCCGCGTGCGGCCCTGCTCGGCCTGTTCGCGGCCTTCATCGCATGGGCGTGGTGCCTGCCGCTGCCCTTGCTGCTGCAGAGCGATCCTCCCGCGTGGCTGGCGAACGGACCCTTCGGCATCGCCTGGCTCGCGCCGGAAGGTTTCTTCGGGCTCACCGGCTGGAGCGCACTGGGGCGAGCGGTCGCGGCGAGCCTGTTCGTTGGCACCACGGCGACGCTGGCGTTGTCCGCATGGCTGCGGCCTTCGGCGCGCGGGCATCGTCGCGGGCTCGATCCACGCAGCCTCGACAACGTGGCGCGGCGCTTCCTGCCCGCGGCGCAGGTGCAGGCATTGCTCGCCGATGGTCGCGATACGGAATCGGAAATCGAGCGTGCGCTATCGGCGGTGCTGGGCGCTTCCTCCGCGCGGGTGCTGCTCGATGCCGCGCGCCGCGATTCGGCGCAGGCGCACGCTGGTGGCGCCGACCTCGACACCGTTGCCGCGATCGTCGGCGAGGCCTCGCAGGATCTTCGCTTCAACCAGCAGTTGCTCGAAGCCGCATTGGAGAACATGAGCCAGGGCATCAGCGTGGTCGATGCCGAGCTGCGGCTGGTGGCGTGGAATCGTCGCTACGAACAATTGTTCGCATATCCATCGGGCATGCTGCGTGTGGGCATGCCGATCGCCGAGGCCTCGTCGTGGGCCCTGCGCGAAGTCGCAGGCATCGAGCGCGGGAAGGATGCACTGCAGCGTCGCCTCGACCACATGCGCGCGGGCACCACGCACCTGTCGGAACGCGTGTTCCCCGATGGCAGCATCATCGAGATCCGCGGCAACCCGATGCCGGGCGGCGGCTTCGTCGCCACCTTCACCGACGTCACCGCGTTCCGCGAAGCCGAAATGGGGCTCAAGCGCATCAACGAGACGCTGGAGCAGCGCGTGGTCGATCGCACCGTGCTGCTGGAAACCGCCAAGCGCGAGGCCGAGCACGCCAACGACGCCAAGAGCCGCTTCCTCGCCGCCATCGGCCACGACCTGCTGCAACCGCTGCACGCCGCGCACCTGTTCGCCGACACCCTGCAACAACGCGGCGACGGCGAACAGCGCGAGCTCGCGAAACAGATCGGCGGCGCGCTCGATTCGACCACCGACCTGCTGGCCACCCTGCTCGACATGTCGCGGCTGGAGGCGGGCGGGCTGGTGCCCGAGGTGCGCGACTTCCCGCTGCAGGACGTGCTGGAACCGCTGGTCGCTCAGTTCGGTGCGCTCGCGGCCGGCCAGGGCCTGCACCTGCGCCACGTGCCCACGCGCGCCTGGGTGCGCAGCGATCCGCAATTGCTGCGGCGCGTGCTGCAGAACTTCCTCGCGAATGCGTTGCGCTACACCCGGCGCGGTTCGGTGCTGCTCGGCGTGCGCCGCGACGGCGACGCATTGCGGATCGAGGTGCACGACACCGGCCCCGGCATCGACGCGGCGCAGCGCGAGGCGATCTTCGAGGAATTCCGTCGCGGCGACGACGCGCCGGGGCAGGGCTTGGGCCTCGGCCTCGCCATCGCCCAGCGCATCGCCGGCCTGCTCGGCTCGAACCTGCACCTGCGCAGCACGCCCGGGCGCGGCAGCAGCTTCGCCATCGACGTGCCGCGCGCCACGGCGACGTTCCCCGCCAGGCCGGCGACGCAAGGCATCGCCGGTTTGCGCGTGCTGGTGGTGGACAACGAAGCGCAGGCGCTGGACGCGCTCGCGGGGGTGTTGCGCGGCTGGGGCTGCGAGGTCGCCGCCGCGCGTGATGGCGATGCGGCCGCGGCCGCGATCGCATCACGGCCGTGCGATGTGTGGATTTTCGATTACCACCTCGACGACGGCGACGATGGCGTGTCCCTGCATGCGCGCCTCGCGCAACGCTTCGGCGATACGCCGTGCCTGATCCTCAGCGCCGACCAGACCGGCGCGGTGCGCGGCGCCGCGCAGGAAGCGGGACTGCCGTTGCTGGTGAAGCCGTTGCGGCCGCTGGCGTTGAAGTCCGTATTGGACCGGATGCTGGCGGCGAGGGCGGTGGGGTAGGGGTTGTTTGCGAGCCGAAGTGGACACCTAGACTGTCCGCAAACAGCTGGTCGGGCCATCCTTATTGACTGAAGGAGTAGGATCGATCCATCACCATTCAAGTTTCCAAGCCATGCGATTCCCGACCTTTTTCATCTCGCACGGCGGTGGCCCCTGGCCATGGATGAAGGATGAGTGGCGCGGCGTTTACGACCAGTTGGCGGCGGCCTTGCGTCGCCTGCCGCAGGACGCCGGCCTCCAGCGGCCAAAGGCGGTGCTGATGGTCTCGGCGCATTGGGAGGAGCCTGACTTCACGGTCCAGTCGCATCCCGAACCGGGCATGATTTACGACTACGGCGGCTTCCCCGACTACACCTACCACATCCGTTACCCGGCGCCCGGTTCACCGGCGCTGGCGCAGCGCGTGCAGGAGTTGCTGCAGAACGCCGGCATCGCGTCTGGCGAGGATGCCCAGCGCGGCTTCGATCATGGGATGTATGCACCGATGGTGGTCATCTATCCCGAAGCCGACATGCCGACGGTGCAACTCTCGCTCAAGCGCGGGCTCGATCCACGCGATCATCTCGCCATGGGGCGCGCGCTCGCACCGCTGCGCGACGAGGGCGTGTTGATCATCGGCAGCGGGCTCAGCTACCACAACCTGCATGCCTTCGGGCCGCAGGCCAGGGCGCCCTCGGCCGCGTTCGACGCATGGCTCGACGAATCCCTGGCCGCGCCCGGCGCGACGCGTTCGGCGGCGCTCGCCGCATGGCAGCAGGCACCTTCCGCGCGCCAGGCGCATCCACGCGAGGAGCATCTGCTGCCGTTGATGGTGGCCGTCGGCGCAGCCGAACACGACCAGGGCGAGCGGACCTACCACCAGACCGATTTCTTCGGAGGCATCACGGTGTCGAACTGGCGCTTTGGCGAGCCGGCGGGCTGAAGGAAGCAAGTCGGTGGCGCAGGCCCTGCTGAAGATGGGTGAAGAACACACCCGCGTCATCTACGGTGATGCGTCGCAGGACGTCGTCGACCTGCGCCTGGGTTATCGGAGCCTGGCCGATGCCAGCTTTTCGCAGTGGCCGCCCACGGCGGTGGAACTCGAGCGGGCCATCGACTTGTCCGAGGAGCAGCTGATGCTGTTCACCCCGCCGCTGCGCGACGCGACGCTGCTGACCAGTGACGACATCCTCCGGCGGGTGCTTGCCGACGCGACTTCGGAATCATCGCAAATGGTGTCGATGACAACCGATGGGGTCGAGCGGGAATTCCAGCGCATGGCATCGGTGTCCCTGGGCCGCCCGTTGAGTCATGCCGGATCGGTCACGAACCGGAACGAGGCCGCGGCACTGCTCCTGCTGCGCGAGTTGATGCACCACTGGGGAGTCGCCGGCATTGCCTTGCCAGCGGCTCATCATTGAAGGGCGCATGTTGGTCGCTCGGTGACTGGGCGAAACCCGCCCCTCAATCCTCAGCCATCCTCGCCGGATCGCTGAGTTCGAGTTCGCGCAACACCACGCCGGCCTGGGTGCGATTGCGCACGCCGAGGCGCTCGAAGATCGCGATGAGGTGCGCCTTCACCGTGCGTTCCCGTACATCCTGCTTCACTCTCACCCGATTGCCACATCTTAACGATTCATCGACCTATTCCAACGCCAGCTGAAGGCGGGTCATGACTCTGGCGAAATAGGGTCTATATTCCGGAAGCCCCAGACGAAGGAGAATTGGAATGTTCCTGACCAAGCAGCATCTGAATGCGGCGCGTGCGCTCGGCGTGGTGGTCATTGCCCTGAGCCTCGGCGCCTGCGCCACCTACAAGGACGAGTTTGCAGGCATCAACTCGCGCCTCGACCAGCTCGACACGAAGGTGCAGGGCGCGGCCCAGAGCGCCGAAGCCGCCAATCAGTCCGCGCAGCAGGCCAACCAACGGCTGGATCAAATCGAAGGCCGCGTCCAGCAACTCGAAGGGGCGCGTGGCCGCCAGCCGCGCGGTTAATCGCTCTGCACCATTCGCGACGAACAGCCTGAACCGGGATCCGGTGGCCTTTACTGGTCACCGGACTCCTTTATCTTTACCAGTCTTCGTTCCAAGGAACCGTCCCATTCGTACGTGCACACACCCTGCGATCCGGGTCGCACATGGCGCGCTGGTGCTGGCGCTGGCGTTCGCGAGCATCGGCGTGGCCAGCGCCAAGGATGCCGGTGCGCAACCGGTCGCCGCCGTCGACCAGCTTCCGCCAGGACAGGAAGTGTCCAACACGGTGATCGAGCTCGCGGGCTGGGTTGTCGCAAGCAGGGACAGCGAGGGCTATCCGTTCGCGATCATCGACAAGGCCGCCGCACAGGTTCTGGTGTTCGGCGGCGACGGCCGGCTTCGCGGTGCGGCGCCCGGGCTCTTCGGCTCGGCGATCGGCGATCATTCAGCCCCCGGCGTCGCCGGTCTCGCGCTTCGCGAGATTCCGGGCCGGGATCGCACGACGCCTGCGGGTCGTTTCGTGGGCGGTTTCGGCCCGTCCATCGACGCTGGGCGCGTGCTGTGGGTGGACTATGACTCCTCGGTCTCCATGCACCCGACGGCGACTGGCGTCCCGGCCGAGAAGCGCGTCGAACGCCTTGCATCGCCTTCGCCGGACGACAACCGCATCACCCATGGTTGCATCAACGTCTCGCCCGAATTTTACGAGCAGGTCGTCGCGCCGACGTTCGAGAAGGGCGGGCTGTTCTACATCCTGCCGGACACGGCATCGCTGGCGGAGACCTTTCCGGGGTTCGCGCAAAGTCGCGCGACCACGCAACGCAATGATCGAAGGCGCGCACGGCCCGCCCACCGGTGAAGGGCGATGGGGTAGTCCGTCCTGCGACGCGAAGCGGTCATCCGGTGCCAGCGTTGATCCACGCCGCCGAGCGGCGTGGATTCGAATGAGCTGACAGACGCGCTACTTCGCCAGCCCAAGTTGTTTCATGTATTCCGCATTGTCCCAGAACAGATGTTCTTCCGCGATGCATCCATTCGTCCACCTGGCGATCGTGGCCATGGACATCTTGACGGTCTTGCCCGTGGGGGGAATGGAGGTGCCGTCCGGGAGCTTCATGGGTTCGGAGAACGTCGCTTCCAGTACGCCCGTTGCAACTGTCCACTCGCCTGAACCAAATGCAATCGGGTGCGATGTGATTCTGGAATCGGGCGTGCCGTTGAAAAGGATGTTGTTCATGTCGGCAACATGCGCCGCAATCCCGTTCGTGACCCGTCCGTCCGGAAAAACGACTTTCACGTCCGGGCAGTGCAGTTTCTCGAACAGGGGCATGTCCTTGCGCAGGCTGTAAGCATCGAAATCGAGTTGGTCGAACCTCTTGAGATTCGCCTGGACTTGCCCATCTCCGCCGGCTGCGGCTTGATTTGGCGCTGCTGCGGGTGCGACCGCTGCGGTAGGCGCAGTCGCCTCGGTTTTCTGAGTACACGCCGCCATCCCTGAGGTAGCCAGCGCGATACACAGGACAGTGCTTGTGCGATTCATCCCGGGTCCTCCAGTGGTTGTGGGAAAGCGGTACCGAGTGCGCGCATCCTACGCCTGGATCCGGCCGCGCCATGGAGTGGCGTCGGTCTTGAATGAATCGCCAGATGTGTCCTGGAATGCCCGCGCCGGAAGCGCGATGGCAACGAGGAAGGGCTGGGCGCCGGTGCCCGTGCCGGGCATGGGGAGGTGATCTCCTTCCGTCACGGCTCGCCGGAATGAAGCGGGGACGTCGCTTGAATCACGGCATCATGAGGATGGCTTTGACCGACTTTCCGGAAGTCGTGTCGTCGATGGCCTGCTGGATATCCTCGAACTTGTATTTCGTCACCAGTTGGTCAAACGGGAACCGGCCTGCGAGGTGCAGCGCCATGAGTTGCGGAATGAAGGTCTGCGGGATCGAGTCGCCCTCGATGGCACCCACCACGGTCTTTCCCGACGCCGAGAGCAGCCCCAGGTCAATCGTGGATCCCGGACGTGGCACGCCCACCAAAGCGATTTTTGCGCCGAAGGTCGTGGCGGTGATGATCGACGTGATGACTTGAGGAACACCCGTGGTGTCCATCGCGAACTGGGCGCCGCCGCCGGTGATTTCCTGGATCTTCGCGACCGGATCCTCATTCCTGGAGTTGATGGTGTGCGTCGCGCCGAGCTTCCTCGCGAACGCGAGGCGTTCATCGATGATGTCGACCGCGATGATGGTCGTTGCGCCCGCAACCTTCGCGCCCATGATTCCGGAAAGGCCCACGGCACCGGTTCCGGCCACCACCACGGAAGCGCCGGCCGGCACGGCCAACGAATTCAGGACGGTGCCCGCACCCGTCTGGATGCCGCAACCCAGCGGGCCGGAGATGTCCACCGGCGATCCCTCGGGAAGCTTCACCACGTTCTTCGCTGCCGCGATCGAGTAGGTCGCGAAGGAGGACTGTCCGAAAAAGCTGCCGGACACTTCCTTGCCATCGGCGTCCTTGAGCGTCTTGGTGCCGTTTTCACGCACGCCTGCCATGTTCAGCCGCATGAAGTTCTCGCAATACGCCTGGCGCCCGGACAGGCAGCTTGCACAATGGCCGCAGGCCGCAAACGACAACGCGACTGCGTCACCTACCTCGAGGCCGATCACGCCTGCACCCACCTGCGTGATCGTCCCTGCCCCCTCGTGGCCCAGCACGAACGGAAACGCGCCCGGAAGATGGCCGTGTTGGACGGCGAGGTCGGTGTGGCACAGGCCCACGGACGTGATCTTGACCAGTACTTCGTCGGGCTGGATGTCATCGAGAACAAGGTCCTCGAAAGTGAATGGTTGCTCGACCCCATGAAGGACAGCTGCGCGGACGGGGGTGGTCATCACGGGTCTCCTTTGGATACCGGAAATCGAACGGCGAACAGGCGACGGCAGCCACGAATGCTTCCACGGTTGTCGTTAACGAATTGTCGCCCCGGGCCCACGACCAGGCGCGCCGAATCCGGCAACTCCAGTTCGCGCAGCGCCGCCCGGCCCGGGCACGGTTGCACACGCCGCGGCGTCCGAGGATCGCGGTGGGGTGCGCCTTTCCCGTCGCTCTAAAGCTGGGATTCGATCGGCAGCCAGCCCAGGACCCTGGCCGCCACGCGACGACCGAGGCTGGCATCGGGTTCCTGGTCGAGGATCCGTGGCGGTTGGGTGGTGCCATCGACCCAGCGCAGATCGCCGTCGGGTTCGAGTTGCACGACATAGCTCAGCGCCGGGCCGGCCAGTCGCTGGTATTCGGTCGCGAGCGCGGCGCCGATCCGCGGATCGTCGAACAGCACGCCCATCTCGGTGTTCAACGCGGCCGAACGCATGTCCATGTTGAACGAACCGATGAAGCCACGGCGCCCGTCGACGATGAAGGCCTTGGTGTGCAGGCTGGCGCCGCTGCTGCCGAACAATCCCGAGGTTTCGGTATGGCCCTTGGCGCGTAGCTCGTACAACTTCACGCCACCGGCGAGCAGGGGCGTCCGATAACGCGCATAGCCGCTGTGCACGGCCGGCACGTCGTTCGCGGCCAGCGAGTTGGTCACCACGCCCACGTCGACGCCGTCGTGCGACAGCCCGACCAGTTGCTGCGTGCCGTTCTCGCCGGGCACGAAATAGGGCGAAATCAGCCAAGCCTGTGCCCGCGCGCTGCCGATGGCCTCGACCAGGCGCCGCACCAGCCATTGCTGGCGATCGTCGCGGTTCCACTTCTGCGGAGGATCGGCCACGACTTCGATGCCCGTGCTCCAGATCGGGCTCCGGGTCCCGGTCATGAATTCGGCGACCCCGGGCGAAGCCAGCACGCGCGCGAGGTAGGCGCGTGCCTTGTCGCCGCCGACCCTGTTTTCGAGATCGGCCATCGAACGCTGCACGCGCCCGGCGTTCTTGTCCGCGAGCGCATGCAGGGGCACCGCCGACGGGTCGTTCCAGTAACGGTCGAAGATGGTTTCGGCCTCGCCGACCGCCGGACCCAGCAACGCGACGTCGAGGTCGCGGAAATTGGTGTCCTGCGCGGTATCGAAGTATTCCTCGCCGATGTTGCGCCCGCCCACGATCGCCATGCGGCCGTCGGCGATCCAGGCCTTGTTGTGCATGCGGTGGTTGATGCGCAGCGCGCGCACCAGCGTCTCGAACACGCGGCGGATGCCGTTGCGGTTGCGGAAGGCGTTGTACAGCCGGATCTCGACGTTCGGGTGGCGGTCGAGTTCGAGCAGCTGCGGGTCCAACCCGTAGGCGTTCATGTCGTCGAGCAGCAGGCGCACGCGCACGCCGCGTTCGGCCGCGCGCCACACTTCCAGCGCCAGCAATCGCCCGCACAGATCGTCGTGCCACATGTAGTACTGCAGGTCGAGGCTGCGCCCGGCGCCGCGGGTGGCGAGTGCGCGCACCGCGAAGGCGTCCAGGCCGTCGTTGACCAGGATCGCACCGCTTTGCCCGGGATGCGCGGCCAGCAGCGGCGCCACGGTGCGGTCGAGTTCGGTCGCGTCCGCTTGCACGGGAAGCACGTGCGAAGGCGGGCCGGATGCGGCAGGCATCAGCCGGTCGGCCAGCAATGCACCGAGGACGACCATGGCGAGCAGCACGAGAACGAGGGTTGCCAGCATCTTCGTGGTTCTCATGTACGTATGTGTCACCTGACAGAAGGTCGTTCGGCCTGGATCATCGCCCTGCGACTTGCCGGAGCTGGACGCAAGGCGAATAGTAGCCCCTTGCCCCGATGCGGAGTCCGCCATGTCCTCGCCCGTGCCCGAAGATCCCACCACAGCCGCGTTGCAACTGGACGAAAGCGCGGCCAAGCAGCTGTTCTTCGGCAACATCCTCGAGCAGAACCTGTTTCCGTACCCGCAAATCCGCGCGCGCGACCGCGAGATGCTCGGCGCGATGACCGATGCCATCGACCAGTTCCTCGGCGACAAGGCCGCGGACCTGAAACGCTACGACCGCGAAGCCGAACAACCCGAGGACTTCATCCAGGCGCTGCGCGACATGGGCCTGTTCGGCCTGATCATCCCCGAGGAATACGGCGGGATGGCGCTGTCCAACGGTGCCTATGCGCGCGTGCTCGGCCAGACCAGCAGCCACGACAGTTCGGTGTCGCTGACCATCGGCGCGCACAGTTCGATCGGCATGAAGGGGCTGTTGCTGTTCGGAACCGACGAACAAAAGCAGCGCTACTTGCCGCGACTGGCCAGCGGCGAATTGATCGCCGCGTTCTGCCTGACCGAATCCGGCGCCGGCTCCGATGCGGCTTCGATCCGCACCAAGGCCGTGCGCAACGACGACGGCAGCTGGACGCTCAGCGGCGAGAAGATCTGGATCACCAACGGCGGCATCGCCGGCTTCTACACCGTGTTCGCGCGCACCGACACGCCCGAGGGCAAGATCACCGCGTTCCTGGTGGAAGCGGGCTGGCCCGGCGTCAGTCATGGCCCGCACGAGGACAAGATGGGCATCCGCGCTTCCAGCACCACCACGGTTGCGTTCAGCGACGTGCGCGTGCCGGCGGAAAACGTGCTCGGCCCGGTCGGCAAGGGCTTCAAGGTCGCGATGAGCATCTTGAACAGCGGTCGCACCGGCCTCGGCGGCGGCGCGGTCGGTGGCATGCGCACGTTGATCCGGCTGGCACAGGCGCAGGCCAAGGATCGAAAACAGTTCGACACGCCCATCGCCGAGTTCGGCCTGGTGCGCGAGAAGCTGGCGCAGATGGCGGTGGATTGCTTCGCCGCCGAAAGCACGGTGTGGATGGTCGCGCACCTGATCGACAGTGGCTGCACGGATTATTCGGTGGAAGCGGCGATCAGCAAGGTGTACGCCAGCGAAGCGGTGCAGCGCGCGTCGTACGAAGCGCTGCAGATCGCCGCCGGCAACGGCTTCATGCGCGAGTTCCCGTACGAGCAGGTGACCCGCGACACCCGCATCCTGTCGATCTTCGAAGGCACCAACGAGATCCTGCGCCTGTACATCGCGCTGTCCGGGCTGAAGGGCGTGGGCGCGGGCCTGGGCGAACTGAAGTCGGCGGTCGAGGACATTTTCAACCACCCGATCAAGGGCTTCGGCGTGCTCGGCGACTACACCAGCCGGCGCATGCGCGAGGCCACCGGCGTCGGCACCGACCGCATCGCGCACATGCTCTCGCCCGCGCTGCGCAAGACCGCGGCTACCTACGAGAAATACGTGGTCGAACTCTCGCGCGCTTCCGACGCCTTGTTGCGCAAGCACGGCAAGACCATCGCCGACCAGCAATATGCGCAGAAGCGCGCCGCCGACATCGCCATCGACTTGTTCGTCGGCCTGTGCGTGCTCTCGCGCGCCGACAGCCTGCTGAAGCAGGACGATCCGGCGGCGGCCGAAGCGGTGCTGGTCGCCGAAACCTTCACCCGCCAGGCGCGGCGGCGCATGGCGCGCAATGTGCGCGGACTGGATCGCAACGAGGACGCGGCGATCGAACGCCTGGCCACGATGGTGCTGGCGCGCGACGGATATCCGTGGGACGTGATTTGAGCGCGCCGGATCGGAGCGTACGGTTCAGCCCTCGACCAAGCGCGCCGGATCGCTGAGTTCCAGTTCGCGCAGCACCACGCCGGCCTGGGTGCGGTTGCGCACGCCGAGGCGTTCGAAGATCGCGGTCAGGTGTGCCTTCACCGTGCGTTCCTGCACATCGAGCCGGTCGGCGATCTGTTTGTTGAGCAGGCCTTCCGCGACCAGCGCCAGCACCCGGAACTGCTGCGGCGACAGGCTCGCCAGGCGCGAGGCGAGGGCGGCGTCGTTGGGCGAACTCTGCGCCCGCGCCACGCTGGCGCGCAGCGCCGGCGGCAGCCAGGTTTCGCAGGCGAGCACGCTGCGGATCGCATCGCGCAGTTCGTCGAGTCCCGCGCTTTTCGGCAGGTAGCCGGCGGCGCCGTGGTCGAGCGCGCGACGCACCACGCGCGGGTCGTCGTTGGCGGACACCACGATCACCGCGACGCCCGGATGCTGCGCGCGCACCGCGGCGAGGCCGGCGAGGCCGTGGTTGCCGGGCATGTGCAGGTCGAGCAGCACCAGGTCCACCTGCGGCTGCGCATCCAGCGCCGCCAGCACCGCATCGAGCGTATCGGCTTCGAACAATTCGACCTCGCCCAGCGCATCGCGCGCCGCCTGCCGCAAGGCAGCGCGGAACAGCGGGTGGTCGTCGGCGATCAGGAGTGAGGGCATGGGGAAATTATTGAGTCGTCCACGCGCCGTCGACCGGAATCGATGCCCCGGTGATGTTGTGCGCCTCGCGCCGGCACAGGAACACCGCGAGCCGGGCGATTTCCGCGGGCAGGCTCATGCGCAGGCTGGGTTGCTTCTCCGCCAGCAGCGCGCGCACGCCGTCGTCGCGCGTTCCACCGTGCATGCGCGCCTCGATCTGCGGTTCGATCAGCGGCGTTTCCACCCAGCCCGGGCAGATGCAGTTGACGGTGATGCCGCCGGAATCGCGCGAACCGAGCGCGGCGTATTCCAGCGCGGCGACCTTGCCCAGGCCGACGATGCCGTGCTTGCTGGCGACGTAGGGCGCCTTGTCCTTCGACGCGACCAGTCCGTGCACCGAGGCGACGTTGACCACGCGGCCGTAACCACGGCCCGCCATCGCCGGCATCGCCGCGCGCATGGTGTGGAACGCGGACGAGAGGTTGATGGCGATGATGTCGTTCCACTTCGACACCGGCATCTCCGCCAGCGGCACCGCGTGCTGGATGCCGGCGTTGTTGACCAGCACATCGACCCCGCCGTTCGACCATTCGGCGAGTTCGATCATCATTGCCTCGATCGCGACCGGATCGCGCAGGTCGACGCCGAAGTGTTTCGTCCCACCGCTGCCTGCGGCATCGACCGCCGCGATCGCGGCGGCGATCTGCTCGGGCGTGCCGAGGCCGTTGATCGCGACCCGCGCGCCGGCTTCGGCCAGTCCCGTGGCGATCGCCAGCCCGATGCCGGAGGTGCTGCCGGTGACCAGGGCGGTGCGACCTTCCAGAAAGTTATCGCCCATGGCAGATCCTTGCTGCAATGCGTCAGATGCATACGCTAGCAGGCCGCGCGCGATGGTGGCGGGAAACGGCACTGGGACGAAGGTACGATGCGGCGCGTTCGCGCAGGCGCTAAGGTCGCGGCATGAACAACATCCGTCATTGCGTCTTCGTCGCGGCACTGGCCCTGCTGGCCGGCTGCGCCAGCACGCCCGCATCGCACGAGGCCCCGTCCATGTTCACCGAGCAGCGCGCCACCGACCATCGCGACGGCGACGACCTGCTGACCGGTGGCCTCGGCCTGGCCGGCCTGCGCGCGATGGTGGCGCCCGCATTCGCCGATGCCGCGCATCCGACGCCGGCGGAACTGCGCCGCCGCGCGCTGTGGGCCAATTGGCGCGGCATCGCCGACCTGGTGCCGGGCGGCGGCTACGGCGAGTTGTACGGCAGCGTCGCGAACGTGCCCGGTCGCGAGTTCAGCGCGTTCGCCAAGCTGCCGGGCGCGACCCAGCCGCATCGGGTGCTGTTGCAGTTGCCGGATGCGTTCGACGCGGACAAGCGTTGCCTCGTGGTCACCGCGTCCTCGGGTTCGCGCGGGATCTACGGCTCCATCGCCGTCGCCGGCGCCTGGGGCCTGCCGCGCGGCTGCGCGGTGGCCTACACCGACAAGGGCAACGGCACCGACTGGTTCGACCTCGACGCGGGGCAGGGCATCGCCGCCGATGGTGAAGTCGCCGGCAGCGATGCGGATCTCGCGTTCAAGCCGAATCCCGCGAGTGGATCCGGGGTGGCATTCAAGCACGCGCATTCGCAGGACAACCCCGAAGCCGATTGGGGCCGGCACGTGAAGCAGGCGGCGGAATTCGCGCTGGCCACCTTGAACGCGCAATTGCCGCAGCAGGCGCCGTTCACGTTCGCGAACACGCGCGTGATCGCGGTCGGCATCTCCAACGGCGGCGGCGCGGTGCTGCGCGCGGCCGAGATCGACGGCGACTGGCTGGATGCGGTCGTGGCCGGCGAACCGAGCGTGTACGTCGACGGCGGTCGCAGCCTGTACGACTACGCCACCGAAGCCGCGTTGCTGATGCCCTGCGCCTTGCCGCAACTGGGCATCCCAGCGACGCCAGGCACGGACCTGAAGTGTGCGGTGCTGGCCGCGCGTGGGGTGATCTCGGGCGGCGATTACGAAGCACAGCAGAAGGATGCGCTGGCGAAGCTGCATGCCTCGGGCTGGACCGATGCCGCGCTGCGCTCGGGTTCGATCAGCGTCGCCTTCGACCTGTGGCGCGCGGTGGGCGTGGCCTATGCCTCGGCCTATGGGCGCTACCCGCACGACGCGCATCCCTGCGGCTATCGTTATGCGGCGATGGGCAAGGATGGCGCGCCGCGCGCGGCCACCGCCGAGGAACGCGCGAACTGGTGGGCAGAAAGCGCGGGCATTCCGCCAAGCGCGGGCGTGGGCATCGTCGATCCGCAGCCGGTGACGGACATGGGCCTCACCGGCCTGCAATGCCTGCGCGCGCTGTGGACCGGCGATGGCACGGACGCGCAGCGCGTGCGCAAGGGCGTGGCCGAAATCAAGGCCGCATTGCCGCGCGCCGGATTGCCGGTGGTCGTAATCCACGGCACGGACGACGGCCTGGTGCCACAGACCATGACCAGCCTGCCGTACGTCACCGCGGCGCAGGCCGCGGGCCGCGACGTGCGCTACTGGCAGGTACGGCACGCGCAGCATTTCGATGCCTTCCTCGGCTTCCCGCAGTACGCGGCGATGTACGTGCCGCTGCTGCCCTATGTGTATGCCGCGCTGGACCAGGTCGATGCCGCGCTCGACGGCAAGGGTGCATTGCCCGCGAACGCGACGATCGCGACCACGCCGCGCGGCGCGGATGCGCTGACTGCCGGCGATCTCGCGATTCCGCATTGATCGCGAACCTATCCTTGTAGGATCGGCTTGAACAGCCATTCGGCTGTTAAAAGCGCAGCCGCGACGCTTTTGTGGGAGGGGCTTCAGCCCCGACTCGGCAAGGTTTTGTCGCGACTTCCGTCGCTCCTACATTTCTCACCTGCACTTACTCGGAATCTGGCAGGCTGTCGTCATCCGGATCGGAGCCTGCCGATGAAACAACGCCACTTCAGCATGCTGCGCGATTTCCAGCTGGCCGACTGGTTCACGCTGGCGAACGCGTTCTGCGGAACCGGCGCGATCTTCGCGGCGATGCGCTTCCTGCAGGAGGGCAATGTCCGCGACCTGTTGCTGGGCATGGCGCTGATTCCGCTGGCCTTCGTGTTCGATGCGCTCGATGGCCGCATCGCGCGCTGGCGCAAGGTCGCTTCCACGCTCGGGCGCGAGCTCGATTCGCTGGCCGACGTGATCAGCTTCGGCGTCGCACCGGCCGCGCTCGGCTATGCCTGCGGCCTGCAGGGCGGCTGGGATTGGGTGGTACTGAGCTATTTCGTCGGTTGCGGCGTCAGTCGCCTCGCGCGCTACAACGTCACCGCCGAATCGCTGTCCGGCGACGAGGGCAAGGTGAAGTATTTCGAGGGCACGCCGATCCCGAGCAGCGTGCTGATCGTCGGCATGCTCGCGATCGCCGCCTACTCGGGTCGCATCGGAGACGAGCTGTGGTTCGGCGCGGTCCGGCTGGGGCCATGGCTGATGCACCCGCTGGTGCTGGTGTATGCGCTGTCGGGTTCGCTGATGATCAGCAAGACTTTGCATATCCCGAAACCGTAGGGCGGGTTTCAACCCGCCACCGAACGCGGCAAAAGGCGGGTTGAAACCCGCCCTACGACGCTGCTTTTCCGGACGACCCGGTAAGCAGATCCCTCACTGCGTTCGGGATGACATCGTCGTCATGGCGATGCCATGGCTCTGGCGCTAGCATGGGGCCCTACGAGGAGGCGACGTGATGGCTTCGGATTTCGAATCGCTGGCCCGGCAGTACTGGTCGGCCTGGGGCGAGACCCTGCGCCGCGCCGCGCCGGCCGGAACCGGGCAGGTTCCGGACTGGAAGGACGCGGTGGACTGGTGGAGCAAGCTCGCGCACGGCGGGCGCACCGAGGCCAACGACGCGGTCGAGCGCTTCAACCGCCAGGCACGCGACTGGTTCGGGCAGATGCAGCAGGTCGCCGCGCAGTTCGCCGGACAAGACGCCGGTGCCGCCGACATCGCCGCGGAGTGGAAACGCGCGCTGGGCGCGGCCGGCGAGAATCCGTTCCCGGAGATGTTCCGCGCGATGCGCGGCAATGGCGCGCGCGGGTTGGAACAATGGATCGAGGACGCCTCGCCGTGGCTCGATTCCATGCGACGCGAGGCCGGCGGCTGGCTGGGAGTTCCCGCGTTCGGGCTGGGGCGCGAGCACCAGGAACGCGTGCAGAAGCTGGCGCAGGCGCAACTCGACCTGCAGCAGCACGAGGCCGCGTACAACGCGCTGATGCTGAAATCGCTGCAACGCGCGCACGAATTGTTCGAATCGAAACTTGCAGAACGCGAGGAACCCGGACGCCAGCTCAAGTCCGCGCGCGAGCTGTTCGACCTGTGGATCGACGCGGCGGAGGAAGCCTACGCCGACATCGCGCTGTCGCCGGAATTCCGTGATGTGTACGGCGCGCTGGTCAACGCGCAGATGCGCCTGCGCGCGGGCGTGCAGAAGGAAGTCGAATTGGCCGGGGCGATGGTCGGCATGCCCACGCGCACCGAGATCGATGCCGCGCACCGCAGGATCGCCGAACTCGAACGCGCGCTGCGGCGCATGCGCGATGCGCGGCCCGAACCGAAGCGCGAACCGCCACGACGCGAGCCGGAGGCGTCCGCGAAACCGGTTGTGAAGAAGCCCGCTGCGAAGAAATCGACTGCGAAAAAACCCGCTGCGAAGAAATCCGTGGTGAAGGAATCCGCGGCGAAAGCGGTGAAATCGGCGCGCCGGAATGCCTTCGCCGACATCACGCCACCGAGCATCGGGAAACCGGGAGCGAAGCCATGAACGGGCCGCTGGGTTTCACCCCGCAATCGCTGGCCGAGGAGGCGATGCAGGCGCAGGCCAAGCTCGCAGCCGGCCTCGACACCCTACGCGAAGTGGAGGATTTCGATTACGGTGCGACGCAGCGCGAGGAAGTCTGGCGCGACGGCAAGGTGGTGCTGTACCGCTTCGTTGGCGAACACGCACCGACCGCGAAGCAACCTCTGTTGATCGCATACGCCTTGGTCAACCGCCCGTACATGGTCGACCTGCAGGCCGACCGTTCGCTGGTCAAGGGCCTGCTCGCGCGCGGCCAGGACGTGTACGTGCTCGACTGGGGCTATCCGGATCGTTCCGACCGCTTCCTCATGCTCGAGGACTACATCGAGCGCTTCCTCGGCGGCGCGGTCGACCACCTGCGCGATCGATTCGGCCTCGATGCGATCAACCTGCTCGGCATCTGCCAGGGCGGCGCGTTCTCGCTGTGCTACGCATCGCTGAATCCCGGGAAGGTGCGCAACCTCATCACCATGGTCACGCCGGTGGATTTCCAGACCCCGGACAACATGCTGTCGAACTGGGTGCAATCGCTGGACGTGGACCTGTTCGTGGACACGCTCGGCAACGTGCCCGCGGACCTGATGAACTATTGCTACCTGATGCTGAAGCCGTTCCGGCTCAACCTGCAGAAGTACGTCGGGCTGGTCGACATCCTCGACGACAGGAAGGCGCTCGAGGACTTCCTGCGCATGGAGAAGTGGATCTTCGATTCGCCCGACCAGGCCGGCGAGGCGTTCCGCCAGTTCCTCAAGCAGTTCTACCAGGGCAACGGCTTCGTCAACGGAGGCATCGACATCGGCGGGCGCGAGGTGCACCTGGGCCTGGTGGAAATGCCGGTGCTCAACATCTTCGCCGAGCAGGATCACCTGGTTCCGCCGGCGGCGTCGAAGGCGCTGAAAGGACTGGTCGGCACCGGCGACTACACCGAACTCTCGTTCCGCGGCGGCCACATCGGCATCTACGTCTCCGGTCGCGCCCAGCACGAAGTGCCGCAGACCATCCACGACTGGCTGGGCAAGCGATGAACACCCCGCGCACGCTGTCGCGTTCGCGCAACGACCGCATGCTCGCCGGCGTGGTCGGCGGCATCGCCGCGCGCTTCGGCTGGAACTCGACCCTGTTGCGCGTCATCTACGTGGTGGTCTCGATCGCCTCGGTCGCGTTCCCCGGCATCCTCGTGTACCTGATCCTGTGGCTGCTGATGCCGGAGGAAGGCGCCTGAACCCAACCGCGCTCCGCGCGCTGCAGGGGCTCGGCATGCTGTGGACGCTGCCGAACACCGCGCTCGGCCTGCTCGCGGGCGCGATCGGCATTGCCTTCGGCTCGCACGCGCACGTGCGCACGCGCGACCTCGCCATCGTGTTCCATCGCTGGCCGTGGGGACCGGGCGGCGCGCTCACCCTGGGCAACTGCATCCTGCACACCGGCGATTCGCTGGACACGCATTGCGTGACCTATGCGCAGCGCGCCGGCCATGGCGAGGAAGCGCCGATCGTGCTTGCCGACCACGAACGCGCGCACGTCTACCAGTACATGGCGCTGGGCCCGTTGTTCCTGCCGCTGTACCTGCTGTGCGGCGGCGTCAGCGTAGGCAACCGCTTCGAGCGCGCGGCCGACCGCTACGCCGCGAACGGCCGCGGCTGGTGGCCGTGGCCGCATTCATGACGGGTCGCCGACGAACGGTCGGGATGAATGCGCGGCGCTTAGCCAAATCCTAACGGATGCACGGGTATCGTCGATCCGTCGAAGAAAAAGCGCTCGACGAGTCGAAGATTCCAACGTCATCGACCTAAACGAACGCAATCGCTTCGGCAACAAAGGCTCAGCCGGACGGGGAAACCCGTGCGACTGGGCCTTTGGCCTTTCGGGGGGAGAAACAGATGGTGCCGGAGGTGGGACTCGAACCCACACGCTTTTAAGGGCGGCGGATTTTGAGTCCGCTGCGTCTACCGATTCCGCCACTCCGGCGCGGACGCGAATTATAGCCGGCGCGCCGGCTCAGGCCACCTCGTCCGTGGCCATGGCGCAGCGCTCGCGCGCGAACCACTCACCGTCCTGCGGATGGAACTTGGCACAGTTCTCCATCGGCGCCTGGTAGATGTGCAGCGAAATCGCCACCGCATCGCTGCTGGCGTTGCGGATGGTGTGGTACTCGTGCGGCGGGATCAGGCTGCCGGCGCTGCCGGGGCCGGCGTGGATGCCGCCGGCGGCGCGGAAGCGGTAACGGTCGCCGTCGCGTTCCAGCAGCTCGTACTGGACGATTTCGAGTTCGCCGTCCCAGACGCCTTCCACGCACCACAGGCCGGAATGGTCGTGCAGCGGCGTGCCCTGGCCCGGGCCCCAGGTCATCGCCACCACGCTGTAGCCGCGTTCCGGGCTGCGGTACAGCTCGCGCCTGGCGTAATGGTCGACGATGGGATCGTGCACGCAGTCGGGGAGCTGCACGTCGCGATCGCGGATCATCGCGCACAGGCAGTTGCGCAGCGCGGCGGTGATGGCGTGCTGGTCGCCGTGCGCGACGGCCTCGTCGAGCCGGGCAACGAGCTTGTCGTGGCCGGGGAAATCGACGGAGGGACAGCAGGAATCGGCGGCGTCCATGGAGGGATTCTACCGCCGCGGGGCCGGCAGGGCGTTCAGGAAGCCGGCCACGGCCGGGCCGAAGCGCTCGATGTCGACGAGGAAGGCGTCGTGGCCCTGCGGCGAGGGCAGGGGCAGGAATTCCGCGTCCGTGCCGCCGGCACGCAGTCCCTCGGCGATTTCCTCCTGCTGCTGCAGCGGGAACAGGATGTCGGTATGCACGCCGATGGCGAGGGCGCGTTCGACCTGGATCGCGGCCAGCCCGGCGAACGCGTCGCCGCCATGGCCTTCGCCGAGGTCGAACCAGTCCATCGAACGGCTGAGGTAGAGGTAGCTGTTCGGGTCGAAACTGCGCACGAAGCGGCGCGCATGGCCTTCGAGATAGCTTTCGACCTGGAACTCGAGCCCGAACGGATCGTCGTCGTCGCGGTCGTCCTCGAGCCGCACGCGGCCGAAGCGCCCGTCCCATTCCAGCGCCGAGCGATAGGTGACGACGCCGAGCTTGCGCGCCATGCGCATGCCCGATTCGGGGTAATGCGCGTCGTCGTAATCGCCGCCATTCCAGTTCGGGTCGAGCCGGATCGCCTCGCGCTGCAGCGAGCGGATCGCGATGGAGAACGGCAGCGCGCGCGCCGCGCCGGAAATGTCGACCAGCGAACGCGCGATGCCGGGGTGGCGTTGCAGCAGGGCGAGCGCAACCATGCCGCCCATCGAATTGCCGATCACGCAGGCGAGGCGTTCGATGCCGAGCGCGCGCACCACCGCGGCCGCGGCATCGGCGCCGTCCTCGATCGAGAGTTCGGGAAAATCGAGGCGATACGGCTGGCCGGTCGCGGGGTTCGTCGAGGCCGGCCCGGTCGAGCCCTTGCAACTGCCCAGCGCGTTCGCGCAGACCACGAACCAGCGATCGCTGTCGATCGGCTTGCCCGGCCCGACCATCGCTTCCCACCAGCCCGGTTCCGGGTTCGCTTCGTTCGATGCCGCGTGCGCGTCCGGCGACAGGCCGGTGAGGATCAGCACCGCGTTGTCGCGCGCGGCGTTCAATTCGCCCCAGCTGTCGACCGCCATGCGCGCGCCGTGCAGCGCGCCGCCGCGCTTCATCGGGAACGGCGAGGGCAGGTCGATGAAGCGCGCGTTGGCGGGGATGAATTCGGTCATGAGTTCAAAATGTCTTTCTGAGCGAAGCGAAGGATCTGCTGTTGATCGTATCGGAGAGGAAAAGCAGGTTCTTCGCTGCGCTCAGAATGACAGATCAGTGGCCGATCACCAGCTCCACCGGCCCCTTCGCCGGCAGCGCCACCCGCACCGGCGCGGATTCGATGTCGCCTTCCTGCGGCATCGCGTTGCCGCTGGCCGACAGCCGCGCGACCAGTTCGACTTCGCGCAACTGCGAAAGCTTGCGCGTGGGCATCGGGCTGTCGCCGTCATCGAGGGTGACGATGAACGGCAGTTCGGACATGGCGTGCTTCTCGACCGCGACCGGCATCGGCGCGCCGCCGGGTTCGCGCGCGATCACGAACACCTGCGCATCGCCGCGCAGGCGAATGCGCGCGGCGAAGCCGGGGTCGAGCTTCACCGCGACTTGCAGCGCGCCCGGGATCGGCGCGGACGGCGGCAACGGCGGCAGGCCCGCGTCCTTGCGCGCGGCATCGAGCTGCGGACGCAGCGCGGCGGCGGTGATCGCATCCACTTCGGCCAGCAGCGGTTCCCACATCGCGGCCGCGCCCGCCGCATCGCCGGACTGGCGCTTGGCGATGCCGAGGAACCAGCGCGAACGCTGGTGCTTCGGGTCGCGCTGCAGGGCGTGTTCGAGCATCGCCACCGCCTGCGGATCGAAATGGTGTTGCGGATCGGCCAGGGCGCGTGCTTGCGCAGCTTCGGCGAGCACCTCGGGATCGTCCGGGCGCAGCGCCGCCGCGCGGGCGAAGGCATCGCGCGATTCGTCGGACTTGCCCTGGTCGGCCAACGCGCGACCGAGCAGGCGCCAGCCCTCGGGTTGCGCCGGATTGCGCTGCAGTTCCTGCTGCATTCGAGCGATGGCATCGTCCATGGTCTGCGGCGCCTCGCGCAGCGCCGGGTCGAGCGCGGCCGGGGTGCCGAGCAATGCGTACAGGCCGATGGCCGCGCCGGCCACGAGCGTGGCGAGGGCAAGCGCAAGGCCGCGTTGGCCGCGCCACAGCGGCGCCAGCACCAGGGCGAGCGTGGCGAGCGTGAGAAGGGCGGCGAGGGCGATGAAACCGGGCATCACCACTCCTGCGCGTCGTCGGCGGAAACGGGATTTCGCGAGCGGCGGCGAACGATGCCGATCACCACGAATGCGCCGGCCAGCAGTACCAGCGCGGGCCCGAACCACAGCAGCCAGGTACTGGCCTCGACCCGCGGCTTGTACAGCACGAATTCGCCGTAGCGCGCGACCAGGTAATCCTCGATCTGCGCGTCGTTGCGTCCCTCGCGCATCAAGCGCAGGATCTCGCCACGCAGGTCACGCGCGATCTGCGCGTTGGAATCGGCCAGCGACTGGTTCTGGCACATCACGCAGCGCAGCTCCGAAGCCAGCGCGTGGAAGCGCGCTTCCTCGGTGGCGTCGCGGAACTGCAGCGGGGCGTCGGGTGTGGCCGGTTGCGCGAAGGCGTTCGCAGCGAACAACAGCAACGGAAGGAGTAGCGAAGCGGACTTCACCGTGAACCCTCCGCGCGCTGCAGCGCCGGCAGCAGTTCGTTGGCGATGATGCCGTCGTCGAGCGGACCGACGTGCTTCCAGCGGATGATGCCGTCGCGGTCGACGAGGAAGGTTTCCGGCGCGCCGTACACGCCCCAGTCGATCGCGGCCTTGCCGTCGGCGTCGGCGACCACGACCCAGAACGGATTGCCGAACTGTTCCAGCCAGCGCAGCGCGTCGGTGCGTTCGTCCTGCCAGTCGTAGCCGATCACGCGCACGCGCCGGGTTTCGGCGAAGCGCGTGAGCACCGGGTGTTCGACCCGGCATTCCACGCACCAGCTCGCCCACACGTTCAGCACGAACGGTTGCCCGCGCAACTGGCGCAGGGTGACGGTGCGCTGCGGTTCGTGCAGCGAGGGCAGGGCGAAATCCGGCGCGGGCTTGCCGATCAGCGGCGAGGGCAGCGCCTCGCGGTCGGGATTGCGGCTCATCCACACGCCGGCGGCAAGCAGCAGCCCGAGCGCGAGGAAGATCGCCAGCGGCAGCCATCGCGAAAGCTTCATGCGGCCTCCGTGCGCGACGGTTCGCGGCGGAAACGCTTGTCGGTCGCGGTGACGAACGCGCCCAGCGCCATCAGCAGCGCGCCCAGCCAGATGAAGCGCACCATCGGCTTGCTGTGCACGCGCACCGCCCAGCTGCCGTCGCCCAGCGGTTCGCCCAGCGCGACGTAGCGGTCGCGGAACAGGCCGGCGTCGATCGCGGCTTCGGTCATCACCTGGCCGCCCGAGGCGTAGCTGCGCTTTTCCGGATGCAGGGTGGCGATGGCATCGGAACATGCCTTGTCCAGTACGCGCACCGTGCCGATGTCGGCGAGGTAGTTCGGGCCTTCGCGACGTTGCGCGCCGACGAATTCATAGCATTCGCGCCCGAGCTGCACGGTCTGGCCCGGTTTGAGCGCGACCTCACGCTGCTGGCTCAGCGCATCGGTGAGCAGTGCCCCGGCGAGGAACAGGCCGACGCCGCAATGCGCCAGCACCATGCCAAGCATTTCCGCGGTGAAACTGCGGCCGTTCGCAGTGAATCGCGACCACACGAAACGCAGCGTACCCGCGAGTACCCACGTCGCGCCGGCGATGCCGAGCACCACGCGCCCCTTGCCCTGCGGCGCCAGCCACCATGCAAGCGCGGCCGCGACCAGCGCGAGCACGGCCCATGGCAACAACATCGCGAGCACTTTCGACGGCTGTTCGCGTTGCCATTTCGACAGCGGCCCGAACGGCAGCAGCGCCACCAACGGCGCCATCAGCAGCACGAACAGCAGCGAGAAATACGGCGGGCCGACCGAAATCTTGCCCATCTCCAGCGCGTCCGCGAGCATCGGGTACAGCGTGCCGAGCAGGACCATCGCGCAGGCCGCGCACAGCAGCAGGTTGTTCGCCAGCAGCAGGGTCTCGCGCGAGTAGGCGGCGAAGGGCTTGCCTTCGCCGTCGGTGCCGGTGGCGCGCAGCGCGAACAGCAGCAGCGATCCGCCGATCACGATTCCCAGGTACACGAGGATGAACAGGCCGCGGGTCGGGTCGGCGGCGAAGGCGTGCACGCTGGTGATCGCGCCCGAACGCACGAGGAAGGTGCCGAGCAACGACAGCGAGAACGCGGCGATGGCGAGCAGCAAGGTCCAGTGGCCGAAGCTGCCGCGCTTTTCGGTCACCGCCTGCGAATGCAGCAATGCCGCACCGGCCAGCCACGGCATGAAGCTCGCGTTCTCGACCGGATCCCAGAACCACCAGCCGCCCCAGCCGAGTTCGTAATAGGCCCAGGCGCTGCCGAGCGCGATGCCGAGGGTGAGGAAGCCCCAGGCCGCATTCGTCCACGGCCGCGTCCAGCGTACCCAGCGCGCGTCGATGCGGCGGTCGAGCAGGGCCGCGATCGCGAACGCGAACGGCACCGCGAAGCCGACGTAGCCGAGATAGAGCATCGGCGGATGGATCACCATGCCCGGGTCCTGCAGCAGCGGATTGAGGTCCGCGCCTTCGGCCGGCATCGGCAACAGGCGTTCGAACGGATCGCTGGTGAACAGCAACAGGGAGAGGAAGCCGAGCGACACCAGTCCGAGCACGCCGAGCACGCGCGCGACCACATCGTTCGGCAACCCGCGCGAAAAGCGCGCGACCGCCGCGGTCCACAGCGCCAGCACCAGCAGCCACAGCAGCAGCGAGCCTTCGTGCGCGCCCCAGACCGCGGTGAAGCGATACACCATCGGCAGCAGGGAATTGCTGTTCTGCGCGACGTATTCGAACGAACGGTCCTGCGCGACGAACGCATACGTCAGCACCGCGAACGCGATGCCGACCAGGGCGAGTTGCGCATAGGCCGCGGGTCGCGCCACCGCCATCCACGCGGCGTTGCCGCGCTGCGCGCCGACCAGCGGCAATGCCGCCTGCAGCAGCACGACCAGCAGCGCCAGGATCAGCGCGAAATGCCCGAGTTCACCGAGCATCAGGGGGTTGCCGTCTCTGCGGCTTCGGGCGATGCGGCTTCGACGTGGTGGCGCTGGTGCGCCGCCGCCATCTTGTCCGCGACTTCCTTCGGCATGTAGGTCTCGTCGTGCTTGGCCAGCACGTTCTCGGCCACGAACACGTCGCCGCGCATGCGCCCGGTCGCGATCACCGCCTGGTTTTCGCGGAACAGGTCGGGAAGGATGCCGGTATAGACCACGGGCAGCTTCGCATCGCCGTCATCGACGTCGAAGTGCGCTTCCATCGAGCCGGTCGCGCGCTTGAAGCTGCCGCCGGCGACCATGCCGCCGAGGCGGAAACGCGCGCTGCCGTCGCGCACGCCCGTGCCGGCTTCGCCGTTCAGCACTTCGCGCGGGGTGTAGAGGTAGGCGGCGTTGCGCTGCAAGGCCAATGCAGTGAGCGTGATGGCGACGGCGGCCGCGACCACGGCCAGCAGCACCAGCAGCAGTCGGCGGCGACGGGTCGGGTTCATGGCTTCGCCTCCGGCTTGCGCTTCGCCGCATTGCGCTGGCGGTGCAGGCGGATCGCGCGCAATGCCTGCGACAACTGCAGCTTCGGCGCGAGGTAATCCCACAGCAGCATCGCGGCGAACACCACATACGCGGCGATGACGTAATTGCGATAGCTCACGATCCGGCTCCCGCGACCTGCGCCGCCCAGTCCTTGCCGGCTTCGCGGCGCAGGTTGTCGGCGCGCGCGCGCGCCAGCAGCGAACCGACGAACCACAGGTGGGTGCCCAGCACCATCCACCACAGCGGCGGCAGCATGCTCGGATCCATCTTCGATTCGCCGAACAGGGAAATCGTCTGGCCCTGGTGCAGCGAGTTCCACCACGTCACCGAGTAATGGATCACCGGCAGCAGGACCACGCCGACCACGGCGAGCAGGCCGGCCGCGCGCGCCGCCTGGCGGCGGTCGTCGATGGCGTGGTACAGGCCGATCACGCCGAGGTAGAGGAACAGCAAAATCAGTTCCGTGGTCAGGCGCGGATCCCAGTCCCACCACGTGCCCCACATCGGCTTGCCCCAGATCGAGCCGGTCGCGAGCGTGGCCGCGGTGAACGCGGCGCCGGCCGGCGCGCAGGCCATGGCGAGGATTTCGCAGAGCTTGATCCGCCACACCAGCGCGATCGCCGCGTACAGCGCCATCAGCGCGAACACGGCCATGCTCATCCATGCGCAAGGCACGTGGATGTAGAGGATGCGGAAGCTGTCGCCCTGCTGGTAATCGGCCGGTACCAGGAACAGCGCGCCGTAGATGCCCCAGGCCATCGCCAGCGCGCCCAGGCCATACCCCCACGGCGACCAGCGCGCCGCGAAGCGGTCGAAGTAGGGCGGGGAACCGAGTTGGTGGAACCAGCGGAGGACGGGATTCATCTTGTCTTCCCCCTCTCCCGCTGCGGGAGAGGGTTGGGGTGAGGGCGCTCCCGTGTCCGCGCAAGTTGCCGAGCGCAGCGGGTTTCGAACAGGCGTCAATTATGCGCGATGCGCAGCGCCGCCGCCGCCGCGAGCGGTGCCAGCACCAGCGCCGCGGCCAGCCCGGCGCCGAGCAGCAGCAGCGCCCCGCTTGCATCCAGTCCCTGCGCCGATGCGGCCACGCTGCCGGCGCCGAACACCAGCACCGGCACGTACAGCGGCAGCGCCAGCAGCGCGACCAGGATGCCGGCGCGGCGCATGCCCACGGTCAGCGCCGCAACCACCGCGCCGAGCAGGCCCAGCAGTGGCGTGCCGAGCAATAGCGACAGCATCAGCACCGGCAGTTGCGCATGCGGCAGGAACAGCAATTCGCCCAGCAATGGCACCGCGAGCAGCAGCGGCAGCGCGGTCGTGAGCCAATGGCCGAACACGCGCACCAGCACCAGCCACGACAGCGGTACCGGCGCGAGCAGCCATTGTTCGAGCGAACCATCCTCCGCATCGCCGCGGAACAGGCTGTCCAGCGCGAGCAGGCCGGCGAGCAGCACCGCCAGCCACAACACCGCGGCCGCGTGCCGGGCCAGGGCCTCGCGTTCGCCGCCCGCGGCCAGCGCGAACAGCACCACCACCAACAGCGCGAACAGCGCCGGTTGCAGCGCATCGCCGCGACGCCGCCAGACCAGGCGCAGGTCGCGCGCGAGCAGGGCGCGGGCACTGGCGCGCAGGCCGGGCGTGTTCATGGATCCGTTCCCCCCACCAACCACGAACCACCAACCACCAACTTCGGGGAAGCGGTTCGTGGTTGGTCGTTGGTCGTTGGTAGAAGCATCACGTTCATGCCAGTACCAGCAATTTCGTGCGCACCGGCGGCGCCGCATAGGCGCCGTGGGTGGTGACCAGTGTCGCGCCGCCGTCGGCGAGGTGTTCGCTGACCAGCGCGTTCACCAGCGCGATGCCGTCGAGGTCGAGGTTGGCGTAGGGTTCGTCCAGCAGCCACAGCGGCGCCGGCGACAGCCACAGCCGCGCCAGCGACAGGCGTTTCTTCTGCCCGGCCGACAACTGCCGCGCCAGCGCATCATCGAAACCGGCGAGGCCGACGCGCGCAAGCGCCGCATCGATGGATCGCCCGTCGCGCGCACCATGCAGGCCGCACAGGAAGCGCAGGTTCCGGTCCGCGGAAAGATCGGCCTTCAACGCCGGCAGGTGGCCGAGGTAGGCGACATGGCGGCTGCGCGCGCGGTGATCGGCTACGCGGCCGGCGATCTCGACACTGCCCGCATCGGCGCGCAGCAATCCGGCCAGCACGCGCAGCAGGGTGGTCTTGCCGGCGCCGTTGTCGCCCTGCACCAGCAGCGCCTCGCCGGGTTCGACGTCGAACGCCAGCGGCCCGAATACCGGCTGCTCGTTGCGGGCGAAGGCGAGTCCGCGCACGGACAGCAGCGCGGGGATGGCGGCAGGCGCGGGCATCAGCCGCGGGCCGTCATCCAGTCGACGGGAAGGCTGTCGTCGGCGTCCGCGGGACGGTCGGCGTACATGCGCAGGCGGAACGCCGTGCCGCGGTGGCAATACAGGGTGCCCAACTGGCCGAAGCGGCGCGACAGGGCGTCGAGTTGCGCCAACGGCAGGTCGATGGTCACCCAGCTGGGTTCGCGCCAGCTGCGGTTGCGCGCCGAGGAAAAGCCGGGCAGGTACAACGCGCCGCTGTCGCGCAGGGCCAGGTGCAGGGCGGCATCGGCGGCGCGATTGGTGGCTTCGGGGCGTTCCACCGAATGCGGGTTCCAGGCCGAAAGCAGGCCGAACACGCCGGCATCGGGGAATGCGGCTTCCAGTTCCGGTGCCGGCTGCCCGATCGCCAGCGAAGGCCATTCGCCGTCCCGCGCCCAGCGATATTCGGCGTCCAGGTAGGCGCGCATCAGCTTGGGGATGTCGGTATCGGGATCGCGCGTAGTCACGGGAGCGTCCGGGCAATCGTGCTAAAAAAGATGTCCATTGTAGCGACTCCATGCCGATGACAGACCCGATTCCTCGCCCGGCCTTCGAAACCAAATTGCCGAAGGTCGGCACCACCATCTTCACCGTGATGTCGCAGCTCGCCGCCGAGCACGGCGCGGTCAACCTCGGCCAGGGTTTCCCCGATTTCCCGGTGCCGGGGCGGCTGGTGGACGCGCTGGACCGCGCGATGCGCGCCGGCCACAACCAGTACGCGCCGATGACCGGCGTGCCCGCGCTGCGTCAGGCCATCGCCGGCAAGACCGAGCGCGTTTACGGCTGGAAGCCGGACGTGGATGTGGAAATCACCGTCACCAGCGGCGCGACCGAGGCGATCTTCGACGCGATCCACGCGGTGGTGCGCGCGGGCGAGGAAGTGATCGTGCTCGACCCCTGCTACGACTGTTACGAACCGGCGATCGACCTCGCCGGAGCGAAGGCGGTGCACGTGGCGCTCGATCCGGCGACCTTCGCGCCGGACTGGAACGCAGTGCGCGCGGCGATCACGCCGAGGACGCGGATGCTGATGATCAACAGCCCGCACAACCCGTCCGGCGCGATGCTATCGGATGCGGACATGCGCGAAGTCGGCGCGATCCTCGAGGGAACCGATATCGTCCTGCTCAGCGACGAGGTCTACGAGCACATCGTGTTCGACGGCGCGCGCCATGAATCCGCGCTGCGCTACCCGGAGCTGCGCAAACGTGCGTTCGTCATCTCCAGCTTCGGCAAGACCTATCACTGCACCGGCTGGAAGATCGGTTACTGCATCGCGCCGCCGGCGCTGGGCGCGGAATTCCGCAAGGTGCACCAGTACAACACCTTCTGCACCTTCAATCCGGCGCAGCATGCCTTCGCCGAGATGATCCTCGAGGAACCCGGGCACTACGAGGATCTCGGCGCGTTCTACCAGGCCAAGCGCGACCGTTTCCACGAACAGTTGCTGAGCACGAAACTGAAACCGTTGCCGGTGCCGGGCGGGTATTTCCAGCTGGTCGATTATTCCGCGGTCAGCGACCTCGACGACGTCGCGTTCTGCCGCTGGCTCACCATCGAGAAAGGCGTGACCGCGATCCCGTTGTCGCCGTTCTACGAAACCCCGCCGCCCGGGCAGCGCCTGGTGCGGCTGTGCTTCGCCAAGAACGAGGCGACGCTGGACGCGGCGATCGAGCGGCTGCAGAAGCTATGAACCACACGATGCACAACCTCCGCGTCTCGCTGGTCCAGGGCGAAACCCGCTGGCACGATCCAGCCGGCAACCGCGCCTATTACGGCGAGCTGATCGCGCCCTTGCACGGCACCACCGACCTCGTGGTGCTGCCGGAAACCTTCACCAGCGGCTTCTCGAACGAGGCCATCGGCGACGCCGAAGGCATGGACGGCCCGACCGTCGCGTGGATCCGCGAACAGGCATCCAAACTCGACGCCGCCGTCACCGGCAGCGTGCAGCTGCGCACGGGAATGGGCGTGTTCAACCGCATGCTGTTCGCGACCCCGGACGGCAAGCTCGCGCATTACGACAAGCGTCACCTGTTCTCGTTCGCGAGGGAGCACGAGCGCTACGCGGCGGGACACGACCGGGTGACGGTGGAATGGCGCGGCTGGCGGATCCTGTTGCAGGTCTGCTACGACCTGCGATTCCCGGTGTTCTCGCGCAACCGCTTCGATGTCGAGCGCCCGGGCCTGCCCGATTACGACCTCGCGCTTTACGTCGCGAACTGGCCGTCGGCGCGCGCCTACCCGTGGAAGGCGCTGCTGCGCGCGCGCGCGATCGAGAACCTGTGCTACGTGGTCGGCGTCAACCGCGTCGGTAACGACGGCAACGGCCTGCACTACAACGGCGACAGCGCGGCGATCGATTTCCTCGGCCACCCGCTCAGCGAAGCCGCGGACGAGGAAGTGGTGTCGACCATGCTGCTGCAGGCCGCGCCGCTGATCGAGCACCGCGCGAAATTCCCGGCGTTGCTGGACGGGGATGCGTTTTCGCTGAAGGTCTGAACGTACTGCCCGCGATCAGCGCGCGCCGCCGTGGTTTCCGCCGCCACCGCGCGGACCACGATTGCCGCCCGGTTTCGGGCCGCGTGGACCATTGGCATTGAACGGACGACCGCCGCCGGGCTTGCCGGCACCACCCGGACGCTGTCCTCCGGGTCGCGGACCCGAGGGGCGCGGGCCACGCGGACGCTGCTGGTCGCCGTGCGCGCCATACGGATTGAAGCCGCCACCGCCGGCATGGTCCGACGGGAAGCTCGGCGCATTGCCGGGATGCCCGTACGGTTTTGCCTGGCGCTGCGGGCGGCCTTCGCCGCCGCCGGACCCGCCTTCGCGGCGCGGGCCGCGTTGCTGTTCGCCACCGAATCCAGCGCCCTGTGGCCGCGGCTTGTTGCCGGTGTTGCCGAAGCGCTTCTTCGGCCCGCGATCGCCGGCATTGCGATGCCCGGTGGGGCCGGTGTCGACGCCATCAGGGACGTACCAGCTGCGGAACGCGGCGGGATTGCCGTCCGGCAACGCGCGCGAATGCTTGTCCTTGCGTTGCTTGAACGGCTTCTGCGACTGCTTCGCCGCCTGCTCGCCGCTGACCGTGAGTCCACCATGCGGCTTGCGCGGGCCGCGGCGACCGCGATCCTCGCGCACGTGGTCGAAGCGGCGCAGTTCGCGGCCTTCGTCGGCGGCGTTGTGGCCGTTGACATAGTTCTGCTGGCGGCGTTCGGCGCCGACGTGCACCGTGGACTTGCCGGCGCGGCGCTGGCCGACCACCGGTTGCAGGGTCAGTGCGGGCGGCGGACCCTGCTCGAGGTCGAATTCGCGGCGCAGCGCTTCCACGCGCTCGGTCGACAATTCCTGTGCCTGGCCGCGCAGCAGGGGCGCGGGCAGTTCGACGCTGCCGTAGCGCGCGCGCTTGAGGCGCGAGACCTGGCAACCCTGCGATTCCCACAAGCGGCGCACTTCGCGATTGCGGCCTTCCTTGAGCAGCACGCGGAACCAGTCGTGGGAACCGTCCTCGTTGCCGCCGATGCGTTCGATCGCGTCGAACCTGGCCGGGCCGTCCTCCAGCGCGACGCCGCGGGCGAGGCGATCGACGATCTTGTCCGAGACCGAATCCTCGCCTTCCGGCGCGCGCACGCGGCAGACGTACTCGCGCTCGACTTCACGCGAGGGATGCATCATCGCGTTGGCCAGTTCGCCGTCGGTAGTGAGCAGCAGCAGGCCGGTGGTGTTGATGTCGAGGCGGCCGATCGCGATCCAGCGCGCGCCCTTGAGCACGGGCAGGGCCTCGAAGATCGTCGGCCGGCCCTCGGGGTCCTCGCGCGTGGTCACTTCGCCTTCGGGCTTGTTGTACATCAGCACGCGCGCCGGTTCGGTCAGCGCGCTGGCGACGAAGCTGCGGCCGTCGATTTCGACCTTGTCGCCGCTTTTCACGCTCATGCCGGTGCGCGCGACCTCGCCGTTGACCTTGACCAGGCCTTCGGCGATGCGCTGTTCCAGTGCGCGGCGCGAACCGAGCCCGGCCTGGGCCAGGACCTTGTGCAGGCGTTCCTCGAGCTTGCTCGATTCGGCGGGATGCGCGTCGCGCTTCAGCGACAGCGGGCGTTTCGGGGTGTTACTCATCTTCATGCTCCGACGAGGTCATGGCGGAATCCGCTTCGTCCTCGCCATCGTCGTGTTGGGGAATCGCGCCGGATGCGTCGGCATCCGCGTCGTTGGAATCGGAATCGTCGTCCGGATCGGTTTGGGAATCGCCGTCGCCCGATGCCGGCGCGGCGATGGCGACATCGCCCAGCGCCAGTTGCGGTTCCAGTTCGCCGAAATCCTTCAGTTCGGACAGCGGCGGCAACTGGTCGAGGCGCTGCAGGCCGAAGTAGTCGAGGAAGCCGCGGGTGGTGCCGAGCAGTTCCGGCCGGCCGGGCACGTCGCGGTGGCCGACCACGCGGATCCACTCGCGTTCCTCCAGCGCCTTGATGATGCTGCTGTTCACCGCGACGCCGCGGATCTGCTCGATCTCGCCGCGGGTGATCGGCTGGCGGTAGGCGATCAGCGCCAGGGTTTCCAGCGTGGCGCGGGTGTACCTGGTCTGGCGTTCGGTCCACAGCCGCGCCACCCACGGATGCACGTCGGCCTTGACCTGGAAGCGCCAGCCGCTGGCGACTTCCACCAGTTCCACGCCGCGCTCGGCGCAGGCCAGTTGCAGGTCTTGCAGCGCGGCATCGATCGCGCTGGCCGGCACCTGTTCCTCGAGCGCGTCGCCGGTGAACAGGGCGTGCAGCTGCGAGGCCGTCAGCGGCTGGCTGGCCGCGAGCAACGCGGCCTCGACGATGCGAGTGATGAGTTGTTGGTCCATTATCGGTTTCTTGCCCTTTGCCGTCATTCCCGCGAAAGCGGAAATCCAGCGTCTTTGACTTTTTTGTTCGAATCTTGAAAAAAGCTGGATCCCGGCTTTCGTCGGGATGACAGGCGTTTATTCGTCGTTCGCGGCGTCGGTGTCGTCGAATTCGCTGGAGAACTGCAGCGGTTCGTTGGTGTTGTTCGCCGCCAGCGATTTCAGGTAGATCGGCGCGGAAGGCGCTTCCTGCACGATGTCGAGCAACTGCTCCTTCGCCAGTTCGAGGATGGCGAGGAAAGTCACCACCACGCCGAGCCGGCCCTCGCGCGGCTCGAACAGCGACTCGAAGCGCGCGAAACGGCCATCGGCCAGGCGCGCGAGCAGGTCACCCATGCGCTGGCGCACGCTGAACGCGTCGCGCTTGATCGCGACCTGCGAGAACAGGTCGGCGCGCTTGAGCACTTCGTGCAGCGCCAGCAGCATCTCGCGGATATCCACCGGCGGCGGCAGCCGCAGCGCAGCGCGGTCGGGCACGAACGCCCCAGCGGTGCTGGTGTCGCGGTCCTGGCGGGGCAGGGTATCGAGGTCCTCGGCGGCCTTCTTGAAGCGCTCGTATTCCTGCAAGCGGCGGACCAGTTCGGCGCGCGGGTCGTCTTCCTCGCCGTCCTCGCTGGCCGGCCGCGGCAGCAACATCCGCGACTTGATCTCGGCCAGGATCGCGGCCATCACCAGGTATTCGGCGGCCAGCTCGAAGCGCATCTCGTGCATGGCCTGGATGTAGTCGACGTACTGGCGGGTGATCTCCGCCACCGGGATGTCGAGGATGTCCAGGTTCTGCCGGCGGATCAGGTACAGCAACAGGTCGAGCGGGCCTTCGAACGCCTCGAGGATGACCTCCAGCGCGTCAGGCGGGATGTAGAGATCCTTGGGGATCTCCACCACCGGCTGGCCGAGCACCATCGCCAGCGGCATTTCCTGCTGCTGCGGATGGTTGGCGGGATTGTGCTGGGTCGCGTCTTGCGCGGGGTCTGCGGTCATGCGGGGCGGCCCCCTCCGGGCCACTCGGTCTCGCGGAAGCGCACGCACGGGGCGTGGGCGGGCATTGCTCTACTGCGGGGTAGCGGCTGCGCAACGCTGCGTGCGAACCCGGCCGTGGGAAAGGCGGGCGGCTTGGCGAGCGGTAGCGCGGATGGGGCGGGGCGGCGGGTGCGGATTTCGCACCGTGGGCCGGCACCGGCCTCGAAACGATGGGCCAAGGTTACGGATTCCGCCAGAGTGTGTCCAGCGGCGCGCCTACAATCCCTGTCCTTGGTTCATGGAGTCCGAAACCGATGTGGTACGCGATCGAGGGACACGACGGGGCAGGCGTGCTGGAACGCCGGCAGGGGGCGCGCGGTGCGCACCTGGCGCGGCTGCAGGCCCTGCTCGATGACGGGCGCCTGCTGCTGGCCGGGCCATGCCCGGCAATCGACGCCGAGGACCCGGGCCCCGCGGGCTTCTCCGGCAGCATCGTCATCGCCGAGTTCGAATCGCTGGAAGTGGCCCGGGCCTGGGCCGACGCCGATCCCTATGTCGAAGCCGGCGTTTACGCACGGGTGGACGTGCGCCCGTTCCGCCAGGTGCTGCCGTGAGCGGCCATACCGCCGCCGATATCCCGCGCCTGAACCCGCAGCGGATCGAACACATGCGCGCCCTGCTCGCGGCCGCGTTCGCGCCGCGGTTGCTCGAAATCGCCGACGACAGCCACAAGCACGCCGGCCATTCCGGCGGTGCGCAGGGCCACGGGCATTTCTCCGTGCACATCGTCAGCGCGGCATTCGCCGGGCTTTCGCCCATCGCCCGGCACCGTGCGGTCTATGCCGCGCTCGGCGAGATGATGCAGGCCGACATCCACGCGCTGGCCATTCGCGCGCAGACCCCGGACGAGGTCGGCTAGCCCCGCTATACTCCGTGCGTCTGCGGCATTTTCGCCGTAAACTGGCAATAAGAATCAATTAGTTGCCGGATATTCCTAATCCTGAAATTCATTAAAGGACGCGCGGCCCACGGGGCGGCGCGCCGAGGTCGGATCCACGCCGCATGCGCCTGTCCACGATCAAGCTGTCTGGTTTCAAGTCCTTCGTCGATCCGACCACCTTGCACCTGCCGACCAACATGACCGGCGTGGTCGGTCCGAACGGCTGCGGCAAGTCCAACATCATCGACGCGATCCGCTGGGTGATGGGCGAAAGCGCGGCGAGTCGCCTGCGCGGCGATTCGCTCACCGACGTGATCTTCTCCGGCTCGTCCGCGCGCAAGCCGGTGGCGCAGGCCACGGTCGAACTGATCTTCGACAACAGCGACCACACCGTCACCGGCGAGTTCGCCGCCTACAACGAGATCTCGGTCAAGCGCACGGTCGGCCGCGACGGCCAGAGCAGCTATTACCTCAACGGCGCCAAATGCCGCCGCCGCGACATCACCGACCTGTTCCTCGGCACCGGCCTGGGCCCGCGCAGCTACTCGATCATCGAGCAGGGCATGATCAGCCAGATCATCGAGGCCCGGCCCGAGGACCTGCGCGTTTACCTGGAGGAAGCCGCCGGCATCTCCAAGTACAAGGAGCGGCGCAAGGAAACCGAAACCCGCATCCGCCACACCCGCGAGAACCTCGACCGCCTCAACGACCTGCGCGAGGAAGTCGGCAAGCAGCTCGAGCACCTCAAGCGCCAGGCGCGGCAGGCCGAGCAGTACACCGCGATCCAGGCCGAGCGCAAGGTCAAGGACGCGGAGTGGAAGGCGCTGGAATTCCGTGGCCTCGATGCGCAGCTCCAGGGCCTGCGCGAAGCGCTTGCGCAGGAGGAAACCCGCCTGCAGCAACTGATCGCCGAGCAGCGCGAGGCCGAACGCGAGATCGAGACCGGGCGCGTGCGCCGCGAGGAATCGGCCGAGGCGCTGAACAAGGCCCAGGCCGCGGTCTACGAAGTCGGCGGCGCGCTGGCGCGGATCGAGCAGCAGATCGCGCACCAGCGCGACCTCGCCGAGCGTTTGCAACGTGCGCGCAACGAAACCGAATCCGCGCTGGCCGAACTCGGCCAGCACATCAGCGGCGACGAATCGCGCCTGTCCGAACTGCAGGCGACGATCGCCGCCGCCGATCCCGAGCACGCGCGCCTGCGCGGCGAGGATGAAACGCAGCAACGCGCGCTGCAGGACGCCGAAGCCGCGCTCGCCGACTGGCAGCAGCGCTGGGACGCGCACGGCCGCGATCGCGCCGAGGCCAACCGCGCCGCCGACGTCGAACGCACCCGCGTCGATTACCTCGATCGCCAGGCGCTGGATGCCAGCCGTCGCCGCGATGCGCTCGCCGCCGAACGCGCGAACTTCGACCTCGACGCGCTGGCCGCGGCCTTCGCCGGCCTGCAGTCGCAGCACGGGGAAAAGAGCGCCTCGCTGGCCGAACTCGATGCCGAGGTGGAACACCGCAAGCAGGCGGTGCTCGCGCTGCAGGACGACATCCGCAACGCGCAGTCCGAACTCGCCGAGGTGCGCAAGTCCGCGCAGGAAGCGCGCGGCCGCCTCGCCTCGCTGGAAACGCTGCAGAACGCCGCGCTCGGGCAGGAACAGGGCGCGGCGATGGAGTGGCTGCGCCAGCGCGGGCTGGATTCGGCCGCGCGCGTCGGCGCCTCGCTGCAGGTCGAACCGGGTTGGGAAAACGCGGTCGAGTCCGCGCTCGGGCAGCTGGTCGAAGGCGTGCTGGTCGAATCGCCCGAAACATTGGTCGATGCGCTGGGCGAACTCGGCGACGGCCGCCTCGCCCTGGTCGCGTCCGAAGCCGGCGACGAAAACCATCCAGCCGATTCGCTCGCATCCAAGGTGCGGGGCCCGCGCGCGATTCGCCGCATCCTCGCGAAATTGCGCGTGGCCGACACACTGGCTGAAGCGCGCGCACTGCAATCCAAGCTTGGAGACGGCGAATCGGTCATCACCCGCGGCGGCGAACGCCTCGGCGCCGGCTGGGTGCGCGTGCTGCGCTCGGGCGCGGCCAAGCAGGGCGCGCTGCTGCGCGAGAAGGACATGCAGGCGCTGCGCGGCGAGATCGAATCGTTGTCGAAACGCGAACACGAGCTTGATCGTGGCCTGACCGCATGGCGCGACCGCGCCCTGGCCGCCGAACAGCAACGCGAGGACGCACAGCGCGCGTCCTACCAGGCGCATCGTGGCGTGTCCGAACTCGCCGGGCAGTTGCAGAGCCACCAGGGCCGGCTCGACGGCGCGCGCGAACGCATCGCCCGGATCGAGGCCGACACCGAGCAATTGGGGCAGACCCTCGCCGACAGCAATGCCCAGGCCCGCGATGCGCGCGGCGCGCTGGAAACCGCGGTCGCACGCATGGCCGAGCTGGAAACCACGCGCGGCGCGCTCGAAACCGAACGCAGCGGCCACGCACAGGCGCTGGACGCCGCGCGCACGGCCGCGCGTGCATCACGCGATGCCGCCCACGCCGCCGCGCTGTCGCTGGAATCGCAGCGCGCGCAGATCGTCGCGCTGGCACAGTCGCTGGAACGCATGGGCGGCCAGCGCGGCCAGCTCGACAGCCGCCTCGGCGAACTCGCCGCGCAGCTGACCGACGGCGATTCGCCGGTCGCGTCGCTGGAAAACGAACGCCAGTCCGCGCTGGAGAAGCGCGTCGTCGCCGACCGCGAACTCGCCACCGCGCGCGCCGCGCTCGATGGCATCGACAACGACCTGCGCGGCTTCGAGCAGACCCGCCACCAACGCGACGAGCAGGCCATCACCCAGCGCGAAGCCATCGCCCAGCGCCGGCTCGACCAGCAGGCGCTGGACATCCGCGCCAAGCAGCTCGGCGACGCGGTTTCGACCTCCGGCTTCGTGCTCGAGGACGTGGTCGCCACCCTCGCCGACGACGCTGACATCGCCGCGTGGGAAAAAGCGGTCACCGATTTCGACAACAAGTTGCGCCGGCTGGAACCGGTCAACCTCGCCGCGATCGCCGAACACGCCGAGGCCGCGCAGCGCAAGGACTACCTCGACGCGCAGGACGCCGACCTCACCACCGCGCTGGAAACGCTGGAAGAGGCGATCCGCAAGATCGACCGCGAGACCCGCGGCCGCTTCAAGGACACCTTCGACCGGGTGAACTCGGGCATGCAGGAGCTGTACCCGCGTCTGTTCGGCGGTGGGCATGCGTATCTCGAACTCACCGGCGAGGACCTGCTCGACGCCGGCGTCGCGATCATGGCGCGCCCGCCGGGCAAGCGCGTGTCGAACATCTCGCTGCTGTCCGGCGGCGAGAAGGCGATGACCGCGGTCGCACTGGTGTTCTCGATCTTCCGGCTCAATCCCGCGCCGTTCTGCCTGCTGGACGAAGTCGATGCGCCGCTGGACGAGGCCAACGTCGGCCGCTTCACCGCGATGGTCAGCGAGATGAGCGCGCAGGTGCAGTTCCTGTTCGTCACCCACAACAAGGCGACGATGGAAGCCGCGCAACAGCTCTCGGGCGTTACCATGCGCGAGCCCGGCGTCAGCCGCCTGGTGTCGGTGGACCTGGCCGAGGCCGCGCGCCTGGCGGGAGCCGCCTGAACGTTCGCTACGAGGAGGAGAACGGATGTCTGACGTGTGGCTGTTGCGGTTCGCCATTCTCATCGCCGGCATCGTCCTGTTCGGCGCGATCATCTATTTCGGCCAGCCGCGCAAGGGTGGGCAGGGCCGGCGTCGCGCGGGCGAGGGTGGCGAACGCGTGGAACCGAGGATTTCCGACCAGTTCGCGAACGGCGTCGGCGTCGGTGTCGACGACGATGCGGAGCAGGTCGAACTCGCGCTCGGCGAGGACGCGCCGCACGCGTCCAGCGAACTCGGCCGCCGCCCCGGCGACGACTTCGACAAGATCGTCACCGTTTACATCGCCGCGCGCGCGGGCGAGAAGCTGCGCGGGCCGGACATCGTGGTCGCGGCGGAAAAGGCCGGCCTGACCTACGGCCACATGAACGTGTTCCACCGGCTGGTGGAAGGCCATCCGGAACGCGGGCCGGTGTTCAGCGTCGCCAACATCATGAAGCCGGGCAGTTTCGACATGGCGGGCATCCAGGAACTGGAAACGCCGGCGATCGCGTTCTTCCTCACCCTGCCGGCGCCGGTGTCCGCGCTCGATGCGTGGGACATGATGCAGCCCACCGCGGAGCGCATGGCCGGCCTGCTCGATGGCGTGGTGCTGGACGAATCGCGCAATGCGCTCAGTCGCCAGCGCGTGCAGGGCATCCGTGACGAGTTGCGTGCCTACGACCGGCAGCGCGAAGCGCCGCCGCTGAAGCCGGACAGGTGGTGAGGTCCATCCGGCAGTAGCGGGTGGAAAGCATTGCTGGCATGCCAGAGGCTGAGATGACGTCATTGCGTCCAATGACGGAAGTCGAGTTCGCGACGTGGTGCGATTCGGTTATTCCCGAATTCGCAGCGGAAAAGGTGAAATCCGGCGACTGGCTGGAGAGCGATGCACTCGATCGATCGCGCGCTTCGTTGAACGAGTTGCTTCCAAAGGGAATCGAGACTCCCGACAATCATCTTTTCGCCATCGTCGGCCCCGTCGGCGAATCTGTCGGAATGCTGTGGTTCGCGGTCAGGGAGCGCTCCGGAAATCGGATCGCCTACGTTTACAACATCGCCATCGCCCCGGAATTCCGTCGTCAGGGCCATGCCGAACGTGCGTTCGATGCGCTTGAATGCGAAGCCAGTCGCCTCGGCCTGAAGGGGGTCGCCCTTCACGTATTCGGTCACAATCGCGGAGCCCGCTCGCTCTACGAAAAACTCGGTTTCGAAGCGACCGACATCACCATGTTCAAACCCGTAGGTGGAGCGAAGGAAAGCTAGAATCACGGCATGGCTTCCGAACCGACTCCCGCCACCCGCGCCGCCGAACTCCGCCGCCGGCTGGAGGACGCCAACCACCGTTACCACGTGCTCGACGATCCGGACATCACCGACGCCGAGTACGACCGCCTGCTGCGCGAGCTGGAAGCGCTGGAAGCCGAACACCTGGAACTCGCCGATGCCGATTCGCCGACGCGACGCATTGGTGCGATGCCGTCGGGCGCGTTCGCCGAAGTCGTGCACGCGGTGCCGATGCTTTCGCTGGCGAACGCATTCAGTGACGGGGAAGTCGCGGATTTCGTCGCGCGCATCGGCAAGGAAACCGGCGATACCGAGCCGGTGTTCTCGGCCGAGCCCAAGCTCGACGGCCTTGCGATCAGCCTGCGCTACGAGCACGGCGCATTCGTGCGCGGCGCGACCCGCGGCGATGGCGCGACCGGCGAGGACGTCACCGCGAACCTGCGCACGATCAAGGCGATTCCATTGCGCTTGCGGGAGCCAGGAGTCAGGAGCCAGGCGCCAGGGACAAGCAAGAGACAATCACTGCCACCTGAACCCTGCCCCCTGATCCCTGATGTTCTTGAAGTCCGCGGCGAGGTCTATATGCCACGCGCCGGTTTCGAGGCGTACAACGAAAAAGCGCGCGCTTCGGAAGGCAAGATCAAGCCGTTGGCGAATCCGCGCAACGGCGCGGCCGGTTCGTTGCGCCAGCTCGACCCGCGCGTCACCGCGCACAGACCGCTCGCGTTCTACGCGTACGCCTTGGGCGAGGTCGTGCCGGCGTCGGTGCTGCCGGCGACGCATAGCGCGACCCTGGCGTGGCTGCGAACGCTTGGCTTCCCGGTCTCGACCCTGGTCGAATCCGTGCGCGGTGTCGACGGCCTGCTCGATTACTACCGTCGCATGGGCGAACGCCGTGATGCGCTGCCGTTCGACATCGACGGCGTGGTCTACAAGCTCGATCGCTACGACCAGCAGCGCGCGATGGGCTTCGTCTCGCGCGCGCCGCGCTGGGCGATCGCGCACAAGTTTCCGGCGCAGGAACAGGTGACCACGGTCGAATCGATCGAGGTCAATGTCGGTCGCACCGGCGCGGTGACGCCGTGGGTGTTGATGAAACCCGTGCATGTCGGCGGCGTGACCGTGAGCCGCGCGACCCTGCACAACGCCGACCAGGTCGCGCGGCTGGACGTGCGCGTCGGCGACAGCGTGATCGTGCGCCGCGCCGGCGACGTGATCCCGGAAGTGGTGAGCGTGGTGCTGGACAAGCGCCCGCAGGATGCAAAGGGCAAGCCACTGCACCCGGCTTTCAAATTGCCGGAGAGCTGCCCGGATTGCGGTTCCGCGATCGAGCGCGAGGAAGGCGAGGTCGTTGCGCGCTGCACCGGCGGGCTGTTCTGCCCGGCGCAACGGGTGCAGGCATTGTTCCACTTCGCCTCGCGCCGCGCGATGGACATCGAGGGTCTGGGCGAACGCCTGATCATGGCGCTGGTGGAATTCGGCGGTGTGCGCACCGTCGCCGACCTGTACGGATTGACGGTCGAGGATTTCGTATCGATCAAGCAGCGCGCCGACGAAGCCGCCGGAATCGTCCCGGAAACGGTGAAGGCCGGCAAGATCGCAACGAAATGGGCCGAAAACCTCGTTGCCGCCATCGATGCCAGCCGCAATACCACGCTGGAACGACTGCTGTTCGCGCTCGGTATCCGCGATGTCGGCGAAAGCACGGCGAAGACCCTGGCGCGGCATTTCGGCGCGCTGCAAGCAATCATTGATGCCGACGAAGACACGTTGAAGCAGGTGCCCGACGTCGGCCCGGTCGTGGCCGCGCGTATCGCGCATTTCTTCGCGCAACCGCACAACCGCGAGGTGATCGCGGCCTTGCGTGCGGCCGGCGTGCACTGGACGGAAGGCGCGCCGCAACGCACCAGCGATGGTCCACTCGCCGGCAAGACCGTGGTGCTGACCGGCGGCCTGGCCTCGATGTCGCGCGACGAAGCCGGTGCCAAGCTCGAAGCGCTGGGCGCGAAGGTCAGCGGCAGCGTGTCCAAGAAGACTTCGATCGTCGTCGCCGGCGAGGCGGCGGGCAGCAAGCTCGCCAAGGCGCAGGAACTCGGCATCGAGGTCTGGGATGAAGCGCGGCTGTTGGCGTTCCTCGCCGAACATGGCTGACTGGCAACCATCCGCCTCCTTCGACGCCATCCGCCTGCGTGCGCGGTTGAACGCGCTGATCCGCGACTTCTTCGCCGAACGCGGCGTGCTGGAAGTCGAGACGCCGGTCCTGTCGCGCGGTGGCAACAGCGAGCCGAACATTGCCTCGTTTTCGCTGGAATTCTCCGGTCGCACCGATGGCGCGCCGCGCACGCGCTGGTTGCGGACTTCGCCCGAATATCCGCTCAAGCGCCTGCTCGCGGCGGGACTCGGCGACTGCTACGAACTCGGCCGGGTGTTCCGCGACGGCGAGGCGGGCGGTCGCCACAATCCCGAATTCACCATGCTCGAGTGGTACCGCGTCGGCTGGGACCACTTGCGGCTCGTCGACGAAACCGCGGAACTCGTGAATGCCGCGCTGGCACTGGTCGGACGCGCTGCGACGCTGCGCGTCGTGCGCTACCGCGACCTGTACCGCGACGCGCTCGGCATCGATCCGTTTGCTGCAATCGACGACGAATTGCGTGCCGCGCTTGGCGATGTCGCCATCGATCCGGCCGGCCTGACCCGTGACGACTGGCTCGACCTGCTGATGACGCACCGGCTGCAACCCATGTTCGCGCCGGACGAACTGCTTGCGGTCGTCGATTGGCCCGCGTCGCAGTGTGCGCTTGCGCGTATCCGCGATGGCAGTGATGTGTATCCGGTGGCCGAACGCTTCGAGCTCTACCTTGGGCCAGTGGAACTGGCGAACGGCTATCACGAACTCGCCGATGCCGGCGAGCAGCGTGTGCGCTTCCTGCGCGACATCGAACGTCGTCGCGAACGCGGCGCGGTGGAACCGCCGCTGGACGAAACCTTGCTGGCCGCGCTGGATGCCGGCCTGCCGGATTGCGCGGGCGTCGCGCTCGGCGTGGACCGCCTGCTGATGGCGATGCTCGGTACCGATCGCATCGCTGATGTGCTGGCCTTCGATTTCACCCGCGCCTGAATGCCTGCTGCCGGGCATCGCTGGATTCACATTCCGTTTGCCCATGCGCTGGAATCCTCGGCGTGGGCGATCAGGAGGGACAATCCCATGCGTCACGATCTGGCACGAATGGCCGTAGTGCTTGCTGCTTCCGTGGCGCTGGGTGGTTGCGTCGGCTACGGCTATCCGGGCGACTACGGCAACGGAAACCCCTACGGTTACGGCAATCCATACGGTCATGGCAGCCAGCAACCGTATCCGGGCGACAACGGCCAGGTATTCCGTTGCGAGTCGCAGGACAACCGCGTGCGGCGTTGCGGCGCGGATACCCGCTACGGGGTTCGCATCAATCGCCAGTTGTCGAGCAGCGCCTGCATCCAGGGACGCAGCTGGGGTTACGACAATTCCGGTGTCTGGGTCTCCAATGGCTGCCGCGCGGAGTTCGTCACCGGCGGCGGTTACGGCCGGGGCGGCCCGCAATATCCGGGCGGCGGTTATGGGCAGGGGCGTAGCGTGCGCTGCGAATCGGGCAAGGGCCGCTATCACCGCTGCAATGTTTCGGTGTATCGCGGCGTGCAATTGCAGCGCAAGCTCTCGGATTCCGCCTGCAACCAGGGCTCGACCTGGGGCTGGGACCGCAACGGGATCTGGGTCGACCGCGGCTGCCGCGCGGATTTCCTCGTCTACTGACGCGGTCTACTGACGCGGTTTCGCCACGCTTACACTAGGCGGCATGGACGCCGCCTCGCTCGCACGCTACGACCGCATCCGCCCGATCCGCTGGACCGGTGATGCATTGGATCTGCTCGACCAGCGCAAGCTGCCGTTCGCGGTGGAATACGTGCGTTGCGAAACAAGCGACGAGGTCGCGGCTGCGATCCATGCGCTGACCGTGCGCGGCGCGCCGGCGATCGGCATATCCGCCGCCTGGGGCGTGGTGCTGGCCGCGCGCGACATCGATGCTCCGGACGGCGCAGAAGCGGCGCACAAGCTGGAGCCGGCGATGGACCGGCTCAATGCCGCGCGCCCGACCGCGGTGAACCTGGCCTGGGCGTTGGCGCGCATGCGCGCCGCGCTGCTGGCTGCCGGCACGGATTGGCGCGAGGCGCTGGAACGCGAAGCTCGCGCCATCGAAGCCGAGGATCTCGCCGCCAACCGCGCGATGGGGCAGGCTGGCGCGGCCTTGATCGCGCCCGGCAGCGGCGTGCTCACCCATTGCAACACCGGTTCGCTCGCCACCGCGGGTTTCGGCACCGCGCTGGGCGTGATCCGCGCGGGCGTCGCCGCGGACCGCATCGAGCGCGTGTTCGCCGGCGAAACCCGGCCCTGGAACCAGGGCGCGCGCCTCACGGTGTGGGAACTGCAGCAGGATGGAATCGATGCCACGCTGATCGCCGATGCCGCGGCTTCACACCTGATGAAGACCGGGCAGGTGCAATGGGTCGTGGTCGGCGCCGACCGCATTTGCGCGAACGGCGATACCGCCAACAAGATCGGCACCTACCAGCTCGCGCTCGCCGCGCGCCACCACGGGGTGAAATTCATGGTCGTCGCACCGTCCTCGACCGTGGACATGGCCACCGCTTCGGGCGACCTGATCGAGATCGAGGAACGCGATCCGGCCGAACTGCTCGCCTTCCGCGGCGAACGCACCGTGGCCGAAGGCGTGCGTGCCTGGAACCCGGTGTTCGATGTCACCCCGCACGAACTGATCGACGCCATCGTGACCGAAAAAGGCGTGATCGAACGACCGGATGCAGGAGCCATGCGAGCCTGTTTCGGTGGTTAGCGAAAAGCACCGGAAAACGCTCGTAACCCATTGATTTTTTCAGCGATTCCGGGGTGCTTTCACGCGCCGCGGATGGTACAATTTCACGTCTTTGAATCCGCCTGTTTTTCGCGCCCGGAACCGGGCCGTTCGCGGGCGCGGAAACCACCGTAAAACGGATCCCTGATGTCCGAACTCGCCAAGGAAATCATCCCGGTCAACCTCGAGGACGAGATGCGCCGCAGCTACCTCGATTACGCCATGAGCGTGATCGTGGGACGCGCGCTCCCCGACGTCCGCGACGGCCTCAAGCCGGTGCATCGCCGCGTGCTGTACGCGATGAACGAACTCGGCGCACACAGCAACAAGCCGTACTACAAGTCCGCACGCATCGTCGGCGACGTCATCGGCAAGTACCACCCGCACGGCGACCAGTCGGTGTACGACACCCTGGTGCGGATGGCGCAACCATTCTCGCTGCGCTACCTGCTGGTGGACGGGCAGGGCAACTTCGGTTCGGTCGATGGCGACTCCGCCGCGGCGATGCGCTACACCGAAGCGCGCATGTCGCGCCTTACCCACGAACTGATGGCCGACATCGACAAGGACACCGTCGACTTCCAGCCGAACTACGACGAGAAGGAACTGGAACCCACGGTCATGCCGACCCGGTTCCCGAACCTGCTGGTGAACGGTTCCGCCGGCATCGCGGTGGGCATGGCGACCAACATCCCGCCGCACAACCTCGGCGAGGTCGTCGGCGCGCTGCTGGCGCTGATCGACGATCCGCTGATCGACATCGACGGGTTGATGGCGCACATTCCCGGCCCGGATTTCCCCACCGCCGGCATCATCAACGGCGTCGGCGGCATCCACCTCGCGTACAGGACCGGCCGCGGCCGCGTGCGCATGCGCGCCAGGGCCGAGGTCGAAGTCGATGACAAGGGCCGCGAGGCGATCGTCGTCACCGAGATTCCCTACCAGGTCAACAAGGCGCGGCTGATCGAGAAGATCGCCGAGCTGGTGAAGGAGAAGAAGCTCGAGGGCATCAGCGAGTTGCGCGACGAATCCGACAAGGACGGCATGCGCATCTACATCGAGGTCAAGCGCGGCGAGTCGGCGGAGGTCGTGCTCAACAACCTCTATTCGCAGACGCCGATGGAATCGGTGTTCGGCATCAACATGGTGGCGCTGGTCGACGGCCGCCCGCAGCTGCTGAACCTCAAGCAGATCCTCGAGGCCTTCATCCGCCACCGCCGCGAAGTCGTCGTGCGCCGCACGATCTTCGAACTGCGCAAGGCCCGCAACCGCGCCCACATCCTCGAAGGCCTGACCGTTGCGCTCGCCAACATCGACGCGATGATCGAGTTGATCAAGACCTCGGAAAACCCTCTGGTCGCGAAGGAGCGGATGCTGGCGCGGCGTTGGCAGCCGGGCCTGGTCGGCACGCTGCTCGCCGCCGCGGGTGCCGAAGCCTCGCGCCCCGAAGACCTGCCTGCCGGCGTGGGCCTCCTCGCCGACGGCTACCAACTGACCGAAACCCAGGCGCAGCAGATCCTGGAAATGCGCCTGCATCGCCTGACCGGGCTGGAGCAGGAAAAGCTGACCGAGGAATACCGCGAACTGCTCGAGGAAATCCGCGGCCTGATCCGCATCCTCGAAGAGCCCGAGGTGTTGCTCGACGTGATCCGCACCGAGCTCAAGAACCTCAAGGAAGAATTCGGCGACGCGCGCCGCAGCGAAATCCGCGCCAGCGAGGAAGACCTCGACATCCTCGACCTGATCGCGCCCGAAGACGTGGTGGTGACGCTCTCGCACGCCGGCTATGCCAAGCGCCAGCCGGTCACCGCCTACCGCGCGCAGCGCCGCGGCGGCCGTGGGCGCAACGCGGCGGCGACCAAGGACGAGGATTTCATCGACCAGCTGTGGCTGGTCAACACCCACGACACACTTCTGACCTTCACCAGCAACGGCCGCGTGTTCTGGCTGCCGGTGCACCAGTTGCCGGATGCCGGCCCGCATGCGCGCGGCCGGCCGATCATCAACTGGATCGCGCTGGAGGAAGGCGAGAAGGTGCAGGCGGTGTTGCCGGTTCGCGAGTACGCCGATGGCCACTTCGTGTTCTTCGCCACCCGCGACGGCACGGTGAAGAAGACACCGTTGACCGAATACGCCTACCGCCTGCAGCGCGGCAAGATCGCGATCAACCTCGAGGATGGCGATGCGCTGGTCGGCGCGGCGCTGACCGACGGCGAACGCGACATCATGCTGTTCGCGAGCAATGGCAAGGCGGTGCGCTTCGACGAGGGCAGCGTGCGCAGCATGGGACGCACCGCCACCGGCGTGCGCGGCATGAAGCTGGCCGCGGGCGAGCAGGTGATGAGCCTGATCGTGGTCGAGGGCGAGGGCGACATCCTCACCGCCAGCGAACGCGGCTACGGCAAGCGCACGCCGGTCGCGGATTACCCGAAGAAGGGCCGCGGCACCCAGGGCGTGATCGCGCTGCAGACCACCGAGCGCAACGGCAAGCTGGTCGGTGCGATCCAGCTCAGCGAGCACCACGAGGTGCTGCTGATCTCGGACGGCGGCACCCTGGTGCGCACGCGCGCGGCGGAAATCGCCCAGGTCGGGCGCAACACCCAGGGCGTGACCCTGATCCGCGTGGGCGAAGGCGAAAGCCTGCAGGCGATCGAGCGCGTGGATGCGTCGCTGGATGACGAGGAAGGCGAAGCCGGCGAGACGGTGGATTGATCCTGCCGGTTCGCGCGAACGAAAAAGGCGGCCCGCAGGCCGCCTTTTTTCGTATCCGCGTCGGCCTCAGTTGCCGATCCAGCCCTGCAACAGATCGCGGAACTCGTCGGCGTGTTGTTCTTCCATCGCCAGGATGCCTTCGAGCATGCGCTTGGTGGTGGTATCGCGGTCGCCGATCCAGTTGATCAGTTCGCGGTAGCTGTCGATCGCGATGCGTTCGGCGACGAGGTTCTCATGCACCATGTCCTTGAGGTTCCTGCCGAGCGTGTATTCGGCGTGGGAACGACGGCTCAACGTGTCCGGGTTGAGGTCGGGTTCGCCGCCAAGCTGCACGATGCGTTCGGCGATCAAGCCGGCGTGGCCCTGTTCCTCCGTGGCATGCTGCAGGAATTCGGCCTTGACCGCGTCGGCCATCATCCCCTGCGCCGAGTAGTAATGGCGCATGTAGCGCAGGACGCAGACCCATTCGGTGGCCAGCGAATCGTTGAGGCGGGCGACGACTTCCTTGCGGTCCAGCGTGTAGCTGTCGGTGATCGCGCCCTTGTCGACGCTCTTGCGTGCGCGTGCACGCAGGGTCTTGGTATCGGTGAACGCGGGCGTCGCGGACATCGCGGCGGGTTGCTTCTTCGCGGCCTTCTTGGCGAGCTTCGACATGACGATGCCTCGGTGTGGGGTGGATTGGGGATCAGGCGAGTTGTTCGAGCACGTGTTCGGCCGAGGACACGCGGAATTCGCCCGGCGCCTCGACGAAGAGTTGTTTCACCACGCCATCGACCGCGTGCAGCGCGAAGCGCTTGCTGCGCGTGCCCATGCCGTAGCCGCTGGCGTCCATTTCCAGGCCGAGCGCGCGGGTGAACTCGGCATTGCCGTCGGACAGCATCCACATGCCTTCGGGCACCTGCTGCACCTGCGCCCAGGCCTGCATCACGAACGCATCGTTGACCGACATGCAGGCGACGTCGATGCCCCTGTCGCGGAACGCCTGGTAATGCTCGACGAAGCCGGGCAGGTGGCGCTCGGAACAGGTCGGCGTGAACGCGCCGGGCACCGCGAACAACACCACGTCGCGACCCGCGAACAAGGCGCCGGAATCGGTGTCTTCGAAACCGCCCTGGTCGACGCGCTTGATCGGTGCGAGGGGAAGCCTGTCGCCGGGCTGGATGGCCATGTGGATCTCCGGAAGCGTGGGTTAGTCTAGTGCGCTCAAGCTGTAAGGCGGCGTCAAGGCGAGCGCAGCACTACCCGTATGCCGCCTGCCGTCGACCGCTTCGTTCGGAGGAAGCATGCAGTTCAAGGATTACTACCAGATCCTGGGCGTCGAACCCAATGCCGGCGAAGCCGAGATCAAGACTGCCTATCGCCGGCTGGCGCGCAAGTACCATCCCGACGTCAGCAAGGAAGCCGGCGCCGAGGACAAGTTCAAGGCGGTGAACGAGGCCTACGAGGCGCTGCGCGATCCGCAGAAGCGCGCCGCCTACGACCAGTTGCGCGCAGGCGGTTATCGCCCCGGCGATGAGGTGCAGCCGCCGCACGGTGGCTTTGGTGGCGGTCCGGGCGATTTCGATTTCGACGAGATCTTCGCCCGCGGCGCCGGCGGCGAAGGCGGCGGTTTCAGCGATTTCTTCGAATCGCTGTTCGGCCGCGGCGGTTTCCGCCAGCAGGGCGCGCGCGGACCGCAACCGCAGGGCCGGGCTCATGACGGTCCGACCCGGGCCAGGCTCGCGGTGCCGCTGGAGGCGGTCTACAACGGCAACAGCGTGCGCATCGGCATCAACGGCAAGTCACTCGACGTGCGCGTGCCCAAGGGCATCCGCCCGGGGCAGGCGATCCGCCTCGGCGGGCAGGGCGGCAACGGCGGCGACCTGCTGCTGGAAATCGAATACGCCGCGCACCCGCAGTTCGAGGTCGATGGCCGCAACATCCTCTACAGCTTGCCGGTGGCACCGTGGGAGGCCGCGCTGGGCGCGACCGTGACCGTGCCGACGCTCGGCGGCTCGGTCGAGCTGCGCGTACCGCCGGATTCGGAATCCGGGCGCAAGTTGCGCCTGCGCGGGCGCGGGCTGCCAGGTGCGACGCCGGGCGACCAGATCGTGGAACTCGAGGTGCTGGCGCCGAAGGCGAACAGCGAGGCCGAGCGCGAGGCCTATCGCAATTTGCGGGATGCCTTCGGCGACGACTGGCGCCGTGCCTAGCGATCAGGCTGCGGCGGGACCACCCGGCGCGAGGTACTTGGCGATGAGCTCGGCGAGCTCGTCTTCGCCGAAGGGCTTGGCGAGATAGGCCTTCGCGCCCTGGCGCATGCCCCAGACGCGGTCGGTGTCCTGGTCCTTGGTAGTCACCAGGATCACCGGGATGTGCCTGGTCGTCGCTTCGCGGGTGATCGAACGCGTGGCCTGGAAGCCGTTGAGGTTCGGCATCACCACGTCCATCAGGATCAGGTCCGGCAGTTCGCGCTTGGCCGCTTCCACGCCGGCGGCGCCGTCTTCCGCGGAGATCGCGGTATGGCCGAGCTTTTCGACGATGCGCGAGATGCCCATGACCTGCGAGGGCGAGTCGTCGACGATCAGGATGCGTGCCATGGGGTCCCCCGTGCGTTGATCCGGATTGTAGCCGCCGCGCACGGGGCCGCAAGCCTCGGCCGAGTCTCAGTCGATCGCGACCAGCGTGCGTCCCAGCGAACCACCGGCGAGCATGGTCGCGAACACGTCCGGCAGGCCGTCGAGGCCGGTTTCGCGGGTGCAGATCGCGTCGAGGCTGGCGGGCCTCCAGTCGCCGGCGAGGCGCCGCCAGACTTCCTCGCGGATATTGCGCGCGGTGCCGGCCGAGGCCACGCCGAGCAGCGACACGCCGCGAATGATGAAGGGCATCACCGTCGCCTGCAGTTCCGGCGAAGCCGCGAGCCCGGCGCTGGCGACGTTGCCATAGGGGCAGGTTTGAGCGAGCAGGCTGGCGAGCATCGCGCCACCGACATTGTCGAGCCCGCCGCCGAAGCGCACCGATTCCATCGGACGCGTCGTGGCCAACGCATCGCGACCCAGCACTTCGCTCGCGCCCAGCGATTGCAGGTAATCCGCGTGTTCCGGCTTGCCGCTGATCGCATGCACCTCGAACCCGGCCTTGCGGAAGATCGCGACCGCGAGCGAACCGACGCCGCCGGTCGCGCCGGTGACGGCGAGCGGGCCGAGGTCAGGCGTTTGCCGGTTCTCGGTCATGCGCAGCAGCGCCAGCGCCGCGGTGAAGCCCGCGGTGCCGAGGATCATGGATTCGCGCAAAGACAGCCCGGCGGGCAGGGGAATCACCCACTTCGCATCGAGGCGCGCGTATTCGGAATAACCGCCGTCGCGCGTTTCGCTCAGGCCGCTGCCGGTGACCAGCACCGCGTCGCCTTCGCGGAAAGACGGATCGCTCGACTGCACGACGTGCCCGGCTATATCTATCCCGCCGACCAGCGGGAAGCTGCGCAGGATCTTGCCTTGCCCGGTACCGGCCAGCGCGTCCTTGTAGTTGACCGAGGAATACGCGGTCTTGATGACGACTTCGCCGGGATTCAAATCGTCAAGCGAGACGCTTTCGATGCCGCTGCGGTAGCCGTTCGCATCGTCGTGGATGCGGAAGGCACGGAAGGTGGCGGGGATGGTCATGGTGCGACCTTGCATCGTGTAGGGGTTGGTAGGGTCGGCACGGCGTTCGTTACGAGCGGACGTGTGTCTTGGCCCCAGTAGCGGGCACATGATCCAACATCTACGAGTTCTTCGACGGTGCAGAAAATATCCGGTACGGGTGGTGATTGAGATTTCATGTCCTGATACATCGAATCGCCTTTCGCATCTTTCTTGCATGGAACAGCATAGACATGGGTGCGAGTAGAAAATCCACGACCTGAGACTTGGATGTCCGTACTCGGCAAATCGGTGACGCCCAACGAATAATCGGAGTCAAGTTCCGCGTATTCAGACGATTCAACGGCGGTAATCAGGGTATTCAAAGAACTTGCTGGCATCTGCCCCTGCTTGATGACGGCGATCCCAGTGATTTTCCCTTCCGGGCCCGGATGAAAATCGGTGGCGCGATAAGTCACATGTCCATTGCGTTCGACTGTGACCTTGTATACCGGACATGGACCGAAGCACGGACCGCGATCAAGCGTTAGTCGCTCAAAGGAAATTCGAGGGCGTTCTTGCGGTTTTTGTTGCCAGAGAATGAAAGCGGCGGAGATTGCAGCCAACACAATGCTGATGACGAAAATTCGTGATTTCGACAACGACGAGAAGCTCATACGTCTTCCTGCGTCAGGTGCAATTCGCCGCGGCGCTTGCCATCCAGCCACTTGTCCGCCCGCGCCGGGACGTAACCGCGCATCCACGCCAGCATCGCGCCGATGTCGTCGCCGTGCCACAAATCATGGCGTTGGTCGGCATGCAAAAAACGCTCTCGCACCATCGTGTCCAGCATCGTCATCAGAGGCTGCCAGAAACCGTTCACGTCGAGGAAGGCGCAGGGTTTGTCGCCGAGGCCGAGCTGGCGCCAGGTCAGCATCTCGAACATCTCGTCGAGCGTGCCGAAACCGCCGGGCAGGGCGACGAAGCCGTCGGACAGGTCGAACATCCGTGCCTTGCGCGCGTGCATGGAATCGACGACTTCCAGCCGCGTCACGCCCTTGTGCGCGACTTCCCAGTCGACCAGTTGCTGCGGGATCACGCCGATCGCTTTGCCACCGTTCGCCAGCACCGCGTCGGCGACGACGCCCATCAGGCCGACGTTGCCGCCGCCGTACACCAGTGCGGTGTTTTCCGCGGCGAGGCGCTGCCCGAGCGCCTTCGCCAGCGCGGCATAGGCCGGGTCGCCGCCGGCATTGGAACCGCAATAGACGCAGATCGATTTCATCGCGCGATTATGCCCGCGACTCAGGGCACGAAGCTGAGGAACAGGTAGGTCCCCAGCAGCACCGCGTGCACGATGCCGATCTGCATATTGGTCCTGCCGGTGCGCAGGGAAATCGAGGCGACGAACAGCGACAGGAACAGCAGCACCGTGGACATGCCGTCGAGCCCCAGCGCCAGCGGCCAGTCCATGACCACCGCGACCAGCGACACCGTCGGGATGGTCAGGCCGATGCTGGCGATCGCCGAACCGAGCGCGAGGTTGAGGCTGGTCTGCACGCGGTTGTTGATCGCCGCGCGCACCGCGGCGACGCCTTCTGGCATCAGTACGATCGCCGCGATCGCGATGCCGGCCACGGCCTGCGGCGCGCCGGCGGCGGCGAGCGCGGCCTCCATGGACGGGGCCAGTTTCTTGGCCGACAACACGACCACGGTCAGGCCGAGCAGCATCAAAACCAGGCTCGCGAGCGTCGTGCGTATGTCGGGCGGCGGGGCCGTGTCCTCGGTCCCCGCGTCACCGTCGTCGACCGGGAGGAAATACTCGCGATGGCGCCCGGTCTGGAAGGCAGTGAACGAGGCGAACAGCACCAGCGTGACCACCGCGATGAACACCAGTTGCGAGGGCGTGTAGGTCGGGCCCGGCGAGGTCGTGGTGAAGTTCGGCAGCACCAGGGTCAGGACGACGATCGCGGTCAGCGTGACCAGCGCGGCGGTGATGCCGTCGATCTGGTAGCGCTGGATCGAATGCCGGCGGCTTCCGGCGATGAGGCTGAAGCCGATGATGCCGTTGAGGATCAGCATGACCGCGGCGAACACGGTGTCGCGCGGCAGGCCGGTCGCGGATTCGCCGCCAGCCAGCATCATGGTCACGATCAGCGCGACCTCGATCGCGGTGACCGCCAGCGCAAGCACGATCGTGCCGTAGGGCTCGCCAACCTTGTGCGCGATCACCTCGGCGTGATGCACCGACACGATCACGCTCGCGAACAGGCCGGAGACCAGCAGCAGGAGCATGCCCGGCATCGACGGCGCCAGGAACGCGAGCGCGAGGATGAGGGCGCCGAGGATCGGCACGATCCATGCCCACGGCGGATTGTGTCGGGTTGCGGCCATTTCCCGAGTATGCCGGAAATGGATTGCGAACCCTTCGACCAAACGAAAACGGCGCCCGCAGGCGCCGTTCGTCATCGCCGGCGGGAACCTCAGTTCGCCTTGTGGATGGCTCGCTTATGGACGGCCATCGCCGCGTCATGCACGGCTTCGGACAGCGAGGGATGGGCGTGGCAGATGCGGGCGAGGTCGTCGGCGCTGCCCTTGAACTCCATCGACAGCACGCCTTCGTGCACGAGTTCGGACACGTTCGGCCCGACCAGGTGCATGCCGAGGATGCTGTCGGTCTCGGCGTGGGCCAGGACCTTCACGAAGCCGATCGGCTCGGCCATCGCCACGGCGCGGCCGACCGCGGCGAACGGGAAACTGCCGGACTTGTACGCAATGCCGTCGGCCTTGAGCTGTTCCTCGGTCTTGCCGACCCAGGCGATTTCCGGTTCGGTGTAGATGACGTTCGGAATCGTCTCGTAGTTGACGTGGCCGGGCAGGCCGGCGATCAGCTCGGCGACCGCGATGCCTTCCTCGAAGCCCTTGTGCGCCAGCATCGGGCCGCGCACGCAATCGCCGATGGCCCAGACGCCGTCGACGCCGGCGTGGCAGTGGTCGTCGACTTCGATCATGCCGCGGGCATCGAGCTTCACCCCGGTGCCCTCGGCCAGCAGGTTCTTGGTCGCGGCGCGACGGCCGACGCAGACCAGCAGTTTGTCGACCACGATTTCCTGCTCGCCGCTGGCGTCGGAATAGGTCACGTGCACGCCATCCTTCTTGACCTCGGTGGCGGTGCACTTGCAGCCGAGCTTGATGTCCAGGCCCTGCTTCTTGAATTCGCGCGCGGAGACCTTGGCCACTTCCGCGTCGGCGGCGGCGAGGAAATTCGGCAGGCCTTCGAGCACCGTCACCTGCGAGCCGAGGCGGTTCCACACGCTGCCCAGCTCGAGGCCGATCACGCCGGCGCCGATCACGCCGAGGCGCTTGGGCACCTTTTCCAGGTCCAGTGCGCCGACGTTGTCGATGATGTGCTCGCCGAACTTGGCGAACGGCAGCTCGATCGAATCCGAACCGGCGGCGAGGATCACGTTGGTGCCCTTCAATTCGACCTCGGAACCGTCGTGCTGCCTGACCTTGACGACGTTGCCCGGCTGCAGCTGGCCGTAGCCGTAGAACGTGGCCACCTTGTTCGCCTTGAACAGCGCGGCGATGCCGCCGGTGAACTGCTTCACGATCTTGTCCTTGCGGCCGATCATGGTCGCGACGTCGATCTTCGGCTTGTCGAAGCTGATGCCGTGCTCGCCGAAGATGTGGCCCATGTTCCAGAACTGGCGGCTGGAATCGAGCAGCGCCTTGGACGGGATGCAGCCCACGCGCAGGCAGGTGCCGCCGAGCGCGGGCTTGCCGTCCTTGCCCAGCGCGGCGTCGATGCAGGCGGTCTTGAGGCCGAGCTGCGCGGCGCGGATCGCGGCGTGGTAGCCGGCGGGCCCGCCACCGATCACGACGACATCGAAATTCTGTACTTCGCTCATTCTGTCCTCGCTTCTGTTTGACTCCTTCCCCCGCTCGCGGGGGAAGGTTGGGATGGGGGCATTCGACGAGAGCCGGGCCCCCACCCTAGCCCTCCCCCGCAGGCGGGGGAGGGGATTGGAGGCTCACATCCCGAGCAGCATGCGGCTGGGGTTTTCCAGCTGGTTCTTGATGTCGACCAGGAACAGCACCGCGTCCTTGCCGTCGATGATGCGGTGGTCGTAGCTGAGCGCGATGTACATCATCGGCGCGGCGATCACCTGGCCGTTCTCGACGATGGCGCGGTCCTTGATCGCGTGCATGCCGAGGATGGCGCTCTGCGGCGGGTTGACGATCGGCGTGGACATCAGCGAACCGAAGGTGCCGCCGTTGGTAATCGTGAAGGTGCCGCCTTGGAGATCTTCAAGCTTTAATCCGCCCTCGCGCGCGGCCTTGGCGTATGCGGCGATGCCGGCTTCGATTTCACCGAACCCCATGCGCTCGACGTTGCGCAGCACCGGCGTGACCAGGCCCTTGTCGGTCGAGACCGCAATGCTGATGTCGGCGTAGCCGTGGTAGATGACATCGTTGCCGTCGACCGAGGCGTTCACCGCCGGATGGCGCTGCAGCGCGTTCGCCGCGGCCTTGGCGAAGAAGCTCATGAAACCGAGCTTGATGCCGTTGGCCTTGACGAAGTCGTCCTGCAGTTCCTTGCGCATGTCCATGACCTTGGACAGGTTGACTTCGTTGAACGAGGTCAGCATCGCGATGCTGTTCTTGGACTGCATCAGGCGCTCGGCGATGCGCGCGCGCATGCGGGTCATCGGCACGCGCTCTTCCGGACGCGCGCCGCCGGACACGCCCGGGGTCTTGCCGCTGGCGTAGTTGACCAGGTCTTCCTTGGTCACCGCGCCGCGGCGGCCGGTGCCGGCGACCTCGGCCGGATTGACGTTGTTCGACGCGGCGTAGAACGCGGCGCCGGGCGGAAGCGCGCCCGCACCTGTAGGAGCGGCTTTAGCCGTGACGGGCGCGGCAGCGACTGGTGCCGGGGCTGCTGCTGGCGCAGGTGCCGGAGCCTTCGGTGCTTCCGCAGCGGGAGCGGCCGGAGCCGCGGCGGCGACCGCGCCTTCCTCGATCACCGCGATCACCTGCTGGCTGGTGACGGTGGCGCCTTCGGCGAACTTGATTTCCTTGAGCACGCCATCGGCCGGCGAGGGCACTTCGAGCACGACCTTGTCGGTCTCGAGGTCGACGAGGTTCTCGTCGCGCTTGACCGCGTCACCCGGCTTCTTGTGCCAGCTCGCGATGGTGGCGTCGGACACGGATTCGGGGAGTACCGGGACTTTGATATCGGTGGCCATGGGGCTTCTCTGCGGAATGCGGGGTTATTCGTGCGAAATGCGGGCGCTGAGCGGGTTCACCAGCGCATCGGCGACCAGTTGCTGCTGTTCGGCGACGTGGTCGTTGAAGTGGCCGACGGCAGGCGAGGGCGAACGCGGGCGACCGGCGTAATGCACTGTTTGCTTCGGCTGCAGGCAGGCATTGAGGTGGTGCTGGATCTGGTACCACGCGCCCTGGTTCTGCGGCTCTTCCTGGCACCAGACCAGGTCGGTGGCCTTGGCGTACTTCTTCAGTTCCGCCGCCAGTTCCTTGCGCGGGAACGGATACAACTGTTCGACGCGGAGGACGGCGACGTCGGCGAGCTTCTGCTTCTGCGCTTCCTCCAGCAGGTCGTAATAGACCTTGCCGGAACAGGCGACGACGCGCTTCACCGACTTGGCGTCGGCCTGCGCGTCCGGGATCAGCAACTGGAAGCCGCCGTTCGCCAGTTCGTCCAGCGAGGACACCGCCAGCTTGTGCCGCAGCAGCGACTTCGGCGTCATCACCACCAGCGGCTTGCGCGTGGCCATCAGCATCTGCCGGCGGATCATGTGGAAAGCCTGCGCCGGCGTGGTCGGCACGCAGACCTGCATGTTCTCCAGCGCGCACAGCTGCAGGAAGCGCTCGAGGCGCGCCGAGCTGTGTTCCGGGCCCTGGCCTTCGTAGCCGTGCGGCAGGAACAGCGCGAGCCCGCACAGGCGTTCCCACTTGGCCTCGCCCGAACTGATGAACTGGTCGATCACCACCTGCGCGCCGTTGGCGAAATCGCCGAACTGCGCTTCCCAGATGTCGAGCGTGCCCGGGTCGGCGGTGGAATAGCCGTATTCGAACGCCATCACCGCTTCCTCGCTGAGCAGCGAATCGATGATGCAGGCATCGTCGGGGTTCTTCGCCAGCTGTTGCAGCGGGGTGTAGTGGGTGTCGGTCTTCTGGTCGTGCAGCACCGCGTGGCGGTGGAAGAAGGTGCCGCGCTCGCTGTCCTGGCCGACCAGGCGCATGCGGTGGCCGGCATCGACCAGGGTGGCGTAGGCGAGGTTCTCGGCGAAGCCCCAGTCGCCCGGCAGATCGCCCGCGACCATCTTCCGCCGGTCGTCGTAGATCTTGGCCACGCGCGGATGCAGCACGATCTCCGCGGGAATGGTGTTGATCGCCTTGGCGAGCGCGTCCAGCTTCTTGCGCGGCACCTTGGTATCGGTCGCGTCGGAGAGCTTGCCGGACAAATACTTCGACCAGTCGATCGCCTCGGCATCGGGCTTGGATGCGGCGAGTTCGGTGGTGACTTCGCCGGCGTCGAGCTTGTCGCGGTAGGTGTCGACCACCTTCTGCGCCTCGTCGGCCGCGAGCACGCCCTGCGCGAGCAGCGCATCGGCGTACAGCTCGCGCGGCGTCTTGTGCGCGCGGATCACCTGGTACATCAGCGGCTGGGTCGCGGCCGGTTCGTCGGCCTCGTTGTGGCCGTGGCGGCGGTAGCAGACGAGGTCGACGACCACGTCCTTGCCGAAGCGCTGGCGGAAATCGAACGCCGCCTGCGCGCAGAACACCACCGCTTCCGGGTCGTCGCCGTTCACGTGCAGCACCGGCGCACCGACCATCTTCGCCACGTCGGTGCAGTACAGCGTGCTGCGCGCGTCCTGGCGGTCGCTGATGGTGAAGCCGATCTGGTTGTTGATCACCACGTGCACGGTGCCGCCGACCGCGAAACCGCGAGCCTGCGACATCTGGAACAGTTCCATCACCACGCCCTGGCCGGCGAACGCGGCGTCGCCGTGCAGCAGCACCGGCAGCACCTGCTTGCGCGCTTCGTCGCGACGGCGGTGCTGGCGCGAACGCACGCTGCCGACCACCACCGGGTCGACGATCTCCAGGTGCGAGGGGTTGAAGGCGAGGGCGACGTGGACCGGTCCGCCGGGGGTGGCGACGTCGGCGGAGAAGCCCATGTGGTACTTCACGTCGCCGGTATGGGCACGGTCGTCGGTGGCGTGCTCGAACTTGCCTTCGAATTCGTCGAACAGCTTGCGCGGCGACTTGCCCAGCGTATTGACCAGCACGTTGAGGCGGCCGCGATGGGCCATGCCGACCACGATTTCCTTGACGCCATCGGCGCCGGCGCGGCGCACGAGGTCGTCGAGCAGCGGCACCAGCGCGTCGCCGCCTTCCAGCGAGAAGCGCTTCTGGCCGACGTACTTGGTGTGCAGGTAGCGCTCGAGGCCCTCGGCAGCGGTCAGGCGTTCGAGGATGCGGCGCTTCGCGCCAGCGTCGAAGCCGTAGTTGCCGCCGGCGGTTTCCAGCCGCTCCTGCATCCAGCGACGCTGTTCGACGTCGGTGATGTGCATGTACTCGGCGCCGATGGAGCCGGTGTAGGTGGCCTTGAGCAGGGCGACGAGGTCGCGCAGCTTCATGCGCTCGCGGCCGCCGACGCCGCCGGTGCCGAACTCGTGGTCGAGGTCGGCGTCGGACAGGCGGTGGAAGCCGATCGCGAGGTCGGGCGCGTCCGGCCGGGCCTGCATGCCGAGCGGATCGAGGTTGGCGGCGAGATGCCCGCGCGAACGGTAGGCGGTGACCAGCTTGGCGACCGCGCGGTCGCGCTCGTCGCCGGAACCCGTCGTGGCCGAGGCGAGCGCACGCCCGGCGTCGCGGCCGGCCTGCGCCACCTGTTCCATCACCACCGAATGCGGGACGTCGCCGGCCTCGCGGCCCTTGAGTCCGTCGAAATACGCCTTCCACGACGAACCGACGCTGTCGGGATCCACCAGGTACTGCTCGTACAGTTCCTCGATATAGGCGGCGTTGGCCCCGAGTTGCGAGGTGAGTGCGAACTGCTTGAGGAGACTGTCCACGATGTAGGCGGGCGCTCGGAAGTGTGGGCAACCCGTTGATCCGGCGGCGTTTTACCCACCGGGAAACGGGGACGCGAAAGAACCGCGATTATAGCCGCAGCGCTTGCCGCGCTGCATCATGGTCAGAGCCCGAGCGCCCGGTATTCGCCGCAGGGACGGCTGCGTTCCCAGGTGCGGTCGAACTCCTCGCGCAGCTGCCGCGACCGGCCGCCGGCGTCGAGCGAGGTTTCGCCGTCGAAACGGTGGCCGAGGCCGCGGAAGTAGTAGCCGCCACCGTCGTTGGCGACGTAGGCCGAGGGGTAGTTGAGGTCGACCGGGTCGTCCACGGCGCGGAACAGCAGCACGCTGGGCAGGCGCTGGGCGAGCGCGATCAGCGGCGCATGTTCGCGCTGCGGGGTGTCGGCGTCCTGCAGCAGGACGCGCAGCTCGATCCCGTCGCCGCGCACGGCCAGACGGCGCAGGGCGTCCAGCACCGGCGGCGCGTCGAACAGGCCCGGATCCAGCGCGCGGCTGTAAATGCGCAAACAGCGTCGGGTCGCATCCGCGATCGCGCAGGTCGCGGCGATGGCGGCCTCGCGATCCTCGACCGGGTTCGGCCCCTGCAGCGAACGGCGCATCGACTGGTGTTCGAGGCCCGCTTCCATGTAGCGTGGCCCGGCCGGCAGGTAGCCGTGGCGGGCGTAGAAGCCGATGGCGCTGGCCTGGGCGTGCAGTTCGATCGCCTTCCAGCGCTGCGCACGCGCGAGTTCCGTCAGTGCCGCCAGCATCGCCGCGCCGACGCCGCGCCCGCGCCATTCCGGCAGCACTGCCATCCGCCCCAGCGTGTGCGCCGGGGTCAGGCGTCCGGTCCCTATCGGCCGGCCCTCGGCATCGCGGGCGAGTACGTGCAGGCAATCCGGATCCTGCGCGTCGAGTTCCAGTGCCAGCGGCACGCCCTGTTCGCGCACGAACACCGCCTCGCGCACCGCGCGCAGCGCATCGCGCTCGGCGGCGTAGTCGGCGGCATCGACGCGAAAGCCATGTGTGGCGATGTTCATTCCCCGTCCGCTTCCGGGAATTCGAGACGGTAATGTCCGTCCTGCAGCAGCGCCTGCACCAGGTCGCGGCCGGTGATGGACAGCTTCGCGTAATCGCCGCCGTCGAGATGTTCGCTACCGGCGATGCGGCGCGCATCGGCCAGCGGCAAGGCATGCGATTCGCCCGACACATACAGCCGCGCGCCGCGCCCCGCGCGTTGCCAGGCCATGCGCGTCCACGGATCGCGTTGCAGCCACGCGCCACGCTGCAGGTCCCATTCGATTTCGATGCGCGAACGCCCGTCGCCGGGCTCGCGGCCACCGGGGCGCAGCGCGGTGCGATAAACGGTGATGAAGCGCCCGAACCAGTCGCCCAGCCGCTCCGGGTCGTTCATGCGCAACAGGTTCAGCGCCTCGACCACGCGTTCCATCGCCGCGGCGTCGATTTCCTGCACATCCTTTGCCGGCGCGAGGTCGGCATCGGCGAAACGCAGCGCTTCGTCGGCTTCGCTCGCGAGCGTATCGACGAAATCGCCGAGCAGTTCCGCCGCCGCCGGCGCACGCATTCCCACCGAAAACGTCAGGCAGGCATCCTTGGCGACACCGTGGTGCGGCACGCCCGGCGGCAGGTAGAGCATGTCGCCGGGGCCGAGCACCCAGTCGTGCGTGGGCTCGAAGCGCTGCAACAGCTTCAGCTCCACGTCGAGGCGGAAATGCACGGGCGGATTCGGCCGATCGTCGATCTGCCATCGACGCCGGCCCTGCGCCTGCAGCAGGAACACATCGTATTGATCGACGTGCGCGCCGACCGAACCGCCGGGCGCGGCGAAGGACACCATCACGTCGTCGATGCGCCAGCGCGGCAGGAAATCGAAGCGATCGAGCAGGGCGCGCACGTCCGCGTCCCACTTGTCCACGTCCTGCACCAGCAAGGTCCAGTCGTGGCGTGGCATCGCCGGGAACATGTCCTCGGGGAAGGGCCCGTGGCGCAGCATCCATTGATCGCCATCGGGTTCGTGCGCGACGATCCGCGCCAGCACGCCGTCCTCGCAGGCGAGCCCGGCGAGGTCTTCGGGCTGCAGCGGCGATTCGAAGCCCGGGAACGCGTTGCGGATCAGCAGCGGTTTCTTCTGCCAGTAATCGCGCAGGAATGTTTCCGGCGGCATGCCCAGTGGATGCGGGCCGTTCGCGGCATCGACTTCGATCGCGAACCCCGTTCGTGGTGAGCTTGTCGAACCATGGACGGCGCGTTTCGCAGCCATCAAATGTCCTTCGCCAGCCTCTCGGCGAGACCGGTGTAGCTCGCCGGCGTCATCTCGAGCAGGCGCTGCCTGGCATCCGCCGGCAGATCGAGCGATGCGATGAATTCGCGCATCGATTCCGCGGTGATGCCCTGGCCGCGGGTCAGCGCCTTGAGTTGTTCGTAGGGATTGGGCAGGCCATGGCGGCGCATCACCGTCTGTACCGCTTCGGCCAGCACTTCCCAGGCCGCATCGAGGTCGGCGGCGAGGCGTTCCGGATTCGCGCTCAGCTTGCCAAGACCCTTATGCAGCGAATCGAAGCCGATCAGCATGTGGCCGAAGGCGGTGCCGAGCGCGCGCAGCACGGTCGAATCGGTGAGGTCGCGTTGCCAGCGGCTGATCGGCAGCTTGGCGGCGAAATGCTCGAACAACGCGCTGGCGATGCCGAAGTTGCCTTCCGCGTTCTCGAAATCGATGGGGTTGACCTTGTGCGGCATGGTCGAACTGCCCACTTCGCCGGCCTTCACCGCCTGCCTGAAGTAGCCCTGCGAGATATAGCCCCAGACGTCGCGGCACAGGTCAATGGCGATGGTGTCGATGCGCTTGCAGGCGTCGCACAGTTCGGCCACGCCATCGTGCGGTTCGATCTGGGTGGTGTAAGGCTGCCAGTCCAGGCCCAGCGATTCGACGAAACGCTTGGAGAGCGCGGCCCAGTTGATGTCGGGATAGGCGACGACGTGGGCGTTGTAGTTGCCGACCGCGCCGTTGATCTTGCCCGGCATCGGCAGCGCGGCCAGCACCTCGCGCTGGCGCCGCAGGCGGGCGACGACGTTGGCGAGTTCCTTGCCGACGGTGGTCGGCGAAGCGGTCTGGCCGTGGGTGCGCGAGAGCATCGGCAGCGCGGCGTGTTCGTGGGCCAGCGTACGCAGCCTGTCGATCAGTGCGTCGACCTTCGGCAGCAAAACGGTCCGTCGCGCTTCGTTGAGCATCAGCGCGTAGGACAGGTTGTTGATGTCCTCGCTGGTGCAGGCGAAATGCACGAATTCCAGCGCGGGCCCCAGCTCGGCGTCGTCCTTCAGCTTTTCCTTGATCAGGTATTCGACCGCCTTGACGTCGTGGTTGGTCGTGGCCTCGATCGCCTTGACCCGCGCTGCGTCTTCCAGCGAGAAACCGTCGGCCAGCGCGCGCAGGCGGGCGATGGCGGTGGTGGAGAACGGTCGCAGTTCGACGATTCCGGGTTCGGCGGCCAGCGCCAGCAGCCATTCGACTTCCACCTTCACCCGCGCCCGGATCAGGCCGGACTCGGAGAAGATTGGGCGCAGCGCATCGACCTTGCCCGCGTAGCGGCCATCGAGCGGGGACAGGGCGGTGAGGGCGTCGGACATGGCGCGGCGTCGGCGGGGGCGATGCGCAATTCTAAACGGTCGCGGCGTTATCCTCGGCGCAACCCACGCGGAGCCCGGCCATGGCGAAGAAAAACGCTGCATCCACGGGCAAGACCCGCATCGAGCACGACAGCATGGGCGAACTGCGGGTGCCGGCCGATGCGCTCTGGGGCGCGCAAACCCAGCGCGCGGTGCAGAACTTCCCGGTCTCCGGCCGGCCGATGCCGCGTGGCTTCATCCGTGCGCTCGGCCTGGTCAAGGCCGCGGCGGCCGATGTCAACGCCGGTTTCGGCCTGCTGCCGAAGGCGAAGGCCGCGGCGATCCGCAAGGCCGCGCTGGACGTGGCGAACGGCGAGCACGACGCGCATTTCCCCATCGACGTGTTCCAGACCGGTTCGGGCACCTCGAGCAACATGAACGCGAACGAGGTGATCGCGACGCTTGCCACGCGAGCCAGCAAGTCGAAAGTCCACCCCAACGACGATGTCAACCTCGGCCAGAGTTCGAACGATGTCGTCCCGACCGCGATCCGCGTGTCCGCGCAACTGGCCGTGCACGAAGACCTGCTGCCCGCGCTGAAGCACCTGCGCAAGACCATCGAACGCAAGTCCAAGTCGCTGCGCGGCGTGGTCAAGACCGGGCGCACGCATTTGATGGATGCGATGCCGCTGACCTTCGCCCAGGAATTCGGTGCATGGGCCGCGCAACTGGCTTCGGCGGAGGCGCGCATCGCAGACGCATCGAAGCGCATGCGCCGCCTGCCCATCGGCGGCACCGCGATAGGAACGGGCATCAACGCCGATCCACGTTTCGGCAAGGCCATGGCCAAGGCGCTCTCAACGATCGCCGGTACCAGGTTCGAATCGGCCGCGGACAAGTTCGAGGGCATCGCCGCGCAGGACGATTCGGTGGAACTGTCGGGCCAGCTCAACGCGCTCGCGGTCGCGCTGATGAAGATGTCCAACGACCTGCGCTGGATGAATTCCGGACCGCTCGCCGGCGTGGGCGAGATCGAACTGCCGGCATTGCAGCCGGGCAGCTCGATCATGCCGGGCAAGGTCAACCCGGTGATTCCCGAGGCAACCTGCATGGTCTGCGCGCAGGTGATGGGGAATCACGCCACAATCACGATCGCCGGCGCTTCCGGCAATTTCCAGCTCAACGTCATGCTGCCGCTGGTCGCGTTCGACCTGCTGGAATCGATCCGCCTGTTGTCGAACGTGATGCGCCTGCTGGCCGACAGCGCCATCGCGGGTCTGAAGGTGCGCGGCGACAACGTCCGCGAGGCGCTGGCGCGCAATCCGATCCTGGTCACCGCGCTGAACCCGATCATCGGCTACGAGAAGGCCGCCGCGATCGCCAAGCGCGCCTACAAGGAAAGCCGCCCGGTGCTGGACATCGCGGTCGAGGACAGCGGCCTGTCCGTTACCGAGCTTCGCAAGCTGCTGGATCCGGTCGCGCTCACCAAGGGCGGGATCCACGCGGGTGGTGGAAGCTCGGGTTGAGCGGCGCGCATAAAAACATCCCGGCTTGCGCCGGGATCAAGAGGGGAGAGAGTCGATCTCGTTGTCGTGGTCAACCGCCCTTGGCCGCCGCGGCATCGGCTTCTGCCACCGCGTCGTCTTCGCCCGACGAAGACGGATTCCGCACCGCACCGCGAATCGATTCGCGGATGCCGTCGCGGATGTCCGAGCGGATCTGTTCACGGTCGGCATCGCTGAACACCGCCGCACCCTTGCCCTTGTCGTGCTTGCGGCAGTCGTCGATGTCCGCCTGCTTCAAGTTCGCGTAAGGCTGGAATGCCGGCAGCGAGGCAGCGAGTTCCTGCTGGGTCTTGAGCATCGGCTGCATCTGGTCGCAGAGCTTCATCGCCGCGGCCTCGATGCGCTCGCCCTGCGCCTTCATTTCCTGTTCGGCCTGGTCGTTGTTGCCGTTGAAGATGCTGGAAATCGCCGTACTGACCGCCTTGCCGGCGATGCCGACGCCCTGCTTGCCGATCTCCATGCCGGCGCTGGCGACGCCGATGATCTCGCCGCGGTATTCCAGCAGCAGCGTGCGCTGCGCCGGGGTGATATCGACCGCCTTGCCGGCGATCAGCAGGTCGCCCTGCGGGGTGATTTCGGCTTTCGGTCCGGACTGCGTCACCGGCTCTGAGTCCTTGAACCTGATCGCGACATGGCTGATATCGATGTTCTTGGTTTCCATCTCGGCGCGGGCCTTGTCCATCGCCGCGCCGACCATGCCGGCAAGTCCGCCAGGTTCGGCCGGCGCTGCCGGTGCATTGGATGCGGTCGGCGTCGAAGTCGAAGCTGCCTTGTCCTGGCAGGCAGCGAGCGGCGCCAGCAGGGCGATGCAGGCGAGGGTGCGGATGCGGTTCATGGCCATCGTTCCTGTGTCCGGATGATTTCAGTTCGCGGCGAGTTCGTTGCCGACATCGCGTTCGCAATCCGCGACGTCGTTGGCATCGAGCGTCGCGTAGGGCCGGAACTCGGGCACGCTCGCGGCCAGGGCCTGTTGCGAATCGCGCAAGCGCGGCAGGCTGCGGCAGATCTGCAGCACCATCGGCTGGATGTTCTGCTTCACCGAGGCTTCGACGCGACGTTCGAGGCTGCCGGTCATTCCGCCGACGATGAGGCGGAACAGCGAGACGTTGGTGGCGTCGATCGCCAGCATCGCCGCCTGTTCGCCGGCGTCGATGCCGATCCTGGCGATGCCGATGACCTGCGCGCGGTAATCCAGCAACTGCCGGCGCTGCGCCGCATCGACGGCCACCGCCTTGCCCTCGACCAGCAGGTCGCCTTGCGGGGTGATTTCGCCGCGCGGCAGATCCTTGTGCTTCGCGGCCTCATGCCGGTCTTCCTTGCCGAACTGCAGGCCATCGCCCAGCGAGAGGTTCTCCTTGTCGAGCTTGGCGCGTTCCTGCGCCAGCTCGGTGCGGACTTCCCGGCGGGCCTGGTCGAGGTCGTTGTCGACGTCCGCCCGCACTCCGGCCTGCGCGGCCAATGGCGACAAGGCGATGAACAGGGCAGCGATGCGAATGCGGTTCATGTCGTCATCCCTCAGTTGTCGTCGCGCCAGCGGCGCAGGCGGATCGCGGCGTAGATCATCGCGGCGCCGGCGAGTGCGCCGATCCACAGTTCGGCCGATCCGAACAGCGCCCAGCTCCTGCCGATCTGGATGGCATTGGCGAGGTCGCCCGGGTTATTGACCTTCATCGACATCGCGTCGTGCATCGCCGGGCTCGCGTACCAGGTGCCGGGGAAGACACTGAACAGGCCGCGGAACACGATGTTCTTCCAGAACCAGCCGTCGTTGAGGTGGAACATGTTCATCAGGTTGAACCAGCTGATGAGGATGCCGGAGAACACCGGGACCAGGATCGCCCACAGGAACGGCTTGCTGCGGGCCCAGGCCGAACACAGCATCAGCCAGCCGACGCTCGGCAGCGCCCACAGCGCATACACCGGGATCAATGCAATCAGGCCGGCCGCGACTTTCAACGGGCTGCCCGGTCCCCAGATCAGGGTGTACGGATTGCCGTGGTGGAACAGCACGAACACGCTTACCAGCACGAGGAAGCCGAACATGGTGGCGATCGCGGCGGCCACGGCCAGGGCCGGCGCCACCAGCAGCGCGCTCGCGGCCTTCGACAGTACGGTGTCGCGATCCGAAACCGGCAGCGACTTCCAGAACAGCACGCTGCGATCCTTGCGTTCGTCGTACAGGCTGCCCAGGCAGTAGAAGAACACGACGAAGCCGAGCACCACCATCGGCCACAGCGACGAGGTCAGTGCCGAGAGATCGACGCCGCCGGCGAAGTTGCGCGCGGTTTCGGCATCCATCTTCGAGGTGAGGGCGCCGAGGTCGAGGCCGTTGATGTTGATGCCGTTCGCGGAGAGGCTGTCGCCGTGGAACTTGCCCTCGGCGATGGCGCGGCGCGCGACGACTTCGGCGACCACCAGGCCCATCAGCGTCAGCGCCAGCGAAATCGCGCCGGCCCAGATCGGGGCCCAGAAGAAGCCGCCCTTGTGTTCCCAGAACTCGCGGCGCAGCAGCAGCTTGAACTTGTGGGTCGCGTGCGGCGCAACGCGCGAAGGCGAAGGCATGTTGGTATCGATCACGGCGTTCATGCGTAGGTTCCCTTCATCGTGGCGACGAACAGGTCGGCGAGGCCCGGGGTGCGGGTTTCGCCGAGCGCGGCCAGGCGTTCGGCGGGCACGCCGTCGAACAGCATCACGGTCTTGCCGAACGGCAGGGCGCGTTCGTCGATGGGTTTCAGTGCGCGCGCGTCGTCGAGCTTGTCCGCGTTCACCAGCACTTCGACGAAGCGTTCGCCGACCGCGTCCATCGGCGCGTCCAGCACCATCTTGCCGTCGCGGATGAACAGCACGTCGGTGAGGATGTGTTCGATCTCCTCGACCTGGTGGGTGGTGACGAGGATGGTCTTGTCCTCGTCGAAGTAGTCCTCCAGCAGGCGCTGGTAGAACTGCTTGCGGTAGAGGATGTCGAGGCCGAGCGTGGGCTCGTCCAGCACCAGCAACTTGGCGTCGATCGCCATCACCAGCGCCAGGTGCAGCTGCACGATCATGCCTTTCGACAGTTCGCGTACCTTCAAGTCCGGCTTGAGCTGGGTATTGGCGAGGAAGCGCTGGCAGCGTTCGCGGTCGAAGCGCGGATGCACGCCGGCGACGAACTCGATGGCTTCCTTCACCTTGATCCAGCGCGGCAGCACCGCGACGTCGGCGATGAAGCAGACGTCGTTCATCAGTTCGTCGCGCTGGGTGCGCGGGTCGCGTCCGAGCACGGACAGTTCGCCCTCGAACGGGATCAGGCCGAGGATGGCCTTGAGCGCCGTGGTCTTGCCGGCGCCGTTCGGGCCGATCAGGCCGACGATGCGCCCGGCGGCGACTTCGAACGAAGCCCCGTCCAGCGCCAGCTTGTTCTTGTAGGCCTTGCGCAGGCCGCGTGCGGAGATCACCGGACTGTTCATTGCGCGCTCCACTTGCTGGCCGGGTCGAGCAATTCGGCCGGGCTCAGGCCCAGGCGCTGGATGCGCTCGAGCACTTGCGGCCACTCGTCGCGCAGGAAGCGTTCGCGCTCGCTGGCAAGGAGTTTCCTGGATGCCTCTTCGGTGACGTACATGCCGAGTCCCCTGCGTTTTTCCACGAGTGCCTCGTCCGCGAGTTCCTGGTAGGCGCGCGAGACGGTGATCGGATTGAGGTGGTATTCCGCCGCGACCTGGCGCACCGACGGCAGCGCGTCGCCGGGCTTGAGTACCCCATCGAGCATCATCGCGATGACGCGCTCCTTGAGCTGGCGGTAGATCGGAGCGCCTTCGCTCCACTGGATGGCGGCCATGTCTCAGACTCCGATGGAGCTGGAGAAGGAGAAATAGGGCATCGACAGGCCATGGCGGCGCAGGGGCTTGTGCGGGCGCGGCGCGGGGATGGTCGTGGCATTGGCCTCGATCGCCCCGGTCGCGATCACACCGGTATCGGCAGCCGGCGCGGGGGCGACGATGAACTGGTCCGGTACCGGGCGCAGGCTGCCCAGGAGCAGGGCTGCGGTCAGGGCGGCGCCCAGGGCCCAGAGGCTGTTCTGCAATCGACGTTCCATGGTGCTCTCCGCTGGGGGAGTGGTGTTGTATGTAACTATAACACCAAAACACATCTGGTCAAGCCCCTGGCCCCCAACTGAAGACATAGGCGCGGGACAGGGCTGTAGTCGGGGCCAAGGGAACCAAGTGGAGGCGAGACGGTCGCAATGGGGTCGATGACGGCCGCGTTGCCCGTTCACGCGTTCGCATCGACAATAAACAGTCATCGCGGCATCGCTGCCGCAGCACACCACAGGAATGCATTGATGAAACCCACCTTGCGCGGCATCGTCGCGACCGCGCTGCTGTTCGTGCTGGCCCACCAAGGCATGGCGCTGGCGCAGGACAAGGCCGCGCTTTCCACCGACCGCGACAAGGTCAGTTACATGGCCGGCATCGATGTCGCGCATTCGATCGCCGCCGCCGCGCCGGACATGGATGACGCTGCGTTCGAACGCGCGCTGCGCAACGGTTTCGCTGGTGGCAAGCCACTGCTCAACGAAGCGGAAACCCAGGCCACCGGACGCGCGTTGATGCAGGCCATCGGCGCGCGCAAGGGCCAGCCGCCCGGAGCGGTTCCGGCCGCGGCGCCGGGGCTTTCCAGGGAAAAAGTCGGCCTGCTGGTCGGTGCCGATGTCGGGCGTTCGTTGGCGCCGGTGTCGTCGGAAATCGACGTGCCGACATTCATGCAGGCCTTGCGCACGGTGCTCAAGGGGGGCAAGCCGCTGCTCTCCGACGAGGAAGCCAACTCCGTGCGCACTGCGTTCACTGCACGCGTGCAGGCGAAGATGCAGGCGCAGGCTGCGCAACTTTCCGGCAAGAACCAGGCCGAGGGCGATGCGTTCCTGGCGAAGAACAAGGCGGTGGCCGGCGTGCATGTGACGCCTTCGGGCCTGCAGTACATGGTGCTGCGCCAGGGCGCGGGCCCGCGCCCGATGCCGACCGACCGCGTGCGCGTGAACTACCGGGGCGCGCTGCTTGATGGCACGGTGTTCGACAGTTCCTACGATCGCGGCGAGCCGGCGGAATTCGCCCTCGCCGAAGTGATCCGCGGCTGGACCGAGGGCGTCGGCCTGATGCCGGTCGGTTCCAAGTACCGCTTCTGGATCCCTGCGACCCTGGGCTACGGCGACAAGGGCACGCCCGGCGGCCCGATCGGCCCGAACGCCACGCTGACGTTCGATGTCGAACTGATGGCGATCCTGCCCCCGGGCTGATCCGCCCGCGATTTCCTTTCCCCCCATCCGCGCGGCGCATGCCGCCGTCCACCGGAGTGACCCGATGAAGTCGAAGTCCCGTTCCATGCTCGCCGTGCTGTTGCTGGCCGCGCTTGCCGCCGCCGGCTGCAACAAGGCCGACAAACCCGCCGCCGCCGAACAGGCGAAGAAGACCGACGCGGCCGCCGCCAAGGGCGAAGAAATCGCCGGACTGCCGACCGAAAAGGATCGCATCAGCTACATGGTCGGCATGGACCTGGCGAAATCGCTGGAGCCGGTGAAGGACGAGATCGATTTCGATACCGTCGCCGAGGCGGTGAAAACCGGGCTGTCCGGTGGCAAGTACCTGATGACCGAGGAACAGGCGCAGAAGGTACGCGAGGCCTTCAGCGAGAAGCTGCAGGCCAAGCAGATCGCCGACATGATGGCGAAGGCCAAGAAGAACGCCGCCGACGGGGCTGCCTTCCTCGCCGCGAACGGCAAGAAGCCGAACGTCAAGACCACCGCCACCGGCCTGCAGTACGAAGTGATTACCGAAGGCAAGGGCGCGAAGCCCAAACCCACCGACGTGGTGCAGGTGAACTACAAGGGCAGCCTCCTTGACGGCACCGTGTTCGACGATTCCGCGCAGCACGGTGGCCCGGCGACGATCCCGCTGGTGCAGGTGGTGCCGGGCTGGCGCGAGGGCATCGCGCTGATGCCGATCGGTTCCAAGTACCGCTTCTGGATCCCGGCTGCGCTCGGTTATGGCGAGCAGGGCACGCCCGGCGGCCCGATCCCGCCGAGCGCGACCCTGGTGTTCGAGGTGGAACTGCTCGACATCGCCAAGGGCGGCAAGCCACCGATGCCCCAGGCCCACTAAAGGATTCGCGCATGCAGGTCAGCATCTTCGGTACCGGTTACGTCGGCCTGGTCACCGGCACCTGCCTGGCCGAGGTCGGCCACGACGTGGTCTGCATCGACGTGGATGCGGCCAAGGTCGATGGCCTGAACCAGGGCGTGATTCCGATCTACGAACCGGGACTCACGCCGATGGTGAAGGCGAACCACGCCGAAGGCCGGCTGCGCTTCAGCACCGACGCCGCGATGGGCATCGCCCACGGCGAGGTGGTGTTCATCGCGGTCGGCACGCCGCCCGACGAGGACGGCAGCGCCGACCTGCAGTACGTGCTGGCAGTGGCCAGGACCATCGGCCGCAACCTGCAGCGGCCGGCGGTGGTGGTCGACAAGTCCACGGTGCCTGTCGGCACCGCGGACAAGGTGCGCGCGGCCATCGCCGCCGAACTGCAGGCACGCGGCGCCGACGTGCAGTTCGACGTGGTCTCGAACCCGGAATTCCTCAAGGAAGGCGCGGCGGTCGAGGACTGCATGCGCCCGGACCGGATCGTGATCGGCGCCGACAGCGCGCGCGCGGCGGACAAGCTCAAGCGCCTGTACGCGCCGTTCAACCGCAACCACGACCGCTTCGTGGTGATGGACGTGCGTTCGGCGGAGCTGACCAAGTACGCGGCGAACGCGATGCTTGCGACCAAGATCAGCTTCATGAACGAAATCGCGAACATCGCCGAGCAGGTCGGTGCGGACGTCGAGAACGTGCGCAAGGGCATCGGTTCCGACCCGCGCATCGGCTGGCATTTCATCTACCCCGGCGCCGGTTACGGCGGTTCCTGCTTCCCCAAGGACGTGCAGGCGCTGGCCAGGACCGCGCAGCAGAACGGCGTGCAGCCGCGCCTGCTGGATGCGGTGGAGGCGGTGAACGACGCGCAGAAGGGCCATCTGTTCGAACTCGCGGTGCGTCATTACGGCGGCGAGGCGAAGCTGCGCGGCAAGACCTTCGCGGTCTGGGGGCTCGCGTTCAAGCCCAATACCGACGACATGCGCGAAGCCTCGAGCCGGCGCCTGTTGCAGCAACTCTGGGACGCGGGCGCGAAGGTCCGCGCCTACGATCCGGAGGCGATGCATGAGACTCGGCGCATCTTCGGCGAACGCGGCGACCTCGTGCTGTGCGACAGCGCTTCGGCAGCGCTCGATGGCGTCGACGCGCTGTTCGTGGTCACAGAGTGGAAGCAGTTCCGCAGCCCGGATTTCGCGAAGCTGAAGGCGTCGATCACCGACGCGGTGGTGTTCGACGGTCGCAACATGTACGAGCCCGCCGATGTCGAAGCCGCAGGGCTTGCGTACTACGGCATTGGTCGTGGACGATCACTGCGCGGTTAGAACGATCATGTCAGATACCGAACAACGACTGGCGGAATTGGAAACGCGACTCGCGTTCCAGGAACACGCGCTGCAGGAACTGAGCGACGCGCTGGCCGCCGCGCGCGGCGAGGAGTCGCGCAATGCGCTGCTGCTGCACCGCGCGCTGGAGGAACTGCGGCAAATCCGCGGCGCGCTCGCGGCCTCGCCGGTGGTGGGCGATGCCGGCAGCGAACCGCCTCCGCCGCATTACTGATACCGATTCGATGAGCAATTCCCTCCGCGACCAGTTGTTGGGCCTGGGCTTCGATGCACCAAAGCCCGAGCCGCGTCCGAAACGCGAAGCCCAAAAGCCGGCGGGGAAGGGCGTGAAGCCGGTGCATGCCGGCAAACCGAAGCCCCAGCACCACAAGCCGCGCCCGCGCGCGGACATGGATCTCGCCAAGGCCTATGCGATCCGCGCGCAGAAGGAAAAGGACGCGCGCATCGAGGCCGAACGCCTGAAGCAGGAGGATGCGCGCAAGCGCCGCGAGGCCAAGGCGAAGCTCGCGGAACTGCTCCAGGGCAAGGCCTTGAACGCGAGCGCAGACGAAGCCGACCACGTCCGCCACTTCGAATACGGCGGCAAGATCAAGCGCGTGCACGTCACCGCTGCGCAGCTCAAGGCGTTGAATGCCGGCGAACTTGGCGTGGTGCAGCTCGACGGCCGCTACCTGCTGGTCGATGCGACGACGCTGGCGCAGGCCGAGGCGGTGTTCGCGCAGGCGGTGGCGCTGAAGGTCGATCCGAATGCACCGACGCAGGACGATCCGTATTCCGATCCGGCCTACCAGGTGCCGGACGACCTGATGTGGTGAATCACTCCGGATCGTAGTCCAGGTTCGACGCCAGCCAGCGTTCCGCCTGCTGCAGGCTGACGCCCTTGCGCCGCGCGTAATCCTCGACCTGTTCCTTCGACACGCGCCCGACCACGAAGTACTGGCTGCGCGGGTGGCTGAAATACCAGCCCGACACCGATGCCGCCGGCAGCATCGCGAAATGGTCGGTGATGGACATGCCGGCGTTGCCCGGCGCGTCGAGCATGGCGAACAGCGTCGCCTTCTCGCTGTGCTCGGGGCAGGCCGGGTAGCCGGGGGCGGGGCGGATGCCGCGGTATTTCTCTTCGATCAAGGCCTCGGCATCGAGCGTTTCGTCTGCGGCGTAAGCCCAGAACTCGGTGCGCACGCGCTGGTGCAGGCGTTCGGCCAGGGTTTCGGCGAGGCGATCGGCCAGCGCCTTCAGCAGGATCGCGTTGTAATCGTCGTGATCGGCCTCGAAGCGCGCGACATGCTCGTCGATGCCGAGTCCCGCGGTCACCGCGAAGGCGCCGATCCAGTCCTGTTTCCCTGATTCCTTCGGTGCGATGAAGTCGGCGAGGCAGAAGTCCGGGCGCTCGACCGGCTTGTCGGCCTGCTGGCGCAGGAAGTGGAGCATCACGCTTCCTCCCCAGCTTGCGGGGGGGGATTGAGGTGAGGGCAAGGGTGGATCGACCGTGCTGCCCCCATCCGCCCTTCGGGCACCTTCCCCCGCCAGCGGGGGAAGAAATACTTCGACGTCATCGCCGATGGATTGCGCGGGAAACAACCCGAACACCGCCTTCGCGCGCAGCCATTGTTCGTCGACGATGCGTCTCAGCATCACCTGGGCATCGGTGAACAGTTCGCGTGCCTGCCTGCCGACCACGGCATCGTCGAGGATCGCGGGATAGCGGCCGGCGAGTTCCCATGTGTTGAAGAACGGGGTCCAGTCGATCAGCGGCAGCAGTTCGGCCAGCGGATAGTCGTCGAACACGTGCAGGCCGGGCTGCTTGGGCACGGGCGGATCGTAATTCGTCCAATCGCCGTCGAATTTCTGCGCGCGCGCCTTGTCCAGCGACACCAGTCGCTTGGCGTCGCCGCGGTTGCGATGGCGTTCGCGGATCTCGGCGTAATCGTTCGCCGCCGCCTCGACGAAATCGCCGCGCAGTTCCGGCGACACCAGCGACTGCGCCACGCCGACGGCGCGCGAGGCGTCCTTGACCCAGATCGTCGGCGACTTGTAGTGCGGGTCGATCTTCAGCGCGGTATGCGCGCGCGAGGTGGTGGCGCCGCCGATCAGCAACGGCAGGGTGAAGCCCTGTTGCTGCATTTCACGGGCAACGTGGCTCATTTCCTCCAGCGAGGGCGTGATCAGTCCTGACAGGCCGATCATGTCCGCGTTCTGCTCGCGCGCGGTATCGAGGATCTTCTGCGCCGGCACCATCACCCCGAGGTCGATCACCTCGAAGTTGTTGCAGGCCAGGACCACGCCGACGATGTTCTTGCCGATGTCGTGCACGTCGCCCTTGACCGTGGCCATCACGATCCTGCCGTTGTTCTTGCCGACGTCACCGGTCTTGAGTTTTTCCGCTTCGATGAAGGGCAGCAGGTGCGCGACCGCCTTCTTCATCACCCGCGCCGACTTCACCACCTGTGGCAGGAACATCTTGCCGGCGCCGAACAGGTCGCCGACCACGTTCATGCCATCCATCAGCGGGCCTTCGATCACGTCCAGCGGACGCGATGCCCCGAGTCGCGCTTCCTCGGTGTCGGCCTCGACGTACTGGTCGATGCCGTGCACCAGCGCGTGCGAAAGCCGCGCGGCGACCGCTTGTTCGCGCCAGCGCAGGTCCTCGACTTTCTTCTCGCCTTTTTTCCCCTTGAATCGGTCGGCGATCTCCAGCAGGCGCTCGGTGCCGTCGCTGCGGCGGTTGAGCACCACGTCCTCGACGCGCTCGCGCAATTCCGGATCGAGATCGTCGTACAGGGGCAGGGCACCGGCGTTGACGATGCCCATGTCCATGCCGGCGCGGATCGCGTGGTAGAGGAACACCACGTGGATTGCCTGGCGCACCGGCTCGTTGCCGCGGAAGCTGAAGCTGACGTTCGATACGCCGCCGGAGATGTGGCTGTGCGGGAAGCGCCGCCGCAGTTCGTGTGCGGCCTCGATGAAGGCCACCGCATAGCCGTCGTGTTCCTCGATGCCGGTGGCGATCGCGAACACGTTCGGGTCGAAGATGATGTCCTCAGGCGGGAAGCCGATTTCTTCGGTCAGCAATTTGTAGGCGCGGGAACTGATATCCACCTTGCGTTCGACGGTGTCGGCCTGGCCATCCTCGTCGAAGGCCATCACCACCACCGCGGCGCCGTAGCGGCGCACCAGCCGCGCCTGGCGCAGGAACTCGGCCTCGCCTTCCTTCATCGAGATCGAGTTGACGATGCCCTTGCCCTGCAGGCATTTCAGCCCGGCCTCGATCACGCTCCACTTCGACGAATCCACCATCACCGGCACCCGCGCGATGTCGGGCTCGGCGGCGATCAGGTTGAGGAACTCGACCATCGCCTTGCGCGAATCGAGCAGGCCCTCGTCCATGTTGACGTCGATCACCTGCGCGCCGTTCTCGACCTGCTGGCGCGCGACCACGACGGCCTCGTCCAGCCGGCCTTCGAGGATCAGCTTCTTGAACTGCGCGCTGCCGGTGACATTGGTGCGTTCGCCGACGTTGACGAAGTTCGACTGCGGGGTGATCTGCAGCGGTTCAAGGCCACTGAGGCGGGTTTGGCGGGGGAGGTTCATGGTTTCAGTTGTCATCCTGAGCGCAGCGAAGGACCTGCTTTCCACTCATCGCACGACGCCAGGGCAACAACAGGTCCTTCGGCTTCGCCTCAGGATGACGATTCGGGACAAGGTTCACGCTGCTTGCTCCAGCACCGGGATCGTGCGCGGAGCGACGCCTTCCACCGCCCTGGCGATCGCGGCGATGTGCTCGGGCGTGGTGCCGCAACAGCCGCCGACGAGGTTGAGCAGGCCGGCGCGGGCGAAATCGCCGAGCACAGCGGCCATGTCCTCCGGGGTTTCGTCGTAGCCGCCGAAGGCGTTGGGCAGGCCCGCGTTCGGGTGGCAACTCACATTGGTGTCCGCGACCTGCGAGAGCACGTCGATATGCTGGCGCAGGTCCTTCGCGCCAAGCGCGCAATTCAGGCCGATGGCGAGCGGCTGCGCGTGGCGCAGCGAATACCAGAAGGCTTCGGCGGTCTGGCCCGACAACGTGCGGCCGGAGGCGTCGGTGATGGTGCCGGAGACCAGCACCGGCAGGCGTGCGCCGAGGTCCTCGAACACGTCGTCGATGGCGAACAACGCCGCCTTGGCGTTGAGCGTGTCGAACACGGTTTCGACCATCAGCACATCGCTTCCGCCTTCGACCAGGCCGCGCGCGGCTTCGCGGTAGGCCTCGGCGAGTTCGTCGAAGCTGATCGCGCGGAAGCCCGGGCGGTTCACGTCCGGGCTGAGCGAGGCGGTGCGCGAGGTCGGGCCGAGCACCCCGATCACGAAGCGCGGTTTCGACGGATCCTTCGCCTCGGTCGCGTCACAGGCCGCGCGCGCCAGTGCCGCGCCTTCGCGATTCAATTCGCGCACCAGGTGCTGCAGGCGGTAGTCGGCCAACGAGATGCTGGTCGAATTGAAGGTGTTGGTTTCGACCAGGTCCGCGCCGGCGTCGAGGTAGGCCGCGTGGATGCCACGGATGATGTCGGGGCGCGTCAAGCTGAGCAGGTCGTTGTTGCCGCGTTGGTCGTGGCCCTCGCAGCCGCAGCCGGGGCCGTGCGCGTGGCCGTCGTTCGCGAACAGCGTGTCGTAACCACTGGCGAAGCGTTCGCCGCGGTAATCGGCTTCCTGCAGTTCGTAGCGCTGGATCATGGTGCCCATGGCGCCGTCGATGACCAGGATGCGGCGCGCAAGCGCGTTTTCGAGCGCGGCGACGCGTTCGGGATGCTTCCAGGGCAGGTTCATGGCTTGGTTCCGATCAAGGAGATCACCTCGAAATGCGGCGGGCGCTTCTCGCGGGTCACGGTTTCGCAGTTCTCGATCCGGAGCCCGGCCTTTTCCGCGAACTTGCGCAGGTCTTTTTCGCCGAAGCCGAGGTTGCGGTGGCCGTAGGCTTCGACCACCGCCTTGTGTTCGTGCCTGGCCAGGCTCGACAGCAGCAATCGCCCGCCCTTGCGCAGCACCCGCGCGGCCTCGACCACGGCCTGCGCGGGTTTGTCGGCGTAGGTGAGGGCGTGCATCAGCACGACCAGGTCGAAACCGCCGTCCTTGAACGGCAGCGCATGCATGTCGCCCTCGCGCACTTCCACGTTCGGCAGGCGGCGCAGGCGCTCGCTGGCCGCGGCGACCACGCGCTGGCTGGCGTCGATGCAGACGTAACGTTGCGCGTGCGGGGCCAGCAGTTCGGCCAGCACGCCGTCGCCGGAGGCGATGTCGAGCACGTCGCCGGGCGCGAGCAACGGCAACGCGGTACGCGCAAGCGCTTCCCAGGTGCGCCCGGGCGAGTAGTGTCGTTCCATGTCGCCAGCCACGCTGTCCGCCCAGTTCTGGTCGGAAGCGCGCATCGCGAGCACGGCCGGGACGCGTTCCGCATCCTGGCGCAGCAACGGGTCGTCGCTGCCCGCGCGCAGGGTCTGCCACAGCGCTCGTTGCGCGGGGTCGAGCGCCGCATCGTCGAAGCGGTAATAGGCGGAGACGCCTGAACGGCGGTCGCGCACGATTCCCGCTTCCTTGAGCTTGGCGAGATGGGTGGAGACGCGCGGCTGGGCGAGCTGGGTGATCGCGGACAGTTCGGCCACGGTCAGCTCTTCGCCCTCGAGCAGGGCGAGCAGGCGCACGCGGGTAGCGTCCGCGAAGACTTTCAGGCGGCTCGACCAGGCATCCAGATCCATCGTTATCTTTCCATCGCGATACAGGGATAAGTCTCCGCCCGCTGGCCGGCTGCGTCAACCCGAACCCACGCGGATGCCGCAGCGGTGGGGTTCACGGCGCGCGGCGGATACAATTCGCGTTCCCAATCGCGACGGAAAAGGGCTGCCCGTGGAATTCGGCTTCAGCGAAGAGCAGTTGATGATCCAGGACGTGGCGCGGCGCATCGCGCAGGAGAAGATCGCGCCCAGCGCCGAGCACCACGACCGCACCGGCGAATTCCCGCTGGAAAACATCCGGACTTTGGGCGAAAACGGGCTGATGGGGATCGAGGTTCCGGCCGAATATGGCGGCGCCGGCATGGATCCGGTCAGCTACGTGCTGGCGATGGTCGAGATCGCCGCGGCCGATGCCGCGCATTCGACCATCGTGTCGGTCAACAACTCGCTGTTCTGCAACGGCATCCTCACCCACGGCAGCGAGGCGCAGAAGCAGAAGTACGTGCGCGCCATTGCCGAGGGCAGGGAAATCGGCGCCTTCGCCCTGACCGAGCCGCAGTCGGGTTCCGACGCGACGGCGATGCGCTGCCGCGCGGTGAAGCAGGCCGATGGCAGCTACGTCGTCAACGGCAAGAAGAGCTGGATCACCTCCGGCCCGGTCGCAAAGTACATCGTGCTGTTCGCCATGACCGACCCGGACAAGGGCGCTCGCGGCATCACCGCTTTCATGATCGACACCGCGCGCGAGGGCTTCCACCGCGGCAAGACCGAGCCCAAGCTCGGCATCCGCGCCTCGGCCACCTGCGAAATCGAGTTCAGCGACTACCGCGTGCAGCCCGACGAAGTGCTGGGCGAGGAAGGCCACGGCTTCAAGATCGCGATGGGAGTGCTCGACGCCGGCCGGATAGGAATTGCCTCGCAGGCCATCGGCATCGCCCGCGCCGCCTACGAGGCTTCGGTGGCTTATGCCAGGGAACGCCAGGCCTTCGGCCAGCCGATCGGCGCGTTCCAGATGACCCAGGCCAAGATCGCCGACATGAAGTGCAAGCTCGATGCCTCGTTGCTGCTGACCCTGCGCGCGGCGTGGAAGAAGGGCCAGGGCGAGCGCTTCAGCACCGAGGCCGCGGTCGCCAAGCTCACCGCGTCGGAAGCGGCGATGTGGATCGCGCACCAGGCGGTGCAGATCCACGCCGGCATGGGTTATTCCAAGGAAATGCCGATCGAGCGTTACTTCCGCGACGCCAAGATCACCGAGATCTACGAAGGCACCAGCGAGATCCAGCGCCTCGTGATCGCGCGCAACGAAACCGGGCTGCGCTGAGCGGATCCGCCATGCGCATCCCCGAAAAACCATCGCCGTCGAATTCCCTCCGTTCCTGACCACACGGGGCCCGTGCGATTGCGCGGGCCCCGAACGTTTCCGGATACCACGACACCATGACCACGCCGAAGAAGAAATCCGCCGCCACTTCCAAATCCGCCGATCCGGCGAAACCGCGCCCGTCCGGCACGGCGACCACCGGGGGCGTATCGCTCCAGCCGATCCTGGCCGCGTTGCCGGGCCGGGTCGCGAAGTCGCGGCTCGCGGATGCGGAGGCCTTCGCACGCACGTTCTACCGGCGCATGAGCCATGACGAGTACGCGCAGCACGGCGCCGACGGTTGGGCCGCGCTCGCCGCCGGCATCCTCGACTTCGCCGGTACGCGCAAGCCGGGCGCGGCGAACGTGCGCCTGTTCAACCCCACCCTCAAGGACAGCGGCTGGGAATCGCCGCACACGGTGCTGCAGGTGGTCAACGACGACATGCCGTTCCTGGTCGATTCGGTGACCATGAAGCTCGCGGAAATGGGCATCGGCATGCACGTGCTCGGCCACCCCGTGGTGGCGATGCAGCGCGACAAGGCCGGCAAGCTGCTGGCGGTGGGCGAGGGTACGCCCGAATCGTTCATGCACCTGGAGATCGACCGCCAGTCGCCGGCGGCGATGAAGTCGATCGAAAAGGACATCCGCGCGGTGCTGGAGGATGTGCGCGCAATCGTGCGCGACTGGCCGGCGATGCGCGCGAAGATGCTCGAAGTCGCCGAAGACCTCGGCAAGCGCGACATGCCGACGGTGTCGAAGGCCGGCATCGCCGAGGCGCAGGACTACCTGCGCTGGGCCGCCGACAACCACTTCACCTTCCTCGGCTACCGCGAATACGCGGTGAAGAAGGAAATGCTGGTCGCCGACGAAGGCAGCGGGCTCGGCCTGATGCGCGGCAAGGACGCGGGCAAGCCGCGCCCGCTGAAGTCGCTGGCCGCGCACTACATGCCGCAATCGGGTTCGGTCGACGCGCTGATCCTGACCAAGACCAATGCGCGCGCCACCGTGCACCGCCCCGGCTACATGGACTACATCGGCGTGCTGCGCTTCGACAAGGCCGGCAATCCGGTCGCCGAACAGCGCTTCCTCGGCCTCTACACTTCCAGCGCCTACAACCGCCGGCCGTGGGACATCCCGCTGGTGCGCGAGCGCCACGAATACGTGATGCGCAAGTCCGGGCTGGTGCCGAACGGCCACAGCGGCAAGGCGCTGCGCCACATCCTCGAAACCCTGCCGCGCGACGAATTGTTCCAGTCCAGCGAGCAGGAGCTGTACGACACCGCGATGGGCATCCTCGGCCTGCAGGAACGCGTGCGCAGCAAGCTGTTCCTGCGCCGCGACCGCTACGGCAGGTTCTGGTCGGCGCTGGCGTTCATTCCGCGCGAACGCATGAGCACCCAGGTGCGGCACCGCATCGAGGCGATGCTGCGCGACGCACTGGGCGGCGACCACGTCGACACCAACGTGGCCATCGGCGAGTCGCCGTTGGCGCAGTTGCACATGATCGTGCGCCCGCGCCAGGGCGAATCGCTGCAGGTCGACCGCGCCGCGCTGGACGAGGCGCTGGCCCACGTCGTGCGCGACTGGCAGGACGAACTGCGCGAGCTGCTGGTCGAACGCAATGGCGAAGAGCAGGGCTTGCGCATCGCCGCGCGCTACGGCAAGGCGCTGCCGGCCGGCTACATCGAGGAAGTGTCCCCGGCGGTGGCCGCGACCGACGTCGAGCACCTCGCCGCGCTCGATGGCAACGAAGACCTGCGCCTGAGCCTGTACCGCTCGCGCGAAGGCAGTCTGCGCTTCAAGTTCTACCGCCGCGACGACGACATCCCGCTGTCCGACGCGCTGCCGATGATGGAGAACATGGGCCTGCGCGTGATCTCCGAGCATCCGTACAAGGTCGATGCCGAAGGCGGCGTCTGCTTCATCCAGGATTTCGAGGTCGAAACCGCCAACCGCGACCTCGACGTCGATCGCCTCGACGAGAACTTCGAGGAAGCCTTCGCCCAGATGTGGCGCGGCCAGGCCGAGAACGACGGCTTCAACCGCCTGATCCTCGCCGCCAACCTGTCGTGGCGCCAGGTCGCGATGCTGCGCGCCTACTGCAAGTACCTGCTGCAGGTCGGCGTGCCGTTCTCGCAGAGTTACGTCGAGGAAACGCTGGCGCGCTATCCGCTGCTCGCGCGCCTGCTGGTGGAATTGTTCGAAGCGCGCTTCGATCCGTCCACCGGCCACGAGAGCAAGGCCGCGATCCAGTCCGGCGCCGAAGGCTTCCGCGCCCAGATCGCCGCGCTGGCCGGCGGCGACGCCGCGGTGCTGGCTGCGGTCGAACCGGTGGTCGCCGCACGCAGCGGCAAGCGCGAGGCGCAGGTCCAGGCCGTGCACGGCGCGATCAAGGCGCTGCTCGATCGCGTATCGAGCCTCGACGAGGACCGCATCCTGCGCAGCTACGTCGGCGTGATCGGCGCGACGCTGCGCACCAGCTACTACATCGAGTACAAGCACGGCCTGCGCGCCGATGGCGGCCCCGCCGACTACGTTGCGTTCAAGCTCGATTCCTCGCAGGTGCCGGACCTGCCCAAGCCGCGTCCCTACCGCGAGATCTGGGTCTGCGGCCCGCGCGTGGAAGGCATCCACCTGCGTTTCGGCCCGGTCGCGCGCGGTGGCCTGCGCTGGTCCGATCGCCGCGAGGACTTCCGCACCGAGGTGCTGGGCCTGGTCAAGGCGCAGATGGTGAAGAACACGGTGATCGTGCCGGTCGGCTCCAAGGGCGGCTTCTTCTGCAAGCAATCGCCGGATCCGGCGAGCAACCGCGACGCATGGTTCGCGGAAGGACAGGCCTGCTACAAGCGCTTCATCAACGGCCTGCTCGACATCACCGACAACCTGGTCGATGGCAAGGTGGTGCATCCGGCGCATGTCGTCCGCCACGACGGCGACGATCCCTACCTCGTCGTCGCCGCGGACAAGGGCACGGCCACGTTCTCCGACATCGCCAACGGCATCGCCCAGGCGCACGGTTTCTGGCTCGACGACGCCTTCGCGTCCGGCGGCTCGGTCGGCTACGACCACAAGGGCATGGGCATCACCGCCAAGGGCGCGTGGGAATCGGTCAAGCGCCACTTCCGCGCGCTCGGCCGCGATTGCCAGAAAGACGATTTCACCTGCGTCGGCATCGGCGACATGAGCGGCGACGTGTTCGGCAACGGCATGCTGCTGTCGAAGCACACGCGCCTGGTGGCCGCGTTCGACCACCGCCACATCTTCCTCGACCCGGATCCGGACACGGCGAGCTCGTTCAAGGAACGCGAGCGCATGTTCAGGCTGCCGCGCTCGAGCTGGGCCGATTACGACGCCAAGCTGATCAGCAAGGGCGGCGGCATCCATCCGCGTTCGGCGAAATCCATCGCGATCACCCCGCAGGTGCGCGCCGTGCTCGGCATCGACGACGACGTGGCCGCGCTCAGCCCGGCGGAACTGATGTCGGCGATCCTGCGCGCGCCGGTCGACCTGCTGTGGAACGGCGGCATCGGCACCTACGTCAAGTCCAGCCGCGAAAGCAACGCCGACGTCGGCGACCGCGCCAACAACGCGCTGCGCGTCAACGGCGAGCAGCTGCGCTGCAAGGTGGTGGGCGAGGGCGGCAACCTCGGCTGCACCCAGCTCGGCCGGGTCGAGGCCGCATTGCACGGCGTGCTGCTCAACACCGACTTCATCGACAACTCCGCCGGCGTGGATACCTCCGACCACGAGGTCAACATCAAGATCCTGCTCAACGGCGAGGTGCAGAAGAAGAGGCTGGCCTTGCCCGAGCGCAACAAGCTGCTGGCGGCGATGACCGGCGAAGTCGAGCGGCTGGTGCTCACCGACAACTACCGGCAGAACCAGGCGCTGTCGCTGATGGAACGCATGAGCCTGACCCGGCTTGGTTCCAAGCTGCATTTCATCCGCACGCTGGAATCGCAGGGCCTGCTCGACCGCCAGATCGAGTACCTGCCCAGCGACGCCGAGGTGGCCGAACGCAAGGCGCGCGGCCAGGGCCTGACCCGGCCGGAACTGTCGGTGCTGCTGTCGTACTCAAAGCTGGTCGCCTTCCAGCAGTTGCTGGAATCGGACGTGCCGGAGGACGGCTACCTGTCGCAGGAGCTGGAGCGTTATTTCCCGGAGCCGCTGCAGAAGAAATATGCGAAGGCGATGCAGGACCATCGCCTGAAGCGCGAAATCATCGCCACCGCGGTCACCAATTCCACCATCAACCGCATGGGCGCGACCTTCCTGCTGCGCATGCAGGAAGACAGCGGACGCAGCACCGGCGAAGTCGCCAAGGCCTACACCATCACCCGCGAGACACTGGACGCGCGCGATCTGTGGACGGCCATCGATGCGCTCGACGGCAAGGTCGCCGAATCGGTGCAGGTGGACGCGCTGCAGGTGATCTGGAACATGCAACGCAGTTTCACCCGCTGGCTGCTGGCGCGCCCCGGCGCGATCCCGGACATCACCACCGCGGTCGCGCGCTACCACGACGGCATCCGCGACATCCGCCGCGGCGAGGGCATCCTCCCCGATTCGCAGCGCCCCGCCTACGAGGCGTCCTTGCGCGAATGGAAGCAGAAGGGCGTTCCCGCCGAACTCGGCGGCCAGCTCGCCGCGCTGCCCTACCTCGAACCCAGCCCGAACATCATCGAGCTGGCGCGCGAGCGCAAGCTCAAGCCGATCGACGTGGCCAAGGTCTATTTCCGCCTCGCCGACGCGCTGCGCGTGCCATGGCTGCAGGAGCAGATCGAGGCGCTGCAGGTGGAAGGCCGCTGGCACGCGGTCGCGCGCGGCGTGCTGCGCGACGAGCTCGCCGCGCAGATGCGCACGCTGACCGCGCAGGTGCTGGCGATGCCGGGCGCGCACGCCAACGACAAGGTCCGGCACTGGCTGCAACGCGACGACGCCACCCTGCGCTTCACCCTGTCGATGCTGTCCGAACTCGCCACGCAGAAGTCGCTGGATTACCCGACCGTCTCGGTCGCGGTGCAGCGCTTGTCGCAGCTGGCCAGTCGCGGCTAAGGCTGTTCCCTCTCCCCTTGTGGGGTGAGTGGGGAATTCGAGCAGCGTAGCTGCGAGCCCACGAACGCCCGTCGGCATGCAAGCCGACGGGCCGGGGCGGGTGGCCGCAGGCCGGGAGAGGGGTGGCGCAATCAACCCCACCCCAACCCGCCCGGCCCATCGGCATAGCCGATGGGCGCTCGTTGGTGCGCGAACCTGTGGTTCGCAATCGCACCGCCTCGCCCCCTTCGAATGAAGGGGAGGGGGCTTGATATGCTCGCCGCATGACCCAGCCCCGCATCGCCTTCCTCGCCAGTACCACCGACGACGCCGGTTCCGCGCAACAGGCGCTGGAAGCCGCGCACGGCCGTTGTGCGCCTGAGGATGCCGACATCCTCGTCGCGCTCGGCGGCGACGGCTTCATGTTGCAGACCCTGCATCGCCACGGCGCGCTCGGCAAGCCGGTGTTCGGGATGAAGCTCGGCACGGTCGGCTTCCTGATGAACCATTACCGCGCCGACGACCTGTGCGAACGGCTGCAGCGCGCCGAACCCGCGGTGCTGCGGCCGCTGGCGATGGAAGCGCACACCGAATCCGGCGCGACGGTGCATTCGCTGGCCTACAACGAGGTCTCGCTGCTGCGCCAGACGCGGCAGGCCGCGCACCTGCGCATCGACCTCAACGGCCAGCCGCGCCTGGACGAACTGATCTGCGACGGCGTCATGGTCGCGACGCCCGCGGGCAGCACGGCCTACAACTTCTCGGCGAGCGGGCCGATCCTGCCGCTGGGCGCGAACGTGGTCGCGCTGACGCCGATCGCGCCGTTCCGGCCTCGGCGCTGGCGCGGCGCGGTGCTGAAGGCGGGCACCGAGGTGCGTTTCAAGGTGCTGGATCCGTACAAGCGCCCGGTCAGCGCCACCGCGGATTCGCACGAGGTGCGCGACGTGGTGGAAGTGGCGATCCGCGA
>Ga0209023_10000098_pt1 | contig 152597 bp, 133 predicted proteins | sample LakOneMetagenome_FD_187468 | JGI IMG/M metagenome (GOLD analysis project Ga0209023, IMG submission 187468) | Freshwater and sediment microbial communities from Lake Erie, Canada (SPAdes) (version 2) | ecosystem: Environmental > Aquatic > Freshwater > Lentic | place: Lake Erie, Canada...
GGAGTAGCTCAGTTGGTAGAGCGCAACCTTGCCAAGGTTGAGGTCGAGAGTTCGAGACTCTTCTCCCGCTCCAGAATTCAAAAGGGAAGCCTGGCTTCCTTTTTTTTACTCCGCAAGGAGTAGCGCAAGTCCTCTGGCGAGGTAGCAAAGAGGTTATGCAGCGGCCTGCAAAGCCGTTTAGACGGGTTCGATTCCCGTCCTCGCCTCCAGAAAAAAGAATAGCCCACCGATGCGTGGGCTATTTTTTTGACTGTGATTTTCATGCCGGCCTGAAGTACGATTGCCGGCTTTGCCCCCCGTGAACTGGTATAGTCGGTTTAGCCGCTATCAACAGGGTACACGCATCATAATGGAGACGGGGGATACCATGAAAAATGCCATCATAGCGGTGCTGCTCACGGCAACCGCGCTATCAACGGTTACCACGCGTGCCGCCAGTCCTGCCGACGCCGCCATCGCGATGGTGGAAAAGGGCGTCGCTTACATGACGAAAAATGGCAAGGACGCGCTGATCAAGGAAGTCAACAGCAAGAATCCCGAGTTCGTCAACGACACCACCTATCTGACCGTGCGGGCCCTGGACGGCACCCAGCTGGCGCATCCGACCAACCCCAAGCTAGTCGGCAAGAACATGGTGGTGCTGCCCGATGCCGATGGCAAGCTGTTCCGTAAGGAGATCATCGATCGCGCCAAGACGGAGGGCAAGGGCTGGGTGGATTACCGCTACAACAACCCGGCCAAGAACGAGATCGAAAAGAAGTCGACCTATTTCTTCAAGCAGGGCGACGTGATTTTGGAAGCCGGCATCTACAAGGGCAAATAGACGGCGCGTGATCATGCGCGTGGCGGGCCCTGGGGCATGAGCTTCACCCCGATAGAATTGTCCACAGGTGCGTGGCCACTTCACGCAGCGCAGCCCGTCCGGCCATCCCCCTTTCTTATTCCACCAAGCGCAGCGCCATCGGCGGCAGAAAGCCTTCGCGCGTCGCCAGTCCCGCTTCGGCCTTGTTGGCGGCAGCGCCATAGTAGAGCACCGCCGGCCCGATGTCCGCGGCGAACGCGCTCCCGCCTGGACCGGCGCGCTCAATGCGCACCGTCAGCCGGTCCGATTCATTGGCGCCGGCCTGCTGGCCATCCCTGGCCTCGATCCTGAAGCGGTAGCCCGGCTGGCCGTTGAGGCTGCCACTGCCCTCCAGGCTGACGGTGTTGCCGTTGCGGCTGACACGCTCGAGTTGCTCGCCCTTGAACGCGACTGTGCCTTGCAGCACGAAGGTGAACGGCTGGCTTTTGCCGTCGCGTAAAGCCAGCGGCGCCGCCAGCCGGAACATCAATGTCGCCTGCCCGGGACGCCACCCGGCGGCGGGCAGCTTGCCCTCGCCGACGATGCCCTGCACGAAAGGCGGGAAAATGGTGACCGGCTGCGCTTGCAAGGTCGCTCTGCCACCGGAATCGGTGACGCGCACGACGATGTTGTAATCGCCGGCACAGGCGTAGGTATGCGCCGCGCTGAGCTCGCCGCGTCCCTTGCTCTCGCTAATGGCCGCGACCTGCGGCCCGCTGCCGTCGCCCCAGTCGACCGTGGCGCGATGGGTGTCGCCCTTGTTGCGGTCGCGGAACGACAGCGTGAGCGCGGTCGGCTCGGCCGGGCGGACCACGTCGGGCAGCGCGACCGGACCCAGTACCGGCGCGTCCGTGCCGCCGGCGCGGCGCAGCAGTACCAGGCCGGCATTCGAATTGGCGATGATATCGCCGTTCGATGCCAGCCTCAGCGCCTCGGTGACGATCAGGCCGTCCGGCGCATCGGGCAGGCGGGTATTCAGGTCGATCGCCTCGCCGCTGCGCGACCAGCGGTAAGCACGCTGGGAAAAGGCGCCGACAAGATCGTTCAACATGGCGCCGACCACGGTTCCCTTGTCGTCCGACTGGGAAGCGTCGGACGAGGTAAACGGGGACCGATGCAGATCGACCAGCCCGCGGGCGCGCGAAAACACGAAAGCATGGTCCTTGCCCGTGTCGGGATAGTAGATGCGCCCGACCAGTTCTCCGACATTGTTCAGGTCGCCGGGGACCGTATGCAGGCCGACGCGCGTCGCACCCTTGCCCGGGCTCCATAGAAACGATTGGAAATCCGGTCCCGTCACATTCAGCCATCCGGCAATCTCGCCCCGTTTGTTGTTGACCAGCCCGGCCGCCTCGCTGGCGCCCAGGGTCCCCAGGTCGATGGGGCGCCCGGCGGCATCCCAGATGAGGGCATGCATCACCCTGGCTGCATCGCTGGCGAAGCCGACACTGACGTCGTTCTCGTTGATCTCGTTGACCATCGATTCGCCGAAGCCGGCGGGCGTGGGCAGGCGCAGCAAACTGTTGGTCGGGCTCCAGCGCACGCCGCGGAAACCTGCCTCGCCGGGCCCGATGCCGGAAGCGCCGATGATGGTGCCATGATCGTTGATCGCGCTCAGGAAGGTGTCGCCGTGATTGCGCAGCACGGGCAACAAGGTCCAGCCTGCCGCGCGCGACCAGCGAAACGGCCTCAGAAAGAAGCCTGCGTCGGAGGGCAAGGCGCTGTAGAGGGCTACTTCGCCCTTCGCATTCATGTCGCCCAGCGCAGCGGTATCCGCGCCGGGCGGCGCAATATCGCGCATCCGTTCGCCATCGAAGAAGCCGACGCGCAGCCGGTATGCGGCGCTCACGTATTCGAAGGCGGCCTGGCCCCGTGTATTGATACGCGTGCGGTAGCCGATGCCCGGCACCAGGTTGACGATGGCATAAGTGTCCGCCGCGCAGTGACAACTGCCGGCAAGGTCCTTGCTGCCGTCAGCGCTGTACCCCGGCACGCCCGCCAGGCATAGCGCCGCGCCGAATGCCACCCCTGCCATCTGGCGGGGCGTTCCCATCCACAAGATCTTCATCATTGGCCTCTATTGGTCGTCCATGCACCACGCATGAACGGCTACTGTAGAGTGCGCCCGGGCCGAGAGGGATGAGTTCGCACAAGGCCGGCCGGCACTGACCTGGCTGGGTGCCGACACCCCCGCTTTGACAAGGAACAGCCGCTCGCCCATACTTTCCCTCTGTCCCGACCCGCATCCCGCCCTGCCCATCAAGGAATACAACATGAAGAAAATCGTCGTCAAATTCGGCGGCTCCAACCTGCGCCGTCCGGAAGATATCGATCGCGTCGTCAACGTGGTGCAAACCTACCAGCGCCCGCTGGTGCTGGTCGTGTCGGCATTTTTCGGCATCACCAATGCGCTTGTCGCCTGTGTCCAGGCCGCCAAAGAGGGCGCCGGCACCCTGTCAGCCCTGGCCGAAAGCCGCGACTACACGCTCACCTTGCGCGCGTTGAAGAAACAGATTCTGGAAGCGAACATCGCCGACCAGGACGCGCGCGCGCGCACTGAAGCGGCCTTGAATGAGCGCCTCAACCAGCTCGAGCGCTTCCTCACCGGCATTCACTACATCGGCGACGTTCCCGATTTCGTCAACGACGTCATCCTCAGTTATGGCGAGCGCTTGTCCAGCCTGTTACTGACGGCCGTGCTGCAAAGCCGCGGCATCGCGGCGCGCGAAGCGCTGCCCGAGGATATCGGTCTGGTGACCGATGGCGTGTTCGGCAACGCCGCCTGCGATTTCGACGCCAGCACCGACCCCGTCTCGGCCGCGTTGGCAGGCCCGGGCGTGGTGGTGGTGCCCGGCTTCTACGGCGTCAGCCCGGACGGCAAGACCACCTTGTTCGGGCGCGGCGGCTCGGACTACTCGGCCGCGTCGATCGCGCGCTGCATTGGCGCTGAGTCGCTCGACGTATGGAAAGATGTCGACGGTTTCCTCAGCGCCGACCCGGGGGCGGTGGCAGCGCCGCATTCGATCGCGCGCCTGCATTACCTGGAAGCGGCCGAGCTTTCCTATTTCGGCGCCAAGATTCTCCATCCGCGCACGGTCGAACCGCTGTTCGACCAGGCGATCCCGATTCGAATTCTGAACATCACGCGTCCGGATCTGGGCTTGCACGCGTTTACTGTCATCGACGCCGAGCGCACCGTCACCCACGATGTCGTCAAGAGCGTCTCCTCGAGCGACGACGTGGCCATCCTCAAGCTGCACGGGCCGGGAGTGGGCTTCAAGTCCGGCATCCTGGCCGAAGTCACCGGCGCGCTGGACCGCAACGGGATCAACATCAAGAGCGTGCTGACGGCGCAAACGGCGATCAACGTGCTGCTGGCGCGCGAACACCTCGATGCCGCCTACGCGACCCTGATGGCGCATCACATGGCCGGTGTGGTCGAAGTCAGCCGCAATGACGCGGTCGCCATCGTGGCCGTCGTTGGCGACGGCGTGCTCGATGCGTCCAATGTGGGCAGTGCGATCGCCAGCCGCGCCTTGTCGGCGGCGCTGGCGGGCGGGGTGCGCGTCACGCTGGCGGCGGCCGGCGCCAGCGAAGTGGCGGCCTACATGTTGGTCGACCGCAACGACCGGCGCCTGGCGCTGAGCCTGATTCACGCGGAATTTTTCGGCGGCTAGTAATTTTCTTCGCCAGCGTGTCGATGTTGTGCGCGCTCGCCCGTCGTAGGGATGAAGCACCGTTTTCCATTCCACCTCCACCAAGGACCGCCATGAACAAACAGATCATCCTCAACCTGCCCGTCAAGGATCTGGAGAAATCCAAAGCCTTCTTCGCCGCACTCGGCTTCACTTTCGATGCCCGATACAGCGGAGAAAACGCGGCCTTCATGAACATCGTCGACGGCACCATCCAGGCCATGCTGACGACGGAACCGTTCTTTCAGTCTCTGATCGACAAGCCCGTGGTCAATGCCAGGGAGGCCAATGAGGTCGTCATTTGCCTGAGCTGCGAAAGCCGGGAAGAGGTCGACAACCTGATCGCCAGGGCCGTCGCCGCCGGCGGCCGTACCCCGCATCCGCCGGAGGACCACGGTTTCATGTACGACCAGGGCTTCGAGGATCTCGACGGCCACTTGTGGAACCTGGTCTGGTCGGCGCCGCAAGCGTGATGCAGCCAGGCCGGTTCCGCTGGTGAGGATAGGCACTTCGTGGCCAGGCTTCGTGCGGCGGCGCATCAAGACGGCAGGCGCGCACCCGAGGCGCAGGGCGATCACCGTATGCACGGCGCCGCATGCGGTGGGGGAGGGCTGCCCTGCCAGTTTTCCATGCAGCTAACATTTTCCCAATGACTTCAACGAGTTGCGTGCTTGAATGCGACTTGTTAACAATGTTGTCCACAGAATCTGTGGGCAGTATTGGCTGACTCCCGTACGCCGGCAGGTGAAACCTTGTTATATAATTAATTAACAAATACACGCCGCTGCCCCACGAGGAGCCCCCATGCCAAACCGCTTCGCCTGCGCGTTCGCGCTGCTTTGTCTGTCCCTGTCCGCGTGGGCCCAAAGCCCGGCCAGCCGCGCCGAAGCGGTCAACATCATTTCCAACATCCGCCGTATCGTCACGCCCGATGGTATCGAGCGCATGCAGGCCGTGCGCATCGGTGGTATCGATCAATGGATTACCGTGCGCGGCACAGACCGCCGCAACCCGATCCTGTTGATGATTCACGGCGGCCCTGGCTACGTCTCCATGCCCACCAGCTGGTATTTCCAGCGTGGCTGGGAAGATTACTTCACGGTGGTGCAGTGGGACCAGCGCGGCGCCGGCAAGACGTACGCGGCCAACGATCCGGCCCAGGTGGCACCCACCATGACCCGCAGCCGGATGCTGGCCGATGCCGAAGAGATGGTGCGCTGGCTGCGCAGCGAATTCGGCAAGGAGCGCATTTTTGTGCTCGGCCACTCATGGGGCAGTTCACTGGGGATTGAATTGGCGCACAGCCATCCTGAATGGCTGCATGCTTACATCGGACTGGGCCAGGTCACGGACGCGGCCGAGAGCGAGCGGCGCGGCTTGCGCTTTGCGCTCGATGCGGCGCGACGCGACAACAACGAGCAAGCCGTGCGCGAGCTCGAAGGACTGGACGGGTATGCGACGCCCGACCGTCCCGTGACCCTGGCCGATCTCTACCTGCAGCGCAAATGGCTCGGCTACTACGGCGGCGCCGTGTACGGGCGCAAGAACTTCGCCCATGAAGGCGCCGCCGCCAAGCTCGCACCGGAGTACTCGGACGAGGACTTGCGCACGGTCTGGAAAGCCAACGACTATTCGTCGGAACACTTGCTGGTGGGAGTGATCGGGCTCGACTATAGCGCTTATCGCCGCTTCGGCTGCCCGATCATCTTGTTCAATGGCAGGCACGATTACAACGTGTCCGCCACGGCCGCCGCCGAATGGTTCGACAAGGTGCGCGCTCCCTCCAAGACCCTGGTCTGGTTCGAGAATTCGGCGCATGAGATGTTCAACGAAGAGCCGGGCAAGATGCTCGTTTCGCTCGTGCAGCACGCGCGGCCGATCGCCGAGAAGGCTGGCGACGTGGCGCCCTGACGCGCGCCGCGCTTACAGCCCGGTGAAACGCGCGCCGCTCGCGAACAGCGCCAGCAAGGCGGCGGCGGCCGGCATAGTCTGCACGTAGAAAATGCGCTTGCCGATGGTGAGCCCGCCGACGATCCCCGCCACGCAAACACACACCAGGCCAAACACGGCAAATGCGGCAGCATAGGGCGCCGGCAGACCGAGTCCGAGCGCCAGTGCCGCCACCAAAAACCCGTTATAGCATCCCTGGTTGAACATGGCGGGTGCCATGATGTCCGCTTTTTCCGGGCTCATCCCGAACACCTTGACGCCGCGGCTGCGGAACAGCACGGTCTCGATCAGAACGATGTACACGTGAATCAGCATGACGAAGGCGGTCAGCAGGGTAGCGGTCAGAGCCATGGGAATCCTCAACGGTTGATGTGAATTGAACAAATAATACATAATTACGTTATGTAAGTATACCATGATGTCGTCAGTGTGCTTTTCCGGAACGCGTGCGCCGATTATGATGCGGGTGGGCGATTGCCCCATCCTCTAAAAGAAAGAACTTCCCGTGGCAGCAGACAAGCCCGATGGACGCAAAGAAAACGCGCTCGCGACCCAGGCCGCCCTGCGCCAGGCCGGCCGGCGCCTGTTCGGCCAGCACGGTTACGAAGCCACCTCGCTGACCGCGCTGTGCGCCGAAGCGGGCGTGACCACCGGCGCCCTGTACCACCATTTCGGCGACAAGAAGGGCCTGTTCGCGGCTGTGGCAGAGGAACTCGACCGGGCTCTGGTCGCGCTGCTGGCCGGAATCCGCGCACAGGCGCTGGCGCGCGGCGCCGGGGAGTGGGAAGCGTTTCTGTGCGTGGTCGACGCCATGCTCATCGCCGGCACCGACCCGGGCGGACGCCGCATCGCGCTGGCCGATGCCGGTGCGGTGCTGGGCGCGCCGGCATGGAATGCCATCCGCGAACGGCACGGCCTGGGCGCCATGATCGCCACGGTGGAACGGCTGCAGCAGCAGCAGTTGATTGTGGCGGCCGATGCGCGCCGCCTCGCACGCCTGATGCTCGGTGTCCTGTACGGTGCGATTGAAGCCCTGCCCGACGACCCCGCCGCGATGGCGGAGGCGATGCAAGAAACGCGCACCCTTGCGCATGCGATGCTCGCCAGCGTGTGCCAGCGCCCCTCGGCAGGCGGCTGACGGCGCGACGTACTGGCGTCTGCCGCCTCAAAAACAGGGCAGTTTCCGGGCATATCGTGCAACGACCTTTCACAATGTGGATCCCCGCGCCCTTTCTGCGATAAAATATCGCTTCGAGCGGTCGTTTGACCGGACAAGAGATGTCGACCTGACCGCAAGACGGCGGCCGAACAGTTTTCCACTATCGCGAATTACCCGTTCGCCAGAACCGAGCAAAAGCCCATGAGCAGTGATCAAACCATTATCTACACGCTGACCGACGAAGCGCCGCTGTTGGCCACCCACGCCTTCCTGCCCGTCGTGACCGCCTTCGCCAAGCCGGCCGGCATCAAGGTCGAAGCGAGCGACATTTCGGTCGCCGCGCGCATCCTGGCCGCGTTCCCGGAAAAGCTCACCCCCGAGCAGCGCGTGGCCGATGCGCTGGTGGAACTGGGCAAGCTGACGCTGCGCCCGGAAGCGAACATCATCAAGCTGCCGAACATCAGCGCTTCGGTGTCGCAGCTGCGCGCCGCTGTCAAGGAATTGCAGGACAAGGGTTACGCGATCCCGGACTACCCGGAAGATCCGCAAACCGAAGAAGAAAAGGCCATCAAGCAGCGCTACGGCAGCTGCATCGGCTCGTCCGTCAATCCGGTTCTGCGTGAAGGCAACTCCGACCGCCGCGCACCGCGCGCCGTCAAAGAGGCAGCCCGCAAGAGCCCGCACTCGATGGGCGAATGGTCGCAGGCCTCGCGCACCCACGTGTCGCACATGACCAGCGGCGACTTCTACCATGGCGAAAAGTCGATGACCATCAAGGGCGCGCGTGACGTCAAGATGGAACTGATCACCAATAGCGGCAAGACCATCGTCCTCAAACCGAAGGTGTCGCTGCTGGACGGCGAGATCATCGATTCGATGTTCATGAGCCGCAAGGCGCTGCTGGCCTTCTACGAAGCCCAGATCGACGACGCCCACAAGACCGGCGTGCTGTTCTCGCTGCACGTGAAGGCGACCATGATGAAGGTGTCGCACCCGATCGTGTTCGGTCACTGCGTGCGCATGTTCTACAAAGAAGCGTTCGAGAAGCATCAGGCCCTGTTCGACAGCCTGGACGTGAACGTCAACAACGGCATGGCCGACCTGTACAGCAAGATCGCCGACCTGCCGACCTCGCAGCGCGAAGAAGTCATCCGCGATCTGCACGCCTGCCAGGAAAACCGTCCGGCGCTGGCCATGGTCGATTCGGCCAAGGGCATCACCAATTTCCATTCGCCGAACGACGTGATCGTCGACGCATCGATGCCGGCCATGATCCGCGCCGGCGGCAAGATGTACGGCGCCGACGGCCGCCTGAAAGAAGTCAAGGCGGTCATCCCGGAGAGCACCTTCGCCCGCATTTACCAGGAAATCATCAACTTCTGCAAATGGCATGGCGCCTTCGATCCGCGCACCATGGGCACGGTGCCGAACGTGGGCCTGATGGCCCAGAAGGCCGAAGAATACGGTTCGCACGACAAGACCTTCGAAGTGTCGGAAGGCGGCATTGCCAACATCACCGATCTGGCCACCGGCGAAGTGCTGCTGACCCAGACCGTCGAGCAGGGCGATATCTGGCGCATGTGCCAGGTGAAGGATGCGCCGATCCGCGACTGGGTCAAGCTGGCCGTCACGCGCGCGCGCAACTCGGGCATGCCTGCCGTGTTCTGGCTGGACCCGTACCGTCCGCACGAAAACGAACTGATCAAGAAGGTCGAGACCTACCTGAAAGACCACGACACGAGCGGTCTGGAAATTCGCATCATGTCGCAAGTGCGCGCCATGCGTTACACGCTCGAACGCGTCAGCCGCGGCCTGGACACCATCTCGGTGACCGGCAACATCCTGCGCGACTACCTGACCGACCTGTTCCCGATCCTGGAACTGGGCACCAGCGCCAAGATGCTGTCGATCGTGCCGTTGATGGCGGGCGGCGGCATGTACGAAACGGGCGCGGGCGGTTCGGCACCAAAGCACGTGCAGCAGCTGGTGGAAGAAAACCACCTGCGTTGGGATTCGCTGGGCGAATTCCTGGCGCTGGCCGTGAGCTTCGAAGACATGGGCCTCAAGACCGGCAACAAGAAAGCCAAGATCCTGGCCACCACGCTCGACGCCGCCACCGGCAAGCTGCTGGACAACCGCAAGTCGCCATCGCCGAAAACCGGCGAACTCGACAACCGCGGCAGCCAGTTCTACCTGTCGCTGTTCTGGGCGCAGGAACTGGCCGCGCAGAAGGACGACGCCGAACTGGCGGCGCACTTCGCGCCGCTGGCCAAGTCGCTGGCCGAGAACGAGCAGAAGATCGTTGCTGAATTGCTGGAAGTGCAGGGCAAGGCGGCCGATATCGGCGGTTACTACAAGCTGGACGAGGCCAAGGTATCGGCGGTCATGCGTCCTAGCGCGACCTTCAATGCCGCCTTGAAGGCAATGGGCGCATAAGGTAACGGGGCGGGCGATGTTCCGTTTCCCGTCCCCAGTTCCAGAATGAAGAATGGCCCACCGATGCGTGGGCCATTTTCTTTGGCGCTGTCACCGCTAAGTGTGGAATCTTCTCGCAACTGTTGAGGTCAGACCTGGAGACGATCAATGGTGGGGGCGCGCGATGGACAGACGCACATTCGAGGGGTTCCTGGGTCTCCTAAAATTCCTGTCTCCGAGCCAACTTGCAAAGCTGCAGGCGAGGTTGGCGCGGATCTCGACTCGAGGACGTGCTGAGGACATCATCGAAGAAGCCGCGCAGGATTATCTCGCGTGCGTGAGATGCCGTAGCACGCGACTGTACCGACATGGCAAGGTCGATGGATTGCAGCGATACCGCTGCAAAGCATGTAATCGAACGTTCAACGCCTTATCTGGCACGCCGCTGGCGCGATTGCGCCTGAAGACATGTTGGCTCGATTTTTTGGATTGCATGTTTAATCCGGCGACAACCGTACGTGAAGCGGCCGACAGCATTGGTGTACATAAGAATACGAGCTTCCGATGGCGACATCGATTCCTGACCGTTTCTAAGATGGATAGAACTGATCGCTTACATGGAATTGCCGAAGCCGATGAGCTCTATTTGCTGGAGTCGGAAAAGGGCTCGCGTAACCTGACGCGGCCTGCAAGGCATCGGGGAGGCGCTGCGGCAAAGAGGGGGACGTCGGCCGAACAGGTATGCGTACTCGTGGCGCGCGATCGATCAGGTCAAACCTTGGATTTCGTCACGGGCCGCGGGCCGGTTACAAAGGCCCAGCTCAAAAGGTGCTTGCAGCCTGTCCTGGATAAAGACGTCCTGCTTGTTAGCGATGCAAACGCGGCGTACCGTTATTTCGCATTAGAAGAAGGAATCACACATCGTGCAGTGAATTTACGCGCAGGCGTGCGCGTCGACGGTGCCATCCACGTCCAGAATGTGAATGCCTATCATAGTCGATTCCGTGGCTGGCTTCGTCACTTCAACGGCGTGGCGACCCATTATCTACCCAACTACCTTGGCTGGCGCTGGGCGATCGACGCAAAGCGGATCGACTCACCCGACATTTTGCTCCGAGCTGCAATTGGCGTTTTCCACAGTTAGCGGTGACAGCGCCTTTTCTTTTGCGCTGTCACCTTTCAGTGTCGACGTCGTCCTCGCGAAGGCGGGGACCCATAGCACCTTTGCGCCGCCACGACGCATATGTGCAATGGAGAAGGTGCATGCACCAGCCCTTCGCGAGGACGACGGGATCACCTTCAACATTTCAAGGTGACTTTATACACGCCATCAGCACCCGACAGCAGTCCGACTATCCGGGCAGAGTTGGTGCCCAAACCCCACTGGCCAGCACATGATAGCCCCATGCGCCTTCGACCTTGACGCTAACGACGAATGCCCCTCTTGGCATCGTCGATTCATTGACGATTTTGTTCATCATCGCAAGCCGGAAAACCGCGCAAATAACTTCCAACGAAAATTCTGCAGCCGCTTTTCCGGTGATGCCCGATCTTAGCTCATCTACCGCTATGTCCACCGTTGATCCTGACGCCGAAAGGGCTTGAATTTCGTCCGCAACCTGGAGCGCAATCTGACCCACGTTCGTACCGGCTACCATCTTTCCCTGCATGGCATACAGCGCCGCCGTTGGCGTGAAATCCACTAGAGCCGCACCTGGCATCGGATGATAGTTGATGGCGCCGTCCCTGCGCGTCACAGACATCCGCCGCTTGATTCCCGGCACGAAATTGAGCCCCGTCAGCTTTGTATTCTTCGCGCTATCGCGCCCTCGGCCCCCGCGCGGGCGTCAGCCGCAATTCGGGGATCCGTGTGACCTTCGCACGCATTTCAAATGCCCGCTAACCCGGCTGCCATTGCCGTACTGCTCAGCCCATCCGCCGACCACAGCTGGGGATCGATCAGACACCCGGGCAGATAGGACGCGGAGAAAGCAGACGCGTGGTCGGGTCGCTGATTGTCGTTGACTTGATTGATCCCGGCGTCGTCCGCGGCGATCTGACTGCGCAGTGCGGCGAATAAGGCTGGGTAGTAAATCGGCATATCCGACTTCAAGAGTTCGACCAGACTTCGTATCGTCACTCCATTGACCGCCAAATCGCGTGCATTCATATGCTGCTGCAGACTGACGTGAGTGGGACCGGCGAATGGTCGTAACGTCCCGCCGATTTGCAACGGTGTCTCGAGGTTGCAATAGAGATTCATGTATTGCTCGATTCTGCGCAGCCGCTTGACATGGATGTTGAATTCTTGTCGGGCGATCGAAAGGTGCGCCATGTCGACGAAGGCGATGTAATCAAATTCGTGGTCGCCAGGATTATCCTCCCTGACGGTGGAGCCCGCCCCGACCACGATATTGAATGGATTCCAGCAGATAGCCTGAATCAGCTTGTTTGGCCGCGCTAACTTGTTCGCAATGAACACTGTCTGCTGACGGGACGGACAGCCGGCCCAGTCACAGAGGGCGTCAATGACTTGATCGTCTTCCCGGTCACATGCCTGATTCCACACGTCCTGCAGCGTTTTGATATCAATAACGTGATGTCGGGTGACTTTGACACTGGCGATTTCGGGAAGCTTGCCAATGTTGGTCACGGTACCGTCGAAAGCGACAGCCTTGAGTATATTGCCCTTGAACCGGTCTGCGGGATTAACTTTCCAAGCGTCATAGGCCATCGCGGATCCTTTATCTTAATTTGCGAACGCCCGTGTCATCGGGCGACAACCATGTCTTATTGTCGCTTGGCCGCAGGTGCCGAAGCGACGATCTTGCTCGGTGAATTTCCAGGTTATCCGCCTACGAGCGGGTCGCATAGAAGCAACTTCTGCGAAATGTACGGCAAAGGCGGCAACCTGCCAAATACACTCGCGACTACAGAGCAAGCGAGTCGACGACAAAACAGCCTGGTCGAAATTGGCTGTTTGCCGCGACTGACCCAGCCAATTGCCGCAAATTTCTGAGTTCCCCTAGGCCAAATAACGAACGGGGTCCATTATTAAATTCACAGGAATTTGCAATTCGCTTAATCGCTGTACCAGCCCGATCCGGTAAGCATTGCCCTTCATGTGGTTAACACCCCACAACATCAGTAATCCGGTATAAATGGAACTTTCCTTCCTATACTTTGCCACGTTTCTTGCCGTCAATTGGTCGCGAAAGTTTATTCCTTGGTCGGCAAACAAAGCATTGTTAGGCAGCGGCTCGCCGCGCGCGCTCGTGTTTAACATATTTACTACAGCTCGATAATTTGTGTCACAGGGAACTACTGGGATCGACTTCGAAATGGCGATTCCTGCTAGATCTCTAAGGTTGGGTTCGGCATCAAGGCCAACCTGCGTAAAGCCGTTCTGATAAGGATCGGGGGTAGAAAAATAACCGTTATCACCTAGCAGATTCGCCGCCGCTTCCTCCTTCATCCCACGCATGCCTAACGCGGCTTGGGCAAGGGAGGAGCCATAAAACATTCCAACTCTGGACGCTATACAGCCACTACCTGCTCTGCTATCAGAAGGGACTTCAAGAAGAAGCGTTTTCACATCGCAATTCCGCAACATATCAGCCACAACACAACGTGCTTCCGACTTGCCGTGATCATCTGCAATCAGAACGAGAGACCAGCGTAATTTCTTTGAGAGTAATTTGATAGCCGATCCCTTAAGTACTCGCATAATATTCTCCGATTAGATGGTTAAAAAGCTATAACAAAAAAAGCTATTTGTGTTCATGAAGCTTGGTCCCAAAGGGTGCATAAGGGCGCGGTGTATTAAGAGTTTGACGAACGTGGCGTATAGGAATAAGTCTAAAGGGCCGGCTACAGTGATTCTTGAGGTCAATTTGGTTTACGAGAATGCAGAAATGCAGGGCCAGACGCGGCAACCTGCCAAATGCCTCGCTCATCATGTGCAAGCAGTCGACGACAATTCAAATTGATCGCAGCGGGCACATTGCCGCGACTGACCCGCAGTCCGCCAAACGCCACTTGCGGGCACAAGATCCAATCAGCTAAGTAACTCGGTCCGGCCCTGGCATACATTGCAGGTACGGGTCTGCGAATTCCAGGTTTTACCCGCCAGCGAACTCCCATGCGTTGGACACCACACCGTTCCACACGTCGTGCAACGGTGCCAATGGTTTTTAAGGCTGAACAACCACCCATGTGTCGCATTGCATTGATTTTGCCCGCATTTGGCGAGCCGCACCGGAGCCGGCGGAATCAGGTTGATTGCGTCAACGTGATTCTGCAGCAAGCCGGCTATACCAATACTCGCTTGTATCATGTGTTCGTCCCACATGACATTGGAGGAATGGCAAAGCGGGTGGTTAGGCACGGTCTGTATGAAGGTAAGCTGGCCCGCAGGAAGCGTGCGGACACCGATCCCCCAATGATCCCACCCATACCAACGGGAGCTACGCATATGCAGTGTATAAACCGAGGCATCGCCAGGCCCTGCAGGCACAAGCCCGTTTCGACGCGCACAAATGGACATTAGCGCCTGCATGAACTGCACTTTCTCAGGCCTGGCGACCATCCAGGACGCGTCCCTTGCCTCGATCACTGGTATGCGAGCGGCCCGGATTGCGGCGCACACGCCCTCGGAATCATCTCCCTGGCGATCAACTTTGAATTGCTCGAACACGACTTCAGCTGCCCTGAGCGCGATATCCGCGTCCCGGCAAGCCTGGAAATTGGCACGCAGAGTAGCGAACTCGGCGACGCATCCGGGAAAATCGTCATCCACATCATTGATAACGGCGCCATAATCCGTAGCGAGCACCGCATCAGGATTGCGCGGATCAGGAACGAACGCATTTCCCATAATTGCCGCATAAATACTGATTGCGCTCAGCGGAGAGTCAGAAGCCAAGTACCCTCCGGTTAAAGCCCAGCTCCAGCAGGCAGCTGTGTGCAGCGCGCCACGATCCGTTCCCGGCGCTATCTGCCCGTTTCTATCAAGCCGGTACGCGTTCAACTTTCGTCTGGTGTTGTCGTTCAACATCGGCATTGTTTGTCTCCCTATAGAGTGACGATTCCGCTTCCTGTACCGGGCTGCGCGCGGCTAGGACCGCGAGCACGCTCATTTAATTGGTTCGCGCACAAGCAGTTTTTGCATCTCATTGTTATTGTTCGTAAGCTCTTCCAGCAACTGCTCGAACGGCATCTTCCCCCAAGAAATGGCTCGCCGGATGAGACTGGGAACAGGGCTGTGCGGGTCGGCTTTGGCGAGGTAGTCCGCGACCAGGCCCAGCCGGTGATAAGCGTCCTCGCGCCCCGTGATGGGATCGAGGGGCGGACGAACGACAACCGCGCTGTCCGGTAGAGGGGCAGCCGAAGGTTCGCTCTGTGCGATCGTTGCCGCTGTTTCGGTTCCGAAAAATTCCGGATGCGCATGTTCGCCTTTTCGCAGCAAAATCTCGATCTCGCTGAGAACCGCTGCCAGTTTTCGCCAGCGCGGCGGCGACATGGACGATGCCCGTTCGATGGCCGTGCACGCCAGCTCCAGGCCTGCGCTCCACTGACGCGCCGCTGCGCATCGCGCCGCAATCTCCTGCACAGGCATGGTCGCCATCTGCGCTTGCGCGCGCGCGCCGGTCAGTACGCCAGCCTTAGCTCCATCGGCGCTAGCCTTTGCCTTTTTCGCGTCCTCACTCTTGACCGACATCGCTTGTTGCCATTGTGCGAGCGTGATCGTGCAGGCATCCACGCCGTGCCCACTGACCAGCGGCACCTGCAGCATCAATGTGCTCGACCAATTCTCATCGGCCCAGTCGAATGGCGCCGTGCGAAACTCCATATCCCCGTTGCGCGGCAAGGGATGCAGTTCCGTCCAAAACCGCTCGCACAATCCTTGCACCAGCTGCGTCGCCCGCACGCCGCCTTCCAATCCATCGAGCGCGATCCACGCCTCGCCCAGCCACGCGGCGATCTGCAAATCCTTGCTGCGCTCAGTGAGCGCCTTTTCGCACAGCCGTACCACCTCGGGCCAGTCGGCCCGCTTGAGCTCACTGGTCCACACGCCGCGCGGCAACGCCGCGTCGTCCTCCTCGCGCGCCGCGGCAATCGCGTCATACTCGGGCTCATGCAGCAGCGCCACCCCGCACGGACCGCCCTCGACCAGCGGCTGCAGCAGATACTCCACACTCATCGCGTCTCTCCATTGTCGTTGGCGGCCATCCGCGTTCCCGGCGCGACCAGTGCCGGCGCGGCGCCGGTGGGGAAGGGCGGTGCCGCCAGGCGCTCCGTCTTGTTATGCATCGATACTTCCAGGCGGGCATAGACGATCGCTTCCTTCCCGGGCTGGCCCTTCTTCTTTTCCTGCGTCGGCACCTTGAATTTCAGGACGACGGGCGCCCGCGCATCGCGATCGGACAGTTCCGACAGCGGCGCCGCATGTTCCGCCAGCAGCTGCAGCAAGGCCCAGGGATTGTCGTAGCGCCACTTGACCGTCGCATTCCTGGCGTCCGACACTGCGGGGATGAGGTCGCTGTTTTTGGCCCAGCGCAAGCCCAGATCGATCTTGTCCGCCATGCGCCATGGCAGCGCGGCACTGCCGTCGGTGTTCAGTGGCACGCCATTGATCGCGATCGTCCATTCGAAGATCTGGTCGCCGCCTTCCTCGCGCTCGCGGTTCACCCTGAACCGTGGCCACAGGTCCAGCGCGGCGAAACCGCCGGCCGGATCGTCGGCCAGCATCGCCGTCAGAATCGGCTGCACGGCCGCCAGCCGGTCGATAAAGGCCGCGGCGGCCGCGGCCGACGGATCCGATTGCCGTTTCAACAGCACGCCGGCAGTCCGCTTGTTCGCGTTCAACAGCTGCAGCAGCTGACGCACCTGCTGCGGGTCAGCCGGCGCGGCGCCGGGATCGGCGCTGAAGGGATAATGGTTCACCAGATGCTGATTGAAGTGGGCCGCGATCAGGCCGTAGCTGCGCCGTGCTTCCCGCGCTTCCAGCGTGTAGCAGCGCAGACCGTACACGTTGGCCACCCTGGACATGCGGCGCTGGAAGAAGTCCGGCTGGGTGTGGCCGATGGGCGGCAGACGCTCTGCACAGTCGACGACGTCGAGATTGCCCAGGTCGTCGGTGAACCATTTCTCCAGCCGCGCCAGCGAGCCGGTCGGCACTTTGGCGGCATGCTTGGCCAGTTCGCCATCGATCCGGTTCCAATCGCTCAGCATGGCCTGCACGGGCCCCGGCGCCAGTGCTTCCTTTTTTGCCAGCCAGGCGCGCGGGCCCTTGCTGGCGGCGGCCAAGTCGGCCACGGTCTGCAGTTGCCCGTCGAGGTACTCGCGCACGGCGCCGTCGCCGCTGCGCAAGCCGAACGCTGCGGCTGCGGCGGCAGGCGAGCCATCCCAGGTGCCGACGGCGCCGGGGTCGGGCAGGTACAGGCCGCTATCGTCGGCCGCTCCCTTGAGTTCCGTCAACAGCGCCGTCGCCTGGTTGTCCATCACGCTTTGCCAGCGCTGCGCCGCCGGGTTGATTTCCAGTTGCCGCATGCCCGTCAATAGCGGCGTCATCGCCTTGCGCGCTTCGTCAAAGCCGATGCTGCGCGCGCGGGCGTCGCCGGCCGCCTCCATCGCAGCCAAGGCCAGATGATGGTCGATCATGGCGCCCGCTTGCAGCCGCGCCAGTTTGCGCAGCGACGTCTGGAACGCGGGGGGCGCTTCCATCAAATCCTTGGCCTCGTACGCCTGCAGATCGGCCAACAGGTCCTGGGCCGCATTGATCTGTTCGGTATTCCAGGTGAGCGGTCCTTTGGTATCGAGCGCTGGCGTTGGCGCCCCCGCCCCCCCTTGCGCGAAGCGGTGCGTGAGCAGCTTGCCGATGGCCTGTTCGAGCGCGCCCACATCGGCGTTCACCTGCAAATGCTTGCCTTCGTTGAAGTCGAGCAGGCGCAACTGGCTGCCCTGGTTGACCACAGCGTCGCGAAATTCCTTTTGCCGCGTCACCGTCCTGGCATGGAGCGGGTCGGCGCGCCGCCCCAGGATTGCCGACTTGCGAATCTTTTCTTCCAGCTTCAGATAGGCCGCGTTATTGACCAGTTGGCCGTCGACCATCCAGGATGCATCGGTCCTGCTGAGCAGGGCGCGCAAGTCGCCGATGATTCGTTGCAGGCTGGCCAGCTGCGCCTGCTCGCCCGCGCGATCGTCATTGAGCTTCTTGATGCCGGCGATCAGCTCGCGTTGCAAGTCGAACAGCCGGTTGTACGAGAAGACGCCGCCAAGAAAATCGGCGTGCGCCTGGTCCAGCCGGGCGCGCAGCCCCTTGTCTTCCTCCGCGTCCTGCGCATCGCCGCCCGCGTAGCTGCTGGCGCGCAGCAGCCGGTCGAAGCGCTTGACCGTCGCCGCCGATGCAGCATTCAGCTTCATGTCAAACAAGTAGTCGAGCAGCCCTGCGACCTCGTCCCAGCTGCCGTGGTGGGCAGAAGTGAGTGCCTTGAATTTGTTGCGTTGCGCTTCAAAGCGGCCGGCGCCATCGACAAATGCGCTCAGCGCGCCGAATTCGGCCACCCCTTCCGGATTCGCGGCGAGCGTGCCTTGCTCGATCATGGCGACATGGCCGCTCTGCATGAGGTCCCTGGCGCGTTCGTTCAAGGCCAGGCGGATATTTTTGAACAGCACCTTCTCGTAATACTCCTTGAGCGCCGCGTCGACCTTGAAGCGTAGGCCGCCCAGGTAAGGATGCCACGACGCCGGCATGGCGTAGGTGGCCGTATGCCAGTCGTCCACCTTGTCCATTTCGGTCAACACCTCTCTCATCGCGACTTCATCGCCGTTGTCGAGCGTCTCATTCTGCGTCCGCAATGCTTCGCCGACGCCGAGCAGAGGCTTCTCGATGTCGTGCAATTGTTGTTCGGTGGCGATATACGAAGGCACCAGGCAGATGAGCCAGATCGCCGCCAGTGCGCATGCGCCGCCCAGCACGACCAGGCGAGAACGCTTTTCCGCGTCCAGCCGGCGCTGCACCACCTGGGCCAATCCGAACTCCCCGAAGATGCGCTCGGTGAACAGGTCGCGGCAAAACACTTGCGGACTGTCTTGCGTCGGCGGCAGCGCGGGCCCGAACGGGTCGGCCTGGGCCGCCGTATCCTGTTTAACGCGGGTGCGCCCGCTCAGGTAGAAGCCGCGCAGATCGAACGGCGTCATGACCGCGTTTTCGCGCATCGCTTCCTGCAGCGCCGACGGCAGCCGGCCCAGCGCCGCGCCCAGCTGGTCGGGCATGACGAACATGCTGGCCGCGTCCGCGCCCAGGTCGCGCCGGGTCGACAGGGCGCTCACCAGCAGGCGCAGGCGGTTGACCAGGCGTGCCACGCCCTGCTCGCCGGCGCTGCTGCGCCACGGCGTTCCCAGCGCGTTGGGATTGGACCAGCCGAGCGCCTGCGCGCGCGCCGCCTCCGGCAGCCGCGCGGCCCAGCGCCCGAACCCGTCCACGCTTTCGCAGCCGCCGACGACCACGTAGACGGGCAGACGCAGGCCGAGCCGGTCCTGGATATCGACGAATTTGCGGTACATCAGCTCGCCGCCGGCACGGTCGCTGTCGAGCGCATCGAGGGGAATCTGCCAGACGATGGCGTCGAGCGCGCGCCGGCTGCGGTGGCGGTCGAGCAGGCGCAGGAAATCGGCCCAGGCCGGTCCCTGGTCTTCCCAGGCCGCCGCCGGCAAGGAGAATGCCACGCCTTCGCTGCTGCGCCACCAGCCGCATTCTTTGCCGGTGCGGACCACCACCGGTTCGAGCCCGGCGCCGCGCAGCAGTTCGCCGTTGGCCGCTTCCGACGGGCCGCACACGAGCACACAGGGTTTGTCATAGCGCAGGTCGGCGTCGCGCGGATACAGCGCCGCCATGGCGGCGCCGAACACGTCTTTCTGCAGGGCGGCCACCGCCAGCGGGGCGGGCGCCGGCGGCGCTTTGGTGCGTCGGGTCTTGCGCCACAAGACGGCGGCGGCGATCAGCGCCAGGATCAGCGCCAGCACCAGCAGCGCGATCACCAGCCAGGTCCACAACGGCAGGCTCATGAAACCCCCGGCATCCGCGCGATCACGTCGCCGACGATGCTGCGCAGGTGTACCCACATCAGGATCGAGACGAGCAGCGGCACCGCTAACGCCGCGCCGGCCAGCAGGTACACGCGCATGTGCTGCGCCAGGCTGCGCCGGTGCGGCGCGGTGCGGATCAGATTGCCGTCGCGCGCTTCGCCGAGGACGAAGTCGGGGTCGTCGATGCCAGACATGCCCGGGTACAGAAAGCCGAACAGCATGGCGCGCCGGCGCGCCAGTTCGACGATCGCTTCGGGCCGGTCGCGCAGGCGGCCCGCGTAGCCGAGCGAGAGGCAGTACAAATACAGCTCGGCCACTTCGCTGCTGGCGCGGTCGTTGGTGCGGGTGATGGCATCGATGCGCTCGATCAGCTGCGCGCCGCCGCTGCGGGTCTTGAACATGCGCCATTCGAGCAGATGGTCGGACCAGACCGCGCGTCCCTGCCACGGCGCGTTGAGCAGCGTTTCGTCGACCACCTGGGCGAACGCGAATTGCAGCGCCTCGGCCTGGTCCACATCGCCCACCGGTGTGCGCGCGCCGGCCTGGCGCGCCAGGGACAGGCGGATCGTGTCGAGCGCCTCGCTCATGCGGCGCGCGGCGACGGTGGACAGCTCGGCGCTGACCGCCTCCTTGCCGGCCTGAGGTTGCGCCGCCAGCAGCGCCAGAAAATCGCCATAGGCGGCGCGAAACAGCATGCCCAGCGGATTGGCGTCCTGCACCCAGCGCGGCGTGTGCATGTCAGCGTTCTCCCGCGCTCGCTCGGGGTTTGCGCAGCAGCATGGCAATGGCGCGCGGCTCGATGTAGTTGTCGGCGTTGCCGCCGGGGCCGAGGATGCGCAGCACGGCGCCCGGCTCGAAGCAATCGGCCGCGGCGCCGCCCGGATCGAGCCGGAACAGGGTGCGCGCGCTGTCGCCGCCGATGGCCTGGGCTTGCTCGGCGCTCAGGGGCGCCGTGGCGATCCCGCGCGAGCGGCGCCGCTGCAGGTCGCCTTCCTTTCCCGCCGAGCAGATCAGCGCCTCCTGCAGCCAGCGCGCCATGTCGGCGTCGCTCGCGCGCGCCGGCTTTTGCAGGGCGATGATGTAGGGTTCGGCGGCGTCGATTGCGGCTAGGTCGAGCTCGTAGCCGTGCGCGCCGCGCGCGCCGAAGCCGGCCCAGACGAAATCCGGCGCCAGGCGCTTGCGCACCCGTTCCAGCTCGTCGAGCAGGGGATCCATGGCCAGTGCCAGCTCGCGGTAATCGAAGCCGGGCAGACGCGGCAGCTCCATGCCCGGCACCCCTGACGACAGCGCGCCCAACAGACCGGCCAGCTGCAGATACAGGCGCTGCGGATGGGCGCTGCCGCCCTGATACGTCGCTTCCAGTTCCAGCAGGCGCGCGGCCAGCTGCGGCAGGATGGCCTGGCGGCGCGCGGCCAGCAGCGCATCGGCCCCGTGTTCGTTGGCCAGCGTCGCGTAGTTCAGGCGCAGATCCCGGCACAGCCGGTCGATCCGTCCGTACAGGGGCAGGCCCGATCCCACCCGCAGCCAGGGGGCGATATACCCGGTCTGCTGGGGCAGGGCGCCGCTGTCCTGAAAACGCAGCAGCGGCAGCAGCTCGTCGGTGGCGAAGCCCTGGCCGTGGCCGCACACCAGCTGCAGATTGGGCCGCAGCAGCGACACGGTCGCTTCGACCCCGCCGGGATTCTGGTCGTTCACCACCATGCTGCCCTGGTCCAGGAAGCGGCGCGGCCCGGGCCTGGCACCGGTACCGCGCCCCGGCACCGCCAGCGACAGGCGCCACTGGCCGTCGGCGTCGGGAGCGATCTTGCTCAGGTCGATGCTCAGCACCTGGTCGGCGCGGCCGGTGACCAGGAGGCCGTCGGGCATCACCGCTTCCAGTTCGGTGACGGTGACGACCGCGCCTTCCTGGCGCGTGCGCAGGTGCAGCACGCCCCAGTGCAGCGGTTCGACCGTGCGCAGCAAGGCGGGGGCGAGCATCTCAAGACGCGCCGACTGCTGCTGGAAATGCTGCGGCGCCAGGCGCATGCCCTCGTACCAGCGCACCGCGTCGGGCAAGCCGGCGCCGACGTGGAGGTCGCCCGCGCTCATGGGTTGTCCGCCAGACGGACGGTCTTGTCGTCGAACCAGACGGTGGCTTTCGGTGTCGCGTCGAGCCGCACGCGGTAGGCGCCTTTGCCCTTGTAGTTGGCAAACACCAGTACGGCGCGGACGCCGCGGACGGTGAACTTGGCGTCTTCGACCGGCATCGACATGCCCGGCGTCAGTTCGTAGGACCAGCAGCGCACCCGGTCCTGGTAGTCGTTCCTGACGTTGGCGACGGGATCGAACCATTGGGCCGCCGGCATCGCGAGCAAGACCGGCACCAGGGCCTCGTCGGAGATGGCCACCAGATCGACCGAAAACGGGGTGGCATCGTTGGCCTTGGGCGTGACCACAAATTGCACTTGCCTGAGCGCGATCTTCGGCTGCAGCAGCGATTTGGTGGCCGCGCAGCCGCCGAGGGCGAACACGGCGACGGTGAGCGCGCATGCCTGGCGCAGCGGCGACGAACAAGGCAGTGACAAGACGGGACTACGCAATCGAATTCCCCCTGGCGTGACATGGATGATGCGGCGCGACGGACACTGTGCGGCATGGTCGCGACACGGCTGGCGAACAGCGGAGCGGCCCATCGGCAAAAAATATAGCACCAAAAAATGTTTTGTATTTTTTATTTTTTTGGCACGCGGTAAACGTTGCAAAAAAATAATTTGAGCGTATTCTTTTTTCGACCATGACCAGATTGGTCGATCTACCCGCTTTGCATAAAGCCTGCAACGGCGGGCGTTCTGGCACGCGCTGATTTTTTTCACTGCGTGCGGCCGCTGCGGCCGCGACGCACTTTGCCCAAGGAGAAGTGATGTCCGATATCGAAAATGGCCAGCATTGGTTGAGCCGAAATCGCCCCCCGCGGGTGCAGATTACCTACGACGTGGAAATCGGCGACGCGGTCGAAAAAAAGGAGTTGCCGCTGGTGGTGGGCATCCTTGCCGACCTCGATGGCGTGAAGGGGAAAATCGTCGGCGAGCAGACTTTCGACAGCATCGACAATGATAACTTCGACGAGATGCTCAAGACCATCGGGCCGTCGGTCACGTTCACGCTGCCGGCCAGCGCGCATCTGCCCGACCACCCGGCGGCCAAGGCGGTGGAGGTGACGTTCAAGTTCGAGAAGTTCGACGATTTCAATCCGGTAGCTCTGCTCAAGATGAACAAGGACACGGCCGACTTGTTCGAGGAGCGTCAGCGCCTGCGCGACATGCTGGCCCGGCTCGACGGCAATGTGCGCCTCGGCGACAGCCTCGACAAGGCCTTCAAGGCGGCGGGACCGGCCAAGGACGGCGGCGCCACGCCACCGCCGGCGGATCCGGCATAGCGTGTCCCCCTATCGCAACGCTCTTTCTGGAGTAACTCATGGCTAACAATTCCGAATTCGTACTCAGCGAAGAACAAAAGACCGTCGTCAAGGAAGCCGAACTGGGCGACGCCGACGAACAACTGATCGGCATGGTCATCAAGGCCACTTACGACGAAGCGCAAAAACGCACCGCCGCCCAGATCCTCAAGACCGCGCTGGCCACCGCCCGTGCCCAGGACACGCCCGAGGGCGACTCGGTCAAGGCCATCAGCAAACGCATCCGCGCGATCGACGACTTGATCAGCGAGCGGCTGGACCAGATCCTGCACAACGAGCAGTTCCAGGCGCTCGAAGCGGCCTGGCGCGGCCTGCACATGCTCGTGTTCGGCACCGAAACGAGCTCGCGCCTGAAACTGAAGGTCATGAACATCGGCCGCGACGATCTCCAGACCGACCTGGAAAAGGCGGTCTCGTTCGACACCTCGGCCCTGTTCAAGAAGGTCTATGAAGAAGAGTACGGCACCTTCGGCGGCAACCCGTTCAGCGTGCTGGTGGCCGACTACAGTTTCGGCCGCAAGGCGCACGAGATCGGCCTGCTGACCAAGCTGTCGAACGTGGCGGCGGCCGCGCACGCGCCCCTGATCGCGGCGGCCGAACCGGGCTTGTTCGGGCTCGATGCTTTCACCGACCTGGGCAATCCGCGTGACCTGGCCAAGTCGTTCGAGGGCGCCGACTCCATCAAGTGGAACAAGTTCCGCGACAGCGACGATGCCCGCTACGTGACGCTGGTGCTGCCGCGCATGCTGCTGCGCCTGCCGTACGGCGACAACGGCAACCCCGTCGACGGCCTCGGTTACGAGGAAAACGTGTTCGGCGAGACGCGCAACTACCTGTCGGCCGAGAGCGGTGCGCCGGCCAACAAGTTCCTCTACGGTAGCGAGGCGAGCCACAACAAGTACCTGTGGGGCAATCCGGCCTACGCGCTCGCGCAGCGCATCACCTCGGCGTTTGCCATGTACGGCTGGTGCGCCGCGATCCGCGGGGTGGAAGGGGGCGGGGCGGTCACCAACCTGCCGGTGTTTAATTTCCCGACCGAAGCGAGCGGCAAGCTCAAGACCTTGCAATGCCCGACCGAGATCACGATCACCGACCGCCGCGAAAAGGAATTGAGCGACCTCGGTTTCGTGTCCCTGTGCCACAAGAAGAACGAGGACCTGGCCGTGTTCTTCGGCGGCCAGACGGCGGCCCGGCCCAAGAAGTACAACAAGGACCTGGCCAACGCCAACGCGGGCATTTCCAGCATGCTGCCGTATGTGCTGGCCGCCTCGCGCTTCGCCCATTACGTCAAGGTGCTCATGCGCGACAAGATCGGCTCGTTCGCCACGCGCGAACAGGTCGAGCGTTACCTGAACAACTGGGTGGCCGACTACGTGCTGGTCAACGACAACGCGCCGCAATCGATCAAAGCCCAGTATCCGCTGCGTGAGGCGCGCGTGGACGTGGTGGCGGTGCCGGGCAAGGTGGGCGCCTACCGCGCCACCATGTTCCTCAAGCCCCATTTCCAGCTCGAGGAACTGACCACCTCGATCCGCCTGGTGGCCGATCTGCCGCCGCCAGCCAAAGCGTAACGCGCTACCGCCGGACCGCGGGTCCGGCGATCCCCCACATTTTCGGAGACACGCATGGATGCAATCATTCTCGACTTTGGCGACACCATCAAAGGCGATTCCACCCTCGAAGGCTATGCCGACAAGATTGAAGTGATGTCCTACAGTCACAACGTCGCCATGCAGGTGACCAATGACGTCAGCAACAAGGAGCGCACCTCTGGCCGGCCCCATATCGGGGAGTTCACGCTCACCAAGTTCCTCGACGGTTCGACCCCCACGCTCAATGAATACTGTTGCGCCGGCAAGGCCATTCCCACCACGATTGTCACCGTCAGCCGCAATTCGGGCGAAGACGACGGCAAGATGTTGCCGCTGATCGTCTACACCCTGTCCAATGTGGTGATCTCGAACGTGAGCATCAGCGGTGGCTCCGGCGGCAAGCCGGTCGAAACGCTGTCGCTCAATTTCACCAAGATCAAGTGGGAACTGACGTCCCAGAAAGACGACGGCTCCAAGGAAGGTACGGCCGCCACCACCTGGGACCTGGCCGCCAACAAGCTGATCAAGGCGTAAGGCCCCATGGCCGACAAGCTTGGCGCCGCGCGCCTGCCGCTGCTGGAGCGGCTGGGCCAGGGCGGCCACGGCCGCGCGCTCGACCCGGCCGCCCTGCGCGACTCGGTGGGGCGCGAACTGGTGCGTCTGCTCAATACGCGCAGTAGTCCGCACGGCGCCCATCCGGAACGGCCCTTGAGCGTGCCCGATTACGGTTTGCCGGACTGGTCGTCGTCGTATGCGGCCGACGTCGACGACCGCCAGCGCCTGGCGCGCACCATCGAAGCGGCCGTGCGCGCCTTCGAGCCGCGCCTGTGGGCGCCGCGCGCGCAGGTGTTCACCGACCCGGACGGCATGCGCCGCCTGCGCGTGCAGGTGAGCGGCAGCCTGTGGACCGGCGGCGCCGCCTGGCCGGTCGACTATGGTGTGGCGCTGGACGGCAATGGTGCGGCCCTGCTCGGTGCGGCGGAGGATCCATGACGCCCGCCGATCGCCAGCGCGACGATTATGAACGCGAACTGCTGTACCTGCGCAACGCCGGCGCCGCTTTCGCGCGCGCCAATCCCACCGTGGCGGCGCGGCTCGAACTGTCGGGCGATCAGTGTCCCGATCCTCACGTCGAGCGGCTGCTGGAAGGCTTCGCGTTCCTGGCCGCGCGGCTGGGGCGGCGCATCGACGACAGCGTTTCCGCGCTGGCGGGCAATCTGCTCGAGCAGTTGTACCCGCACGCCACGCGCCCGCTGCCCTCGGCCAGCGTGGCGCACTTCGACGCCGATCCGGCCAAGGTGCAGGTGGCGGGCGGCTACAGCGTCGAGCGCGGCAGCACCCTGTTCGCCGATACGGCCGACGGCGCCAGCATCTACCTGCGCACCACCGCGCCGCTCGTGGTGTGGCCGCTGCGGGTGGACGACGTCGACCTGCTCACCGACGCGCTCGAATCCATGTCCGGCCATCCCGGCCGGCGCAGCGTGCTGTCGGTGCGGCTGGCCTGTCCCGCCACCTTCGTGCCGCGCGCGTCGCAGCTGGGCACGCTGCGCTTTTACGTCAAGGGCGGCGGCGACAATGCGGCGCGCTTGTGCGACCTGCTGTATGCGCACACGGTGGAAGTACGCTGGCGCACGCCCGGCGCCGAGCCGGTCACCCTGGACGGCGTGCTGCCGCGCTTTGCCGGCTGCGGGCCGGACGACGCGCTTCTGCCCGAGCGCAACGATACCTATCCCGGACTGCGTCTGCTGCTCGAGTACTTCGCCTTTCCGCTCAAATTCCAGTTCTTCGACCTCGACTGCAGCGCGCTGGGGCCACCCGACCCGGTCCCGGGCGCGCCCGGCAGCACCAGTTACGAGCTGCTGTTCGTGCTGGGCGCGCGCCCGGCCGTGCCGCTGGAACCGGAACCGGACGCGCTCCAGCTTGGCTGCGTGCCGGTGGTGAACCTGTTCCCGCGCACCTCGGAACCGGTGCGCATCAACGGCACCTCGGCCCAGTACAAGCTGGTGGCGGACGGCTTTCGCGAGCGCGCGACCGAAATCTACAGCATCGAACAAGTGGCCAGCAGCGCGCCGGGCCAGCCGTCCACGCCGGTGGCGCCGTATTTTTCCTGGCATGGCACGGCGGCCGGCGCGCCTCCCGTCTACTGGCATGCGCAGCGCGGCCCGGCCTTCAAGAGCGGCTTGACTGGCAGCGACATGCTGCTCACCTTTGTCGACCCGGCCTTCGATCCGGCCCTGCCGGCCACCCGCTCGCTGGTGGCACGCCTGCTGTGTACCAACCGCGGCCTGGCCGAGGCGCTGCCCGCCGGCTTGCCGCTGGCGATGGAAGACGCGGGCGCCGTGGCCGCCATCACGCTGCTGCACAAGCCGAGCGCGCAGTCGCAGGCCGCGCCCGACGGCGCGGCGCGCTGGAAGCTGGTGTCGCAGCTCTCGCTCAACCATCTGTCGCTGGCCGAGGGCCCGGGCGCACTGGCCGCGCTCAAGGAACTGCTGGTGCTAAACAATGTGGGCGCGAGCGTGGTGGCCGAGGCTCAGATCGACGCCCTGGCGCGCCTGGCGTGCGAGCGCGTGACCCGCTATGTGCGCGACGACCCATGGCACGGCTACCGGCACGGCTATCTGCTGACGCTGTGGCTGGGACCGCGCGGCATGCGCGGCGCCAGCGCGCTGCTGTTCGGGGCGGTGCTGCACCGCTTCCTGGCGCAGTACGCGGGCATCAATACCTTCGTCGAACTCAGTCTCAGGCACGACGACGGCCGCGAACTGTTTCGCTGGAGCGCGCTCCCGAGCGCGCAGCTGAGTTTGTAGGCCATGCGGCTCGGCGCCCCCGATCCCTCGGTGCTGGACCGCCTGCTGGGTGCGCCCGGCCAGTTCGATTTCGCCCAGGCCGTCGATCTGCTGCAGCAGCTGGCGCGGCGCGCCGGGAGCGGCAGCGCAGCGCTGGGGCGGGGCAGCGATCCGCGCAAGGAGGCGCTGGCACTGACCGCCACGTTCGAGCTGAGTTTTCGCGGCCAGCCGATCGAACGCATCGCGCCCGGCGCGGACGGCGTCTTCACCCTGGTGGCGAACTTTTTCGGACTGGCCGGTCCCGACGGTCCGCTGCCGGAAGCCTACGTCGAGCTGATGCGCGCACAGCTGCTCGAGCACGACAGCGGCGCGTCCGACTTCCTGTCCCTGTTCCAGCACCGCCTGCTGTCGCTCGCTTACCGGGCCGAACACGATTTCCGCGCCGCCGCGCCGTTCAGCGAGCCGGGCGCGGGCCCGCTGACGCCGGCCTTGCTCGCCCTGCTGGGCCAGCAGGAGGACGAGGCCGACGAAGCACGGCGCGCGCTGCTGTTGTCGAACCTGCCGGCCTGCGCCCAGCAGCGCCATTCCCTGCAGGGTTTGCTGACACTGCTGGACCACCAGTTCGGCGTGCACGCCAGGGGCCAGGAGTGGGCGGGGCGCTGGGTCGCGCTGCCGGACCAGCTGCAAACCGTGCTCGGCGCGGGCGGACGCAACGACCGTCTGGGCGACGGCGCCGTACTGGGACAGCGCGCCTGGGATCAGGGCGGGGCTGTGCGGGTCGACCTGGGGCAGGTGGGAGGCGCGCTGTATCTGGCGCTGTTGCCGGGCGGGGCCAGGCACGCTGAACTATGCCAGCTGTGCGCCTGGTACCTGGGGCCGAACCTGGCTTGCTACCTGCGCATGGCCCTGGCGCCGGCCGCGGTGCCGCCCCCGGTGCTGGGGCCGGACGCGCTGCTCGGGCATACCACCTGGCTGGCCCCGGCGCCGGCCGATTGCAGCATCGAACTGCTTGTCAACGATCACGGAGCGTGCCAATGAGCGTCGATTACCACATCCTGATGCGAACCCTCAATCCGCATTGCGCCGGTGCGGTGCGCGCGGCGGTGCAGCGCTGCATGGCGCAGCAGCACTTCTTTGTCGAAATCGAGCATCTGCTGCTGGAACTGGTCACGGTGCCGGGCAATGACGTCGACGCCGTGCTGCGCCAGACGGGCATCGACAGGGCGGCCGTGGAACGGGAATTGAACGGCGCACTGGAGCGCGTCAAGCGGGGCCACGTGCGCGAGCCCGCGTTTGGCGCCGCCTTCGTCGTGCTGCTGCAGGAGGCATGGATGCTGAGCAGCCTGGCGCTGGGACAGCCGCAGGTGCGCTCGGGCGCGATCCTGCTGGCCCTGATCGACCATGAACCGACACGCGCGCTGCTGGCCGCCAGCGGCTCGTCGCTGCTGCGCATCGGGCGCGACACCCTGCGCGGCGGCCTGGCCGAGTGGTGCGCCGCTTCGCTCGAGAACAAGGCCGCGCCGCCGCCACCGGCCGCCGCCGACGGTGGTCCGCTGGACCAGTACACCGAAGACCTGACCGCACTGGCGCGCGCCGGCAAGATCGATCCGATCGTCGGGCGCGACGCCGAGATCCGCCAGGTCATCGACATCCTGCTGCGGCGTCGCCAGAACAATCCGATCCTGGTGGGCGCGCCTGGCGTGGGCAAGACCGCCGTGGCCGAAGGACTGGCGCGCCGCATCGCCGAAGGCGACGTGCCGCCGCCGCTGCGCCAGGTGTCGCTGCGCGTGCTCGACCTGGCGCTGCTGCAGGCCGGCGCCGGCGCCAAGGGCGAATTCGAGCAGCGCCTCACGCAGGTGATCGACGCCGTGCGGGCCGCGCCCACACCCGTCATCTTGTTCATCGACGAAGCCCATACCCTGATCGGCGCCGGCGGCGCGGCGGGGCAGGGCGACGCCGCCAACCTGCTCAAGCCGGCCCTGGCGCGTGGCGAATTGCGTACGCTGGCGGCCACCACCTGGCTCGAATACAAGAAATACATCGAGAAGGATCCGGCCCTGGCGCGCCGCTTCCAGCTGGTGCAAGTCGAAGAGCCGGGGCAGGCGGTCGCGGTCGACATGCTGCGCGGGATCGCGGTCAAGCTCGAACAGCATCACGGCGTGGCCATTCTCGAAAGCGCCGTGCACGATGCGGTCAAGCTGTCGCAGCGCTACCTGCCGGGCCGTCAGCTCCCGGACAAGGCCATCTCGGTGCTCGACACCGCCTGCGCGCGCGTGGCGCTGGGCCAGCACGATACCCCGCCCCAGGTGGAAGCGGCGCGGCGCCGCCTGGCCTCGCTGGCCGACGAGGTGCGCCGTCTGCGCGAGGAGCAAGCCACCGGCAGCGCGCACGGTACGGCGATCGGCACCCTGGCGCTGGAGCAGGAAACGCTGGCCCTCACCCTGGGCACCTTGACGCTGCGCTGGGAAGAGGAGCGCGCGGCGGTGCAGGAAATCCTGCGCCTGCGCCGGCGCCTGATCGCCGCCGGTGACGAGGGCGGGGCCGACGACGAAGACGACGCCGCGCCGTCCTTGCTGGCGGCCCAGTTGCAGCGGCTGGAGGCCGGGCTCGAATCGATCCGCCAGGACGACCCCATGGTGCCGGTGTGCGTCGATTCGCGCATGGTCGCCGCCGTCATCTCGGCCTGGACCGGGATCCCGGTCGGCAAAATGATGGCCGACGAAAGCCATGCCGTGCGCACCCTCCAGCAGCGCCTGGAACGGCGCGTGATCGGCCAGAGCGGCGCCCTGGCGTTGATCGCCAACCGGATCAAGGCTTACCGCGCCGGCCTGACCGACCCGCACAAACCGGTGGGGGTGTTCCTGCTGGTGGGGCCGTCCGGCGTGGGCAAGACCGAAACGGCGTCGGCCCTGGCCGACGCCCTGTACGGCGGCGAACGCAATATGGTCACGATCAATATGGCCGAATACCAGGAAGTGCACACGGTGTCGCAGCTCAAGGGGGCGCCGCCGGGGTATGTGGGCTTCGGTACCGGCGGCGTGCTGACCGAGGCGGTGCGGCGCAAGCCCTACTGCGTGGTCTTGCTCGACGAATTCGAGAAAGCCCACCCGGACGTGCTGGAAGCGTTCTACAACGTGTTCGACAAGGGCGTGATGGAAGACGGCACCGGTCTGCTGGTCGACTTCCGCAATACCGTCATTCTCGCCACGTCCAACGTGGGCGCCGAGCTGATCATGGCGGCCGACGCCGCCGCGCGTTCTTCGCCATCGGTCCTGGTCGAACGCCTGCGGCCGCTGCTGACCGAGGTGTTCCGCCCGGCCTTGCTGGCGCGCGTGGCCGTGGCGCCGTATCTGCCCCTGCAGGAGCCGCAGATGCGCGGCATCGTGCGCATCCAGCTCGACAAGCTGACCACGCGGGTGCTGGCGGGCGACCCCGATTTCCCCGGCTTCGACGAGTCCACGGTGGCGTGGATACTGGAGCGCTGCAGCGCCCACGGCGCGCGCGAGATCGACCGCGTCATCAATGACGAATTGATGACCGGGCTGGCCGACACGATCCTGGACGGCGCGCCCGCGGCGCCGGACGGCAATTGGTAGCGCCCGTGCGCGGGAGGCGCTGAGATGCCGGGCCACGCCGACAGCAGTCTGACCACCCTGGCGCTCCAGGCGGCGGCGCCGCTCGATTCGCTGTTCGTCCAGAGCCTGTCGGGTTCTGAATCGCTCAATGGGCTGTTCCTGATCGAGATCGCGTGCCGCACCACCGACGCCGCGCTCGACCTGGAAGCGGCGCTCGGCCAGCATGTCACGGTAGGCCTGGGCGCCGCGTCGGCCGTGCGCCAGCTCGACGGCATGTGCGCGCGCATCCGCCAGCGCCCGGCCGACAGCGGCTACGCCCTGTACACGCTCGAACTGCGGCCCTGGCTGTGGTGGCTGACGCTGTCGTCCGATCACCGCATCTTCCAGGCCAAGAGCGTGCCGGAGATCGTGGAGGCGGTGTTTGCCGCCGGCGGCTACCAGGACTATGAACTCCAGCTCCATGGCAGCTACGCGGCGCGCGAGTATTGCGTGCAGTATGGGGAGACCGATTTCGCCTTCGTCGCGCGCCTGCTGGAAGAAGAAGGCATCTTCTACTTTTTCCGCCACGCGGCGGGTCACCATATGCTGGTGCTGGCCGACGCGGCCGACGCCTTTCCTGCCTGTCCCGGGGGAGCGGCGATCGCCTTCGTGCCGGCCGCCACCGGCGGGCGCGAGCAGCAGTGCATCTATGCGGGGGAACTGGGCCAGCAAGCGGTCAGCGCTGGTTTTCGCAGCGCCGACTTCGCGTTTGCCACGCCGGCCACGGTGCTGACGGCCAGCGCCGCCGCCGCGGGCGGCCCCGCGCATTACGATTATCCGGGCGGGTATACGGCCAAGGCCAGGGGCGACGCGCTCGCCACCACGCGGGCGCAGGCGCAAGCCGCCGCTGCGCGCCAGTTGCGTGGCCAGAGCGACAGCCGGGCCATGGTGCCGGGGCATACCTTCACGCTGACCGGCCATGAGCGCGCCGACGCCAACACCACCTGGGTGGTGACGGAACTGGTTCACGAAGCCTCGCACGAACGCTACAGCAACGATTTTTCGGCCTTGCCCGGCAGCGTCGCCTACCGTCCGCCGCGCGCCACCGCGCGCGCCCGTATTCACGGCAGCCAGACCGCGATCGTGGTGGGCAAGGAGGGCGAGGAGATCTGGACCGACGCCTTCGGCCGCATCAAGGTCCAGTTTCACTGGGACCGTGCGGGCAAGCGCGACGAGAACAGCTCGTGCTGGGTGCGGGTGGCGCAGAGCTGGACCGGGAAGGGCTGGGGCGCTCACTTCATTCCGCGCGTCGGGCAGGAAGTGGTGGTCAGTTTTCTCGAGGGCGACCCGGACCGGCCGCTGGTGACCGGCTGCGTGTATAACGGCGCCAACGCCCCGCCGTACGGCTTGCCGGCCGAGCAAACCAAGAGCGGCATCAAGACCAATTCCTCGCCGGGCGGGGAAGGGTTCAACGAACTGCGCTTCGAGGACAAGAAAGACGCCGAGGAGCTCTATCTGCATGCGCAGAAGGACATGTTGACCGAGGTGCTGCACGACGCCGCGCGCTCGGTGGGCAACGACGACAGCCGCAAGATCAAGCAAAACCAGACGCTCGATCTGGAAGAGGGCAATCGCACGGTCACCCTCGCCAAGGGCAATCTGAGCACGACGCTAGCCAAGGGCAACTTGAGCACGACCCTCACCGAAGGCAACGAGAGCCTGAACGTGAAGGGCACGCGCGCGCTGGCGATCGAAGGCGCGGAAACCCACAACAACAAGGCCGACTTCACCCACACGGTCGAGGGCGGCTATGTGCTGACCATCAAGGGCGATCTGACGATCGATGTCCAGGGCGAGATCAAGTTCAAGGGAGCGGCGGGCATCGCGTTTGAGGCCGGAAAGGCGCTCGGCATCAAGGCGGGCACGGCGCTGACGGCCGAAGCGGGAACTGAACTGAGCAGCAAGGCCGGCACCACGCTGGCCCTGGAAGCGGGCACCAGCCTGACCAGCAAGGCGGGCGCGAGCCAGACGATCGACGGTGGCGGCATGTTGACCCTGAAAGGCGGGATGGTGAAGATCAATTGACCACGAACAGTGAACCGTTCACGCTGCTCGACGGTGACGGCAAGGTGCAAATGGCGGGCGAACTTGCCGACGGCAAGCTCGAAGGCGTGCTGCGCATTCATGACGATGGCGAGCCCAAGGCTGCCATGCGGTTTGCGGGTGGCGTGCAGCAGGGCGAATGCCTCATGCTGTACGCCCCGCACCGGCCGTGGGCGCGCCTGCATTTTGTCGACGGCAGGCTCGATGGGCCGGCCGAGTTCTATTCGCTGGAGGGGATCGTGGTGCGCCGCACGCATTACCGGCGCGGGCGCGTGCACGGTCTGCAGCAGGACTATTATCCCGACGGCGCCTTGTTCGAGGAAGCGCACTACGAGAACGGCCTGCCCCACGGCCCATGGCAACGCTTTCATGCGGGCGGCGCCCTGAGCGAGCGGCGCCGCTATGCCGCCGGGCGCATCGAAGGCGAGGCCGAGCGGTTCGACGAGCGCGGCAACGCGCTCCCATCCTGAGGGGCCGCCATGTCGCTCTGTGTCTGTCTGGGCGCGTCGCTGCAATGCAGCTTTGGGGTGGCGCCCAGTTCCCTGGCCGTGCTGCCGGCCAACCGCGTCACGGTCGACGGCGTGCCGGCGGCCACCGTGATGGACTTCGCGCCCATGGTCAACGTGCCGCCGTTCGGCATGTGCACCAGCATGGCCAATCCGATGGTGATCGCGGCCACCGCCGCCGCCCTGGGCGTGCCGACGCCGATGCCGTGCATACCGGTGCCGACCGGTCCCTGGATCGTGGGCGCGCCGACGGTGGCCATTGGCGGCATGCCGGCCTTGAACAGCGATGCAAAGCTCGCTTGCAGCTGGGGCGGGGTGATCCAGATCCTGGTGCCGGGACAGGCCAGCACGATGGTCCCCTAAGTCAATTATTCAGCCCGGAGTGCGCATGCCCTACCTTTACCAGTCCACCCACGTCGCGAATTTGCCCAGCATTAAGCAGCATGGCCTGGCGCCCCTCGTCAAACGGCCGGCCGGCATCGCGCAGGGCGCGACCGCCAGAGACAGGGCGGCAAACGAAGAAAGCAAGCGCGAAGGGCAAGTTCTCAGGCTGCTGTTCACCTGCTTCATGCGCGGCATCCCGGTCGAACGTGTCGTCGCCGACTCCGGCGCCGACATCGCCCTCGCGCCGGTGACGATCACCGGTGCCATCGATTACTCGTTCCCCCAGGCGCCGGGGCGTACCGACATTATCGAACTCGACAGGACCACCGATGACTACCTCAAGCGCTACTGCGATCGGCTGGGCGCGCCGGACCCGGAACAGCGCCAGTTTCTACGGGAAAATAAGATAGATACCATCGTCAAGTTCAGGGACAAGTTCTGCACGCTGGCGCGCGCCTTCGAGTCGGTGATGCCGGAGCATTTCATCACCCGGCTGGCACTGCGGTATACACGCACCTATTACGATGCGGAATTTCGGATCACCAGCGAAAATATCTATTTCTTTCGGGACGCGGATTTTGCGAAAGGCTACGCCGGCTACGCGCACAGCATTGCCAACGGCGTGGTGGAGAACCTGGCGATCTTGCGCGTCGATGAAGTCCATTGCGGCGAGCTAAAGCCGGACTCGGCGCAGGGCAGCGCCTGGACCAGCAAGAACGTGGTCCCCGCCGAGCACATCGCCTACACCACCGGTATCCCGGTGCCCACTGCGGTGAGCGGCGAGGTGTTCAAGGATGGATACTGGAACCGCTTGTCCAAATACACGGGGTGAGCGAGGTCGGGCTTTAGCCGGCCACCGTCGAGCGCAGGCGCCGTTCGCATGCGTGGCCGGCCTTGTATTCGGCGTAGGCCGTGGCAAAGTCGTTCACGGAAGCCGCATACTCGGCGGCGGCAAAATGCTGGTCGATGAGCATGTCGGAGAAACCGTCGGCCATCGCGATCGCTTGCGCTTGCCTGACGGTCTGCAAAGCCAGTGGCGCTTTGCCGGTGCGCGCAAATATCGTCGCCTGGGCTGCCAGAAGGTGTGCTTCGCACCAGCGGAAGTTGACTTGGCGGGCTTGCGTCAGGCCCGCTTCAACATGGGCAAGGGCGCGTTCGAGCGCACCTTCGCCGAGGGCGATCTTGCCGAGGTAGAGATGCGATTCCGCGAGGTAGTCGAACAGCTGGTGTTCCGTGCAAATCTTGAACGCATCCTGCAGCAGGGCGGAGGCTTCGCCCGGGCGGTCCCGTTCGATCAGGCTCACCGCCAGGTTGATGGTGACCTTGGCGTCCAGGTGTGGATCGCCCACTTCGGCCGTGCGCGCTTGGGCCTGGGCCAGCATGGCGTCGCAATTGACGTAGTCGCCGGCATCTTTGTACGCTTGCGCCAGGCCGATCTTGGCCAGTATCCAGGTTTCCGCATCGCCGCCGGTGCGGTTCACCACATCGATGCAGCTGTTCCAGAACTGCATGGCGCGCCGGACATCGCCGCTCGAGTAATAACTGCGCGCGAGGCGCTCGAGTATCTTCGCTTCATAGATCGGCAGGCAGGAACCCTGGGCCGCTTCTTGCGCGGCGAACAGAGAATCGCGCGCCTCGGCCGATTTGCCGAGGTGATCCATGATCTTGCCGTAACGTTCGGCCGCGCGCACATAGACGGGCGGTTCCCACAGATACGACTCGACAAACACTTGCTTGCAAAGCTTGAGCGCTTCTTCCGGGGCGGCATGCATTGTTGCGTCGATTTGATCGAACACCGCCTCCCAATGGGAGGCAAGTTCCTGCCGGGAATTCATGGGCCACTCTCAGAGAAGATTTCACATACATAAACGTAGTGGCATTCTACATTTTACGATGTCTTAATATAGCACCCGGGAGGGTGATCTGTTGCTAAGCCGTCACATTTTGTCCGACATCGCCTCTTAGTAACCCACTGCCGCCAGGCGTTCGAGCGACCATGCTTTCGCGCTTGCGTAATCGAGAAACAGGCCGCGCGGCGGGCTGCCGTCATAGATGCGCGCATACATCAATTCGAACAAGGCGCGCCCTTCCACGTCGGCGGCCGCGACCACCGGGTTGCCGACGCAGCGCATATGCGCCGTCGTGTAGACGATGACTTCGGCCAGCCGGTCGAGCGCTTCCGGCGTGCACAGCAAGGACCCGGTGACAATGGTCATGTGCACGTGCGGGCCGGTCGCCGCCAGTTCCTTGACCATCGGGTGCGCCACCTTCATCCAGGCATTCACGAATTCCAGGTTCCAGGGGCCGACCACTTCCGATATCAGTACCCGTCCTTCAAGACGCAGCTTGAATTCGCCGTGGGGTATGAATGTGAGCATCTGCCTTCCTGTTCGTGTGTTGCATTGCTGCGTGTTCCACTTACTCCGGCGTGGCCGCGTCGCCGTCGGCGCCGGGATCGGCCAGCGCTTGCTGCTCAAGCTCCGCCTCGGTCACCGGCGGGGCGCCGTCGAGCGGCGCCAGATCCGGTGCGAAGGGCGCGCCCGTCTTGCTGTCTTGCTCGTGCGGCGGGTTGGCCAGATCCAGTACCGATTCGATTGCGTGCTCGATCTGTTCGCTCAGATCGCCGTCGTGCGTGGGGTTGTTCGTTGCCATGATGTCGCCTTCGCTGTGATTGTCGTTTGACTATGGCGCAGATTCGCGTTGTCGTACAACACTGCAGTGCAGGCCGATCGGAGCGGGCGTCGACGGTGCATTCTGCCATGCCGTGCGCATAATTTCCATAACGCAATTCAGCGTCCGACACTTATATATTGCTTATTGAATAATATTGCGAAATTGCTTCTGTGGGCGGTCCAATCGTGCTACATTTTGAAAACGATTTCACGCCAACGTATCGTGAAACTGCGAGAGACAAAACGCCATCGATGCGGAGCTCTCGCGCTCATTTCCACTTTGAGGAAGGTCGAGACATGAAACGTATTTCAACATCGATGCACAAGCTGGGGCTGGCCTGCTGCGTTCTGCTTGCATCCGTATCGAACGCCGGCGCCGTTGAGCCGCTGAGCGTGAGCGGCAACAAAGTGCTCGCGGGCGGGCAACAGGCTAGCTTTGCCGGCAACAGCATGTTCTGGAGCAATAACGGCTGGGGCGGCGAGAAGTTCTACAACGCCTCGGCGGTGGCCTGGCTCAAGAAAGACTGGAAGTCGAACATCGTGCGCGCCGCCATGGGCGTGGAAGAGAGCGGCGGCTACCTGCAAGACCCGGCCGGCAACAAGGCCAAGGTCAGGGCGCTGGTCGATGCGGCCATTGCCAACGACATGTACGTGATCATCGATTGGCATACCCACCATGCCGAGCAATACCAGCAGCAGGCGATTGCCTTCTTCCAGGAGATGGCGCGCACCTACGGCAACAATCCGCATGTGATCTACGAGATTTATAACGAGCCTTTGCAGATCTCGTGGAGCGGGATCATCAAGCCTTACGCGAACGCCGTCATCGGCGCCATCCGCGCGATCGATCCGGACAATCTGATCATCGTCGGCACGCCGCAATGGTCGCAAAAGGTCGATGAAGCCTCGCGCGATCCGATCACGGGCTACAAGAATGTCGCCTACACGCTGCACTTTTACGCGGGCTCGCACGGCCAGTATCTGCGCGACTGGGCCACGACCGCCATGCAAAACGGGATCGCGCTGTTCGTGACCGAATGGGGCTCGGTCGACGCCTCCGGCGATGGCGGGGTGAATGCAGGCGAGACCTGGGCCTGGGTCGATTTCATGAAAAAAAATGGCATCAGCAACGCCAACTGGGCCTTGAACGACAAGAGCGAGGGCGCTTCGGCCCTGGTGCCGGGGGCCAGCGCAAGCGGGGGCTGGGCCGCGAATCAGCTGACCGCGTCCGGCGCGCTGGCCAAGGACATCGTGTCGCACTGGCCGGGCGTAACGCCCACGCCCGGCTGCACGACGGCGGCCTTGCCCGCGACCGTACAGGCGGAGGCGTTTTGCGCCATGTCGGGCATCGAGCTTGAAACCACGAGCGACGCCGGTGGCGGCCAGAATGTCGGGTACATCGATACGGGCGACTGGATGACCTACAGCGTCAATGTGCCGGCGGCGGGCAGCTACAAGGTGAGCTATCGTGTGGCGAGCACGGGCGGCAATGGCGTGATCCAGCTGGAGCAGGGCGGTGGCGCGCCGGTGTTTGGCACGGTTAATGTCCCCAATACGGGCGGCTGGCAAACCTGGAACACTGTGAGCCATGTCGTCACGTTGGCGGCGGGCAAGCAAAACATCGCGATCCGGGCCAGGAGCGGCGGCTTCAATCTCAACTGGTTCAAGGTCGAAGCCAATGGCGTCAATCCGCCCGGCAACGCGATCACCATGCAGGCGGAAGACTATCTGGTGATGAATGGGGTGCAGCTGGAGCCGACCAGCGACGCTGGCGGCGGGCAGAACGTCGGTTACCTCGATGCGGGCGACTGGATGTCGTACCCGAGCGTCACCATTCCGGCCAGCGGCGATTATGTCGTCGAATACCGCGTCGCCAGTCTGAACGGCGGCGGCAATCTGGGGTTCGAGGAGGCCGGCGGCGTGCCGTCGTACGGGGCGATCAATATCCCGGCCACCGGCGGCTGGCAGAACTGGGCCACGGTCAAGCACACGGTCAGATTGACGGCCGGCGCCCACAAGTTCGGCATCAAGGTCAATAACGGCGGGTGGAACCTGAACTGGTTCAGAGTCAGTCCCGCCAATTGATTGCAGCGCTGAGCCGGCCCAGCCGGCTCACTGTTTGCCAATCGGAACGTGGCATTGCGGAAGCGGACTGTACAATGTTGTCTGAAAATTCTCGCATCCCACGTTCTGAAAGCCCATGGTGACCCAACAACGGAATAATGTCAGCGTCAGCGGTAACGGCGACGTGACAATGATCTTCGCCCACGGTTTTGGCTGCGACCAGAACATGTGGCGCCTGCTCGCCCCCGGCTTTGAACAGCGCTTCAGGGTCATCACTTTCGACCTGGTGGGCAGCGGCGGTTCGGACCTGTCCGCCTACGACGAGAAAAAATACGGCTCGCTGCACGGCTACGCGGCCGATCTGCTGGAAATCATCGATGAGCACGCCACAGGCCCGGTGATCTTTGTCGGCCACTCTGTCAGCGCCATGATCGGCTTGCTGGCCACCATCGCCGCGCCGGAACGCTTCCTGGCCCAGCTGATGATCGGTCCGTCGCCGTGCTACATCAATGATGGCGACTACATCGGCGGCTTCGAGCGGGCCGACATCGACGAACTGCTCGCCACCGTGGAAGGCAATTACCTCGGCTGGTCGAGCGCGATGGCGCCGGCCATCATGGGTGCGCCCGAGCAGCCGGAGCTGGGCGTCGAACTGACCAACAGCTTTTGCCGCACCAATCCCGAGATCGCCAAGCATTTCGCCCGCGTCACCTTTCTCTCCGACCACCGCGCCGACCTGGCCAAATCGCAGGTGCCGGCGCTGATCGTCCAGTGCAGCGACGACCTGATCGCGCCGCGCTCGGTTGGCGACTACATGCACAGGGTGCTGCCGCGCAGTTCGCTGGCGGTGATCGACAACGTCGGCCATTGCCCGCACCTGAGTTCGCCGAGCGCCAGCAGCGCCGCGATGGAAGGCTTCCTCGCCGCGCTGCCACACTAGTCATGGAGCAGGACCGCTTCCCGCTCGATGGCGACCGCCTCTATGACCAGGCCGCATGCGGACTGGTGCTCGCGGACGGGGACGGCAAGATCCTCCGCTGCAACACCACCTTCTGCGGCTGGGTCGGCTTTCCGGCCGCGGAGCTGGTCGGCAAACGCCGCATCCAGGACTTGTTCACGATGGGCGGCAAGGTCTTCCACCAGACCCATCTGTTGCCCCTGCTGCAGATGCAAGGCTCCGTGGCCGAGGTGCAGATCGACATCCGCCACGCCGACGGCACCGCGCTGCCCACCCTGATCAACATTTTCCGGCGCAAGCATGGCGCCGGCATCATCGACGAACTGGCCGTCCTGATCGCGACCGACCGCCGCTCCTACGAGCGGGAACTGGTGGCCGCGCGCCGCAACGCCGAAGCATCCTTGCAGGCGCTGACCGACACCCAGGAGGCGCTCCAGGCCGCCAACGCCGAGCTGGCCAGCGCGGATCGCAAGAAGGATGAGTTCCTGGCGACCCTGGCCCACGAATTGCGCAATCCGCTGGCGCCGATGCAAAACGTGCTCGAGATCCTCAAGCTCAAGGCCATCGACGACCCCCAGCTGATCTGGGCGCGCGAAGTGTTCGAGCGCCAGATGCAGCAGATGTCGCATCTGGTCGACGACCTGATGGATGTCTCGCGCATCACCCAGGGCCGGGTCGAACTGCGGCGCGAAAAGGTCGATATCGGCCTGGTCATGCTGCGCGCGATCGAAGCGTCCAAGGCCCTGATCCTGGCCAGCGGCCATGCGCTGCAATTCACGCCCCCGGCGCACAGCCTGCATGTCGATGCCGATCCCACGCGGCTGACGCAGATCCTCACCAACCTGCTCAATAACGCGGCCAAGTACACGCCCGACGGCGGCACCATCTGGTTCGACGCGGCGCAGGAAGGCGGGCAGGTCGCCGTGCGCGTGCGCGACACGGGGATCGGCATCGCGGCCAGGCATCTGGGCGAGGTATTCACCATGTTCTCGCAGCTGACGCCCGCGCTCGAGCGCGCCCAGGGCGGCCTGGGCATCGGCCTGGCCCTGGTCAAGGGCCTGGTCGCGCTGCACGGCGGCACCATCGACGCCAGCAGCAACGGCGTGGGGCAGGGCAGCGAGTTCGTGTTGCGGCTGCCGCTGATCGCGCCCGATCGGGCGGCCGGGGCGGACGCCGACACCGACCCGGGCGATACCGACGCGCCGGCGCCGGCCGTCGGCGCGCGCCGCGTGCTGGTGGTCGACGACAACAAGGATGGGGCCGACATGCTGTGCATGGCGCTCACCATGCTCGACTTCAAAGTCGCGCAGTACTACGACGGCGCCTCGGCGCTGGCGGCCGGCCCCGCTTTCCTGCCCGATGTGGTCATTCTCGACATCGGCTTGCCCGGCATGGATGGCTACACTGTCGCGCGCGCCATTCGCGCGCAACCCTGGGGACGGTCGGCCCTGCTCATTGCGGCCACCGGCTGGGGCCAGCAGCGCGACAAGGATGCGGCCCTGGCCGCCGGCTTCGACGTGCACCTGGTCAAGCCGCTCGACTTCAAGGATCTCGCTGGCGTGATCCGGGCCGGGCGCGCCGCCCCGGGCGCCGCCTGAACGTGGTGCCTCAGCCAGGCCGCGGCAGCCACACTTCGATACTGGTGCGGTTCTGGGCGTCGTCGGTCTGCATCGCCACCCGACCGTGCTGGGCTTCGGCCAACAGGCGCGCCGAATAGGTTCCCAGACCGCTGCCGCCCTCCTTGCCGAAGGTGGCGAACTTGTCCCAGAAACGCTCGCGGATCGCGGCCGGCACGGCGCCGCGGTTGGCGATGCGCACCAGCAGCTCGCGCGCATCTTCCTCGCACACCACTTCGATATCGATGCGCGACCATTCGGGCGCCGCCTCGCAGGCATTCTTGATCAGGTTCTGGAACAGGGAGTGGCACAGCAGCGGGTCGCCTACCGCAGACGGCTTGCCGTGCTCGATGCCGCGGTCCTGCAGCACCAGTTCCAGGCCCTTGGCCGCGTACGTGACCGAGGCCACATCGGCCATGCGGCGCAGCATGGCCTGCAGGTCCAGCGGCTGCGGGACCAGCACGAAGCGCCCCGTCTCGATCTTGTACAGCTCTGCCGACAGGTTGACCATGTCGAGCAGCTGCAGCGTCACCTGCTCGATCGTGCCCAGGTGGTCCCCGCGGGCCTGGGGCGCCGCGTTCGGGATCGCGTGCAGCAGGCCCAGGATGCCGGCCAGCGGTCCCTTCATGTCGTGGCGCGTGATCTGCTCGACCTCGTCGCGCAGGCGGGCATTGGCCAGCATCAGGTCGTAATCGTCCTGCAGCCGCTTGTGCAGCTGCACGTAGCGCATGAAATTGCGCACCCGCGCCTGCAGCATCACCGGATCGATCGGCTTGCTCACGAAGTCGACCGCGCCCAGGTCCATGCCGCGCATGCGGCTGTTGTCGTCGGTCAGGGCGGTGATGAAGATGACGGGGATGGTCTCCGAGCCCGGATGCTCGCGCAGGCGGGCGGCCACCGCGAAGCCGTCCATGTCCGGCATCATCACGTCGAGCAGCACCAGGTCGGGCGGGTTATCGCTGTGGCAGATGCTCACCGCGCGCGCGCCGTTGTGGGCCAGCTTGACCTTGTACTGGCCTTTGAACAGGTTGCTGATCAGATGCAGGTTGTCGGGCGCGTCGTCCACCACCAGGATGGTGGGCAGCTCGTCGCGCGTGGCCGGCGCCATGGCGCTCGCTTGCGGCGCCTCGTCGTGCGCGCCCGCGCGCATGGCGGGCGCGCGCGGCGGCTTCCAGCGCAAGGCGCGTTCGACCCGTTCCTTGAGCCGGTCGGCGGAATAGGGCTTGAGCAGCACGTCGCTCACGCCCGTTTCGATGGCCTGCGCCATCCGTTCGCGTTCGCACTCGGCGGTGATCATGACGAAGGGCAGGTGGGCGAAACGGGCATCGGCGCGCACTTTCCCCAGCAATTGCAGGCCGTCGAGCACGGGCATGTTCCAATCCGACAGGATCAGGTCGAATTTCTGGTTTTCCAGCAAGCGCCATGCGACCTGGCCGTTTTCGGCTTGCGTCACATTCTCGCCCAGCCCGAACTGGCGCAGCTGGGTGACGGTGACCTTGCGCATCGGCTCGAAATCGTCGACCACCAGGATGTGCACCTGGCGTTCATGGGACGGGCGCGTGCTCTGGGGCGAAAAGATGCTGGCCGAGTTGCTCATGGACGCTCCAAGGTGGCTTGCAATGACAGGCGCGAGGGCGGCATTGCTGTTGCTGTCGTAATATCATTGTAAACCGGAAGCTGGTATATTTTCTCCGGGCAAGCAACTTTTAGCGGAACAGACGACAAGGACGCCAGCGTGCAGACTTACCTGGAGGCGCTCACGCAGCACCGGGGGCGGATGGCCGTCATGGCCGCGGCGCTCGCTTTGCTGGGCGCCGGGGCGATGGTGTGGTACAGCCACGCCACTCTGGCGCGCGAACGGCTGACGCTGCTACGGCTGGATGCCCAGCGCCACGCGATCAAGACCGAGGCGCTGACCCTCGATGGCAAGCTGATGGGGGCCGTCTCGGTGCTGGGCCGGCTGGCCCCGGAAGTGCGCCAGGCCGCCCGCGGCGAACCGGTGTCCCCCGCCGCCAGCGCCGAGCTCGACAATCTGCTCGCCAGTGTGGCCCGCGTCCACAGCACGGACGGCATCGATGGCCTGTTCGTGATCGACGCCAGCGGCTTGATTACGGCCGGCTGGTACGCCAGCGGCGAAACCTCGGTCGGCCTGAAGGTGGGCTTTCGCCCCTATTTCAAGACGGCCATGACGGGTCGCGACAACGTGTACGCCGCCGTCAGCCTGGCCAACAAGGGCCGCGCCCTGTATTTCGCCGCGCCGGTCGATCCGGACGCCGCGCAGGCCGGCAAGGGTGTGGGCGTGATCGTGGCGCGCACCAACCTGGAACGCATGGATGCCATGCTCGGCACCGTGGGCGCCGGCCGCCATGCACTGCTGCTCTCGCCCCAGGGCGTGGTGTTTTCCAGCAGCCGTCTCGACTGGCTGGGCATGGTGGCCGGCGAGCTGACCCCGGAATTGATTCAGCAGATCCGCACGGTGCGCCAGTTCGGCGCGCTGTTCGACACCCAGAGTCCGCGCGCCTTGCCGTTCCAGCTGGTCGATGGCCAGGGCCAGGCCCTGGGACGGCCGTACGCCATGGCGCAGATGCCGGTCGAGTGGAACGACCCGGTCGGCAAATGGCGCCTGGTGATCATGGAAGACCTGCGGCAGTCGGCGCCGCTGTCGGCCAGCGCCGTGCCCGCCGCGCTGGGCGCGCTGGTGGTGTGGCTGCTGGCGATGAGTGTGATGCAGGTCATGCGCAGCAGCCTGGCCCGACGTCACGCCAACCAGGCGCTCGAACGCGTGGCGCGCGAGCAGGCCGCGCGCGCCGAACGCACCATGCAACTGGCCCAGTGCGGCTTGCGCATGCAGCAGGCGAGCGGCGTGGCCGAACTGGTCGCGACCTTCCTGCGCGACGCGCACCGCCTGTTCGGCGCCCTGCAAGGGACCGTCTATTTGCACGAGCAGGGCGTCGGCGCGGCCTGCTTGCAGCTGGCCGGCAGCTATGCCGGCGGCGCGGCGCCGGCGCAGCGGCTGGCGCTGGGCGAAGGCTTGCTGGGCCAGTGCGCGCTGGAACAGAAGCCGCGTCTGATCGCGCCGGTGCCGGGCGACAGTCCTTGGCAGATCGCCTCGGCCCTGGGCACCACCAAGGCCTCGGTGCTGCTGCTGGCGCCGGTCCTGCTGCAGGGGCGCCTGCTGGGCGCGGTGGAACTGGCCTTGCTGGCCAAGCCGGACCCGCAACAACACGAACAATTCCTGGCGGCGGTCGACCTGTTTGCCCTCAATCTCGAAATCAAGCGGCTGGCGGCGGACGCCGGCGCGTACGCCGGCTAGGGCCGGCAAGGAGACGCAGTGTCCCGATTCTTCAAGCAACTGGAAAAACTGAAGCTGACCACCAAGCTGACCGTCGGTTTCGGCGGTTGCCTGCTGCTCACGCTTGTTCTTGGCGTCAGCTTCATCCATGCGCACGCCCGCCTCACCAGCGATGTGGCGCGCCTGTACCAGGACGATCTGCTGGGCGTGGCCAACGCCAAGGATACCCTGATCCATTTCTCGCAGCGGGGACGGGCTGTGCGCGCGGCGCTGTTGGCCCCGGACGACGTGAGCCGCAGCGCGGCCCTGCGCCTGGTCGACGAAAGCCAGGAAAAGCTGGTCAAGTCGCTGGCCGAACTGCGCCAGCGGATCTACTGGGACGAAAACAAGAAGAACCTGGCCGAATTCGACGACAGCTACCATGAGTACGATGCGCGCGCCGACCACGCCATGCGCCTGTTGCGCACCGGGCACGCGGAACAAGCACGGGCCATCGTCAATGATCCGGAATACATCCGCGTCGGCCTGCTCGCCAACCAGGCGCTCGACCGCATTTCCGACTACAAGCTGCTCAAGGTGCGCGAGGAAGTCGATCAGTTGCAGGCGCAGGCGAATTTTGAAGCGAACATGATCTACGCCTTCCTGGCGCTCGGCATGGCCGGCGGCATCGGCTTTTGCATCCTCATCGGACGCTCGGTGCGCTTGCCGGTCGAGCGCCTGCGCTCCTCGGTCGAGCGCCTGGCCGGCGGCGAGCTCAAGTTGCAGGTGCCGCTGACCGATTTCAAGACCGACCTGGGCGCCTTGGCGCGCTCGATCGAGGTGCTGCAGACCGAGGCGCGCAAGGTCGAATGGCAGCGGCGCCTCAAGACCCATCTGGCCGAACTGGGGCGTCAGCTGCAATCGCTGTCGACCGACGAGGAAGTGGGCCTGCGCACGTTCGACCAGCTGGCGCCCCTGATCGGCCTGGGCCAGGGCGCCTTCTACCTGCTGGACGCACCGAGCCAACGCCTGCGCCTGGTGGCAGGCTATGCGTTCGGCGAGGCGCCTGCCACCGCCGCCACGCTGATGCTGGGGCAGGGCCTGGTCGGCCAGTGCGCGCTCGAACGGGAACCGATCGTCATGCATGCGCCGCCGCCGGATTATTTGCATGTGCGCTCGGCGCTCGGCCAGGCGCTGCCGGCCTGCGTGATCCTGCTGCCGGTGGTGCGCAACGAGCGCCTGCTGGGCGTGCTCGAGCTGGCGACCTTGCGCCCGCTCGGCGACGAAGAACATACGCTGCTGCTCGAAACCTTGCCCGTGATCGCCGTCAACCTGGAAATTATCGAGCGCAACAAGCGCACCCAGGTCCTGCTCGACGAAGTGGCCGCCTCGGACGAACGCAGCCGCCTGATTCTCAGTTCGGTCAGCGACGGCATTGTCGGCCTGGACCTGGAAGGGCGGGTCTCCTTCGTCAACCCGGCGGCGCCGCAGATGCTCGGTTTCGGGGAACACGAACTGATCGGCGTACGCATGCACGAAGCCGTGCACCATCACTATCCGGACGGGCGGCCGATGCCGTTCGCCGAGTGCGGCATGAGCGGCACCGCCGCCGACGGCCAGGCCCGCAGCGGCGACGACCAGGTCCTGTGGCGCAAGGATGGCAGCGCGCTGCCGATCGAATACGCGACCACGCCGATGTTCAAGCAGGGGACCCTGATCGGCTCGGTGGTGGTGTTCCGCGATATCAGCGCGCGCAAGCAGATGGAGCGGCAGATCCAGCGCGCCAACTTCCTCAGCGACGTCGCGCTTGACCTGACCGACAGCGGCTACTGGGTGGTCGATTATGCCGACCCCGACTATTACTTCCAGTCCGAACGCTCGGCGCGCCTGTTGGGCGAAGACCTGCGTCCGGACGGCCGCTACCACCTGCAGACCGAATGGCTGGCGCGGGTGGCCGAGGTCGATCGGGACGAAGCGGCGCGCCTGGCCGCCACGGTGGAAGCGGCGCTGCAGCCGCCCAACGAGCATTTCGACGCCACCTACCGCTACCGGCGCCCGGCCGACGGGCGCATCATCGTGCTGCATGCGTCGGGGCGCCTGGTGCGCGACGACCACGGCAAGGCCCTGTTCATGTACGGCGTGTATCAGGACATCACGCGCCAGAAGGAAATCGAGGAAGAGCTGCGCGTTGCCAAGCAGCTGGCGCAGGCGGCCACCCGCGCCAAGAGCGACTTCCTGGCCAACATGAGCCACGAAATCCGCACGCCCATGAACGCCATCATCGGCATGTCGCACCTGGCTTTGCAGACCGACCTGGACAAGCGCCAGCGCAATTACATCGACAAGGTCAAGCACGCGGGCGAGAACCTGCTTGGCATCATCAACGACATTCTCGACTTCTCGAAGATCGAAGCGGGCAAGCTGGACCTGGAAGACGCACCGTTCGACCTGCTCGACGTGCTCGACAACCTGGCCAGCCTGATCGGGCTCAAGACCGAGGACAAAAATCTGGAACTGCTGTTCCACATCGCCGCCGACGTGCCGGCCTCGCTCTCGGGCGACGCGCTGCGCCTGGGCCAGGTGCTGGTCAATCTGGGTAACAACGCGGTCAAGTTTACCGAATCGGGCGAAATCGTGGTCGGCATCGAGCGCGTGGACGGCGACGCCGACCGGGTCGAGCTGCATTTCTGGGTGCGCGACAGCGGCATCGGCATGACCGGCGAGCAGTGCGAGCGCCTGTTCCGCTCTTTCAGCCAGGCCGACGCCTCGACCACGCGCAAATACGGCGGCACCGGCCTGGGGCTGGCGATCTGCAAGAACCTGGTCGAGCTGATGGGCGGGCGGATCTGGGTCGAGAGCGCGCCGGGCAGGGGCTCGACTTTCCATTTCCATGCCACCTTCGGCGTGCAGTGCGATCCGAAACCGCGTTCCATGTACCGCGCCGAGGAGCTGGCCGGGGTCAGCGTGCTGGTGGTCGACGACAATGCCTCGGCGCGCGAGATTCTCTCGACCATGGCGCGCACCATGGGCCTGGACGTCGACGTGGCCAAGAGCGGCTTCGACGCGCTCGAACTGGTGGCGCGCCAGGAAAAGGCCGAGGTGCCCTACGACGTGATCCTGATGGACTGGAAGATGCCCGGCATGGACGGCATCGAAGCGGTGCAGCGCATGCACGCGGCCCAGTTGAAGCACGTGCCGGCGGTGATCATGGTGACCGCTTACGGGCGCGAGGACGTGCTCTCGAGCGCGGCCGGACGCGAGGTCGCGCTCGAGTCCATCCTGGCCAAGCCGGTCACGTCGTCGGCCTTGCTGGAAGCGGTGGGCCAGGCCCTGAACCGGGGCGTGCCGCTCGAACCGCGGCGCATGGTGGGGCGTCAGCAGGAGATGGACGAAGACATGGCGCGTCTGCGCGGCTGCCGCGTGCTGCTGGTGGAAGACAACGACATGAACCAGGAACTGGCGATGGACTTGCTGGCCAAGGCCGGGGTCGAGGCGGTGCTGGCAACCAATGGCCAGGAGGCGCTGGACGTGCTGGCCGCCGATCCCCGCTTCGACGGGGTGCTGATGGATTGCCAGATGCCGGTTATGGACGGCTACGAGGCCACGCGCCTGATTCGCGCCCGCAACGCGTTGCGCGAGCTGCCGGTGGTGGCCATGACGGCCAACGCCATGTCCGGCGACCGCGAGCGGGTGCTGCAGGCGGGGATGCAGGACCATATCGCCAAGCCGATCAATGTGGCGGCGATGTACGCGACGCTGGCGCGCTGGTTCCGGCCGCGCGAGGGCGGGGTCGCCTTCACGTTGCCGGCGCCGGCGCCGGCAGCGGCAGCGGGCACCGGACCGGTGCCGGTGCTGCCGGGGATCGACGGCCAGGCCGGGCTGGCGACCGCCTCGGGCGACCACGGTCTGTATCGCCGCCTGCTCAGCAAATTCCGCGACGGCCAGCGCGATTTCGGCGCCGCCTTCGCGCAGGCGCTGGTGAGCTCCGATCCGGTCGCCGCCACGCGCGCCGCGCATACGCTCAAGGGCGCAGCAGGCAACATCGGCGCGCGCGGTGTGCAAGCCGCGGCCGAAGAACTGGAACTGGCGTGCGAGCACGGGCATGACGAGGTCAAGCTGGCGCAGTTGCTCAAGAGCGTGCAAAGCGAACTGCAGGTGGTGATCGCCGGCCTGGACACGCTGGCCACGCCGGGCGCGCCAGCAGCGGCAGCGACTGCGGATGCGGATGCGGCGCCCGACCCGGTCCAGATGCGGGAACAGGTGGCCGCCCTGCGCGCGCTGCTGGGCGAGGACGACTCCGCTGCCGCCGATATATGGGAGCAGCACGAAGCGCTGTTCAAGGCCGCCTATCCATCGCACTGGCGCCGGATCGCCACGGCATTGCGGGACCTGGACCTCGAGCGTGCGCTGGCGTTGGTGGTCGAGGCGGAGCAATCAATTGAACCGATCGGGGGGTGAACATGGCGCACGAACTGATAAGCAAAAAGACGATCCTGGTGGTGGACGACGCGTCCGACAATCTGGTGCTGATGAACGACCTGCTTAAGGACGAATACAAGGTCAAGATCGCCACCGGTGGCGAGCGCGCCCTCAAGATCGCCGGCGGCGAGAGCAAGCCGGATCTGATCCTGCTCGACATCATGATGCCGGAAATGGACGGCTACGAAGTGTGCCGGCGCCTGAAGGCCGATCCGGCGACGATGGACATTCCGGTGATCTTCCTGACCGCCAAATCCACGGTGGAAGACGAGCGCCTGGGCCTGGACCTGGGCTGCGTCGACTACCTGACCAAGCCGATCAGTCCCCCGGTGGCGCTGGCGCGCGTGCGCAACCACCTGCTGCTCAAGAAGTCGGCCGACTTCTTGCGCGACAAGGCGTCGTTCCTGGAGCAGGAGGTGGCGGCGCGCACCGCCGAAGTGATGGCGATCCAGGACGTGACGATCCTGGCGATGGCGTCGATGGCCGAGACGCGCGACTCGGAGACCGGCAATCACATCCGCCGCACGCAGTACTACGTCAAGGCGCTGGCCGAGAAGGTCAGGGACAATCCCCGCTTCGCCGCCACGCTGACCGACCCGTTCATCAACCTGCTGTTCAAATCGGCCCCGCTGCACGATATCGGCAAGGTCGGCATCCCGGACCGCATCCTGCTCAAGCCGGGCAAGTTCGAACCGCACGAATTCGAAATCATGAAGACCCACACCACGCTTGGGCGCGACGCCATCGAGCACGCCGAACGTTCGCTGGGCATGAGCATGCCGTTTCTGACGTTGGCCAAGGAGATCGCCTACTCGCACCAGGAAAAGTGGGACGGTTCGGGCTATCCGCAAGGGCTGGCCGGCGAAGCGATCCCGCTGTCGGCGCGCCTGATGGCGGTAGCCGACGTGTATGACGCTCTGATCAGCCGGCGCGTGTACAAGGAAGGCATGCCGCACGACGTGGCGGCCCAGATCGTCATCGACGGCAAGGGCAAGCACTTCGATCCGGACCTGGTCGATGCCTTCGTCGAACTGCAGGACGCGTTCCGCGCGATCGCGGCGCGCTTCCACGATTCGGATGCGGTCATGGCCGAGAAGAAGGAGCAGACCGAGCGCATGACGGGCAAGCCGGCGTAGGGGGAGGCGCCGTCAGTAGCGCGCCATCGACGCCCCCAGCTCGGCCCCCATGTGGCGCGCGAAAATCGCTTCCAGCGTGCCGTCCTGGCGCATCGCGCCAAGCGCCTGCGACAGCAGATCGACCGTGGCCTGCGGCACGCGCGCGCGCGACAGCACCAGGCAGCCGACCACCTGGTCCTTCTGCGCCCAGTCCATGATCCGGAACCCGGCCGCTGCCGCATCGGCGCGCAGGGGCACCCAGCTGGTCTGCAGCGCGATGATGGCGTGCACGCGGCCCGTTTTCGCCAGCCGCATCAGGGCCGTAAAATCGACCGCGTCGTACACCCGTCCCTGCGCGCGCAAGGCCGTCAGCCACGCGTCGAGCGTCGGGCCATGCTTGAAACTCTTGATCGCGGCCACCTTGTAGCGCGGATCGGCGGCCAGCGCGTCGAGCGACTGTACGCTGGCGTCGACGTCTTTGCTGAGCAAAACGTAATTGCGCGAGGCGAAGTAGGGGATGAAATGGGCGAACCTTTTGCGCTCCGCAGTGGCGATGCCCGATACCGTGATGTCGAGCTGGCCGGCCTCCATCATGGTCCAGATCCGCACCCGCGATTCCAGTCGCAGCACCAGGCGACAGCCCGTGCGGCGCGCCAGTTCCTCGATCACGTCGGTGTCGATCCCCTGCCAGCGCCCGTCGGCCTGGCGGGAGTTGAGCGCGCCGTGGTCGTAGAAGGCGACCTTGTAGCTGCCGCAGGGCGTGGCGGCGCCAGCCTGTGTCTGCAGGGCGAGCGTGAGTACGGCGCAAAGCGGGAGGCGCAGCTTCATGGTCGATGGGCAAAAAGCACCGCTAGTTGTCGCGATTCAATCGTACTCTTATTTTTGACAACGCGGGAGCTCTGCTGGACGCCGCGCGTTGCCCGTCTTGCGCGACGCCGGCATTTGCCTTATGCTTGCGCTGTCGAAAAAGGTGGACCGGCGTGGTGAGCCCCGGTCAGCTGCGCAGCATGCGCGGCCATATTCCAGCCCTGCGGGGCCGCGGACCACGACGAAAGGCGGACGCACGTCGCCTTCTCGTCGCGCATGGTTTGCCATTTCGGCCCGCTTTGTCGAGAAGCTTCGTTCGTCCTTCGCCGCGCCGCGGCATTTTCGACAAGGACGCACCTCATGCAAGACACTACACCCACCGTACACACCCCCGTATTGATCATTGGCGGCAGCCTGGTCGGCTTGTCCGCCGCCCTGTTCCTGGCCTGGCGCGGCGTCGCGCCGATCGTGATCGACAAGCACCGCGGCAGCGCAGCCCATCCGCGCGCCACAGGTTTCACCGAACGCACGCTCGAGTTCTACCGCGCCGTCGGCATCGACGGCAGCATCGCGCAAGTGCCGGCCGGGATGCGCCTGCGCCGCATGCGCGTGGCCAGCCTGACGGGCGAGTGGTTCGAGGAATCGAACTGGACACCCGGCCAGGAGGGCAAGCACGCGGGTACCGCGTCCCCTTGCACGGGCGCGGCCATCGCCCAGGATGCGCTCGAACCGATTCTGCGCGCCGCGGCAGTCGCTCGCGGCGCCGATCTGCGCCAGGGCGTGGAAATGCTCAACGTCGCGCAGAACGGCGATGGCGTGTGCGTGACCGTGCGCGAACGCGACACGCAGCGCGAATATCGCATCACGGCCGATTACCTGATCGCCGCCGATGGTGCCGACAGCGCGGTGCGCGAAGCGCTCGGCATCGAAAGGCAGGGCGTGGGCTACCTGCGCACGCTGCGCAGCGTCTTGTTCCGCTGCCCGCAGGCCGATCCGATTCTGGAAAAAGGCATCCAGCAGTTCAACATCGATCAGCCCGACTTCAAGGCGTTTCTGACGTCGTACGGCGACGGCCGCTGGGTCCTGATGTTCGACGGCGACCGCGAGTATAGCGAGGCCGAACTGGGCGCCATGATCGGCAAGGCGCTGGGCGCCGACTTCGCGTTCGAGATCATCACCACCGGGTGCTGGGAGATGGCGGGGCGCATCGCCGGGCGCTATCAGGAACGGCGTATTTTCCTCGCCGGCGACGCGGCCCACCAGTTGCCGCCCACGCGCGGCGGCTTTGGCGCCAACACCGGCATCGACGACGCCTGGAACCTGGCCTGGAAACTGGCCTGGGTGCTGCAGGGCCACGCCGCGCCGCCGCTGCTCGACACCTACAACGACGAGCGCCAGCCGATCGGCTGGCTGCGTCACCAGCAGACCTTTGCCCGTCCCGACTACGCGCGCTGGGCCGGCGACGCCCTGCAGGGCGAAACCCTGTACAGCAACGAGGCAATGGAACTGGGCCAGCTGCACCGCTCGGCAGCGGTGCCTGGCGCCGGCGCCCACCTGCCGCCCGCGGCGGACCCTGCCGACTGGGCGGGCCAGCCGGGAACGCGCGCCCCGCACGTGTGGATCGCCAAAGAAGGGCAGAGGCTGTCGACGCTCGACCTGTTCGGCCAGGAGCTGGTTTTGCTGACCCAGGACCGACGCTGGATCGGTGCCGCGCGCGCGGCCGGCGCCAGGCTGGCGCTGCCGGTGAAGGCGATCCTGGTCGGTGACGACGTCGTCTTCCCGGCCGACGCGCCGTTCGAGCAGCGCTTCGGTGTCGCGCCCGACGGCGCGTTGCTGGTGCGGCCGGACGGTATCGTCGCGTGGCGCTCCGATGGCATGCCCGCCGACGCGGCGGCCGTGCTTGACGACGCGATGCGGGCGGTCAGCGCCCGTACCGCGTAGCGTCGCTCAGCGCGTGTACTGGGCGCGCAGCAGGTTCTTCTGCACCTTGCCCATGGTATTGCGCGGCAGTTCCGCCACCACGTGGCACTGCTTGGGAATCTTGAAGTTGGCCAGCATGGCCTTGAGTTCCCGCAGGATGCGCGCCGGGTCGGGGGCTTCCCCCGGCTTGGCCACGATCACGGCCACCCCGACTTCGCCGAAGTCGGCATCGGGCACGCCCACCACCGCGCTTTCGGCCACGCCCGCCAGGGTGTTGAGGTAGCCTTCGATCTCGGCCGGATAGACGTTGTAGCCGCCGCTGATGATCAGGTCCTTGCTGCGTCCGACGATGGTGACGTAGCCGTCGGCGTCGACCTTGCCCACGTCGCCGGTCTTGAAGTAGCCGTCGGCGGTGAATTCCTCTTTGGTTTTTTCCGGCATGCGCCAGTAGCCGCCGAACACGTTCGGGCCCTTGACTTCGATGCCGCCGATCTCGCCCGGCGCTACCGGCCGCCCCTGGTCGTCCACCACGCGCACTGAAACGCCGGGCAGCGGAAAACCGACCGTGCCGCCGCGCCGCTCGCTGCGTCCACCATGACGCGCGTCGGCTTGGTAGGGATTGGACGTGATCATCACCGTTTCGCTCATGCCGTAGCGTTCCAGGATGGCGTGGCCGGTGCGCTCCTTCCATAGCGCAAAGGTCTCGGGCAGCAGCGGCGCCGAGCCGGAAATGAACAAGCGCATGTTGCGTGCGGCGTGCGCATCGAGGGCCGGTTCTGCCAGCAGGCGCACGTACAGGGTCGGCACACCCATGAAGACGGTCGCCTCGGGCAACTTGGCCAGCACCCGCTTGGGATCGAATTTGGCGAACCAGAGCATCTTGCTGCCATTGAGCAGGGCGCCGTGAACGGCGACGAACAAGCCGTGGATATGGAAAATGGGCAGTGCATGAATGAGTACATCGCCGCGCTGCCAACCCCAGTAGGACTGCAGGACGCGTGCGTTGCTCAGCATGTTCCCGTGCGAGAGCTGGGCGCCCTTGCTGCGGCCCGTGGTGCCGCTGGTGTACAGAATGACGGCCAGGTCGCCTGCGCCCCGTTCGGCCACGGCATGCTTATCGCCGCACAACGCCGCGCGCGCCAGCAGGGTGCCGCTACGGTTGTCGTCGAGCGTGAACACGTGCCGCGCGCCATTGGCGCGGGCCAGGTCGTTCATCCAGTCCAGATTGGCGCTGGCGCACACCACCACCTCGGGCTCGGCATCGGCCAGAAAGTGCGTCATTTCGGCCTGGCGGTAGGCGGTGTTGAGCGGGATGAACACGAAGCCGGCGCGCAGGGTGGCCAGGTACAGCATCAGCGCTTCGACCGACTTTTCGGCCTGCATGGCAATGCGCGCGCCCGGCGCCAGACCCAGCGAATCGAGCAGCGTGGCCATCATTGCCGTGCCCCGTTCCAGGTCGCGCCAGCTGTAGGCCAGGCCGTTGTCGGTTTCGATGGCGACCGTGTCGAGGTCGGACGGGAAGGCGGCGCGCAGGGCCGAGAACAGGTTGTCGTTCATGCGAAGCTCCGGTTTCGTGGAGCGCGTATCTTAGCCGACTTCAGAGCGTTTTTCTCATCAGCGCGAGAAAGCCCGCTAGCACCGGCGACGCATTGTCGCGGCGCCAGGCGAGGCCGGTCTCGACCAGGGGCGTGTCCTGTGTCAGCCGGTGGTAGGCCACCCCCGGGCGGCGCAGGTTCGACACCGATTGCGGCACCAGCGCCATGCCCATCCCGGCCGATACCAGGCTGACGATGGTTTGCATCTGGATCGCCTCTTGGCCGATCGCGGGCGTGATGCCGGCCGCGCGAAACACCGACAGGATCGCGTCGTACAGGCCGGGCGAGATCGCGCGCGGGAAGATAATCAGCGGCAGCGGCGGCAGGGTGCGCAGATCGGCCGTGCGCTTGCCGCGCAGCGCGGGCAGGTCTTCGGGCACCGCCAGAATCAGCGGTTCGTTCAGCACCGGCAGGTAGTCCAGCACCGCTTTGGCCTTGTCCGGCAGCGGGGGAATCAAGAGGCCGGCGTCGATGCGGCCATCGAGCAGGTGTTCGAGCTGCAGGTCGGAGGTCGCTTCCTGCAGCGTGATCTGCACTTGCGGGCAGGCCGCGCGGTAGGCGCGCAGGAAGGGTGGCAGCACGCTGTAGTCGGCCGAGGACACAAAGGCGAGCACAAGCTTGCCCGTTTCGCCCAGGGCCGCGCGCCGCACCAGCGCCGGCAGTTCGCCCGCTTGGGCCAGCAGGCGCCGCGCCTCGGGCAGCAGGGCCGATCCGGCCGCCGTGAGCGCCACGCTGCGCCGGTTACGTTCGAACAGGGCCGCGCCCAGCAGTTCTTCGAGCGCGAAAATGGTCTGCGACAGGGGCGGCTGGGTCATTTGCAGGCGCGCGGCGGCGCGGCCGAAATGCAGTTCCTCGGCGACGGTGACGAAATAGCGCAGCTGGCGCAGTTCGATCGGACTGGACATGGGCTGTGATATGTTTAAAGTATGACAGGGTATTAAATCATATATTGGACAACTCGTGGCCCGCACGGCACACTGCTACATTATTCGTACGCCGTCCCAGGAGACTTCCATGCCCACTTACCGCTCACGTACCACCACCCACGGCCGCAACATGGCGGGCGCGCGCGCGCTGTGGCGCGCCACCGGCATGAAGGACGGCGACTTCGACAAGCCGATCGTGGCCGTCGTCAATTCGTTCACCCAGTTCGTGCCGGGCCACGTCCACCTCAAGGACCTGGGCCAGATGGTCGCGCGCGAGATCGAGGCGGCCGGCGGCGTGGCCAAGGAATTCAACACCATCGCAGTCGACGACGGTATCGCCATGGGCCACGGCGGCATGCTCTATTCGCTGCCCTCGCGCGACCTGATCGCCGACTCGGTCGAATACATGGTCAACGCCCACTGCGCCGATGCGATGGTGTGCATCTCCAATTGCGACAAGATCACCCCCGGCATGCTGATGGCCGCCATGCGCCTGAATATTCCGGTGGTGTTCGTGTCGGGCGGCCCGATGGAAGCGGGCAAGGTGCTCAAGGTGGTCGATGGCGCCAAGAAGATCATCAAGCTCGATCTGGTGGACGCCATGATCAAGGCCGGCGACAGCAGCGTGAGCGACGCCGATGTGGCCGAGATCGAGCGTTCGGCCTGCCCGACCTGCGGTTCCTGCTCCGGCATGTTTACCGCCAACTCGATGAACTGCCTGACCGAAGCGCTGGGCCTGTCCCTGCCCGGGAACGGCACCATCCTCGCCACCCACGCCGACCGCAAGGAGCTGTTCCTGCGCGCCGGCCGCCTGGTGGTGGAACTGGCCAAGCGCTACTACGAACAGGACGACGAGACGGTGCTGCCGCGTTCCATCGCCACCAAGGCCGCCTTCGAAAACGCGATGGCGCTCGACGTCTCCATGGGCGGCTCGACCAACACCGTGCTGCACCTGCTGGCTGCGGCGCACGAAGCGGGCGTCGAATTCAAGATGGCCGACATCGACCGCATTTCGCGCAAGGTGCCTTGCCTGTGCAAGGTGGCGCCAATGACCGACAAGTTCCACATCGAAGACGTACACCGCGCCGGCGGCATCACCGCCATCCTGGGCGAACTGGCACGCGCCGGCCTGCTCGACACCTCGGTCTACAGCGTGCACGCGCCGACCCTGGGCGAGGCGATCGAACGCAACGACGTCAAGCGCAGCGACGACCCTGCCGTGCACCAGATGTTCCGCGCCGCGCCGGGCGGCGTGCCGACCCAGACCGCGTTTTCGCAGGCCGAGCGCTTCGAGGCGCTGGACCTGGACCGCAGCACCGGCTGCATCCGCGACAAGGCGCATGCCTATTCGCAGGACGGCGGCCTGGCCGTCTTGTACGGCAACCTGGCCGAGAACGGCTGCATCGTGAAAACGGCGGGCGTGGACGAGAGCATCCTCAAGTTCTCCGGCAAGGCGCGCGTGTTCGAGAGCCAGGACGCGGCGGTCGAGGCGATCCTGGGCGACACCGTGCATGAAGGCGATGTCGTCATCATCCGTTACGAAGGTCCCAAGGGCGGGCCGGGCATGCAGGAAATGCTGTACCCGACCTCGTACATCAAGTCCAAGGGCCTGGGCAAGGCGTGCGCCCTGTTCACAGACGGGCGCTTCTCGGGCGGCTCGTCCGGCCTGGTGATCGGCCACGCATCGCCCGAAGCGGCCGAAGGCGGCGCCATCGGCCTGGTGGAAGAGGGCGACATGATCGACATCGACATCCCGCAGCGCACGGTCAACCTGCGCGTGAGTACCGAAGAACTGGCGCACCGGCGCGCGGCCATGCAGGCGCGCGGCGACGCCGCCTGGAAGCCGGTCGACCGTGAACGCTATGTATCGCAGGCGCTGCAAGCCTACGCCGCGCTGACCACCTCGGCCGACCGCGGGGCCGTGCGCGATCTGGCGCAGCTCAAACGCTGAGCGTGACTGTTCAGGCGTCGTGCTGGAAGCACACCAGGTCGCGGCCGCTGCGCTTGGCGTGGTACAGCGCGGCATCGGCGCGGTCGATGAGCGTGAATACCGTGTGGCCGGGCGCGGGCACCATCGCGCCCACGCCGATCGAAATCGTCACGCAGGCGCCGTTGCCGTCGTAGGCGGGGATGAACAGGTCGCGCACACGCTGCCGGCATCCTTCGGCCACGGCCATCGCCCCATGCAGATCCATGTCGGGCAGCAGGATGGCGAATTCTTCGCCGCCGTAGCGGGTGGCCAGGTCGGCCGGCCGCTTGAGTTGTTCACTGAGCGCCGTGGCGACGCGCTTGAGGCAAATGTCGCCGGCGCCATGGCCGAAGGTGTCGTTGAACGGCTTGAAATGGTCGACGTCGCACATCAGCATCGACAGCGTGGTGCCCATGCGGGTCGCGCGCAGCCATTCCTTGGCGATCACTTCATCGAATTTGCGGCGGTTGGCGATGCCGGTCAGGGAATCGAGCCCGTTTTGCGTCTGTAGCTGGCTGTTGGCATTGGCGAGCTGGCGCTGGCTGTCCTGCAGCATCTGAAATGCCGCATGCAGTTCCACACTGTTCAGGTAGGATTTGGAATGGTAGCGGATGCGTGCGATCATCTCTGCGCATTCCGGAAACTTGACGACGTAATCGTTGGCGCCCGCACTGAAGCACTCGGACTTCAAATCGGCACTATCGCTTCCGGAAAACATCACGATCGGGACATGCGCGAGCGCTTCGGTGTTGCGGTATCGGACAATCAAGTCGAGTCCACTGATGTCCGGCATGCTGATGTCCTGCAATATGACGGTCGGCATGAATGCAATCGCGGTCAGCACGGCCTGGCCGGCCAGGCATTCACCGCGGAAAACAATGTCGGAGTAAGCTTCGACCAGCAGGCGCATTCTTTCCACCATGAGCGGGTCGTCGTCGACGACGAGCACGCGCACGGGGGAGTGGAATCCGGCTTGGCTGACCATACAATTCCTCAGAGGCCAGCCAGTGGGGCGGGCGGACGGGTTGACCGTTAGTAACAAACTGTAAATATACCCTTAGTTGCTGAGTCGTGGTGCACGAAAGCGACTTGTATTGCGCTGATGTACCTTTTGGAGTGTCCATGCGGCCTTGCCCAATTTGCTAGAATTGCTCCATATGAATGTACTCGGTATCTGCGGCAGCCTGCGCGCCGCCTCCATCAACGCGGGCGTGCTGCGCGCCGCCCAGCAGCTCGCGCCGCCTGGTATGGCGCTCACGATTTTCGACGGGGTGGGCCGTCTGCCGCTGTTCAATCCCGACCTCGAGGCCGATCCGCCGGCGGCGGTGCTCGCCTTGCGCGCGGCCGTGGCCGATGCCGACGCGCTGCTGTTCGCCAGCCCCGAATACGCGCACGGCGTGACGGGCGTGATCAAGAACACGCTCGACTGGCTGGTCAGCTTCGAGCCGCTCGGCGGCAAGCCGGCAGCCGTGTTCAATGCCGGTGCGCGCGCCCAGCATGCCGATCTGGCGCTGCGCGAAACCCTGGTCACCATGGACATGGTGATCGTGGAAGCGGCGTCCGGTCCGCTGCCCCATCCGGGCACCCATCTCACCGACGACCTGCTGGCCAACGCGCCGCTGGCCGCGGCCATCACCGGCTACCTGCGCGCGCTCGAACGGCATTAAGCGCCCAGCGCTGCCGCCACAAAGTCGACGAAGGTGCGCACCTTGGCCGACAAGTGCTTGCGGCTGGGGTAGAGCGCGTACACGCCCATCTCGGCCGACTGCCAGGCGGGCAGCACCCGCACCAGATTGCCGGCGGCCAGGTCGGCGCCGACAATGAACTCGGGCTGGAACGCGACGCCGGCGCCGCCCAGCGCGGCCAGCCGGATGATGTCGCCGTTGTCGGCCTTGAGCGGCCCGGCGATGGGGATCGACAGCGCGCCGTGCGGGCCTTCCAGGCGCCAGTCCGTGCTGCTGCCGCTGAGGGTATAGCCCAGGCAGGCGTGCTGCGCCAGATCGGCCGGCGTGGCCGGCGCACCGTGCCGCGCCAGATAGCTGGGCGCCGCGCAAACGACGCTGCGCACCGCGCCGATCTTGCGTGCGATGAGGTCCGACTGCGGCAGCGCGCCGATCCGGATCGCCAGGTCCATGCCTTCTTCGATCAGGTCAACCTTGCGGTCGCTCAGCGAAATGTCGAGCTGCACCTGCGGATACGTTTGCGTGTAGTCGCCGATGATGGCGGCCAGCCGGTGCTGGCCGTAGGAGAGGGGAATGGTCACGCGCAGCACGCCGCGCGGGCGGCGCGTCATCTGGCCGGCGATCTGCTCTGCCTCTTCGACGTCGGCCACGATCTGGGCGCTGCGCTCGTAGAAGGCGCGCCCCGTTTCCGTCAGGCTCAGGCTGCGCGTGGTGCGGTTCAGCAGGCGCGTATCGAGATGTTCTTCGAGCTTCTGGATCTGCTTGGACGCCATCGCGCGCGACATGCCCAGCTTGTCGGCGGCTGCCGCAAAGCTGCCGCCATCCACCACCGCCACATACAACTTCATTGCCCCGAACAAGTCCATGGTCGCCAATTGTCAACGAAATGGAAATAGTGTAATCGCAAAACCTATCTTTATCTACTGTGGAAAGCTAGTTACGATGGTCGCTTGCTGATGAGAGGTCCACCATGACACCGCTTCCCACCCTGTTTGTTTCGCACGGTTCGCCCATGCTGGCGCTCGAGGACAGTCCCGCGCGCCGCTTCCTGCTCGAACTGGGCCGGCGCTTGCCTCGTCCGGCCGCGATCGTGATGGTCTCGGCACACTGGGAAACCACGGGCGGCCCGTCGGTCTCGCTGGCAGCCGAGCCGGCCACGATCCACGATTTCGGCGGCTTTTCACCCGCCCTGTATCAGATCCGCTATGCGGCGGCCGGCGCCCCGGCGGTGGCCGAGCGCGCCGCCGCGCTGTTCGAGCAAGCGGGCATTCCCGTCGGCCGCAGCGCGCAGCGGGGCCTGGACCATGGCGCCTGGGTGCCACTGAGCCTGATGTACCCCGACGCCGACGTGCCCGTGCTGCAGATCTCGCTCGTGCATGGCGCAGGCCCTGCGGCGCATGAGCGCCTCGGCCAGGCGCTGGCGCAGCTGCGCCACGACGGCGTGCTGGTGATCGGTTCCGGCTCGCTGACCCACAACCTGTACGAGTTCCGCGGCCAGCCGGTGGACGCGCCCGTGCCATCCTGGGTCAGCGAGTTCGAGGTCTGGATGCGTGAGCGCCTGGCGGCCAGCGACAAGGCAGCCTTGCTCGACTATCGCAAGCTGGCGCCGTCGGGCGCGAAGAACCATCCGAGCGAAGAGCATCTGCTGCCGCTGTTTGTCGCGATGGGCGCGGCCGGGCCCGATGCCAAAGCGACGTTGCTGCATGCGAGCTTCGAACACGGCATCCTGGCCATGGATGCCTATGCCTTCGCGCAGAAAGGGGAACTGCATGCGTGAGCGCTTGAACGAGGTCGTCACCGATCCGGTGTCAGGCCTGCGCTACCGCGTGCGCCCGGGCGACGGCCAGGGGCCGTGCCTGGTCCTCCTGCATGGCGTGGGAGGCAACGAAGAAGATGCGCGCGGCGCGCGTGAGGTGTTGACCGATTTGGGCGTACCTTTGCAGTACCGGGAATTCGATGCAGGACACACACTGACGCCGGCCATGGTGGCCGATTTCAACGCATGGCTGCAAAGCCAACTCAACTGAAAGAACAGGAAAACGATCATGCAAACCAGAACTGCAAACACCTTCCACACCGACGATGCCGGCAAGTTCGTCCTGCGCGCCGCACTGGCGATTATCCTGCTGTTCCACGGCGCGGCCAAGCTCTCGGGCGGCATCGGCTTCGTGGGTGACATGCTGGCCAAGGCCGGCTTGCCCGCCTTCCTCGGCTACGGCGTGTATGTGGGCGAGGTGGTGGCGCCGCTGCTGATCCTGATCGGCCTGTTCACCCGTCCGGCCGCGCTGGTGGTGGCCTTCAACATGGTGGTGGCGGTGCTGCTGGTGCACACGGGCCAGCTGTTTTCCCGCAACGAGACAGGCGGCTGGGCGCTTGAACTGCAAGGCATGTTCTTCATTGCCGCGCTCGCCGTGGCGCTGCTGGGGGCGGGCCGCTACAGTACAGGCGGCGCTTCAGGGCGTTTCAATTAAGTTCCGCTTTTGTTGCAAAAAATATCTCGTTCCGTTTTCGTTTTCCCGCCACGATCTGGTTTAGTATCTCTGCTCACTTGACGTTTTTGTAATTCGGCAGATTCGACTGATTGTCCCGGCGCCCATGCGCCGGCTTCACAATTGAGGAGAGATACATGCAATTATCAAAGCGGTTGGCGGGCGAGAGTCTTGGCACTTTCTGGCTCGTGTTGGGTGGTTGCGGCAGCGCCGTTCTGGCGGCCGGATTCCCGGGCCTGGGAATCGGATTTCACGGTGTCTCTCTGGCCTTCGGCCTGACGGTGCTGACCATGGCATTTGCCATCGGCCACATCTCCGGCTGCCACCTCAATCCCGCGGTCACCCTCGGTCTGTGCACGGCGGGGCGCTTCCCCAAAGGCGAGGTGCTGCCGTACTGGATCGCGCAAGTGGTGGGCGCCTGCATTGCGGCGGGCATCCTTTATCTCATCGCCAGCGGCAAACCCGGCTTCGAGCTCGGTGGTTTCGCTGCCAACGGTTATGCCGATCTGTCGCCCGGCAAGTATTCGATGCAGGCGGCGCTGATTTGCGAAATCGTGATGACCTTCGTGTTCCTGATGGTGATCCTCGGCGCCACCGACAGCCGCGCGCCGGCCGGCTTCGCGCCGATCGCCATCGGCTTGTGCCTGACCCTGATCCATCTGATCAGCATCCCGGTCACCAATACCTCCGTCAATCCGGCGCGCAGCACCAGCCAGGCCCTGTTTGCGGGCGCGGCCTATGTGCAGCAGCTGTGGCTGTTCTGGCTTGCTCCCCTGATCGGGGCGGCGCTGGCCGGGCTTACTTATCCTGCGCTGTTCGACAAAGAGCGTTGAGGACGTTCGGGAAGTGGTAAGACCCTTTGCGGGGTCGTAGTGGCACCTCCGTTTCTCCACTCTCTTACAAGGAAATCACATGGGTATCTTCAGCAGCATTCTGTCCAAGCTCGGCTTTGGCGACAAGAAGGACGAACCGGCCGCCGCCGCACCTACAGCCACTCCGGCGGCGGCGCCCGCGCCGGCTGCCGCGCCGGCGCCGGTGGCCATCAGCGCGGTCGACGTGGTCGCCAAAATGGGCGAGCTGGCCGCAGCGCATTCTGAAAAGCTGAACTGGAAAACTTCGATCGTCGACCTGCTCAAGCTGCTCGGTCTCGACAGCAGTCTCGGCGCGCGCAAGGAACTGGCGGCCGAATTGGCGTGTCCAGCCGATCTGATGGGTGACTCGGCGCAAATGAATATGTGGCTGCACAAGAAAGTGCTGCAGAAGCTGGCCGAAAATGGCGGCAATATTCCGGCCGACATGTTGAGCTGAGCACGAACGGCCGCCGGCATGCCCGGCGGCGTTTCATCCCCCGCAGCCCCCGCAGCAGGAGGTGGCGCTGTCGTCGACCAGGTCGAAGCCGGCCTGCAGGATTGCCGTGCGCAGCGCCTCGGGCGTGGCGCGCTGTTCGTCGAAGCCGATCCGGGCGCGCATCTGGGCCAGGGTGATGTGGACGGTGTCGACGCCATCGACGGTGTCGAGGGCGCTGCCGACCCGCATGGCGATCGCTTCGGTCTGCATTTCAGGAATGGTCAGGGTCAGGGTTTTCATGCCGCTGCTTTCAGTGTGAGTGCAAGTCGTTGGCGCGGCGCCGGGGCGGGCCTGCTCGATGCGGCCTGCGCGCCGTGGCTGGCGCCTGCCAGCTGGAACACGCTCACCAGCTGCGCCAGGTGCGCGGTCTGGCCTTCGAGCGCGTGGGCCGCGGCCGCCGCTTCTTCGACCAGCGAGGCATTTTGCTGGGTGACGTCTTCCATTTCCGCCATCGCCTGATTGATCTGCTCGATTCCGGCGCTCTGTTCCTTGCTGGCCGCGGTGATCTCGCCCATGATGTCGGTGACGCTGCGCACCCGTTCGACGATGTCGTGCATGGTGGCGCCGGCGGTGGTGACCAGCTGCGCCCCTTGCCGCACTTTGGCAGCCGAGTCGTCAATCAAGCCCTTGATTTCCTTGGCGGCGCCGGCGCTGCGCTGGGCCAGGTTGCGCACTTCGGTCGCCACGACTGCAAAACCGCGTCCCTGTTCACCGGCGCGCGCCGCCTCGACGGCCGCGTTCAGCGCCAGGATGTTGGTCTGGAAGGCGATGCCGTCGATCACGCCGATGATGTCGGCAATCTTGGCCGAGGAGGCGCTGATCGACTCCATGGTGCGCACCACGTCGGCCACCACGGCGCCGCCCTGAACGGCCACTTCCGATGCCGACTGTGCCAGCTGGTTGGCTTGCTGCGCATTGTCCGCATTCTGGCGCACCGTGGAGGTCAGTTCTTCCATCGATGACGCTGTCTCTTCGATTGCGCTGGCCTGCTGCTCGGTGCGCGAAGACAGGTCCAGATTGCCGGCCGCGATCTGGCCCGATGCCGATGCGATCGATTCGGATCCGCTGCGCACCTGGGACACGATGCCCACCAGGCCGTCGTTCATCTTGCGCAGTGCGAGGTAGAGGCGGCCGATCTCGTCGTGCGCCGTGCTCTCGACGCTGCGCGTCAGGTCGCCGCCGGCCACTGCTTCGGCAAACGCGACAGCCCGCTGCAGGCGCGGCACGATGGCGGCCACCAGCAGGTAGCCGACCACGCACGTGATCAGAAGCGCCGCGATGACCCCGGCCGCGCAAGCGTTGCGCACCAGGCGGTAGGTCGCCTCGCTGTCCTGGAATTCCTGGCGCGCGACGTCGAGCTGGAGCGTGATCAGGGCATCGACGCCTTGGCGCACGGGCCCGAACAGCGACCTGACCGGGCCATTGAACAGCTGCGTTGCTGCATCGCGGTCGCCGGCGCGGATGGCTGCCACCGCAGGCGCAATGCCGCTCTCGAGCAGGCGCGCGCGGTCGGCGGCGAACTGGGCGGCCAGTACTTTTTCACGGTCGGTCAGTTCGGTGGCCATGTACGCGGTCCAGATGGCCGAAATGGAGGCCGCATTCTTGTCCACGTCCTGCATCAGGGCCGCTGCGGCATCGGGCTCGGACTGCAAGGCCAGCGACAAGTCGAGCTGGTTGATGTTGAGCAGCCGGATGATCTTGTCGAGCTGCGCGAGGGGAACCAGGCGGTCGTTGTAGAGCGACTGCATGTCGCCGTTGGCCACGCCGAGGCTGCCGATGCCGATCAGGGCGCCGACCAGCAATTGCACCGCGAGGAAAACCAGTACCAGGATCAGCCTGGTTTTGATGGTGAGATGTTTGAACATGATCGAGAAGTACCGTGTCGGAAAAAGTGGGCGGCTGCGCCGTATCTACATCTCTACAGTAATACGGTGTACATGCGCAGTCACCACTAAAAATTGATGCACATCAACATTCGTTGCAATTGATTTGCACCTGTCATATCAAAAAACACATCGCAGGGTGAAAAAAAGTGATTGGACGGGGAGGCTGAATCGCCGGAATACTTTGTGTATTTACGTCCAGTCAAATTCACATTCACCGAAAGCCTTGCCCATGTCTCCAATCCGACTTCGCACCGCGCTTGTCCTCGCCACGTTCTTGCTGCCAGCGCTGGCCGGCGCCCAGTCCTACCGCTGGGACAGCGTCAGCATCGGCGGCGGCGGCTTCGTCAGTGCCATCGTTCCCAGCAAAACCGAGCGCGGCCTGGCCTATGCGCGCACCGACGTGGGCGGCGCCTACCGCTGGAACGCGCAAGCGGGGCGCTGGACGCCGCTCATGGATTGGGTGTCCGAGGACGAAACCGGGCTGCTGGGCGTGGAAGCGATCGCGCTCGACCGGCGCGACAGCGCCAAGCTCTATCTGCTGGCCGGGACCAGCTACTACAACAACGGGCGCAGCATGATCCTGCGCTCGTCCGACTACGGCAAGACCTTCACCCGCATCGACGTGAGCGCCCAGTTCAAGGCCCACGGCAATGGCATGGGACGCCAGAACGGCGAGCGCCTGCAGCTCGACCCTGGGTCCAGCAACGTGCTGTATGCGGGCACGCGCGCCAATGGCCTGTTCCGCAGCAGCGACAGCGGCAGCACCTGGCAGCGCTTGGCCAGCCTCGATGTGACGACGACCCCGAACGGCAACGGCATCAGCTTTGTCGTGCTCGATCCGGCCAGCGTGGCCAATGGCGTGGCGCAGCGCATCCTGGTGGGCGTGTCGCGCTCCGGCGCGAACGGCCCCTCGCTCTACCTGAGCCGCAATGCGGGCGCCAGCTTCGCCCCGGTAGCCGGCGCGCCCACGGCGCTGATGCCGCAACGGGCCGCGCTCGCGTCCGACGGCACACTGTTCATCACCTACGCCAACGGCGCCGGCCCGCACCCGCACTGGGCGCTGCCCGAGCCGATGAACCAGGGCCAGATCTGGAAGTACGCGCTCGCCAATGGCGCCTGGACCAACGTCACGCCGCCCGCCACGGCGGCCGCATTCGGCGGCATCAGCGTCGCCCCGGACAACCCGCAGCAGCTGGTCGCTTCCACCACCAACGCTTGGCTGGCGCAGGGCGACGCGTACGGCGACCGCATCTTCATCTCGGCCAATGGCGGCGCCACCTGGACCGACGTGGTGCAGCGCGGTTTTGCCAAGGATATGCGCGGCGTCACCTGGGCCGGCCCCAGCGCCATCCACTGGGCCGGCTCGATCGAGTTCGATCCCTTCGATACGCGCGCCGTGTGGGTCAGTTCCGGCAACGGCGTCTACCGCACGCCCAATATCGGCGCCACGCCCGCCACCTGGGAGTTCACCGTGGCTGGCATCGAAGAGACGGTCGCCCTGAACGCGGTCAGCATCGCACAGGGGCCGCTGGTGTCGGCGGTCATGGACTACGACGGCTTCCGCCATGCCGACGCAGCGCGCTACGCGCCGCGGCACGCGCCGGCGATGGGCACCACCACCGGGCTCGATGCCGCCGCGCGCAACAGCGCGGTGCTGGTGCGCACCGGCGCGGCCTTGTACTACTCGCAGGACACGGGCCAGACCTGGAAGCGCAGCGCCTCGGTCAAGGGCGCGAACGGACAGGTGGCGGTGGCGGCCGACGCATCGGTGCTGCTGCATGCGCCGGAAAACATGGCGCAGATGTTCCGCTCGACCGACTTCGGCGCCAGCTGGACCCAGGTCGCTGGCGTCAGCGTGGCGAACGCGCGGCCGGTGGCCGACCCGGTCAATCCGCGCAAGTTCTATGTGTATGACGGCGCGGGCCTGTTGGTGAGCACCGACGGCGGTATCTCGTTCGCGCCGCGCGCGGCCCTGCCGGCGGGCGGATCGAACGTGGTGCGCGCCGCGCCCGGCAGGGAAGGGGACGTGTGGGTCGCCCTGAACGGGGGCGGCCTGGCGCGCTCCACCGATTCGGGCGCGTCGTTCGTGCGCGTGGCCAGCGTGGCGGCCGCCGGCGCGGTCGGCTTCGGCAAGGCTGCACCGGGTGCCAGCTACCCGACGCTGTACATCTGGGGCACGGTGGGCGCCGTGCGCGGGCTGTTCCGCTCGACCGATCAGGGCGCGAGCTGGACCCGCATCAACGACGATGCGCACGAATACGGCGGACCGGCCAACGGCCGCTTCGTCATCGGCGACATGAACACCTACGGCGTGGTCTACATGAGCACTGCCGGACGCGGCATCGCCTACGGCACGCCGCAGGCGGCGCCCGCCCAGCCGGGCCAGTGCACCTACGCCGTCACCGGGCAATGGAGCGGCGGGTTCACGGCAGCCGTGCGTATCACCAATCGCGGCAGCGCGCCGATCAACGGCTGGAGCGTGATCTGGTCGTATGCCGACGGCAGCACGCTCAGCGGCGCCTGGAACGCGGTGCTCGGCGGCGCCAACCCCTACCGCGCCACCAACGAGAGCTACAATGGCAGCATCGCGCCAGGGCAAACGGTGGAATTCGGCGTGCAGGGACGGATGCCGGGAGCGACTGCCTCGGTGCCGGCGGTGACAGGCAGCGTCTGCGGCTAAGGAGGAAGCGGTGAAAATGCGGAAGAAGTCCGACTTGCCCAGCAAGCTATGCGCGCATTGCGGACTGCCTTTTGTCTGGCGCAAGAAGTGGGAACGCGACTGGGAAAACGTCAAATTCTGTTCCGAGCGCTGCCGGCGCGCGGGCCCGCTGCGCGCATAACGGCGCGGGAACTGGCATACTGCCAGTCCAACGCCGGAGGATCGTGAACGCATGCAAAAATTATTGGATCAACTGACCAGGCTATACCTGACGCCGGGCGCGCTGTCGCCGCAAGCGTTCGCACAGCACCTGCAGGACGCCGACGCGGCGCCGGCTGCGCTGTCGGCGCCGGACGGCAGCGCGCGCGTGCTCGCGATCCCGTTCAACAAGGCCTCGCCAGGCGACACGGCGCACTGGACGCGCCTGTGCGCGGTGGCCAATGCGCTGCAATCGGACCTGGGTTTCCCGCCCCCGGCGGTGAGCATTTCCGGCGCCGGTTTCGGGCTTTGGCTCTCGTTCGAGCACAGCGTGCCGGCCGCGCTGCTGCGCGAATGCATGGCGCTGCTGCAGCAATCGTATTTCCCGGAAGGGGAGGCGGCCCCGCCTGCGCTGGCACTGCCTCCTTGCACCCATGGTGCCACCGGCCTGTGGGCTGCCTTCATCCACCCGGACCTGGGCGCGTCGTTCGCCGACGAGCCGTGGCTGGAGATGGCGCCCCCGGAACACGGCCAGGTTGCCTTGCTTGAGCCGCTCGAGAGCATCGCCCACGACACCTTCCTGCAAGCGCTGGCGACCTTGCGCGCCAGGCATGGCGCAGTGCCGTCCGCGCCGCCTGCCTCGGGCCTGCTGCTGGCCGACGCCACGCTGGAAGACATCGTGCGTCACCTGCACGCGAAAAATATCGAGCCCACCTTCAAACACCTGATCCGCTGAACGCCGCCATGCTATCTATCCTCGGGAAATCCACCTCCATCAATGTGCGCAAGGTCTTGTGGACCTGCGCCGAGATCGGCGTGCCGTTCGAACTGGAAGAATGGGGGGCGGGTTTCCGGTCGACCGACGATCCGGACTTCCTCGCCCTCAATCCGAACGCGATGGTGCCCGTCATCCGCGACGGCGACGTCGTGCTGTGGGAGTCGAACACCATTTGCCGCTACCTGGCGGGCCGGCACCAACGGCACGACTTGCTGCCGCAGGATGCCGGCGCCCGCGCGCTGGTCGAACAATGGATGGATTGGCAGGCCGGCGAGCTCAATAACGCCTGGCGCTACGCCTTCATGGCGCTGGTGCGGCGCAGCCCCGCCCACGGCGACGCCGCCGCCGTCGCCCACAGCGCGGCCAACTGGAACCGCCACATGCTGATCCTGGAACAGCAGCTGGTCAGAAGCGGCGCCTTCGTCGCCGGCGACAGCTTCACGCTGGCCGACATCGTGCTGGCGCTGTCGGCCAACCGCTGGCAAATGACCCCGATCGACCGCCCCCACACCCCGGCCGTCGACGCCTGGCTGGCGCGCATCGCGCTGCGGAGCGCCGGCTTTTCCCGGTACTGCCGCAACGGCACCGCCTGACAGCAGCGCCGGATGCCGCTTTTGCATTAAAATTTGCTAAATGGCATCAAATTCGGTGACAATAGCGGCGCCCGCCCTGACGGGCTTCCCTGTTCCTGACGACTGAATTGACATGACATTGCTGGCTAAATTGCTGTGCCTGATTGCTCCCCTGGCCCTCGCGGGCTGCTTCACGATCAAACTCGACAATGTCGTGCGCGATACCGCCGACGTGAGCAAGAACGCTTACCAGTCGTTATCGGCCAAGTGGGATGCGAAAAAGAAGGCCAAGACCGCCAATGTGATCAGCCATTCCTATATCGGCACCGCCAGCCAGACGGTCACCGAGATCAAGCAGCAGTGCGAGAGTGAGGCGGTGCAGAAGCTGCGCACCATGGCGGGCGTGGAAGACGTGCGCTACACCGTGATCGACAACGACATCGTCACCATCAACGGCGCCGTGGCCGCCAATTGCAAGGTCGGCATGGACAAGCCTGCCGCCGTCGGCTGAACCACCTTTAATTCTGCCGCTTGTAGGGTGGCAGCTGGTTTTCCAGTTCGCCGCGCGTGAGCTGGCCCAGGCGGGTCAGCACCAGCGCGCCGGACGGGTCGAACAGCAGCGTGGTCGGATAGGCCTTGACCTTGAACTGCGCCAGCAGCTGCGGATCGCCCGCGATGATCGGGTAGCTCACGTGCAGCACCTGCGCGTAGCGCCGGATCCTGGCCAGGCTGTCGCCATCGGCCGCCAGTCCCAGCACCACGATGTCGTCGCGCGCATGGGACAGCGCTTCCAGTTCCGGCATCTCCTTGATGCAGGGCGCACACCAGGTGGCCCACACATTCAGGACAATCCATTTTCCCCGGTAGCGCTCGAGCGTGTGCTGCTGTCCCTGCACGTCGGTCAGGTGGAAGGCCTGGACCGGTGCGCACAGCAGCGCCCCCAGCAAAGCCAGCACCGGGCCGATTTTCCATGCAGGGACGGCGTTCATTACAGCTGTCCCGAGATGCCGAGCACGATGGCGCTCTTGGCGGTGAGCTGGATGCCGGTCACGTGGCGGTACAAAGGCACCTGATAGAACAGGTAGGCTTGCGTGTTGCCGGGCAGGGCCATGGAGAGGCCGGGGCTGGCGTACAGGAAGCGGCCGCCGCTGCTTTCCGGTTCGGCTTCGCTGCCGCTGTCGGAGCGCTTGACCACCACGTTGATCTGGGCCAGCGCGCCGATGGTGCCGGTCAGGCTGTTGCGCACGCCGAAGTCCAGGCCCAGCTGCGCGCCCGGACGGAAGTTGTCGCGCGAATTCAAGGCATGCTGGTACTGGCCTTGTGCGAACCAGGCGGCGCCCGTTTCGGTCAGTTTGCGGTGATAGTAGCCGCCCACGATCAGGTCCGTGGTGCCGGTGCCGGGCTGCATGCTGCGTTCGCCGATGGCGCCCTTGGCATTGGCCACGTCGAATTTCCCGGTTGGCAGCTTGAGCCCGAAGATGATGCCGGCATTGGTTGGTTTGAGCGGGTCTTCCACGCTGAGCAGCTGATAGCGGCCCGTGACGCGCACGTCGCCCGGCTCGGTGAAGTTCCAGCTGTCGAAGATCTGCGCGCCGTGATGGTTATGGATGTGCAGGTGCTCGCGCTTGCCCACCGAGGCGGACACTTCGACGCCAAAGCCGTTGCCGAAGCTGTGGCTGTAGCGCAGCACGGCATTGCGGTTATACGTGTGCACCTCGTCGTGGTGGGCGTGAATCTCGCCCACGGCCAGCTTGCGCGTGCCGGTCATCGGCTGATCCTGATTGATGTATTCGTAGCGCAGATCGAAGGCATTCTGCGATTCGGCCAGCGCGCCCTCCGAGGTCCAGTTGGTGTTCACGGCGCAGAACGAGGCGCCGCAGCTGGCCGCGGCCAGCGAAGGAAGCAAGGCGGCCAGGGCGGCGGCGAGGAGGGTGGGGGTCAGTGTTTTCATGTTGTTTTACCTGCTGTTGTACGACATGGTGTCGCGATGGGTTGAATCATATATTTCAGATGCAGGTTTTTCATTTGATGTAGGTCAAATTTTCCCGAAAGCAGCAAATAAGTCGGTCTTCTTCGAATTTTTTGATGTGAATCAATTTTTTAAGCTGTATCTCAAATGTATGATTTGATCAAGGTCAAGAGGTGCAGTTCCGCACCCGACATAACTAGGTGAGAAAAACATGAAAAGGACAATCATTTCGCAGGCCATCCTCGCACTCGTCCTGGGCACCGCCAGCATGGCGCCAGCCCTGGCGCAGCACGCGGGCCACGGTACACCGAGCGGCAGTTCTGCAGTCCAGTACCGTCCGGATGTCACATTCACGCTGCGCACGGCCATTGCCGACGGCAAGCTGGTCTTCATCAGCGAAACCGGTGCCGACAAGGGCACCGCCAACCCCACCCTGCACGTGCCCGAAGGCGCGGTGGTGCAGATCAACCTGGTCAACGGCGACGGCGCCACCCACGATGTGACGGTCCCCGACTTCAATGCCAAGTCGAACCAGGTCAATGACAAGGGCGCCAGTACCTCGATCGTGTTCAAGGCCGACAAAAAGGGTGAATTCACTTACATCTGCAGCCTGCCAGGGCACGTTGCGGCCGGCATGATCGGCAAGCTGATCATCGGCGGCGCCGTGGCCGCGCCGGTAGCCAAGGGCGTCGATATTTCGCGCAATCCGATGGACGTCGGTACCCCGGTCGGTAAGCGCGGCCCGCAAAAGGTCAAGGTCGACCTGGAGACGAGCGAAATCATCGGCCAGCTGGCCGACGGCACCACCTACCGCTACTGGACCTTCAACAATAAGGTGCCGGGTCCCTTCCTGCGCGTGCGCGTCGGTGACGAGGTCGAGGTCAACATGGCCAACGCCAAGGACAGCCACATGATCCACTCGGTCGACTTCCACGCCGTGACCGGACCTGGCGGCGGCGCGGCCGTGACCCAGGCGGCGCCGGGCAGCAGCAAGGGCTTTACCTTTAAAGCCCTCAACCCCGGCCTGTATGTGTACCACTGCGCCACCCCGATGGTGTCCCAGCACATCTCGAACGGCATGTACGGCATGATCCTGGTCGAACCGGAAGGCGGCCTGCCGAAAGTGGACCGCGAGTTCTACGTCATGCAGGGAGAGCTGTACACGGCGCAGCGCCATGGCACTCCGGGCGAAGCCGAATTCTCGCTCGAGAAACTGCTGGCCGAGCAGCCCGAGCACCTGATGTTCAACGGTACCCACAACGCGCTGACCAAGACCCACCGCATGGAAGCGAAGGTCGGCGAGACGGTGCGCATCTTCTTCGGTGTCGGTGGTCCGAACCTGACTTCGAGCTTCCACGTGATCGGCGAAGTGTTCGACCGCGTGTACTCGCAAGCCGACCTGACCTCGACCCCGCTCAAGAACGTGCAGACCACCACGGTGGCACCGGGCGGCGCTACAATGGTCGAATTCAAGGTGGAAGTGCCGGGCCGTTACATCCTGGTCGACCACGCGCTCTCGCGCATGGAAAAAGGCCTGGTCGGATTCCTGTACGTGACGGGCAAGGACAACCCGGACGTGTTCCGCACCACCAGCAAGCCTGACGGCGATTCGGGCCACTGATCGCATCATGCTCAGCCAAGACCCGCCGCTCGCGGGTCTTTTTTGCTTTCTGAAAGGCGCACCATGCTCACGTCCAAAATCGACCGCCGCGAATTCCTCAAGCGCCTGCCGCTGTTCGCCGACTTCAGCGCCGACGAGCTGCTCGAACTGTCGGCCCAGACCCAGGAAATCTACGTCCCGCGCGGCACGCCGATCTTCCACCGCGGCGATCCTTGCCGCGGTTTCCATATCGTGATCTACGGCCAGGTCAAGCTGGGCTTTTTGTCGGCCCAGGGCGACGAGAAGATCATCGAGATCATCGGACCGGGCTTCAGCTTCGGCGAAGCGCTGATGTTCATGGAAAAACCCTACATCGTCGGCGCCACCGCGCTGGCCGACACCATGCTGCTGCACATCGCCAAGGAAGCCATTTTCGGCGAACTGGAACGGCATCCGGCGTTCGCGCGCCGCATGCTGGCCGGGATGAGCCGGCGTCTGCACGGCCTGATCAAGGATGTGGAAATGTACTCGCTGCGCTCGGGCAGCCAGCGCATCGTCGGCTACCTGCTCAAGGACGAGCCGGAAGGCGACGGCGCGCGCGTCACGCTCACCGTCAGCAAGAAGTCGCTCGCTTCGCGCCTGAACCTCACGCCCGAGTATTTCTCACGCGTGCTGCACGACCTGGCCGAACAGAAAATGATCAGCGTGCAGGGGCGCCAGATCACGATTCTCGATATCGAACGGCTGCGCGTCTACGAAGGTTGAAGCGCGCGCCAGCGCCAGGTGGCGCGTGCCAGGTCGATGGCGAGCAGCAGGCAGGCCACGGCCAGCAGAACGGCGGCGGGGCGGGCCAGCCAGGCCGGCTGCACGGCTGCGCCGATCAGGGCCGCCAGCGCCGCCGCGTGCCACCAGAACTGGCGCCGCGCGCGCCCGTCGTCGATGATCTCGCGCAGCTTGGGCACACTGCCCTTGACCGCGTGCGGCTGTTCCTGCAGGTGGTACCACAGCAGGAAGGGCACGATCTTGTACAGCATGCCGTTGACCACGCCCATCGCAAAGCCCCCCACAAAGACGATCCCGGTGACCAGGGTGAGCGTGTCGCCCGCTGGCAGCAGCACCAGCACCGCGCTCGCGCCAAGGCAGGCGAGCGCCAGGCGCCAGTAAAGCGTGCTGGCATCGGCCTGCTTGCGTTGCGGCTTGGCCAGCAGCCAGGCGCTCAGACCCGCGTACGCGGCGGCAAACGCGGCCAGCAGGGCGATCACGGGCAGGCTGCGCTCGGGCGCACCGATGCGCAGGGCGCTCCATGCAGCCAGCAGGGTCCACAGCAGCAGGGCCGCCCAGCGCGCCACCGGCGCTGGATACAGGCGCGTGGACTGGAACATGGGAACGACCTGAAACGCCACGCATACCACCAGCATCAAGACCCAGCCCAGAAGGCCCCAGGCCGCATGCAGGTCGACCAGCAGCGGCACCGGCACCGCGGCGGCGCCGCCAAAGGCGCAGGCCAGTGCGATGCCCAGCCCCACGGTGAGCGCCAGGCCGGCCAGCGCGATGCGCATGCCGCGCACCATCGGCAAGGCAGGCGCCGGCGCCGCCCGCAGCAGCATGCGCGTCAGGCCCACCATCAGGGGCGCCAGGCCCGCAGCGAGCACGATGGCTGCGGGAACGAACAGGAAAGTCAGGTTCAGGCCGAGCGCGGCCGCCAGCAGCGGCGTGCCCAGCGCCAGGCCGCCCCAGGTCACAGCAGCGGCCGCGCGGCCCAGCAGCACCGGCACGCCGGCCACCACCGGAATGAGCTGCAGCATGGAGCCGGCCATGGTCATGGTGAGGTAACCCAGGGTCAGCAGGTGGGTGGCGGCCAGCAGCGGCATGGTCCAGCGCGAGGCGAACGCCGGCGCGCCAGCGGCCAACAGGACCAGCGCGGCCAGCAGCGCGAACCAGGGAGCGGCGAGCATGAAGCACAACGGCACATGCGGCGCGGGCGAGAGCGCGTACACGAGCTTACGCTGCATTAGCGCTCCTCGATGGTCACCTGGTACAGCCCCGGCTCGGGCTGGGTTGTTTGGTACCGGTAGTTATTGCGTTCGAGGATGCGGAACAGCGGATGGGGTTCGCGTTCGATCAGCAGACGCACATGCTGGCGCGGCTGCAGCGACGACAGCGCATCGAGCACCCGCTCCATCGGCTCGGGCGGGAACAGGCCGCGCAGGTCGAGGAACACTTCTGGTGGAACAGGCGAGGTGGACATGGCGCTCCAGTCAAAGGAAGAACAGCGGGTTTTTGGTGATGGCGGTGGCGCCGATGTAAGCAAAGCAGGCGAGGGCGGCGCCGAAGGCGGCGCAGCGCACGGCGCGCGTCTTGCCGTACTTGAGGGCGACCGAGCCAAGCAGGATGTAGGCGATCAGGGCGATGACCTTGGCGCCCAGCCAGGGGCTGGTCCAGGGTGTCTGCCCGCTCCACCAGGCCAGGGTGATGGCGCTGGCCAGCAGCAGCGAGTCGACCAGGTGCGGGACGCTGCGAACCCAGCGGCGCTGCAGCATGGGCGAGGCGGCCATCATCCACAGGCCGCGCACGAGGAACAGGGTGCCGCTGATGGCGGCCAGTGTCATGTGCAGATGTTTGAGCATCAGGTAGGGCATGCGGCTCCCAGAAATTGTTTGCCCTCTGGTGTGAGCAGGGCCGAAAGCGGTACCTGGTCGAGCCGCGCCAGATAGGCGCCGGTCGCTTCGGACAGCAGGCCCTTGAGTTTACAGCGGTTGGTCAGCATGCAAGTGCTGTTCTGTGAAAAGCATTCGACCATCTGGAAATCGGGTTCGGTCATGCGGATCACGGCGCCGAGCATGATTTCTTCGGGCGGACGGGCCAGGCGGATGCCGCCGGAGCGCCCGCGCAGATTGGTGAGCACGCCCAGCTGCCCGAGCTGGTGCACGATCTTGGTCAGGTGGTTGTGCGAAATGCCGTGCGCCTGCGAGATCTCGCGGCTGGTGATGATTTCGCCCGGGTGGGCCCCCAGGTGCATCAGGACCCGCAAGGCATAGTCGGTGTAATCGGTCAGGCGCATGGCAATTCTCCGGTTTAGCCAACCACTTTGAAGTCGATGATCACGGCGCCCGGCTCGCGCGCCAGGTAGGCGGCGCGCAGGCGCGCTCCGAAGTGCTCGTCGAGCTGGCGCAGCAGGGGCAGCGGGTCGTGGTCATTATAAAAGCGCATCGTCTCGCCTACCGTCAGCGAGCCCAAGGCGCCGAAAATGGCGGCGTGGCGGAAGCGCCGCGCCACGCCGCGTGCATCAAATTCATAGACGCCGAAATCGGTATCGGGCTGGGAACAATCGTGAGCCATGGGACTTCTCCAAAAAATGTGAACAGGCCGGCCGCCGTTGCCGGCGGCCGGCGGGGACGATCAGGCAGCGGCCAGACGGGCATTGGCCTCGGCGCGGGCGGCGCGGTTCTGGAACACCAGGCGCCACATGAACAGGACCAGGAACAGCACGCCTATGGTGAACACGACGTCACCAGGCACGCGCAGCCAGACCATGGTCTCCATGAAGCTCGAGTGGACCACTTCGGCCGAACGGGCATACCAGACGCCGCGGGTGATGCTGGCGTAGGCTTGGTAGATGCCGGCCGGGACCAGCGAGATGAACACCATCATCGCCAGGCCGATGTTGAGCAGCCAGAACATCGGACGCAGGGCCGCATCGGACCAGGCCAGGCGGTCGGACAGACCACGCAGGCAGAACAGCATCAGGCCGATGCCGAGCATGCCGTACACGCCGAACAGCGCTGCGTGGCCGTGGGCTGCCGTCATGTTCATGCCTTGCATGTAGTACAGCGCGATCGGGGTGTTGATCGAGAAGCCCAGCAGGCCCGCGCCTACCGTATTCCAGAAGCCGACGGCGATGAAGCACAGGATCGCCCACTTGTAGTTCTGTACCCAGGGCGCGGCCTGCGAGCGCTGGTAGTTGCGGTACGCTTCGACGCCGATGATTGACAGGGGAACCACTTCCAGCGCCGAGAACATGGAGCCGATCGCGATCACCGAGGTCGGGGTGCCCGTGAAGTACAGGTGGTGCAGGGTGCCCAGGATGCCGCCGAACAGGAACACGATGGTCTCGAGCACGATGGCGGTGTTGGCCGAGGCGGCGCGGATCAGGCCCAGACGGGTGAACAGCAGAGCGATGACGGCGGTGGCGAACACTTCGAAGAAGCCTTCGACCCACAGGTGGACCAACCACCAGCGCCAGTATTCAACGAGCGAGTAGTGGGTGTGCGGACCCCAGGTCAGCGAGGTTGCATAGAAGCCGCCGATGCATACCGCTGCCAGGAACACCATGGCGATCAGGCCGCGGCTGTCCGATGGTTTTTTCAGCGCCGGCCACAGACCGCGGCCGAGCAGAGTGGCCCAGAACAGCAGGCCGATGAACAGCAGGATCTGCCATACGCGGCCCATGCTGGTAAATTCCAGGCCCTGGTTGCCGATCCAGAAAGCGAAGTCGGTGCCTTGCTTTTGCAGGGTGCCGAGCCAGCCGAAGATGGTCGAACCGGCCACGATGAACAGCAGCGCGTAGAACAGGACGTTCACGCCCAGCGCCTGGTATTTCGGCTCATGGCCGGAAATGGCAGGGGCGATATACAGGCCGGTGGCCAGCCAGGCGGTGGCGATCCACAGCACGGCGAACTGGGTGTGGATGGTGCGGCTGACGGTAAATGGCAGGATCTGGGCCAGTGGATAGCCGAAGAAGCTGGTGCCTTCGACCGAATAGTGGGCGGTAATGATGCCCATGCCGATCTGGGCCAGGATCAATGCCACCACCACGAAGAAGTACTTACGGGTAGCCTTCATCGACGCGGTGGGCTTGAGATCGAACAGCGGATCGTTTTTGGGCGGGACGGGATCGTCTTCTTCCTTATGGGTCGAATGGAAGAAGATCATGCCGGCGATGGCGCCGATCATCAGGATCACGCTGGCGATCGACCAGATGCCGGTGCCGGCGGTCGGGGTGTTGCCGATCAGCGGTTCATGCGGCCAGTTGCTGGTGTAGGACAGGTCTTCCTTGCCGGGCCGGTTGGCGGCGGCTGCCCACGAGGTCCAGAAGAAGAAGCCGGTCAAGCTCTGGCGGTCGAGTGCGGCCGGCAGGGCATTGGGTGTCATCGCATATTGTTCGCGCAGCTTGTCGAGCGCGGCGGCGTTGCCGAACAGGTCGTCGAAGTGGCGCGCGGTGCGGCGCACGGCTTCGGCGCGGATCGGCGTCAGCACGATGGTGTCCTGTTTGGCATCATAGGTGTTGGTGCGCAGTTCCTGCTTGACCAGCACGTCGATGCGGGCCTTGTCGCCGCCATCGAGCTTGGCGTAAGGACGGCCCAGGTCGCGTTCGGCGAACAGGTCTTGCAGCGCCAGCGCTTCGCGGTGCAGCCAGTCGGCCGACCAGTCGGGCGCCACATAACTGCCGTGGCCCCAGACGGTGCCGAGCTGCTGGCCGCCGGCCGACAGCCAGGCTTGCTGGCCGTGCTGGACATGTTCTTTTGTATACAGGATGTCCCCGGTGGCGGTGCGGACCTGCAGGGGGATCGGTGGCGCCTCCAGATAGATTTCGCGGCCGACCCAGCCCAGGGCGGCGAACGAAAGCACACAGATGACAGCGAGCCAGGTCCATAGTTTGCGCGTGGCGTGCATGACAGATTTCCTTATTGATGAGAAGTGGTGAAGCGGGGTGAGGCGTTAAGATGCATTCTATGTGTATGTTTTTTAAGGTGCAAATTAAATGTATGTTTAAAATTGATCCAGTTTAGGTTTTCACGCGATTTGTCTGAACAGGTAAAATAAATGAATCTTTAACCGCGTACCCGTCCGATGAGACTGACTTCTTACACCGATTACTCCCTGCGCACGCTGATGTTCCTGGCCGACCATCGCGACCGCCTGGTCACGATCGCCGAAATCGCCGAGGCGCATGGCATCGCCAAGAATCACCTGACCAAGGTGGTCCATCAGCTGGGCCAGCTCGGCTACATCGAGACGCTGCGCGGGCGCAGCGGCGGCTTGCGCCTGGGGCGTGAACCGGCCGACATCAACATCGGCCAGGTGGTGCGCCAGACCGAGAGCGACTTTTTCATGGCCGCCTGCTTCGATGCCGACTCGGGCGGATGCATCTACAGCGGCCAGTGCAACCTGCAGGGCACGCTGGGCGCGGCCACCCGGGCCTTCCTGGCCGTGCTCGACGAAGCCACGCTCGAAGGCATGCTCAAACCGGCCAAAAAAGGCGCGCGGGGCGCGGCAAACACGGTGCAACTGCATTTCAAGCCGCCCAAAAAGGCTTGAGCGTCCTCAACGACAGGCCGATCTTAGAGGGCAAAGCCGCTCTTTGCCCATGATGTAGATCAAATTTTTCCGAGTTGCATCGCCGCGTGCAAATATAGTTTTCAAAGGCGTTTTTTTCATTGCACAGTACGCCGCCAGTCATTAACATGCATTGAAAATACATGTTAAGGAGCCTGTCATGGCACTGCTGCACATCGATCAACCAGGCGCCGCGCCCCACAGTTACAGCGGGCCGGCCTGGCTGGCGCTCGGCTTCCGCCCGTTCTATCTGCTGGGCGCGGCTTTCGCCGCGCTTGGCATTCCCTTATGGTTGGCGATTTACTACGGGCGCTTGCCTCACACGGGTCTGGGCCTGGACTGGCACATGCACGAAATGGTGTTCGGGTTCGTGGTCGCGATCGTGATCGGCTTCATGTACACGGCCGGGCGCAACTGGACCGGCCTGTGGACCCCGCGCGGCCCCTGGCTGGCCTGCATCGCCGGCGTGTGGCTGGCGGGCAGGGTGGCGATGCTGTTGCCGCCTTCGCTGGTCAGCGCCGCCGTCGACGCGGCCTTCCTGCCGCTGGCGGCCTGGCCCATGTACCGTGTGCTGGTCCGCTCGGGCAACGCCCGTAACATGGTGCTGGTGGTGGTTCTGGGCTTGCTGACGGCAGCCAACCTGGCGTTTCACGCGGGCCGCCTGGAACTGGCGGCGCTCAGCCCCGTGCGCGCTGTGTACGCGGCCATCATCCTGATCGTGATCATCGAGTCGATCATCGGCGGGCGCGTGATTCCCAACTTTACCGCCAACGCCGTCCCCGGCGTCAAGCCGGTGCCGCGTCCGCTGCTGGAAAAAGCCGCCATGCTGTTCACGGTGCTGGCCGGCCTGGCCTGGATGCTGGCGCTGCCGGCCGTCGTGGCCGCGCCGCTGGCGTTTGGCGCCGCGCTGGCGCAGGGCGCGCGCCTGGCCCTGTGGCACCCGTGGCGCACCTTGACGCGTCCCATCCTGTGGATCCTGCACGTGTCCTACGCCTGGATCCCGCTCGGCATGATCATGCTCGGTTTGTCCGAAATGGGACTGGTGGCCCCCAGCGCCGCGGTGCACCTGCTGGCCGTCGGCGCCCTGGGCGGCCTGATCGTCGGCATGATCACCCGCACTGCGCTCGGACACACGGGCCGGCCGCTGGCCGCCGGCCGCGCCGACTGCGCGATGTACGCGCTGATGCAAGTGGCGGTGGTGGCGCGCCTGGCGGCGGCGCTGGGCAGCTGGCAGCGCGACGCGCTGCTGCTCACCGCCGGCGCCTGCTGGACCCTTACTTTCCTGATGTACCTCGTGGTCTATGCCCCGCGCCTGCTGGCGCCGCGCATCGATGGCCGCGAAGGCTGAACCGCACAACCATGGAGCATGCAATGACCACCACCCACAGCACCGCCGTCGATTTCGACGCCGCCCTGATCGCGAAAATGAGTCAGCAGGGCCCGCGCTACACGTCCTACCCCACCGCCGACCGCTTCAAGGCCGGCTACGGCCACGCCGATTACGCCAACGTCGTCGGTTCGCTGGGGCCGGCGCCCACCCGCTTGCCGCTGTCGCTGTACCTGCACATTCCGTTCTGCGAATCGCTGTGCTACTACTGCGCCTGCAACAAGATCATCACCAAGGAGCGCGACAAGGCCGCCATCTACCTTGACTATCTCAAGCGCGAGATCAGCATGCAGGCAGCCCTGCTGGGCGACGGCCAGGGCGTCGAGCAGCTGCATCTGGGCGGCGGCACGCCGACCTATCTGTCGGACGCCCAGATGGACGAATTGATGGACCATCTGCGCGCCAGTTTCCGCTTTGCCGACGACACGGCCGGCGAGTATTCGATCGAGATCGATCCGCGCACGGTGGACGCGCAGCGCATCTTCTCGCTGCGGCGCCAGGGCTTTAATCGCATCAGCCTGGGCGTGCAGGACTTCGATCCCGGCGTGCAGGAAGCGGTCAACCGCATCCAGCCGGAGGCGCTCACGCTTGACGCCATCCGCGCCGCGCGCGAAGCGGGCTTCCGTTCGATCAGCATCGACCTCATTTACGGCCTGCCGCGCCAGACCCTCACCACCATTGCCCAGACCCTGGCCAAGGTGGTGGCCGCCAGCCCGGACCGCATCTCGATCTACAACTATGCGCATATGCCGCAGCTGTTCAAGTCGCAGCGCCTGATCGTCGACGCCGAGCTGCCCAGCGACCATGACAAGCTGGCCATGCTGGGCCTGTGCATCGAACGCCTGACCGCCGCCGGCTACGTTTACATCGGCATGGACCATTTCGCCAAGCCGGGCGACGAACTGGCCATCGCCCAGCAGAGCGGCCAGCTGCACCGCAATTTCCAGGGCTATTCGACCCATGCCGACACCGATATGGTCTCGTGCGGCGTGTCGGCCATCAGCGCGGTGGGCGCATCCTACTGCCAGAACGAGAAGTCGCTGGAGCGCTATTACTCGGCCCTGGACGAAGGCCACCTGCCCGTGGCGAAGGGGATTGAGCTGACGCGCGACGACGTGATCCGGCGCGATGTGATCGGGCGCCTGATGTGCGACTTCAGCCTGAGCGTGCGCTCGGTCGAGCGCGAGCACGGGATCGAGTTTGCCGTCTATTTTGCAAAGGAGTTGGTGCGCCTGCGCGAGTTCGAGGCCGATGGCCTGCTGGAGATGTCGGACGCCACCTTGTCGGTGACGCCCCGTGGGCGTCTGCTGGTGCGTAATCTGTGCATGGTGTTTGACAAGTACTTCGGTACGGCGAATGACGTGCCGCTGCAGCGGATGCGCTACTCAAAGACCATTTGAGCAGCGCCCGTGCTGTGTCAGCCGCCGCAGCTGCCGCAGCATCCGCCGCCGGCATGGCGCGCGGTTTGCTGCGGATAGCCGGAGCGGGTCAGCACCGCGCCCAGTTCCTGGGGCGAAGTGCGGTTTTGGTCGAAGCGCACTTCGACCACGCGTTCGCCGGACATGGCTTCGACGGCGTCCACGCCGGGCACGGCGCGCAGGGCGTCCATGACTTTGATGACGCCGGCGACGTCGAGAATGTTGGCCAGCTGCAGACTGTGGTGGATCATGGTATTTCCTTGTTGTTGAAGTTGACGGGGTCATTATCGAGTCGCCGGGAAGGGCCGTCCTTAAGGCAGTTCAAGGATTTCCGCAGCCGCTGAAGGCGGTCCGTCTGCCCCGAATTACAATTGTTTTTGCCGTGATTGCGGCTTTTTTTGGAGATGTTCATGAAGACCTTAGTATCCGTGTTGTTCGCTTGCGCGGGCATCGCCGCCAGCGTGCAGGCGCAGGCGCAAGCCATTCCCGATCTGGCCAAGTCCAAGGCTTGCCTGGGCTGCCATTCGATCGACAAGAAAGTGATCGGCCCTGCGTTCCACGACGTCGCCCTCAAGTACGCGGGCCAGAAGGATGCCCAGGCCAAGCTGGTGGCCAGCATCACCAAGGGCAGCACCGGCACCTGGGGTGCGATGGCGATGCCGCCCAATGCGGTAAGCCAGGATGAAGCAGCGACGCTGGCCAAATGGGTGCTGGCGCAGAAGTAGAAAGTAAAAGGCCCGGCAACGCCGGGCCTTGTTGTATCAGCCGCAGCTGCCGATGTAGTGACACTCGCCGCAATGGCTGCAGCCGTCGACCTTGTGCAGGGCCAGGGCGCCGCATTCGGGGCACTTGCGCGCCGCGCTCGGGCTTGGCGCTTGCTGCACCGGCATTGGCGGCGGCGTGAAGGCGGTGCGCGCCAGCTGACGCGCCAGGTCGGCCACCGGCACCTGGTGGCCATTACGGTCCAGGAAGCCGCGCCGTATCAGCACCCGCTGCAGCATGAACGCGATCGCGCCCACCTCCGAATCATGGAAGGCCGGCACCTCGGTGCCGTCTTCGCGCGTGATGCTGCCGCAGCGCACCGGTCCCTTTTCCCACACCACCTCGCGCATGTCGGCCAGCGCCTTGGCCACCGACCCGCCGGCGCGCGCCGCCAGGGACAGCAGGCGCATGGTGGACGTGATCCATTGCTGGCCGTCGCTGCGCTGGTTGGCCGGCATGAAGAACTCGAACGGTCGCTCGATCACCACCGGTTGCCCCTGCAGGCGGCCTTCGGCGCGGATGAAGCTGACCGTCAGGTAGGCCGATTTGGTGCCTTCCTGGGTCGAATAGCGCACCTTGCAGGTGACCGATTCCAGTTCACCCGCGGGGCGGTTGTCGTAGCGCTTGCGCAGCGGGTCGTCATCGGGCAGGGTCGCCGGTTCGGACTGGGTGACACTGAGCACGCTGGCCAGACCCGGATTGGGCCGATAGGTGGCCAGGCCCTTGAGGCCCGCATGCCAGGCGTCGCGGTACAGGTCCTTGAAGTCGGCGTAGGGATAATCGGCCGGCACGTTGACGGTCTTGGAGATGGCGGTGTCGATGAAAGGCTGCACTGCCTGCATCATGCCCAGGTGGTCGCGTGCCGACATCTGCAGGGCAGTCACGAACTGGGGCGGCAGCTGGGCGTCGTCGCTCACATCGTGGCCCAGGTGGCGGTACAGGCGCCAGGCGTGGTCGGCCACCTCGTAGCTGCGGGTACTGCCGTCAGCCATGCGCTTCTTGCGCCAGTAGACCCACGAGAAAGCCGGTTCGATGCCGTTCGAGGCATTGTCGGCAAAGGCGAGCGTGATGCTGCCGGTGGGCGCGATCGACAGCAGGTGCGAATTGCGGATGCCGTGTTCGGCGATGCGCTCGCGCAGCGCCTGCGGCAGGCGCGCGGTGAACTGGCCGCCCAGGTAGGCGGATGCGTCGAACAGGGGGAAGGCGCCTTTTTCGCGCGCCAGTTCAATCGAGGCGTCGTAGGCGGCGTCGCGCAGCTGTTCGGCGATCAGGGCCGCGGTCAGGCGCCCGGCGTCGCTGTCATAGGCGATGCCGAGCATGACCAGCGCGCTGCCCAGGCCCAGAAAGCCCAGGCCCACGCGGCGCTTGGTGCGGCCTTCCTGCTCCTGCTGCGGCAGCGGCCACTCTGTCGCGTCCAGCGCCAGGTCGAGCATGCGCACGCCGATGGCGGCCACTTTGCGCATGCGTTCGAAGTTCAGGCGGGCGTGTTCGGTGAACGGCGCGTCGACGAAACGGGTCAGGTTGACCGAGCCCAGGTCGCAGCAGCCATAGGCGGGCAGGGGCTGTTCGCCGCAGGGATTGGTGGCGCACAGGCGCTCGGCGTAGTACAGGTTGTTCTCGGCGTTGATGCGGTCGATGAACAGCACGCCCGGTTCGGCGTGATCGAACGTCGAGGTCATCACGGCATGCCACAATTCGCCGGCGTCGACCGTGTGATAGACCCACAGGCCGTCGTCACGCAGGAAGGCGCCGGCCGCGATCTGGTCGTCGGCCGGCTCGGCCGCGTGCACCAGTTCGAAGCTGCCGCCTTCGTCGAGCGCGCGCATGAAGGCGTCGGTCACGGCGATCGACAGGTTAAAGTTGGTGAAGGAGCCGCCGTGCTTGGCGCTGATGAAGCGCTCGATGTCCGGGTGGTCGATGCGCAGCACGCCCATCTGGGCGCCGCGCCGCGCGCCCGCCGATTCCACCGTCTTGCACGACGAATCAAAGACTTCCATGTACGACACGGGCCCCGAAGCGCGCGAATGCGTCCCCTTGACCTTGCTGCCGCAGGGGCGGATCGCGCTGAAATCGTAGCCGACGCCACCGCCGCGGCGCATCGTTTCGGCCGCTTCGGCCACGGCCGTGTAAATACCGGGCAGGCCGTCGTGCCAGCCCGTGACGGAGTCGCCCACCGGCTGCACGAAGCAGTTCATGAGGGTGGCCTTCATGCCCATACCCACCGCCGAGTTGATGCGCCCTGCGGGGATGAAGCCTTGCTGCTGGGCCCACAGGAATTGCTCTTCCATCTCCGTGCGCAGCTCTGGCAGTTCGTACTGGGCCAGGGCCTTGGCGACGCGCGCTTGGACCGCGTCGACCGTGCGTTCGTCGCCTTTGGCGTATTTTTCGCACAGCACATCGACCGAGACTTCCTGCGCCGGCAGGGATTTTCCAAACATGTTTTCGTTTGCGTTCATTCTGTTCCTGGGATCCGATGGAAAATGGGCGCCACCATGGCGCCGGCTCAGGCGACTATCCGTGAAGTCGGGCCCCGCCGCCTTAACGCAAGCTAAGGATTCCGGCCCTGCGCGGGGCCGGCGATTCATAAACTGGATCAAGGACGGCGTCGCGGCGTCCGTTCAGAATCAAGATACACACATGTCGGGAGACGCCCATGATCGCCATTTGTACCCATCTGATGCAGGATCGCGCCCGCTGCGACGCGCTGCTGGCCCAGACTTGCGCCGACATCGGCGCCATGGCCTGGAGCAGCGCGTTGCGATCGATGGCGGCCACCAGTCATGCGCTGGCGCGCCATTTGCAACTGGAAGAGCAGTACCTGTTCGCACCGTACGACGCGCTGATGGAAGGCGGGCGCGCCGCCACCGCCGCGCTGCGCGCCGAACATGAACGGGTCAGCGCGGCGCTGACGGCGCTCGAACAGGCGGCCGCGTCGCACCAGCGCGACATGTTTCTGTGCCAGGCCGATGCCTTGCGCTCGCTGCTGGCGCACCACCACCTGAAGGAGGCCGACGCCTTCTATCCGCTGGTGGCGCGCGTGCTCAAGGCGCGCACGGCGCTGGCTAGCGCACCGCAATCGTCCCCGTCATCCCCGCCTCGTAGTGGCCAGGAAGCAGGCACGCATAGTGCATCGTCCCTGGCTGAGTGAAGCGCCAGATCAGCTGCGCTTCCTCTCCCGGCGCCACGTGCGCCATGTAGGGCGCGCCGTGGGCCATGGCCGGGTCGCTCCGCATGGCATGCAGATGGTGTTCGATTTCCTCTGACGTTCCCAGGACGATTTCGTGCATGACCGTGCCGTGATTGCTCACCAACAGGCGCAGCGTGTCGCCGCGCCGCACCGTCAGTACGTTCGGCGTGTAGCGCATCGCGTCGTCCATCCCGATTCTTACCGTGCGCTGCACGTCGGCCAATTGACCGGGTTCGCCGGCGCCGGTTGCCAGAGCGCCGCCGTGCGCCAGTGCCACAGCGGGCAGCAGCAAGAGCAGGAATGCGAGTCGTTTCATGCTGCCTCCTTGCGTGGGATGAAAGGTGCCAGTTTTGAGAGAAACTGCTCGAACACGCCGCCGTCGAATGCATCCATGGTGTTTTTAAAGATCAGCCCCAGTTCGGTGTCGCCTTCGAGCGTCAGGCGTCGGCTGAAGAAAAGGCTGTCCGGATCTTCCTCGCGCCGCGCCAGCAGCCACAGGTCGTGCAGGCTGGCGCCGATGGCCAGGTCCGGCACGGCGCCGGCCGACAGCGGCACGAAGCGCTGGCCGCGCCAGGCGACATCGAAACCGATTCCCAGATCGGCCACGCGCAGGCGCAGGTGCTTGCCTTCGAGCGCGGCCCGGGTGTCCGGCGGCAGCTGCGGCGCCAGCACCGTGCCCAGGGCGCGCGCGAACAGCCAGGAGCCGGGATAGGGCGGCAGGCGCGACGCCAGGCCCGCCAGCGAAGGGAAAGGCGCGCCAGCGCGCGCACGGCGGCTCATGCCGCCACCTGCAGCATGCCGCTCTGGCCGTACCAGTAGCCGTTGCAGGCCTCGCCCGTCATCAGCGGCGCCAGGCGGGCGCGCGCCGTTTCGGTGTCGAGCGCGCCGCGCCGGGCCTGGTCGTAGATGGAAAGCAGCTCGGGCGTGCCGTTCGCCTGGGGACTGATGCGCACGATGTCCACGCCCGCTTCGCTCAGCTGCGCCAGCTCGCCCACCAGGCAATGCACGCCGGCCGACTGGGTCTGGGTTCCGTTTAAGACCAGGAACGGGGCATGCTCGCGCGTGCGCAGCAGCAGGCCGTCCGGATGGTCCAGGCAGCTGAACTGGCAATCGTCCTTGGGCAGGTTGCGGTTGCGCGCCGTGAAGCAGCGCGCCGAGAACGCGAGCGGCATGCGGCCGTGAGCGAAGATCTCGGTTTCGATGCGGGCAGGCGCATCCTGCATGACCTCTTCCAGCTGGGCGCGCCCCATTTCCAGCGGCAGCACCCAGCGCGTGGCGCCCAGCTCGGCCAGCACCGACAGCGAAGGGCCGTTGTACAGATTCAGGTGGGGCCCGGCCACGAAAGGCGTGCCGGCTGGGAGGCTGTGCACGGCGCCGAAGTCGTTGGCCTCGACCAGGTAGCGGCCGTTGGCGGCGATTTTGCGCATGGTGCTCACTTCGGCCTGCGATTCGATCAGGGCCTGGCTGGACAGGACAGCCTGTTTGCCGGCGTCGGTCAGCAGGTCGGCCACGTCGAGCCAGTCGGCCAGTTTCAGTTCGTGGCGGCGCGAGCAGACGGTCTCGCCGATGTAGACAATGTCGGCCGGTCCCTCGGCCACCTGCTGGTAAAAGTCGAACACGGCCGCGCGCGGCCAGTAGGTCAGGATCGGACCAAGTGCGAGTTGTAGCATGGGCTCTCCCGTGAGTCTATTTCCAGGCGCGGTGATACGCGCCCAGGGTATGTTGCTGGCCTTCGGCCACCTTGCCCAGCGCCGCCATCCAGGCCGGATGGACCGAGTAGCGCGCCAGATTGTCGCGGCAGGCATCGAGCGCCTCGCGCCACACGCGCGTGACCTGGGCCACGTAGGCGGGGCTGCGCTGGCGGCCCTCAATCTTGACGGCCTTGACGCCGGCGGCGATCAGCTGCGGCAGCAGCTCCAGGGTGTTCAGGCTGGCCGGCTCCTCGATCGCGTAATAGCTTTCGCCTTCGACCTCGAAACGGCCCTTGCACAGGGTCGGATAGCTGGCGTTTTCGCCGGGCGCGTAGCGGTCGATCAGCACGCCGTTCAGGCGCGCTTCCAGCGCGGCCGGGGTTTCGACCCAGCGCACCGCCTTGGCCGGCGAGCACACGCCATGGGTATTGGGCGACTCGCCCGTGGCGTAGGACGACAGCGCGCAGCGGCCTTCGACCATCACGCACAGGCTGCCGAAGCCGAACACTTCGATCTCGACCGGCGTGTGGCCGATCAGCTGGCGCACCTGGGCCATCGACAGCACCCGCGGCAGCACCGCGCGCACGATGCCGAAATGGCGGTGATAGAAGTTGATGGCTTCGGCGTTGGTGGCCGAGCCTTGCACCGACAGGTGCAGGCGCAGCGAAGGATGGTGCTCGGCCACGTAGGCCATGAGGGCCGGATCGGCGCAGATCAGGGCGTCGGCGCCGGCGCCGGCGGCGCGCTCGGCGGCCGCGCGCCAGGCGGGCCAATTGCCGGCCTGGGGGTAGGTGTTGAGCGCGACCAGCACCTTGCGCCCGTGGCGGTGGGCGTAGGCGATGCCTTGCTCGACCGCCTGGTCGTCAAAATTGAGGCCGGCGAAGTTGCGCGCATTGGTGGCGTCGCGAAAACCGAGATAGACGCAGTCGGCGCCATTGTCGACGGCGGCCTTGAGGGCCGGCAGGCTGCCGGCCGGGCATACGAGTTCGGGGACGCTCATGCGGCCACCTCCGCGCCGGCTTGAACGACTGCCGGCTTTTGCAGACGGCGCACGCCGGTGACAAAGCGCTCGAGCGTGCCGGACACGGTTCCGCGCGGGATCATTACTTCGATTAGCTCAAAGCGCCCGCGGCGCGCCGCCGCTGCATCGAGCGCGGCGCCCAGTTCGGCGCGCGTATGCACGCGGCAGCCGTTGCCGCCCAAGGCGGCGGCCATGTCGGCGAAATGCCAGTCGCTCAGATCGGTGAAGGCGGCGTCCGGTTCGAACGCGCGCAGCATCTCCCAGCTTTGGTTGTTAAAGACGATGACCAGCGGGTCCCAGCCGTAGCGCTGGCAGTTGCCGAGCTCCCAGCCCGTCATCTGGAAGGCGCCGTCGCCGACCAGGATCACGGGGCGGCCGGCGCCGCCGGCTTGCAGGCCCAGTCCGGCCGGCACGCCGTAGCCCATGCTGGCGTAGTAGCCCGGCGCGACCAGGTCGGTGTGGGCGATGTCGAGCGCGGTGAACAGGCAGTCGCCGATGTCTGCCGCCAGCGGCAGGCCGGGGTGATGCGCCAGCAGGTCGTTGACGGCGCGCGCCACGTCGAGCGGGGCGATAGGGTCCGCGTCGCGGGCCAGGCGGTCCGGGTAGCGCGGCGCGGCCAGGTCGTGGGCGGCGCTGCCGAGCCGTTCGCCGTGTTCGAGCAGGGCGTCAACCAGCGCTTCGAGCGTCACGCCCGGATACACCTGGTAGCCCATGGTGACCGTGCCATCGCAGGCCAGGATGCTGCGGCGCAGGTCGATCTGCTTGCCCGAGACGCCGAAATTGGTGTCGGAGACGATCACGCCCAGCATGAGCAGCGCGTCCGAGTTTTCCACCGCGTGCGACAGGGCCGACGGCCCGGCCACACCCAAGTAGGTGCCCAGCAGGGGACAGTCGCTGTCGGCCAGCAGGCCGCGCCCCATGAAGGTGGTGGCGACCGGCACGTCGAGCAGGCGCGCCAGGCGGGCGATCTTGTCTTCGATGCCGAAGCGGCGGATTTCGACGCCGACCAGCAGCATCGGCGTGCGCGCGGCGCGCAGCTGGTCGAGCACCGCGTCGGCGCAGGCGGCAACGGCACGCGGATCGGCTTGCGGCGCGGGCAGGCGCGGCACCGGCGCGCAGGGCGCAAGCACCATGTCGCGCGGCAGTTCGATATAGACCGGACGCGATTGCTCCAGGCAGTTCGCCAGCACCCGGGCCAGGTCGGCCGGGGCGCGCGCCGGATCGTCGAGCACCACCTGGTCGCAGGTGATTTCGCGGAAGATCGCCAGCTGCGAGTCCAGTGTTTTTGCCTGGTGATGCAGCAGGTAGCCGCTGCGCCGCTCGGCCGCGCCGGGCGCGCCAGAAATGACAACCAGCGGTACTTTCTCTGCGTACGAGGAGGCCACCGCATTGACCATGTTGAGGGCGCCGGCGCCGTAGGTGACCACCGCCACGCCGGGGCGCCGATGGTAACGCGCGGCCGCGTCGGCGGCAAAGCCGACCGCCGGCTCGTGGCTCAAGGTGTAGAGGGGAAGAATGCCGGAACGCTCGGCCTGGCGGAAGAAGGCCAGAATGAAGTCGCCGGGAATGCCGAACAGCTCGCGTGCGCCGTGATCGTGCAGCGCTTGGAGTAATGCCTGTGACAGATTCATGTGGATGCTCGGTGAAGGTGGGGCGGGCCCATTGCCAGCCCCAGCCGCACTGTAGCGCGCTCACGGCGCGCATTTCCTTAACCTGCTTTAAGGATTTCGCAACCCTGTCTGGCGCACAATGGCGGTACGGGGAAAGGAGGCGACATGCAATCCATTTTCAGCATGCTGGCAGGCGAACACGCGCTGCACGGCGACCTGTTTACGCGCGCCTGCGGCGGTGTGCGCGAGGGAGACTGGGGCGGCGCCAGGCAGGCGCTGGCCGCCCTCACGGAAGCGATTGAACGCCATTTGCGGATCGAGGACGACTGCATCTTGCGCCCGCTGGCCAAGATCCAGGGGCCCGTCGGCACCCTGCGCGTCGAGCATGCACAAGTGCGCGGCGTGCTGCTGCGCATGGCCGAGAGCCTGGCCGAACTCGATCGCAGCGCCTTCATGAAGCATGCGGGCACGCTGCGTCTGGTGCTGCAGCTGCACTATCAGAAGCGCGAAGCGATCCGTCCGCTCACAGGATCTCGCCCAGGGTCTGGTCGAGTCCCGGAAACGTCAGGCGCTGGAACAGGGCGTTGACTTCGGCCGGCGGCAAGCGCATGCCGCCTTCGAGCCACCAGACAATGGTGGCCCACAGGGCACCCACCACGTAGCGCACCGCCAGTTCGAGCGCGGCCGCATTGGTCTGGCCGCGGCGGCGGACCAGGTCGTCGTGCACCAGCGTGGCCAGCATGGCGCGGATATGGCGCTCGACCGACACTTCGCTGGCGCGGGCGATCGATTTTTCATAGATCGCGACGTGCGTGGACAGGTGCTCGAACAGGGGCAGGGTGAAGCCCAAGCGCTGATCCGGCATGGCCTGCCAGGCGCCTACCAGCCAGGCACGCAGATTGGCGACGCTGCAGGCAAGCAGATCGTCCTTGCTCTCGAAATGCGCGTAGAACGTCGCCCGGCCCACCTGGGCGCGCTCGAGCACATTCTGGATCGTTATCCGGTCGTAGCCCCGTTCGAGCATGAGGGAGGGCAGGGCGCCCAGCAGGGCCGCCCGCGTTTGCCGCACCCGGCTGTCCGTCTTGTCTGCCATCGTTTCCGAACAAATCCTTCAAAACTATTCCATATCGAACAAAGCGATGCGTCTTGTTCGGGCCTTTTGCGTTCCCGAACAGTATGTTCCATATCTCTGCCATCGACAAGGAATGCCATGACAAGACCGAATCAAGCCGCCCTGATTGCCCTGGAGAACGTGGGGCGCCATTACACGTCCGGCACGCGCCGCTGCGCGGCGCTGGACGCGGTCAACCTGCAGATCGGCGCTGGCGAATGCGTGGCCGTGGTGGGCAAGTCCGGCAGCGGCAAGACCACGCTGATCAACCTGCTGACCGGGATCGACGCGCCCAGCATCGGGACCATCCACGTTGGCGGTCATCCGCTGCACAGCATGAGCCAGACCGCGCTGACGGCCTGGCGCGGCCGCAACGTGGGCATCATCTTCCAGTTTTTCCAGCTGCTGCCCACCCTCACGGTGGCCGAAAACGTGATGCTGCCGATGGACTTTTGCGGCACGTTCGCGCGCGCCGAGCGCCGTCCGCGCGCAATCGCGCTGCTCACGCGCCTGGGCATCGCCGACCAGGCCGACAAACTGCCGGCCGATCTGTCCGGCGGCCAGCAGCAGCGCGCGGCGATTGCGCGCGCGATGGCCAACGACCCGCCGATCCTGGTGGCCGATGAACCGACCGGCAACCTCGATTCGGCCACCGCCGACGACGTCATGGGTTTGCTGGCCGCGCTGGCCGGGGAGGGCAAGACCGTCATCATCGTCACCCACGAACGCGACTACGCGCGCTTTTTCACCCGTACCATCACGCTGCGCGACGGGATCGTTTGCGCCGACGTGCCCGTGCTGCGGGCGCTGGCATGAGCGCCCGCTGGATCAAGCTGCTGCGCGACGCCCGCCTTGCGCGCGGACGCCTGCTGATGATCGTGATCGCGCTGGCGGCCAGCATTGCGGCGGTGGTGGCCATGCTCGCCACCTGGACTGTGATCAGCCGCGAAGTGCCGCGCAATTACGTCGGCACCAATCCCGCCTCGGCGCAGCTGGAATTCGAAGGCAGCATCGATGCGGCGTTGCTGGCCGAGATCGCGGCCCGTCCCGGAATCGCCGCAGCGGAACTGGCAGGCACCGGCAGCGCGCGGGTCGAGGTGGCGCCGGGCCAATGGCTGCCTATGCGGATCTTCGTGGTGCCCGATTTCGCCCGGCTGCGCATCAATACGCTGGGGCGCGAGGCAGGCGCATGGCCGCCGCCAACGGGCACATTGCTGATCGAGCGCAGCGCCCTGGCCTTGTCGGGCGGCGCTGTGGGGCGCGACCTGAAGGTGGCGTTTAAACGCTCAGGACAGCACCAGGTGATGCTGAGCGGCGTGGTGCACGACCCCGGCATGGCGCCGGCCTGGCAGGAGCAGCTGCTGTACGGTTACGCAACGCCGCAAACGATGGCGCAGCTGGGCGAGCCGGCCACGCTCGATTTGCTCAAGATCGTGGTGACAGAGGGCGGCAACGACCGCGCCGCCATCGAAGGCACCGCGCGTGCGCTGGCCAGGTGGCTGGACGGGCGCGGTGTGAAGGTCCATGAAGCGCGTATTCCGCCGCCGCTGCGCCATCCGCACCAGCTGCAGATGGAGACAATCCTGCTGATGCTGCTCATGTTCAGCGTTCTTTTGCTGGTGCTGGGCGGGGTGCTGTGCGCGACCATCATCGGCGCGCTGCTGGGCGAACAGGTGCGCCAGATCGCGATCATGAAGGCGCTCGGCGCCCGCTCCGGGCAGCTGGCCGCGATGTACGCGGTGCAGGTGGCGGCGCTGGCGGCACTGGCGCTGGCGATCGCGGTACCGCTCGGCGTGGCCGGCGGACGGGGCCTGATCGGCGTGCTCGGCGAGCTGCTCAATCTGCGCATCGCCAGCACGGCGCTGTCGTGGACCTTGTTCGCGTCCACCGTTGCAGTCGGCCTGGGCGTGCCGCTGCTGGCAGCGCTGGTGCCGATCCGCGCGGCCACCCGCATCACGGTGCAGTCGGCCATGCAGGACCGGCATGTCAGCCGCAGCGCCGGTTGGTTGCCCCGCTGGCGTGGGCTCTCCGATCCAGCCTTCCTGCTCGCGCTGCGCAACGTGGCCCGGCGCCGCACGCGCTTTGCGCTGACGCTGCTGCTCCTGGCGGGCGCGGGGGCCATGTTCTTGACCAGTATGAACCTGCAAGCCGGGTGGAAGAACACCGTCGCGCAGGCGGCGGCTGGCCGCAAATTCGATCTCGAACTGCGCCTGCAAGGCGATGCGCCGGCGCAGCGCGTGATGGACCTGGCCGGCGCTGCCGCCGCTTTACGCCGCTCGGAGAACTGGAGCATCGCCGCCGCCTCGCCGGCCGCCGCCGACGGGCTGGAGATATCGCAGCGCTATCCGGACGGCGGCCATGGCAGTTTCGCCTTGCGCGCTGCGCCGCCGGACACCGCGCTGATCGTGCATGCGATGACGGCGGGGCGCTGGCTACGTTCCGACGACGGCCAGGCCGCCGTCATCAACGACCAGGTTCTCGCCGCCGTGTTTCCCCAGGCGCGGATCGGCACCAGCATCGATCTGACCGTGCAGGGCAAGGTGCACAGCTACCGGGTGGTGGGCATCGTGCACGAGAATCTGGCGCCGGGGGCGGTGTACGTGACGCCAACCGCATTCGCGGCGGCGACCGGCTCGGGCGGCGCCCTCAATGCGGTGCGCGTGGCGCTGGCCGATCCTGCCAAGGCTGCAGCGGCTGCGGCCGCCATCAGCGCCGCCCTGGCCGCCGACGGTATCGAGGTGCGCGGCGTGCTGACCGAGGCGTCGTTCGCTGCCGCGCAGGGCGGCCACATCGCCATCCTGGTATGGGCGCTGGGTTTTATTGCGGCCATGATGGCCGTGGTCGGGCTGCTGGGACTGGCCTCGTCGCTCGGCAGCAGCGTGCTGGAGCGGACCCGCGAATTCGGCATCCTGCGCGCCTTGGGCGCGTCGTCGGCGGCCGTGGTGCGCAGTGTGCTGATGGAAGGCGCGCTGACGGCGCTGGTCAGTGCCTTGCTCGCAATGATCGTGGCGGCCTTGCCGTCGGCGGTCGTGGGCGCGATTCTGGCGTCGATCTCGAATCAGCCGCTCACGCTGCAGTTGTCGCCCTTGGCGGCGGCCCTGTGGCTGGGCGGTGTTTTGGCGGCGGCGCTGGCCGCCAGCTATGTTCCGGCCACGCGTGCAGCGCGGCTCACGATTAAACAAACCATGGATGGGGAATACGCATGAAGAAGCAGATCGTCGTAACAGTGATCGTGGCCCTGGTGTTGGCTGTCGCCGTGGCCGGATTGGCCAATCTGGATGTGATCGGCCTGTTCAAGCGCCTGCATGGGGGATAGGCAACAGGGGCGCGCAGACCTTGACGCAAACGATGTGTGCGCAAGGTTTGCACGCCCCCAGGCTTACCAGCTCAGCTTGAGCGTGTACTTGCCGTTGGTGCTGCCAGTGCCGCCGCTATAGTATTTCACGCGCACGTAGCGGGTGTCCGTCACCGCACCGGTGTTGGTCACGCTCACCGTATCGGCCAAGCCGGCGCCGCGTTCACTGGCGCCGATCTGCGTGCCGGCCGCGTTGTAGACGTACAGGTCGTAATCGGCGCTGCCGGTGCCCGGCGTCATCACCGAAGTCAGCGTTTTACCGGCCGGCAGCTGCACCTTGAAGTAGTCAGTGTCGGTGCTGGTCGCCAGGTTGGCCAGCACCAGCGTGCCGCTCGGCGAGACCGGATTGGCGGTGGCGATGGTGTTGTTGGACTCGGTCTCGAAGAAGCCTTCGACGATCACGCCGGCCGCGATGACAGCGGCGTTGGCGTCCACGATGCCGCTGCCGCACTGGTTGCAGCTGGCCGGGAACGCGCGCGCGGTTTGCTTGAGGCGCGTTTCCAGGTCATCCACCGACAAGCCCGGGTTACGCGCGAACATCAGCGCGGCCACGCCGGCCACGTGCGGCGCCGCCATCGAGGTGCCCTGTTCGTAGGCGTAAGTGTCCGAACCCGGTGCGCCGGTGCCGGTGTTGAGCGTCGACAGGATGCCGTTGGCGGTCACCGAGGTATCGCCGCCAGGCGCGGCCACGTCGACCACGCTGCCGAAGTTCGAATACCAGGCGCGTCCGCCCGTGCGGTCGGTCGCGGCCACCGTGATCACGCCGCTGCAATTGGCCGGATTCGAGTTGATCGCGTCGGCCGTGTCGTTGCCGGCCGCGACCACCACCACCACGCCGCGCGAGCGGGCGCCGTTGATGGCGGCCTGGGTGGTGGCGTCGCACGGACCGTCGCCGCCAAGCGACATATTGATCACGCGCGCCTTGTTCGGATTGGCCGGTACGCCCGCCACCGTGCCGCCCGAGGCCCAGACGATGCCGTCGGCGATGTCGGAGGTGTAGCCGCCGCACTTGCCCAGCACCCGCACCGGCAGGATGCGCGCGTTGTAGGCGACGCCGGCCACGCCGATGCCGTTGTTGGTCTTGGCGGCGATGGTGCCGGCCACGTGGGTGCCGTGCCAGCTCGACGGCTCGCTCGTTTCCGGCAGGCCGTTGCCGCATGCGCCGGCCGGGGTGGCGTCGCCCGGATCCTGGGCGTCGCTGTCGCGCCCGCCGCCATCGTTGGCCATGAAGGGATCGGTGATGAAGTCGTAACCGGGCAGGATCTGGCCGGTCAGGTCGGCATGGGGACGGAAGCCCGTATCGATCACCGCCACCGTCACCCCGAAGCCGGTCGACAGATCCCAGGCGGCAGGCAGGCGCAGGCCGCCCGCCGCTTCAAAGTAGTGCCACTGGTCCTTGTAGCGCGGGTCGGTCGGCGCGGCCAGCTTGTGCATGATGCGGTCCGGCTCGGCGTAGTCGACCGAGGCGTCGCGCGACTTGAGTTCCGCGGCCAGGGCGCGCACCTGTTCCAGGCTCATCTTGCGGTCGAGCTTGACCACATGGGCGCCGGTGGCGGTGGTGTGCAAGAGCGTGGTGTGCAGGCCGAACTGCTGGCCCGCGCGCTGCATGATGGCCAGGCGCTGGGGGCCCTGGGCCGGGGCGCTGGCCACGCCGGCCATACTGGTGGTGGCGTCCTTGTATTTGACGATCATGCGGTCGGTCAGGCCGCTCGCCTGCGGTGCGGCCGTGGCCAGCAAGGGCCCGGCGCCGATGATCGCCGCTGCACAAAATCTCCAAAATGCCGGATACGTCTTCTGCTGTTGCTTCATGTCGTTCCTTTGTTTTCCGAAAGAGTTTTATGAAGGCCGCCCGCGTGGGGCCGCCCGTTTTTTCCGGCCGCGCTTGCGTCCGGACTTGCTCTTTTTCTTGAGCAAGCTCCTCAGATTACGCCGAAGCAGACACGTATTTACATGTTGTTATGGAAATCCAACACAAAAGACAAACATTTGTTTAAAACAATCAGATCGACGACGTTTTTGAAAAATCGCCGAATTTAATCGTGTTTATTTTTGAACAGATCGTTCCTTGTTCGTTCAAATTTATATCTTTAATGCAAGCCGAGTAGGCGGCCGGCCTCGCGGGTGAAGCGGGCGGCCTGGGTTTTGTCCGGAATTTCGTCGGCCAGGACGGCGATCAGGGCCGGCAGATTGGCCGCCTGCGCCACGTGGTCGGCGCACAGGATTTCGGCCATCGGGCCGATGAACTGGACCAGGCATTGTTCGAGCGCCGCTGCCTGGGCTGGGGTGACGGCGCCGTTGGCGGCGGGCGCCGGCGCCGGGCGTTCGGCCGCGCGCGGGCTGGCCGCCGTCCCCGCGCCCAGCAGCTCGAGCAGGGCGTGGGTGTCGAAGCGTTCGGCGTCGCTGGCGGTCAGGTAATTGTCGTCGAAGCGCAGGCGCCCGGCCTGCATGGTACGCATGCCAGCCACCGCTTCCTGGCCGTGGCGGCCGCGGCACAGCAGCGCGACGATATTGCCGCTTTCCAGATGCACCTGCGCCATCCGGTTGTCGTCGCTGACGATGAACACGGTGCCGGTGCGGCGCTGGCTGCAGAATTCGCGCACCATCTCGACGATGCGGCGGAAGGGGATCATGTCCTGCTGTGTCATGGCGGCGCTCCTCAGACTTTCTTGCGCAGGCGGTCCATCGCCATCCGGATCGACAGGCCGAGGCGGTCGATGGCACGCGCCAGGGCACCGATCTCGTCGCCGCGGCCCGTCTCGGGAATGGCGTCCTGGAACTGGCCGCGGCTCAGTTGTTCGGTGACGGCGATCAGCTGATTGATCGGCCGCGTCAAGGCCTTGCCCAGCACCGAGGCGATGATGATCACCAACAGGCCGGTCACGCCCATCAGCACGCGCGCGCCCAGTTCCAGGCGCTCGAGGGCGGCGTAGGCTTCCTCGTAATCCTGCTCCACGATCAGGGTCCAGCCCTGGGGCAGTTTGTGCACGTAGGCGACCAGGCGCTTGCCGTCGTCGCGCAGGTAGGTGGCGGGCGCTTCGGTAATGCCCTCGATTTTCAGGGCCGGATGGCTGCTCATGTCCTGCACCGCGTCGCCCAGCTGGTTCTTCATGCCGCTGGCGATGACCTTGTTTTCGGCGTCGAGCAGCAGCGCGTAGCCGGTGTCGCCGATGCGGGTGTCCTTGATGACCTTGGAAACGTCGTCGAGCTTCATGGCCATGGCAATCGCGCCGGCCGGCTCGCCCAGGGTGTTGCGGATCGGGACCGCCAGCGTCAGCGCCGGCTTGCCGGTGGTCTTGCTGACCACCACCTGGCGGTTGATGGCGTCGCCGCGCATGGCGCCCTTGAAGTAACTGCGGTCGGCGAAATTGATCAGGGGCTTGCCATCGCTGCGGGCCAGATTGTCGCCGTGATGGTCGATGGTGTAGATCACGAACGCCCATTCGTAGGTGTCGCCCAGCGCGCGCAGCACCGGACCCTGGCGCTGCGGGTCCATGCTGGCGATGTCGTCCATGCGGGTGGCCGAACGCAGCACGCGCGCGTTGGCGTCGTCCCAGTCGTTGATGCCGGTGGCGATGCCGGCCACCGTCATCATCATGTTCTGCGCGATGTGGGCCGAGACATCCTTGCGCACCTGGGCGCTGCCCACGCTCCAGAAGGCGATCAGCGGCACCAGCGAGACCGCGAGCAAGGTCAGCAGCAACTTGTGGAAAATAGTGAACCGGAATCGGGAAGTGGCCATGATGAGCGTCCTGTGCGGGAGGGAAGTCGGGGAAACTATCTTCAGGAGAACATATTTCTCATCGCCAACTGCTGATCTGGCGCAAACGCCGCCGCTGCCGTCGAATTTGCGCGCACGCCGAACTGGCGCGCATGGCCGCAGTCTGACGCTCAATACCAACCGATCCATTTGCCGGAGGCCGCCGTCATGCATCTGCACGCCGTTACGATCCGTCTAGTCCGCGCCGCGCTGGGCGCGTTTTGTCTGTGTATCGCCGCGTTCGGGGCGCGGGCCGCGCCGGTGGTCTACCTGGCCGGCGACTCCACCGTCATGACCAATGGCAGCGGCAGCTATCCGCAGCAGGGCTGGGGCGGGCGGCTGCACGATCTGTTCACCAGCGGCGTGAGCGTTGCCAACCGCGCGGTCGGCGGGCGCAGCAGCAAGAGCTTTGTCGACGAAGGGCGCCTGGCCGCCATCCTCACGGTGATTCATCCGGGCGACTACCTGTTCGTCCAGTTCGGGCACAACGACGATTACAGCGATCCGCGGCTGCATACCGATCCCTACACCAGCTACAAGACCTATCTGGCCATGTATGTGGACCTGGCGCGCCAGTACGGGGCCACGCCGGTGCTGGTCACGCCCATGGGCCGGCGCCGCTACGACAGCAGCGGGCGCTTTCTCAACGATTTCACCGACCGCGCCGCCGCCATGCGCCAGCTCGCCGCCGAAAAAAGCGCGGCGCTCATCGACCTGAACGCCAAGAGTATCGCGTTCTACAACCGCATCGGCGTGACGGCCACCACCGACGTGTTTCTGTGGCTGGCCCCCGGCCAGTATCCGAACTTCCCCGGCGGGGTGCACGACACGACCCATTTCCAGGACTACGGCGCGGCGCAGCTGGCGCGCATGGTGACCGAAGGGATCGAAGAAAACCGGCTGGCCCTGCGCAGCTTCATCGGCGCCGTATCCTATCCGGCCGAGGCGGCAGCCCTGTCCGGCAGCGGCACGGTGCGCGCGCGCGGCTACGGCGGCTGGCAGGGCAAGGGCTATGTGGATTTCCCCACCAGCGGCGGCATGCTGACGCTGTCCGGCGTCAATGGCAAGACGGGCGGCACGCACACGCTGCGCATCCGCTTTGCCAACGGGGCGGCCACGGCGCGCACGGGCCAGCTGGTGGTCAACGGCGCGGTCAGTGCGATCAGCTTCGCGCCCACCGGTTCCTGGACCGCGTGGGCGACCAGGGATGTGGCGGTCGTGCTCCATGCCGGCACCGCCAATGCCCTGAGCCTCAAGTCGACCGGGGCGGACCTGGCCAACATCGATACGCTCACCGTCTATTAAGGCATTCACGGCCGATTTTGATGCACATCATATATTTTTGTGGCGTGCCGGGCGTACATTGAAGCTCAGTCCAACCCTTGAATGAGGCACCACCATGTACAAGACAATTCTGGTTCATGTCGATCACAGCGCAGCGAGCGTCGGGCGGGTCGCGGTTGCCGCCCGCCTTGCCCTGCGCGGCGAAGCGCACCTGGTCGGCGCGGCCATGACGGGCCTGTCGGCCTTCATGTTTCCTGTATCGGCCATGTCGGTCGGCATGCCGCCCGTGGTCTTTCCCATCGACGAACTACGCGCCGAGGCCGACGCCGCCCTGGCCAGGTTCGACAGCGCCGTGCAGCAGGCCGGGGTGCACTCGTTCGAGGCGCGCCGCATCGACGAAGACGCGGCGGTCGGCATCTGCCTGCAGGCGCGCTATTGCGACCTGGTCGTGATCGGCCAGAACGGACCGGACGCGCAGCCTTCGCGCCTGCGCCCGGATTTTGCCCAGTACGTGCTGCTCCATAGCGGGCGGCCGGTGCTGGTGGTGCCCAGCGGCGGCTTCGACGGCGAGATCGGCGAGCGCGTCACGGTGGCCTGGAACGGCAGCGCCGACGCGGCGCGTGCCATCGCCAGCGCGCTGCCTTTGCTCAAACGGGCAGCGCGGGTCGACCTGGCGGTATTCGACGCCGACCACGTCGACGAAGGCGACGAGCCGGGCGCCGACATGGCGCTCTATCTGGCGCGGCATGGGGTCAAGGTGGTGGTCAGCGCCCATAGCAGCGACGACAATGTGGGCAAGGCCTTGCTCGCCTTCGCGGCCGACAAACATTCCGACCTCATCGTCATGGGCGCCTACGGCCACTCGCGCCTGCGTGAAGTGGTGCTGGGCGGCGTGACCCAGAGCGCCTTGAGCCGCTCGCCGATTCCGCTCTGGATGGCGCACTGACACATCGCTTCCTGCATTTTCCTTCCTGACCTCTCCCCCTTGCTTACCGGTGCGGCAAGCAAGGGCGGAGCATGCCACAATGGCGTTGCTGTCTAGCATGGGCGGCGGCCGTCAAATAGGGTAAAGTCCCACTCGTGACGGTGTGACCGTGCCGTCCATACCGTATTTTTCGCCCACAGGCCATCCCGTTAATGCAAAGTCTTCCCACGTTCCCGCGCCTGAGCGCCAACGCCGTCGTTTCGGCCACCTGCATCCTGGCCTTGCTCCATTTCGGACGCGACTTCCTCGAGCCGCTGGCCCTGGCCCTGATTTTGAGCCTGGTTATCGCGCCTTTGATCCGCATGCTCAGCCGTACCGGCCTGCCGCACTTGCCCGCCACCGTGATCGCGGTACTGGCCGGCGCCGTCGGCATTGTCGGCATCGGCGCGGTGATCGGGTCGCAACTGGTGACCGTCACCGCCGACTTGCCGCAGTACAGCGTGGCGATCCAATCCAAATTGGAAAAGGTGCGCGAGCTGACCGAACGGCCGTTCGCCCGCATCGAGGCCGACCTCAAGGCGGTCGTTCCCGGCGCCACGCGCGGCAGCCTGGTGGTCAACAGCGTCGGCACCAAGCTGGTGGCGGGGCAGGTGCGCCCGGTACCGGTCGAAATCCACGTCCCGCAGGCAACTGCGACCGACACGCTCACGCGCCTGCTGTCGGTGGTGTCCGGCCCGATCGGCGAGGCCGGCCTGGTGCTGGTACTGATGGTGTTCATCCTGCTCGAGCACGAATCGCTGCGCGACCGCATCGTGCGCCTGACGGGCAACGCCGAGGTGGGACGGACCATGCGCGCGCTGGCCGACGCCACCGATGGCGTGTCGCGCTTCTTCTTTTCGCAGTTCGTGGTCAACCTGGCGTTCGGCGCCGTGATTGGCGGCGGCCTGTGGGTGGCCGGGGTGCCGCACGCGGCCCTGTTCGGCGCCCTGAGCGGCCTGCTGCGCTTTGTGCCTTACCTGGGCGCGCTGGTGGCCGGCGCCGTGATCGCCATTTTCGTGGCCGCCATCGACGAAGGCTGGACGCTGGCCATTTACTGCATCGCGCTCTACACCGCGCTCGAACTGCTGGTTGCCAACGTGGTCGAGCCCAAGGTGTACGGCCACAGTTCCGGCCTGTCGCCGCTGGCGGTGATCGTCTCGGCCCTGTTCTGGGGCGCCTTGTGGGGGCCGGTGGGCCTGCTCATTTCGACGCCGCTGACCCTGTGCCTGGTGGTCACGGGCCGGCACGTCAGTGCGCTGGCGCCGATTTCGATTCTGCTGTCGGACGCGCCGATTGTCGATGCGGCCCAGCGCTTCTATCACCGCATCCTGCTGGGCGAGTCGGACTTGATCATCCGCGACGCGCTGGCTTACCTGCGCAACTTCAGTTTCGCGTCGTATTGCGACCATGTGCTGCTGCCCGGCCTGGCGCTGGGCGTGGACGAGTTCGACGCCGGCAAGATCGAAGACGCGCAGCAGAACAACATCCGTTCCAGCATCGCGGCGCTGGCGGCGACCATCGTTCCGGCGGCCGGCAGCGGCCCGCGGCGGCCGCGCCGGAAAAGCGCCCCCGGCGCCGACGTCAATGTCGGCGCCCACCTGCGCCAACAGCGCCAGCTTCATCTGGGCCGCTGGCAAGGCTCGCTCGACGTACCGGAGGGCTCGGTCGTGCTGTGCGCGGGTTTGCCGTCCGAGCGCGACGATCTGCTCAATGAACTGTTCGTGCTGGCCTTGCGCGAAGCGGGCGTGGACGCGCGCAGCGCTTCGCCCGAAAACCGCGACGAGCGGCCCGAAGGCGCGGACAAGCTGGTGGCGATGGTGTTTCTCAGCTACCCGCTGGCGCCGATGCTGGCGCAGTGGCAGGAGATGGCGCAGCAGCTGCGCGCCAATCTGCCGCACGCGATGCTGGTCACGATCCGCCTGCTGTCCGAAGGCGAGGACAGCAAGGAGGCCCTGGTGGCCAAGACCGTCGACATGGTTCTGCACTCGTTCGAAGAGGGCGTCGAATTCGCCATCCCGGAGCGCGGCAACTGAGCGCAACCGGGGATAGGCATGAACGCGCGCATCCTGCTGACCTGGCAAGAGCGCTCACTCGCCCTGCAGGCCGATCGTTTCCAGCGCGCCTGCGCGGTTGACGCTGAGCGTCATCAGCATGACTTCATTGGCAAAATAGAGCCGGTAAGTGTAGCGACGGCGGCCGCCCTCGATGGCGCGCGCGACCGGCTCGAGCGCTTCGAGCGCACCGTACTGGCGCAGGTCGGCCGCCACTTCCTTGAGCAGGCTTGGCGTCAATTTCCTCGCACCCCGCACGGACATGCCGGGCGGGCGTGCCGCGCGCGCGAAATGGGCGACAATGTCGCGCACCCGCATGCTGACGTCCGGTTCGGTATCGGCCAGCGGCGCCCGCTGCAGCGCGGGCAGGTAGTGCGCCGCCACCAGGCTGGCGATGCGCGGCGCCGGCCCCGACGAAGAATTGCTCAGCACAATCACGCTGAGGCGGTCGTCGGTGAAGCGGCTGATCTGGGTCGTGAAACCTTGCCACCGCCCGTCATGGGCGATGCGGCGGTGTCCGTTGACCGCCGTCAGATCCCATCCGAAACCGTACGGGGCGCGCGTGCCATCGTGTAGCTGCGCCGGCGTCCAGCTGGCCGCCTTGCTGGCCGCCGACAGCGGCTGCTCGCCGTACAGGGCCAGGTCCCACAAGGCCAGATCGTGCGCGGTCAGATACAGGCTGCCATCGGCGGTGCGGTTCAGACTCGGCGACACCCATGCCTGGTTCTTCAGTTGCCCGTCCACCCGGTCGTAGCCGGCGGCGCGCTGCGGCACGATGTCGCGCTCGCTGATGATGCGCGCCTCCATGCCGCGCGGCGCAAAAATGCGTGCGCGCAGCTGGTCGCCATAAAAGGCGCCGCCTGCCCGGTTGCAAATGAATCCCAGCAAAAGGTATCCCATATTGCTGTATTCCCATTTTTGGCCAGGCTGAAAGCGCAGCGGCATCGCTGCCGCCAGCGCGGTCAGGCTGGCGTCGCTGTAATCCTTGCGCAGGTCGATCTTCGCTTCGGGATCGGCCATACCGGAGGTGTGATTGAGCAAATGGCGAATCGTGATGGTCCGCCATGCCGGCGGTGTGCCGGGCAGGTGGCGCGCGATCGGGTCGTCGAGCCTGAGCTTGCCGTCTTCGGCCAACAGCATGACCAGGGCGGCGGTAAATTGCTTGCCGATGGATCCGGACTGGAACACGGTGGCCGGCGTGACCGGGGCCTGCAATTCGACATTGGCCAGGCCGTAGCCTTGTTCGCGCACGATCTGACCGTCGCGTACCACCACCAGCGCGATGCCTGGCGTCTTGCTGCGCTTCATTTCAGCCTGGACGATATCGTCGACCGGATCGGCATGGGCGACGGCGGCAAAGGCAAACAGAGACAGCAAGGCAAGACGCATCGGATCGGTCACCAGACAGGGGAGCGGGAATATAGCATGCCTTACCTGGCAGGTTCGATCAGCACCAGCTTGCCCGTCTTCGGATCGCGGAACACTTCGCCGACCCGGTCGTAACCGCTGCCGTTGTGGGTGATGCCGCTGGCCGGACGCGCGATTTCCTGGCCCTTGTCGACTGGCTTGGGCGATTTGAGCGCGCTCTGGGTGCCGGCCGCCAGCGCCGCGATCAGGCCGCAGGCGAACACCAGCATCACGTCCACCAGGTTGACCAGGCTGGCGCGCGGATCTTCGTCGCTGTCGTCGAAGCGCGCGTCCAGGCGCGAATACAGGCGCAGGTTCTTGCGCGACGGGGCGGCGCTCATGCCGCCGCTTCCATCTGTTCCAGCGCTTCCTCGTACCAGCGGCGGCGCAGCTTGCCGATCACCAGGCCGCCGATGCCGGCCACCAGTCCCAGCACGGTGGCGTCGAAAGCGACGGTGACGGCGCTTGCCAGCTGTGCCGGATCGCCCTTGCCGAGCGCGGCCAGGCCAGGCCCGAGCGGAATGATGGTGGCCATCAGGCCCAGCATCGGCGGGATGCGCGCCAGCAGGTCCGCCCGCTCCAGGCGATGCCGGGCGATGGCCTGCACCCGCGCCAGATCGCGGCTGGCCTTGAGCCGCGCCAGGCCGTAGCCGCGTTCACCGACGGCGATGCCCGCTTCGATCAGGGCGACCGCGCAAGCGACCAGCAGGGCGCCCAGCGCAGGCGTGAGCAGCCAGGTGACTGCATCGTGCAGCCAGGAGAAGGAAAATGCAGCGGTCATGAAAAACTCCTTTGAAGGTGAGGGGCTTGCTGCCCGCGCCAGAGGCCAAGCGCGAACAGGGCGAGGCTGGCGGCGAGCAGGGTGAGGATGGTGACGGTGCGGCCGGCCAGGTCGCGCGCCGGCGCCGCCGTTTCCATCAGGTCGTAATAGCGCGACGGGGCCGGCGCGGACGGGGCAGGCGCGGCGGCCGGTGCCGGTCCTTTTGCGCTGGTATGGGCCATCGGGACGGCTGCCCCGGCCGGCATCGCGGGCACGGTCTCGCCGCGCGCCTTGGCCAGCGTCACGCCCAGGGCGGCGGCGTCCAGGGCATCGAGCTGCGGCGCGAGCCACTGCCACATCGGATGGTTGGGCGCTGTATGACCGCTGCCGGGCAGACCGTTGCGCAACACCAGCTGCGCCAGTTCGCCGCCCATTTTTTTGATGGTGGCCGCATCGGTCTTCCAGTAGCCTTTTTCGGCCGCCACCATGAAAATGGCCAGCATATGCGCTTTCACATGGGCGTTGTGGTCCTTGCCCAGAAACTGCGGCAGCCCCAATTTTTGCGAGTCGTCGAAGTAGACCGCCTTGACTTCGTCCCAGGCCCAGTTCTTCACCAGGTCGGGACGCGTGACCTGCCAGCCCCACAAGTTCTCCAGGAATTCCTGGCCCATCGTGCGCGCGCCCGCGTAGCCGTGGCCCATGAGCGGTTTGAGCCAGGCCGGATTGAGGAAGCGCCCGCGCAGTTCGCCCAACAGGGCGCTGGTCAGGGGTTCCACGTCGGCGCGGCCCGGTTCGGCGTGCTGCAGGATCAATGCGTCCGGCGGATGGCCGGTGCGCCCTTCGACGGCCAGCGACAAGCCGCCCAGGTAGTCGAAGGCGTCGTTGTTGTCGAGCAGGCCGTACAGATTGCTGGCGCGGCCATGGTAGGTGCGGGCGATGCCGTCCAGGGCTACGTCGAAAGCGGCGTGATTGGCTTCGCCGCTTTCATCGAGCCCGTAGGCGTGGCCCATGCGGTTGCGGTAGGCGCGACCGATCTGGTCGCGCTCGCGCCAGGCGCCGGAACGCTCGGTCAGGCGGTTCACGCCGGTCCCGTAGGCGCCAGGCGCGTCGCCAAAGATGCGCTGGGCGGCGGCGCGGCCGGCGTCGGCGCCGGGCATACCCGATGCCTGCAGCGCCGCCTGGCGCACCAGCCATTCGCGCGCGACGCGGTTGTCGGCGCTTGCCTCGCGGCCCCAGACGGCGGTCGGCACGGGACCCAGGGCGGCTTTGAGCGCGTCTTTCAGTTCCGGGTGCTGCTCGGCCAGGGCGTCGGCCGATGCGGCCAATGCCAGCCGGCCCGCGCGGTCGATCAGGTTGATCAAGTTCGGGTACAGATCGCGGAACAGCCCCGAGGTGGTGACCAGCACGTCGCGCCGCACCGCGCCCGGTTTCAGGCGCACGTCGGTGACGATGCCGCGCGCATTCCAGACCGGCTCTGCGCCCATCATCGACAGGGCGAAAGCGACCATCACACCTTCGTCGCGCACCGCGTCGGACGCCCACAGGATGATGCCTTCGCTGCCTTTGCCGGAACCGTCGCGCGCGATGGCCTTGGCGGCCAGCTTGTCGGCCAGCTGGTAGCCGAGGCGGGTGGGCAGGATATCGCCATCGACCGCATGGAAATTGCGCCCGGTTGGCAGGGCGTCGGGCGAACGCAGCGGATCGTTGCCCTTGCCGGGCGCGATATAGCGTCCGTCCAGGCCTGCCAGCAGGCCCACCATCTCCAGGCGCGGCGAATCGGCCAGCTTGCGGCTGATTTCCGGGTCGTCGATGCCGCCTTTTTTCATGGAACCGAGCATCAGGTCGAGCGACGCGCGCGTCCAGGGGCGGCCGAACACGTGCAGGCCGTAAGGCATGAACTTTTCCTGCAGCTTGGTCAGGTAATGGCCCACCTCGTGCGCCAGCAGGTCGTCGTCGGCCGCTTCAAAGCCGATGCCGCGCACCTTGAGCACGTCGGCCATCGATGCTTCCAGCTCGGCCTTCAGATTGAGCGCGGCGACCTGGTCGCGCATGCCCTGCGCCGCCTGCGCCTTGAGCGAATCGGAAGACGCCGACTCGAAGCTTTCCACCGCCTGGCGCAGGGTCAGCAGCTGGTCGTACAGCGGCGTGGTGGCCAGCGGCGGGGTCAGATGGTCGACCATCACGGCCAGGCCGCGCCGTTTGGCCTGCGTGCCTTCGCCGACGCCGTCGACGATGTAAGGATAGACGCCCGGCAGATCGCCCGCGATCAGGCTCGGATAGTCGTCGGCCGACAGACCCACTGCCTTACCGGGCAAGAATTCGTAGGTGGAGTGGCGCCCCACGTGCACCAGCACATCGGCCTTGAAGCGGTCGCGCAGCCAGTGGTAGTAGGCCAGGTACTGGTGCGGGGGCGTGACGCTGGTGTTCGCGTGCAGCAGCTCCTCGTCCACCTCCCAGCCGCGCGGCGGCTGAGGACCGATGAAAACATTGCCGAACACCAGGCCCGGCACCAGCAGCTTGCCGCCATCGACCATGATCTTGCCCGGCGCCGGTCCCCAGCCCTTCATGCCCTCGATGCCGTAGGCCGTGATGCGCCGGCTGAGCGTGGCGAGCGTGGCGCAGGCGCGCCTGGGCTGGTCGGCCAGGCAGTCCTGGTAGCCTGTTTCCAGCGCGCGCAGGTCGGCGATTGCCGCCAGCCGCTGTGGGTGATCGGCGCCCTCGGCCAGGTGGTGCAATTCCTTGAGGATGGCATTGGCGCGCTTGCGCCCGACCGCGCGTTCGCCGGCCGCTTCCGCCTCCAGCACTTCGGCCTGCAGGCGGCCGAGCGGGCCGCTCGTCATTTCGGCCTGCACGCGTGGCGCCAGCGTGGCGAACCAGCGCGCATAGTCGTCGGCGCCGACGGTGTTGACGCTCTTGGCCAGTTCGCGCAGCGCGCTGCGGTCTTCCGGCAGGTTGACGCCGTGCGCCATGATCCGGTCGAGCAGCGCTTCCGGCGTGGCCGGCAGTTCGCCGACCGTGTAGCCGGCCGCCTTCATCGCGTGCAGCATGTCGAACAGGGTGGCCGGCACGTCGAGATTGTCGGCGCCGATGTTCTGGCGTCCCGGCGGATGGTTGTAATAAATGATGGCCACGTGCTTGTCGGCGTTGGCCTTGGCGCGCAGGGCCAGCCAGCGGCCTACGCGGGCGGCGAGGCGCCCGGTCTCCGCCTCCAGCGTGACGGGCGGGCGGTTCTCGATCCCGGTCTGGCGGTCCGGCTGCGCCTTGCCGAGGGCGGCCACCACGATCGGCTGGCCGATGCCTTGCAGTTCGGGCAGGGCGACCCGGTACTGGACCGAGTCGGCGGGCAAGCCGTCGGTGGACAGGCGCCATTGGGTGGCGCTGCGCTCGGTCAGGCGGATCGCCTTGAATACCGGGACGTCGAGCTTCTTGAAGGCGTCGGTGACCGCTTCGCGGCCCTCGGCTGCGCCCACCACGAAGTCTTGCAGCACCACCAGCGCGGCCGGTTTGGCCGGCGCGACCAGTTCGGGCAGGCGTTCGAGCGCCTGGCGCGACGCGCCACCCCAGCGCGTGAGCACCTGCACGCACTGCTGCCCGCGCTGTTCGATCTTGCGGCAGATGTCGGCCGGCGCGCCGCCATCCATGTTGGCCAGGTCCAGCACCACCACCGCCGGTCCCGCCTTCAATCCCAGCTGCGCGGCGCCGCCCCAGGCCGCGTCGTCGCTCAGTTCCTTCTGCCCTGCACGCAGGCGCAGGGTCGCTTCCGGGCGCGCGGCGGGCAGGGCCTGGCGCGGGTCGAGCTGGTGCGCGAGCAGGGCTTCGGTGTTGTCGATGCCGCCGGCTTGCCACAGGCGCCGCGCGGCCAGCCAGTGGCGCGCGGCGGGACGCGCCTCGGCCGCACGCAGGGCCTCGTCCGGCGGTTGCTCGGCGGCCAGCTGGCGCAGCGTCTCGGCCGGGAAGTCCTGCAGCGTGCCGCTGGCGTCGCGGCTCATCAGGTTCAGGCTCGCTTCGCCGTTCATGGCCAGCACCGGCGTGCGCGCGCTCGCGTGGCGCGCCAGGGCGTCCTTCAGGCGGCGCGCCGGGTCGCCGAACACCGAGACCGCCAGCACGCTGTCGGCCTGGGCGATCCATTGGCCCACCTCTTTGTCGCTGGCGGCCATCAGCTGGGCCGGCGTGCGCAGGACGATGTGGTCGCCCGGGTGGCTGGCCAGATGCCGGTGCGCCGCTTCGATGGTCGCCGGCGCCGCGCGCTCGGTGACCACGCCGAACAAGGTCGCACCGTGGGCCTGGGCGCTCCATAGGAGCAGCGCCGCCAGCAGCGGCGATCTCAAAACGCCGCCCGCAGCGTCAAGCGCGCGGTGCGCGGTTCCAGCGGATGGATCAGGCGTCCGTCGATGCCGTCGCCGCAAGCGCCGCTGGTCTGTTCGCTGCGGGTGCAGGCGCCGCCCCAGTACTCGATGTCGTTGGCGGTGCGGTCGAACAGATTGAGGATGTCAAAGCTGATTTGGACTTTCGGCGTGACCCGGTAGCCGACCTTGAGGTTGGCGGTGAAGAAGGGGCGCGACTTGTGCTGGCCGGTTTCTTCCAGCGCATAGGCGCCCAGATAGCGCATGCGCAAGCCGCCGAACCACTGGCCGCCCGGGTCGGCGCCGATGCCCAGCGATGCCGTCAAGGGAATCGCATTCGGGATCTCGCGCCCGCCGTTGTCCGCCGCCTGCTTGAAGCGGGCCCTGGACCAGGCGATGTCGCCGTCGATGATCAGCCAGGCGTTGGGCGCATAATAGTTCGACCACTCCACACCGTGGCGGGTGGAGGCGCCATGCGCTTCGGTCACGCCCTCGTCGCCGACGAACACCAGTTCCGAGCCCAGGTCCATGTGCCACAGCGACAGGCTGCTGCTCCATCCGGGCAGGATCGTGGTGCGCAAGCCCGCTTCGGCGCCGCGGGCCTTGGAGAACAGGTCCAGCTTTTCGGTGGCGCTGCCGTCCGACGGGTTCATCACCGAGGTCGCGCCGCGCGCGTCGTTACTGTGGTAGCCGTAGCCCCAGTTGGCATACAGTTCGGTGCGCGCATGGGGACCGAACGGGCCGAACACGAGGCCCAGTTTGGGGCTCAGCTGGCCGGCGCTGACGGCGCCGCCATTGGCCAGGTTGAACAGGCCGCCGGTGGCCGCCACATTCGCTTGAATGCGGTCGTAGCGCAGCCCCAGCGTGCTTCGCAGCCAGGGTGTCCACTGGCTGCGCGCCTGCGCGAACAGGCCGCTGGCGGTCTCGCGCATGCGGTCCTGGCGCACCGTATCGGTGCGTACCCGGTCGACCGTGTCGTACAGGCCGACTTTGCCGACCCGGTCATGGCGCAGCTGCAGGCCGATCGTCAGTTCGGTGTCGTACAGGTCCGGACTGAGGAACCAGCTGCGGCTGGCCTGTCCGCCCCAGGTGGTGCGCTGGTCTTCCTGCTCGTGTTGGTCGCCTTGCGCTCCGTTCATGAATCCGGACGGCGCCGAGAACAGATTGAGGCCGTAGTCGGCCACGAACGCACTGACCTTGGCGGCGCCGGCGGCGTCCGAGCGCTCCCATTCGCCGCTCACGCTGTAGCGGTGCGTGGTGCCGCCATCGTTGGCCGAGAGGGCGCCGAAACGTCCGATTTCGCCGCTGGCAATGGCCCGCTCGGGCACGTGCTCGGTGGCGGTCCATTCGGACTTGTAGGCCATGGCGCTGAGCGAATAGCCGTTATGGGCGGTGCCGCCCGACAGGCGCAGCACGCCATTGGTCTTGCGCACCCGCTCCGGCTGGTCCCACGGCCCGTCGTTGCGGGCGGCCTCGATCGCGCCCAGCAGCTGCGCGCCGCCAAGGTCGCCGCTGCCGGCGGCCAACACCCGGCGGAAATCGTGTGCGCCCACGGTCAGATCCACAAACGGCGCGGGCAGCATGCGCTGGTAGTTGATGCGCGCCGAGCCGGTGGTGGAAAAATCGCCGTCTTCGGCCGCGTACACGCCCTTGCGGTACTTGACGGTGGCGACCAGCTCGGGGATCAGGAAGTTAAGGTCCATATAGCCCTGGCCATGGCCGTGGCTGACCACATTGACGGGCATGTCCATCAGGGTGGTGGCGAAGTCGCTGCCGTGATCGAGGTTAAAGCCGCGCAGGAAGTACTGGTTGGCCTTGCCGTCGCCCGAGTGCTGGGTGACGATCATGCCGGGCACCGCTTCCATCACTTCCGAGGCGCGCAGCAGCGGACGGGTGGCCAGCTGCCTGGCGGTGATCGCCCCTTCGGTGGCCGAGTCCGCGCTGCCGACCAGCCCCACCTTGGCGCCGGTGACGACGATTTCCTGAATCACGGGCACGCCGGTGGCGTGTGCGTATGCCGAGCCGGCCAGCAGGCCGACCGGCAGCAAAGTCTTAATGAGTTGCATGCGATCTTCTTCACGATGAAGCCGTTGGCCCATGCCCGGACGCGCCAAGGCGCCTGACGGGCGAACGTCAAGAAGCGGACAGGGGAAAACAGCACAAACAGACAAAACCGGTCCCCGGGTTTTGCACCATCAAAATCGTGAAGGCCGGTCTTCTGGCTCGCCTTCATCCTCGTCTGTCCTTGCCTTCCCGTGCGAAAGCACAGTGGCGTATGAACAAAGTCGTCAGGCTTACAGCAGCGGGGGCTGCGCCGGAGTGGCAGGAGATGGATATCTCGTGCGTCACCGGCTTCCCGTTTCACCCTCCGGCTGACAAGCAGGAGGGCACCATTCACGTAGTGCGCGGATTCTACAGTGAATGGCAGCCTCGATCAATGGCCTTGGCGCTGCTCGGTGTAGTTCATCGGCAGCCAGTCATACCCTTTGCCGCTGGCGCGCAAGTGGCCCAGGCCCGGGAAGGCGAGGTGGGAAGCGCCTATGAGCACGCCGTCGCGCGCCGCCTGCCCGAATACGGTCTGGCGCGCGGCCGCTGCCGCCTTGCTGTCGCTGTCGAAACTGATCGTCACGCCGGGTGCGCCGAACTGCACCGCGCCCACGTGGATCATGTCCCCGATCAGGAGCAGCGTTTTGCCTTCGCTGGTGACCGAATACACCGTGTGGCCGGGCGTGTGGCCGTAGTTCGGCACGGCGGAAATCCCCGGCGTCAGTTCGGTCTTGCCCGTGAACGGCTGCAGCTTGCCCGTCGCCTGGTACGGTTTCAAGGCGCCCATCGCACCCTGGAAGTAGCCTTTCGACGCGGCCGGTGCCTGGTCCATCCTGGCCTGGCTGAGCCAGAAGTCGGTGTCGCGCTGGTCGGCCCGCACGAGCGCGTTGGGGAAGGCGGCCGCGCCGCCCGCCAGCAAGCCGCCCACATGGTCGGGATGCAGGTGGCTCAGGTAGACCTCGTCCACTTGCGCCGCGTCGTAGCCGGCCGCCTTCAGGTTGACCAGCAGTTTGCCGAGCGTGGGGCCGAACAGGCCGGCGGCGCCGGTGTCGATCAATACCAGCTTGCTGCCGGTGTTGATCAGGTAGGCGTTGACGGAGGTCTCGAGGGGCGTGGCCAGGAACGCGCGCGACAGCGCCGTGCGCGTGGCGGCCGGCTTTTCCGACAGCAGTTGCTCGACCGGCAGGTCGACCGTGCCGTCGCTCAGCGCCGTCACTTCGAAGCTGCCCAGCATGAAGCGGAAATAGCCGGGCGCGGACGCCTTGGCCAGCGGCGCGGCGGCGCTCGCGCCATGGCTGGCGAGGGCGAATGCCGACGCGATCAGGGTGCTGCACACGATGCGCTTGAGGGTAGGGTGGGTCATGGTGGTCTCTTTCTTGCCCTGGGGCTGTGGTTGGTGCGGCCCATTGTAGGGATTTGCGAAAATCGGAACAATATCTATAATGACGAATTTGGTTTGCGTAAAACGCAAAGATGGGGGGCGGGCGATGATCGACGCGATGGCAGTGTTTCTGGCGGCAGTGGAGGCGGGCAGTTTGTCGCGCGTGGCGCGCGAACGCGGGGTTGCGGTGTCGTCCATCGCGCGCAAGATCGATGCGTTGGAAGCGGACCTCGGGGTCACGCTGCTCAAGCGCGGCTCACGCCAGCTGCTGCTCACCGATGCCGGCGAAGCCTTCGTGCCGCGCGCGCGGGCCATCGTGTCGGAATTGAGCGATGCCCGCCATGCGATTGCCGAGCTGTCGTCCGATCCGCGCGGTTTGCTGACGATAACCGCGCCGTCCGCGTTCGGGCGGCGCCACATGGTGCGGGCCGTCGCCAGCTTTCTGGCGCTGCATCCGGCGATGCAGATCGATCTGCATCTGAGCGACGATCTGCTCGACCTGAGTACGCAGCGGGTCGACCTGGCGGTGCGCATGGGCGTGCTGCCAAACAGTGATCTGGTGGCCACGATGCTCTCGCCCGTGCAGCGTTTTGTGTGCGCCAGTCCGGCCTACCTGGCCCGCCACGGCAAGCCGCGCACGCCCAAGGATCTGCTCAAGCACAATTGCCTTAGCCTGGCGACGATGCCATTTCCTACTGGCTGGTGGACCTTCGCCGGCGTGAACGATAACCTGCCGTTGCCTGTGACGGGCAACTTGCGCACGGACGACACCGAAGCGCTGCTCGGCGCCGCGCTTGACGGTGTCGGCATCGCCCATCTGGCCAGCTGGCTGGTGAGCGACGACCTCGTGGCCGGCCGCCTGGTGCCGGTGTTCGCGCCCGCGCTGGCGGCCAAAGGGCCGCAGCTGCCGGCGATCCATGCGGTGCGGCTGCCGGGACGCTCGCATGCGGCCAAGGCGCAGCTGTTCACGGCGCACCTGCGGCGCGAGTTCGGCGCGCCGGCGTACTGGGACCGGGCCGTGGCCGGCCTTATTTGAATGCGGCCACCGCAGCGCGCCCGACGGCCGGATCGTCGGTAAAGAAGCCGTCGATACCGGCCCGCAGATAGGCCGTGATTTCGGCGGCGCTGTCGCCGCGCTGGGTCAGCGAGGTCACGTCCGGCTTGCGCAGGCTGACCGGCAGGAAGGGGTTTTCCGGGCGCAGCGTCCAGGTATGGACTTTCAGGCCGGCGCCGTGGGCGTCGGCCACGAAGGTCGTTGCCGTTCCCATTTCATTGGCTGCCGTGCGGGGAATGATCACTTCCTTGTAAGGCGAGACCACGTCGGCATACAGCGCCACTTCCTTCAGGCCGGCCGGGGTGACCAGATCGGCGTAGGTGCGCGCGCTGCCGGCGGCGACGAAATCGTATGGCGCGTTGCGCGGCGCGCCGTTCGGCGCCGGGGGATTTTTCGGATTGTCGATCAGCTGCACCAGGCGCATGGCGGTCATGCCGCGCAGCTCCTTCAGATTGGCCACTTCAAACGACTGGATGAAGACAGCGGCCTCCTTGCCGCGGTAACCGTTTGCCACCAGCTGGTCCACCAGGCGCTTTTCCAGCGGCAGGCCGATCGACTTGAAGTAGCTCGGGTGCTTGGTCTCGGGATAGATGCCGATCACCTTGTTGCGTGCGCGGCTTTCCTGGCGCACCAGGTCGATCACTTCCTGCAGCGTGGGCACGTCGAACTGGCCGTCGTAGGCGGTGTTGGCGGGCCGGTTGGCGGCAATGCGTTCCTTGGCGCGCAGCGTTTTCAGCTCGGCCAGCGTGAAGTCCTCCGTAAACCAGCCGGTGACGGGAATGCCGTCGATGGCCTTGGTGGTCTTGCGCGACGCGAACGCGGGGGCATCGGCCACATTGGTGGTGCCGCCGATTTCGTTCTCATGGCGCGCAACGAGCACGCCGTCTTTGGTGGCGACCAGGTCCGGCTCGACGATGTCGGCGCCGTCTTCGATCGCCTTCTGGTACGCGGCGATCGTATGTTCGGGCCGCAGCGCGGATGCGCCGCGGTGCCCAGTCACGGCCGGGGTGGCGGGCCAGGCCAGGCCGGGGTTCTGCAGGTCGGGCAGTTCGCCGCCGCAGCCGGCCAGGATGGCGATTGCCGCCAGGATGAGGAAAGGTTTGCCAGGTCCGGTATGTCTCACGCTCGCTCCAGTAGGTGGAAAGCGAGACAGCCTAGCAAGCCGGCGTGACAGGCGTATGACGGCTCAGGCCAGGCGCGGGCGCTTGAACAGCGGCTCTTTCTGGTCGGCCTGCTGCAGCACGACGTGGGTTTGCGCGCCCGCCGTCGAAATACCGAGCCGCTGCAGCACGGCCATCGATTCGAGCAGCACCGCCTGCTGGGTGTCCATGTACAGCGTGTAGCCGGAATCGAGCACGTAGTAGACGATGTCGAATTCGAGCGCGGACGGCGTGACGGACTTCAGGTGCGCGCGTTCGAAGCGCACCTGCGGCTGCTGCTCGACGATCTTGCGCATCTCGGCCGGCAACCGGGCCGCCAGCGCGGGCGCCGTGTCGGGGCTGGCCTGCAAGGTAAATTGCACGCGCCGGTGCGACATGCGCTTGAAGTTGCGCACCGTGCTCTTGAGCAGTTCAGCGTTCGCGATGACGATCTGTTCGCCGCTGTCCGAACGCACGCGGGTCGTTTTCAAACCCACGTGTTCGACCTTGCCGGAAAAGCCGGTCACGCTGATCGAGTCGCCCACTTCGAACGGCTTGTCGACCGCGATCGAGAGCGACGCGAACAGGTCGCCCAAAATGTTCTGCACCGCCAGCGCGATGGCAATGCCGCCGATGCCCAGGCTGGCGATGAAGGTGGAGATATTGATGCCCAGGTTGGCCAGCAGGGCCAGCGAAAACACGATCCAGATTGCGCTTTGCGAGGCCCAGATGATCAGCGTGTGGGCCACCGTTTCGGTCTCGCCCTCCGTCTGGTCGCGGCGGATGAAGTAATGCCTGGCCGCGACCGCGACCGCCTTGTGCAGGTACAGCCCGAACTGCACGCCGAGCGCGATGAACCAGCCATGCTTGACCCGCTCATCCCACGGCGCCGGCAATTCCAGCACGGTCAGCCCGACCAACAGCGCGGTGGCGGCCATGGCCAGGGTGCTGGTGGCAGCGAGCGTCTTTTTGAGGATCTCGGCCCAGGCATGGCTGGCCTGGTCGTCGGACAGGCGACATAGCCTGCGCCGCGCCAGCGCCACGGCGCCTTTGAGGAGGAGGAAACTGAGGACCGCGACCAGCAGGGCGAGCAGTGCGTTGGCCGGATCGATATCGAAGGAGGGGATGTGGGTGCGCAAGCGTGTCAGCATCGGTGCGTTCCTCGGGCGTTGAAAACGCCGAGCATCGCATGGATGGGTGTCGTGGAACAGTTCGCCATTTCACCTTCAGTCCATATCGCCGCGCTGCAACGAGCATTGCCGGTGGTATACCTTGACTTTCACCCGGTATGCACTAGATTCAATAGTTATTCAAACTTTATCGACTTTTGGTGGCGCGACCGTGCCACCGGGCCGGTGACTGCCCGGAGAAAGCCATGACCCGTCTGCGCCGTCTTGCCGCGTCCATATTCGACGGCCTGCTCTGTCCGGGCGGCCTGGCGACCGGTAAAGACGTGCGGCCTAGATCACCAACCTGGGCATCGTACCCGGACCGATCCCGCCATTTCCCAGCGGCGGACAAGTATTGCGCATCACCCTGAACTAAGTTTTATCGGACCCGCGGCGCTGCCTGGGACGTCGCGGAGCCCGTACGTCCGTCTGGAACATTGATCGGGAGCGCGTTAGGCGTCATACTGGCATGAGTTTTGTGTCAATAAACGTATAACGCCGTCAACACCTGATCCCTTCATGAAAAAATGCTTCACGCTCTGGGCGTTGTTGCTGCTGTTTTGCAGTCTTCCCGTTACCGCCGCCGACATTCCGGTCACCATCTACGCCGATGCCGGCTATCAGCCGTACTCCTACGCCGACAAGCACGGCGAGGCGGCCGGTCTGTATGCGGAGATCGTCAAGGTCGCGTTTGCGCGCATGAAAGGGTATCGGATCAAGATCAAGCCCGTGCCCTGGAAACGCGGCATGTCCATGATTCAGAACGGCACCGCATTCGCGCTCTATCCGCCGTACATGAATCTCAAGGAGGAGCCGGGCACCTGGCCGTATTCCTTGCCCCTGTTCGAGGAAATCGTGGTTGCTGTCTGTACGCCCGAGGTGGCGCGCAAGCCGCGCCCGCACTGGCCCGAGGATTTCCATGGCCTGCGGATCGGCAACAATGCGGGCTTCCTGGTTGGCGGCAACACCTTCATCGAGGCCGTCAAGGCCGGCAAGATCAAGATGGAAGAGGCGGCCGACACGCGCACCAATATCCTCAAGCTGGGCATGAAACGGATCGACTGCTATATCAACGACCGCATATCGATCCGCCTGACGCAGAACCAGCTGGTCCGTGAAGGCATGCTGCCGGCGGGGACGCAGGCGGTCGAAAGCGCCGTCATTGCGCGCGAACGCGGTTTCCTGGGATATACCGACCGCGACCAGGGCCGCTTCCCGTTCAAGACCGACTTTGCCAAACAGTTCGACGCGGTGGTCTACGACATGCTGCGTAACGGCGAGATCGAACGCATCGCCCACGATTTCTTCAAAGGCCGCTGAGACCCATGCCGACCATCCTGACCCATCCCGCCGTCCCCTTGATGCTGGGCCTGGCGCTGGGGCCGGCGCTGGTGCCGCGCCGCCTGCTGCTGGCCGGCGTGATCGCCTCGGTTCTGCCCGACGCCGACGTGCTCGGCTTCAAGCTGGGCATCGCCTACGCACAAGACCTGGGGCACCGGGGTGTGTCGCATTCGCTGCTGTTCGCGTTGTTACTCGGTTTGCTGGCGATGACGCTGGCGCCCTGGCTGCGCGCGCGCCGGGGCGCCGTCTTCGCGTTGGTCGCGGCCGGCACCGCCTCGCATGGGCTGCTCGACATGTGCTCCAATGGCGGCCTGGGCGTCGCCTTCTTCTGGCCGTGGAGCGCCGAGCGGCTGTTCTTCCCGGCCCATCCGATTCAGGTGTCGCCATTTAGTTTGAGCAAGGTGTTCGGCCCCGATGCCATGCGCCTGTTCGGGTCGGAGCTGGTCTGGGTCTGGCTGCCGTGCCTGCTCGCGGGCTTGCTGATCTTTGGCGCGCGGCGCGCACATGGCGCCGGCCGGAGTGTGCATGCACAGTAAATGCGATTTCAGCTACCAGGAGCAGTGGGATGCAGCGCCGGGCGCGCCCTGGGTGCACCGGCCCGATCCGACCCACCCTGGCAGCTTCGTGCCGCCGGCGCCCAATCCGCTGCCGCACAAGGGCTATTGGTATTTGCACGTGGCGTTCGGGGAGCATGTGCTGCTCTTCAGTTCCGCAGCGCAGCTTGCGCATTATATTGACGTGCTGTCGCGGACGGCCTTGCCCACGTCACGCCAACTGTCGGAAGCGAGCGGTCGCTTGAACGGTCCGAACCAGCATTGGCTCAGCCGCCTTCCGGGTGCCTTGAAGGCACCGCGCACACGCCAGAGGCTGGTCAAGGTGCTGATCGAGGCGCGCGATTTTGCGCGCGCACAGGCGCCCAACAACACGTTCGCGCCGTTGCCGGCGCCAACAAAGGCCGGTCGCGCTTAGCGCAGGACCGCAGCGAGGGCCTGGGCCGAGCGGCGCACTAGGCGCAGCACCGGGCTGCGCACGACATAGGGGTCGCCCCGGCCTTGCTGCTCGTGGTACAGATGGTTGTATTCGAGGACAGCTTCGACGTCATCCCACAAACGGTGGTGGTTGCCGGCCGCGTTTTCGTAGCGGATCAGGATGCTGCCGCTGGCCACGCTGGCCTCGACGTGCTCGATCCCGCGGATGCCGCGCAGCGCGTCGCACACGCAAGCCAGGCGCGCGGGACTCTTTTTGAGGAGGGCGAATCGCAGCCGCAGGCTGCCGGGAACAGGTTGGGTTGGTGCGCTCATGGCGGTCTATCGCAAGATGGTTTGCCCGGTTGGGATGGCGTGCGCTTCCGTATTGGCGGCGGCGCGCGTGGATGTGACCGCTTCAGGCTGAGGCGCTGTTTTGCGCGCCGGCGGCGGGTAGAAGAAGATTCCCCAGACGATCGCCAGAGCGACGCTTCCGAAGGCAAATGATTTTCCAGGCATGGCGGTCAACCTCGTGTTTGTGACTTGGACGGCTGCTTGCATACGTCCGGATTGTAGGGAATGAACATGACGGCCATGTGACGCTGTTGTGCACCTGTGCCGCGGATGTTCGACAGGCTATAGAGAAAAACGATCTATAAACTCGCACATAGTCACTTTTATGATAAAAACGATAATTTTGTTGTTGTGATACGACATTTACGGTCCGCATTCGGCCACAGCGCGTTCCGGCCGTGTTCGATTGCATTCGCCACGGTAAGCGGGGAGAATGGCCCATCGCCCACACCCGGAGGCAGCATGTTCAAGAATTTGCTCATCAAGTGGAAGCTCGCCGTACTCATGGCAGTGATGATGGCCGCGCTGGTGGTCGTCGGCATCAGCGGCTACATCGGTATCGTCAAGGTCAGCGGGGCGGTCAACGAAATCGGGGTGGTGCGCCTGCCCTCGATCCAGGGCTTGCTGGCCATCAGCGAAGGGCAGACGGCGGTGGCCGCGGGCGATCTGACCACCGCGATCGTCGAAAACGATTACCAGACGCCTGGCCGCTTCGACGAAGCAATCCGTCTGCGGGCCCGCGGTTGGGCCGATATCGAACGGGGCTGGGCGCTGTATGAGCCGTTGCCGCAGACGGCCGACGAGGCCGTCATGTGGAAGCAGTTCGTCAGCGACTGGAATGCCTGGAAGGCGGTCGAGCAAAAGCTCGGCGCCGGCATGGCCGCCATGGCCAAAAATAATGACGAAGCGGCGCAGAAGGCGCTGTTCGCCACCTTCTACGCCGATTACGCGGCTTCGCGTCCCCTGTTCCTCAAAGCCGAGGCCGGGCTGGATCAGATCCAGAAGCTCAACGAAACCATCGCCACCGGGCAGGTGAAGGACAGCGAACTGGCGGCCGGCGCCGCGCGCCGCACGATGCTGATATCGGCGCTGGTGGCCGCGGCGGTGGCTGCGCTGTGCGCCTATTACATCTCCGGCGCCATCACGGGCCCGATCAACGACGCGGTGCGGGTGGCGCAGACCGTCGCCGGGGGTGACCTGACCAGCCGTATCGAGGCGTCCAGCACCGACGAGACCGGGCAGCTGCTGCAGGCGCTGCACGGCATGAACGCGAACCTGGTGCGCATCGTGGGCCAGGTGCGCACGGGTACCGACACCATCGCTACCGCCTCGGCCGAAATCTCGAGCGGCAATTTCGATCTGTCTTCGCGCACCGAGGAGCAGGCCAGTTCGCTCGAAGAGACGGCCGCCTCCATGGAAGAGCTTACCTCGACGGTGCGCCAGAACATGGAAAACGCGCAGCAGGCCAACCAGCTGGCGCAGTCGGCCTCGGTGGTGGCGGTCAAGGGCGGGGAAGTGGTCAGCCAGGTGGTCGACACCATGAGCGCGATCAACGCCTCGTCCAACAAGATCGTCGACATCATCGGGGTGATCGACGGGATCGCGTTCCAGACCAATATCCTGGCCCTGAACGCGGCGGTGGAAGCGGCACGCGCCGGCGAGCAGGGACGCGGCTTCGCGGTCGTGGCCACCGAAGTGCGCAACCTGGCGCAGCGCTCGGCCGCCGCAGCCAAGGAAATCAAGAAGCTGATCGACGATTCGGTGGTGCAGGTCGACACCGGCAGCCGCCTGGTCAATCAGGCCGGCGCCACCATGGGCGACATCGTCACCAGCATCCAGCGCGTGACCGACATCATGGGCGAGATCAGCATGGCCACGCGCGAGCAAAGCAGCGGCATCGACCAGATCAACGTGGCCGTGACCCAGATGGACCAGGTCACGCAGCAGAACGCGGCCCTGGTGGAAGAGGCGGCGGCCGCGGCGGCCTCGCTGCAGGAACAGGCCGCGCAGCTGGCGGGCGTGGTCAGCACCTTCAAGCTCGATCAGCAAGCGGCGCCACAGCGCGCCCAGGCGCCGGCCCGCACGGCTGTGCGACCGCCGCCGGCGCGCATCGGGAAAAAGGCGCCCGCGCTGACCAGCGACGAGTGGGAAACCTTCTGATCAGGCCAGCTTCAGCTGCCAGTAGCCGACATCGATCCAGCGCCCGAACTTCTGGCCCACTTCCGTGAAGTGGGCCGCTTTCACATAGCCCATCGCTTGGTGCAGGCCGACGCTGGCCTCGTTGGGCAGCGCGATACCGCCGATCGCAAGATGGATGCCGGCCGCGCGCAGACGTTCCAGCAGCGCGCCGTACAGGGCCTTGCCCAAGCCGCCGCGCACCTGGCCCGGCGCGGCGTAGACCGAGGTCTCCACCGAAAAGCGGTAGGCCGCGCGCACGCGCCATTTGGTGGCGTAGGCGTAGGCCGCAACGCGCCCGTCGACGATGGCCACCAGCCAGGGCAGGCCGCCTTGCTGGACCTCCGCGATGCGCCCGGCCATGGTGGTGGCGCTGACCGGCTCTTCCTCGAAGCTGATGGCGGTGTGGAGGATGTAATGGTTGTAGATGTCGGTGATGGCGGCGGCATCGGCCGCGCTGGCGTCGCGTAGTTCCAAAGTCGGTTCCTGGTCAGTGGACGTCGTCCTCGCGGCGGCGGGGACGACGGGGTGGTGATTCAGCAAACCGCCAGTGTGCCATGAAGCAGGTCCAGGCGTGGCGTGAGGGCCGCCAGCTGCGCCTCGATTGCCTCTTCGCCGGCGGCGATGGCCTGTTCCAGGCGCGCGGCCGCCGCCGCCAGATCGGCCGCGCCGATATTGGCCGCCAGGCCGTACAAATGGTGGGCCAGGCGGCGCGCGCGGTCGGTGTGGCCGTCGGCCAGCGCCTCGCGCAGCTTGTCCTCGAAGCCGGGGCGCAGCTGGTCGATCTGGCGCAGCAGCTTGCGGTAGGCGATGTCGTTCCCGTGCAGCCGCTCCAGGCCGAAGCCGACATCGACCCCGGCCCGGCGCAGCGGCCCGAATTGGTCCGGCATGGCCGCCGGCGCACTCTGGGCCGCGGCCCCGCGGTCGATCCACTGGGCCAGCATCATGACCAGCTCTTCCTGATGGATCGGCTTGGAGATATGCTCGTTCATGCCCGCCGCCAGGCAGCGCTCGCGGTCGCCGCTCATGGCGTTGGCGGTCATGGCCAGGATCGGGACGGCGGCCAGGCGGCTCTGGGCGCGGATCTGGCGCGCGGCCTCGAATCCGTCCATCACCGGCATCTGGCAATCCATCAAGATCGCATCAAAATCGTGCTGCGCCAGCATGTCGAGTGCGATCTGGCCATTGGCGGCCACCTGCACCGCAAGACCGGCATCAGTCAGGATTTCGAGCGCCAGCTCCTGGTTGATCTCGTTGTCTTCCACCAGCAGCACGCGCGCGCCGCGCAAGGCTTGCATGGCGGCGCCCAGGCGCCGCTGGGGCACCGGCCGCGGCAGCGTTTCGCGGCCCTGGTGCAGTCCGCTGACGATGGCGTCGAGCACGGACGACGGCGTGACCGGCTTCTCCAGCACTCCCAGACCGGTCAAGTCGGCCGCCTGCGCCAGCAGGTCGTCGCGGTTGTAGGCGGTGACCATCACGATCGACAGCGTACGCGAAATGGCGGGATTGGCGCGGATCGCGCGGATCGCATCGAGCCCGTTCATGGACGGCATGATCCAGTCCATCAGCACCAGCTGGTAAGGGTCGCCCGCCGCTTCGGCCTGTTCCAGTTCGGCGATGGCGGCCGGCGCCGACACCGCGCACAGGGTGCGCATCTGGAGCGAGCCGAGGATGCCCTGCATGATCTCGCGCGCGGCCGCGTTGTCGTCGACCACCAGCACCTTGAGCGCGGCCAGTTCGTCGCGCGCCAGCGGGGCGGTGGCGGCGCCGTCCTGCGCGCCGAAGCGCGCGGTAAAGCTGAACACGGTGGCGCCGGGCACGCTGTTGTCGAGCCACAGGCGGCCCTGCATCATCTCGACCAGCTTGCGCGAGATCGACAGCCCCAGGCCGGTGCCGCCATGGGTGCGCGTGGTCGAGGCGTCGGCCTGGGTGAAGGCGGCGAACAGGCGCTCGGCCTGGTCGGGGGCGATGCCGATGCCCGAGTCGCGCACGTCGAAGCGCAGTCCGAGGCCGTCGTGGCAGTGGGGGTCGCGCCGCACCGAGACGATGATTTCGCCCTGTTCGGTGAACTTGACCGCGTTGTTGACCAGGTTGAGCAGCACCTGCCCCAGCCGCAGCGGGTCGCCGGTCAGCTCGAGCGGCACGTCGGGCGCCACGTCGAACAGCAGTTCCAGGCCTTTTTCCTGGGCCTTGAACACGGTCATGGCGGCCAGGTGGTCGAGCACCTGGCGCAGCACGATCTGGCGCTGCTCGAAGCGCAGCTTGCCCGCCTCGATCTTGGAGAAATCGAGAATGTCGTTGATGATGCCCAGCAGGCTGTGAGCGGCACGGTCGACCTTTTCCAGGTAGTTGCGCTGGCGCGCGTCCAGTTCCGTGTTCAGCGCCAGGCGCGTCATGCCGATCACCGCGTTCATCGGGGTGCGGATTTCATGGCTCATATTGGCCAGGAACTCGCTTTTGCTGCGGGTGGCCGCCTCGGCCACTTCCTGCGCCTTGACGGTGGCGCTCATGGCCGCGCGCTGGGCGGTCACGTCGATCCCGAAGGTCATCAGGGCGATGTCGCCGCCTTCCTCGCCCATGACCGTGTTCTGCCAGGCGATGCAGCGCTGCTCGCCGCCGGCGGTGGTGATGATCTGCTCGTCGATCAGGTACAGCCCGTCCCAACCCCCTTCGGCCGGCCAGCGGCCCGACAGTTCGGGGCCGAACAGCGGCAATTCGCGCCACACCTTGCCCAGCACGGCGTCGGCCGGATAGCCGGTGACCGCGCCCGCCGTATGGTTGTACAGCAGGACTTTGCCCTGCCGGTCGAGGCCCACGATGATCACGTTGGCGCTGTCGATCAGGCGTTCGGTCAGTTCCTTGGCGCGCCGCAGCGACTGCTCGGCTTCGCTGCGCTGGGCCATGGTGCGCGCCAGGCTGGCGCTCATGGCGTCGAGCGCGTCGAGCAGGCGTCCCGGCTCGTCGCCATGGCGGGCGTGGCTGCGGGTGCTCATGTCGCCGGCCGCCACCCGCTGGGCCAGCCCCAGCGCTTCGGCCAGCGGGCCGGTGATGCTGCGCTTGATCAGCACCGCCGCCCCCACGCCGACCGCGACCGATGCCAGCAAGATCAGGCGCAGGCGCATGGTGTCGTCGGCGATGCGGGCCGCCGCCTCGCTTTCCGTGCGCGCGGCCACCACTGCGGCACGCGCGACCAGGGCGTCGATGGCCTGGCGGTGCTGCTCGTACTGTTCTGCCATGCGCGCCTGGGCTGCGGCCGCGTCGCCGCGCGCGCCGCTGGCCAGGGCCGGCAGCAGGGCGCTCGAGGCGAGCTGGTAAAAACGTTCGGCCGGCTGCTCGGTCGCTTCGACCAGGCGCGCCAGCTCCGGATCGAGGCGCTGGGCGCGCCAGTGGCGCAGGCGCGCCGCATGCTGGTCGCGCAGCAGGGCCAGGCGCGCTTCAAGATTGCCCAGGCGCCGCCCATCGACGCCGGGCGCCGCCATTTCCAGGCACAGCAGCCACGATTCCATGATGTTGAGCGGCGGCGGCACGGCGTCGGCGATCAAGTCCTTGGCGCCCACGATGTCATGGTACAGAGGGCCATTGACCTTGAGCTGATCGAGGGTGCGGAACGACCAGCCGCCGTAGACAACGAAGCCGAGCGCGAAGATGCCGATCAACAGGAACAGGCGGTAAGACAGGGGCAGGGAGCGCAACAGCTTCATGGCGGGGCCGGATCGGATAGCGGTGGAAGGGAAGACAGGGCCGGCGCCGCGCACGGGCAGCGCACGGTAAAGCAGGTGCCGGCGCCGTCGCTGCGCACGTCGATGGTGCCGCCCAGGACATTGGTGACCATGTTGTGCACGATGTGCAGGCCGAGGCCGGTGCTGCCCTGGCCCATGCGGGTGGTGAAGAACGGCTCGAACACCCGGTCCAGGCTGGGGGCGGCGATGCCCTTGCCGTTGTCGCTCATGGCCAGCTGGAGGTGCCCGCCACCGACGCTGGCGTCGATGCGCACGCTGCCGCCCGCGTCCACGCCGTGCACCAGCGCGTTGTCGAGCCAGTGCAGCAGCACCTGTTCGAGCACCAGCGGGTAGGAGTCGAGCACGATGCCGGGCGTTTGGGTCACTTGCACGGCCACGCCGGCCTCCCGCAGCCGCGCGGCCTGGGCGCCCAGCACCTGGTCGAGCAGGTCGGCCAGCGCAAAGCGGCGCCGGATCGAGCCTGCCTGGTCGGTGGCGACCTGCTTGAAATGGTTGACCAGGCGCGCCGACGCCGTCAGATTGCGCTGCAGCAGGGAGCTGGCCAGGGTGGCGTCGCTCAAGAAGTGATCGAGGTCCGCGCGCCGCAGCCCGCCCGCGACCGAGGCGCCGAACGCCTGCACCCGTTCTTCGAGCGTGCTGGCGGCCAGCAGGCAGTTGCCGATCGGGGTATTGAGTTCGTGCGCGATGCCGGCCACCATCGCGCCCAGGGCGGCCAGGCGCTCGGCGCGGCGCAGGTCGTCGCGCGTGCTGCGCAGTTCGGCCATGGTCTTGCTCAATGCGGCGTTGGCGGCCGACAGCGCACGCTGGCTGCGCGCCAGCGTCAGGTGGGCGGCGGTACGGGCCAGCACTTCTTCGGCCTGATAGGGCTTGCCGATGAAGTCGATGGCGCCGCAGGCGAAGCCGCGCACCTTGTCGTCGGCCTCGGACTGGGCCGACAGGAAGATCACGGGAATGTCGCGCAGGGCGCTGTCCTGCTTGAGGCGGCGGCACACCTCGAAGCCGTCGATGCCGGGCATGCGCACGTCGAGCAAAATCAGCTCGGGCGGGCGGGCCTGGGCGCTCCACAGCGCCAGTTCGCCGTCGGGCGCCTGACGCACGGTGTAGCCGGCGCCGGCCAGCAGGTCGCCCAACAGCTTGAGCGAGGCCGGCGTGTCTTCCACGATCAGCACTTCGCCCCGGTCGGGAAGGGCCTCCATTACCGGACCTGCCCGGCCAGGCTGTCGTCGAGCAGGGCGCACAGGGCCGGATAGCGGTGCGCGGCCAGCATGGCGTCGATCGCCGCCACCGCGTCCGGGTGGGCCGCGCGCAGCGCCGTCAGCAGCGATTCGACGCGCCGCATGTCGAGCTGCTGCAGGGCGTCGCGCAAGGCGCACCGTTCTGCGCCGGGCAGGCCGCGCAGGGTGTCCTGGTCCAGCGGTGCAGGCGCGGCCGCTTGCGCCGGGGCGGGCGGGGACACCTGCACCGGGGCGGCCAGGGGATCGGTTTCGACCTCGATCGTGAAACTGAACGCGGCGCCATGGCCCGGTGCCGAGTCGACCCGCAACTGTCCGCCCAGCAGGCGCACGAATTCGCGCGAGATGGACAGTCCCAGTCCGGTGCCGGCCTGGCTTTTTGGGGTGTCGGCCTGCACAAACGGCTCGAAGATGCGGGCCGCGTCGTCGGCGCCGATGCCGATGCCGGTGTCGCGCACGGTGAAGGTAAGGCGCTGCGCGCCATCTGCCCGCACCGTCAGCGTGACCTGGCCGGCGTCGGTGAACTTGACCGCGTTCGACACCAGGTTGATCAATACCTGGCGCAGCTTGCCGCCGTCGGTCAGCACCGGCCCGAGGGGCGGACAGTCGAACGTGAGCGCCAGGCCTTTCTGGCGCGCGGCCAGGCCCAGCATGTCGTCGATCTCGCGCAGCAGCGCGCCCAGGTCGACGCTGGAGCGCACCAGGCGCACCTGGCCCGCCTCGATGCGCGACAGTTCCAGGATGTCGTTGATCAGCGCGAGCAGGTGGTGGCCGGAGCGGTTGATGATGTCGAGGTTGTGCTTTTCCTCGTCGAACAGGCTGGTCGAGTCGGCCATGATGTGGGAGAAGCCGATGATCGAATTGAGCGGGGTGCGCAATTCATGGCTCATATTGGCCAGGAAGGCGCTTTTCGCGCGGTTGGCCGCTTCCGCGCCCTCGAGCGCGTGCGACAGGGCGGCGGTGCGTTCGGCCACTTGCGCTTCGAGCACGGCGCCACGTTCGAGCAGTTCCTGCTCGGCGCGTTTGCGTCCGCTGATGTCGACATAGCCGCCGCGCACCAGCGCGCCGGACGCCGACGGCAGCGCCACCAGGCTCACTTCGCACGGGAACACGCGCCCGTCCGCGGCGCGCACCATGCGCTCGAGCACCAGCTCTTCGCCGGCCAGGGTGCGCTCGGCGTTATGGTGGATGGTCTGCTCGAGCGGCAGGCCGTCCGGCTGCTGGTCCAGGTAAAAGCGTTCGGGGCCGCCGGCCAGCAATTGCGCCCGGCTGGCGCCGAACAGGCGTTCGGCCTTGCTGTTGGCGTCGATCCAGCGCCGGTTTTGCACGTCGTAGACGACGATCGCTTCGGGCGCCTTCTCGACCAGCACCCGGAAGCGCCGCTCCGCCACCAGCAGGCGGCGGCGCTGCAGCAGCAGGGTGGCCGACAGGATGGTCAGCAGCGCGATCACGGCTGCGCTGCCCAGCACCAGGGCGCGGTGTTCTTCCCACACCGAGGGTGGCCGGTGGAGGAAGATGGTGTCTGGCGGCAGCAGGTCGGGGTCGGCATGCCAGCGCTGGATCTGGCGCCAGTCGTACATGGGGGTGATCGGGAACGCCACTTCGGTAACCCCGGGGCGCACCGGCCGGGTGCCGTTCAGGACCCCGACCAGGTAGGCCACGCCGGCGCCGGCGGTCTGTTCCACGTCGCGCACGGCGCCGCCCAGCGGGCCTTCGCCGATCCCGGTGCTGAACATGGTGAAGGTCGGGGCATTCGCTTCGCGCGCGATGCGCATGCCCTGGTCGTAGGCGGCCACGTTCTTGCCCACGGCATCGCGGCTGACGGGGCCCAGCAGAACGATCGTGTGCGGCGGCGCCTTGACCGCGCGCGCCACGGTCGCTTCGGCCGACAGGGTATCGGTGTATTCGACCTCGACCCGTAAGCCCATTTCCGCGATCACGGAGGCGATCAGGCGCTTGCCCTGCTGGTCGGGCGCGCCGGCGCCGACCGTGACAATCAGGCGCTCGGTGGCCGGGAACAGGCGCAGGGCCTGTTCCAGCGTGCGCCGCTCGCTTTCGTGCACCTGCGGCAAAATCAAGGCGTGCCGGCCCAGCCGTTCGGCGGTCGGCGCGGTGACGTCCACCGCGAACACGGGCGCGGCCGGCGCCACTTCCTTTAATTCGTCGAGCGCGAAGTCGAGGGCCGGCTGGCGCAGGGCGATGATCAGGTCGATGCGCTGGCTGCGATACTGGTCGAGCAGCAGTTCGCGCAGGCGCGGCCGGTACAGGGGCGCGTCGGGCCGGTACAGGTTCAGGTATTCGACCATCACGTTGTCGCGCACCATGCCGGCGCGGCCGAACTCATTGACCATGGTGCGCACCACCGCGTCCACCCCGGGCCGCCCGTACGAGGGCGAGGCCAGCAGCAGCACGCGCTTCTCGGCCAGCGCCGCCGGGGGCGCTGCGGCGGCATGGGCCACGGCCGCCGCCAGCATCAGCACATACCAGGCGCGCAGGCCGGCGGCCTTCATGCGCACGCCGCCAGCGGCAGGCTGAAGCCGACGATGGCGCCGCCGGCCGGGTTGTCGCGGACCCAGGCCTGACCGCCATGGGCAGTGACGATGGCGTGCGAGATCGACAGGCCCAGTCCCATGCCGTTCGGCTTGGTGCTGTAAAACGATTCGAAGGCGCGCGCATGGTGGCCGCCGAAGCCGCAACCCTGGTCGCGTACCTGGATTTCGGCCTCGCCGCTGCCCAGCGGCGCGGCGCTGATATGCAGTTCGCATCCGGGGCCGCTGTTGTGCATGGCGTCCATGCCGTTCAAGAGCAGATTGACCATCACCTGCTGCAGCTGGACCGGGTCGCCCGCCACCGGCAGCGGGGCCGGCGCGATGTCGTGCCGCAGCAGGATCTGGCGCCCGCGCGCTTCGGAACCGAGCAGCTCGACCGTGGTGCGCACCAGCGCGCCCAGGTCCAGCGCCACGGCCGCCGCCTCGGACTTGCGCAGGGTGGCGCGCATGCGCTTGATCAATTCGCTGGCGCGCAGGTCGTCGCGCCGGATGTCGCCCAGAATCTCGGCCACTTCGCCCAGCGGCGGCGGATCCATGCGCAGGAACAGCTCGGCAGCTTCCGCATTGCTGAGAATGGCGGCCAGCGGCTGGTTCAATTCGTGCACCAGGGCCGCGCTGCAGACGCTGGCGCTGGCATTGCGGTTCATGTGGGCGATTTCGGCCAGGCGCTGCTGCGACTCGCGCTCGGCCAGGTCGCGCTGGGTGCGTTCGGCCAGCAGCGCCACCTGGGCCCGCGCCAGTTCGGCAGCCTTGGTCTCGACCAGTTGCTGCAAGTTGTCGTTTTGCCAGGCCAGCAGCTGCTGCAGGCGGGCCAGCTTGAGGTGGGCCGCCACGCGGGCCTTGACCTCGAGGAAGTTGTAGGGTTTGGAGATGAAATCGACGGCGCCGGCCTCGAAGCCGCGCAGCTTGTCGTCGGTGTCGTCGAAGGCGGACAGGAAAATGACGGGCACTTCGCGCAGCGCCGGATTGTCCTTGAGGGCGCGGCACACGGCGTAACCGTCCATGCCGGGCATGCGTACGTCGAGCAGGATCAGGTCGGGCGGCTGGGCGCGCGCGCTCCACAGGGCCAGCTCGCCGTCCGGCGCTTCACGCACGTGGTAGCCGGCTTTCTCGAGCAGGGAGGTCAGCAGGCGCAGCGAGGCCGGCGTATCCTCGACCACAAGGATGTCGCCGCCCTCGTCGAGCGGATGGTCAGGCATCATCGGCGCAGAGCCTCCGGCGCAGTCGCGCAGTTTGCAAAACAATTGCTCCGATGATAAACGACTACCCGGCGAAACTCAATCTCCGGGCAGCGTGGTGACACATGCTTAGAAACTGGTCCAGTCGCCGCCGCCGGCCTGGGCCAGGCGTGCCGCGCGCGGGGCCGGCAGGCGCTTGGCCGGTTTGGCCGCTGTGGCTGGCGCTGCCGGCGCGCTGGCGACCAGGACCGGCCCCGGACGGGCCGCCTGCTTGCCGTTCGGCAGCACAAAGATGCTGACCGTTTGCGCCAGTTGCGCGGCCTGTTCCTGCAGGCTGGCGGCAGCGGCGGCCGATTCCTCGACCAGGGCGGCATTCTGCTGGGTCACTTCGTCCATTTGCACGACGGCCTGGTTGATCTGCTCGATGCCGGCGCTTTGCTCTTCGCTGGCGGCGGCGATTTCGCTCATGATGTCCGATACCTGGCGCACCGAGACCATCACTTTTTCGATGGTGGCGCCGGCATCGTTGACCAGTTCGCCGCCGGCATTGGCCTTCTCGACCGAATCGTTGATCAGGATCTTGATTTCCTTGGCCGCGTTGGCCGAGCGCTGGGCCAGGCTGCGCACTTCGGTGGCCACGACCGCGAAGCCGCGCCCCTGTTCGCCGGCGCGGGCCGCTTCCACGGCCGCGTTCAAGGCCAGGATGTTGGTCTGGAAGGCGATGCCGTCGATGACGCCGATGATCTCGTTCATCTTGCGCGAGCTTTCCTTGATCAGGCCCATGGTCTCGATCACCTTGCCGACCGCCTTGCCGCCGTCGCTGGCGTGGGCGGTGGCGCTGCCGACCAGGGCGTTGGCGCTGCGGGCATTGTCGGCGTTCTGCTTGACGGTCGAGGTCAGTTCTTCCATCGAGGACGCCGTTTCTTCCAGGCTGGCGGCCTGTTCTTCGGTACGGGACGACAGATCCAGGTTGCCGGCCGCGATTTCGCTCGAGGCGGTGGCGATGGTGTCGCTGGTGGTGCGCACTTCGCCCACCGTCACGCGCAGGGCGCCGACCATGTCGCGCAGGGCGCCGAGCATGCGGCCCAGTTCATTGGTCGAGTCCACGTGGATCTCTTGCGCCAGGTTGCCGGCGGCGATCTGGCCGGCGGCCTCGATGGCGGTGCCGAGCGGGATCGTGATCGAGCGGATCAGCCACACGCCGCCCGCCACGCCCAGGGCCATGGCGAGCCCGATGGCGGCGATCGTCATGCTGCGGAAGGTGGTGAAGTGGGCTTGCGAACTGGCATATTCGTCCTTGGCCACGTCGAGCTGCAGTTCGATCAGGGCGCTCATCGGCACGCGCGCTTCGGCATACAGGTGGTCCATGGCGCCGTGCACCAGCGCGGTGGCGCGCGGCAGGTCGTGGGCGCGCACTGCCGCCACCGTGGGCCGGACCGCGTCCTTGATGAAGGTGGCGCGCTTGGCGGTGAAGTCGGCCGCCAGCAGTTTCTCCTTGTCGGTCAGGAAGGTGGCGTTGTAGCTGGCCAGGACCTGGTCGCCCGTTTCGATGTCTTTTTCGAGCGCATCCATTTCGGCGCCGACCTTGGTTGGGTCGTCCGTCAGCGCCTTGGCCAGCACCAGCTGGTGACGGTTGACCAGGCGGATCACGCGGTCGAGCTGGCCGAGCGACACCACCCGGTCTTCATACACGGTCTTGAGCGAGGAATTGACCGATTGCAGGCTGTTCAGTCCGGCCACGCCGATCAACAGGCCGCACAGCAGCAAAAAGCCGATGATGGCGATGAGCCGGGATTTGATGGCGATATTCTTTAACATGGTGTTCTCCTGATGGATGGCAATGGCGACTGACGGTTATTGGGGTGCGCTTGCAATGGCGCTAGCGATGGCGTCAACCAGCACCTCGGACCTGACGGGTTTGCAAAGAAAGCCGCTGCAACCGAGCCGGCCAGCCCGGGCGCGCGCGTCGGGATGGTCGCGGCCCGTGATGAAAACGATGGGAGTGGTGTCGCCCTGGCGCGCCAGCGTGGCTTGCAGGTCGAGCCCCGACATGCCGTCCAGGTCAATGTCGAGCAGCAGGCAGTCGAGGGCGTCGCTGGCGGGGCGCGCCAGCAACAGCTCGGCCGATTCGAACGCTTCCACCGCGAAGCCGTGCGCCCGCAGCAGCCGCGCCAGGGCGCGGTTGGTGGGCAGGTCGTTTTCGACCAGGGCGATGCGGGGCGGGAAAGAAGGCATGGCTAAGCTGTTGAACAGTTCCGATACCGAACTGTAGGCGTGCGCCAGGCTTTTGTAACTGGTACTTTGGTACAGGTGCGTGGTACAGGTGCGTGGTACAGGTGCGTGGTACAGGTCAGGCGTTCTTGAGCACGCCCAGGCGCGACGCGGCCATGACCAGCTCGGCCAGGGAGTCGACTTGCATTTTTTCCATCACGCTGCGCCGGTGCTCCTTGACGGTGCGTTCGGTGTTGCCGAGCTGATCGGCGATCTGCTTGTTGAGCAAGCCTTGCACCACCAGGCCGAACACTTGCTGCTCGCGCGGGGTGAGGGTCTGCATGCGCGTGTGCAAGGCGTCCAGTTCGGCCATGGCGAGGGCGGCGCCGCGGTAGCGCGTCACGGCGCGCTCGACGGCCTCGAACAGGGCGTCGCTGCTGACCGGCTTGGATAAAAAGTCTTCGGCTCCGGCCTTGATGGCGCGTACGCTCATGGCGATGTTGGCGCCGCCGCTGAGGAACACGATCGGCAGCGGGTGGCGGATCCCGACCAGGTAATCCTGCAGCTGCAGGCCGGACAGGCCCGGCATGTGCACGTCGAGCAGGATCACGCCCGGGCCGGGCGCCGGCGGCGCGGCCAGGAAGCTGTCGGCCGAGGCATGGACGGCCACGCCGAAGCCGGCCGCACCCAGCAGGCGCGCCAGCGCGGTGCGCAGGGCATCGTCATCGTCGACGATATGAATGGTGACGCTGCTTCGGCTTGTGTCCATAGCGACACATCATGCACCGGCAGGCGGGCTTAAGCAAGCGCCGGCTCCGGGGCTGCGGCGTGGCAGACACGGTCGCGCCCGCTTACTTTGGCGCGGTACAGCTGGGCGTCGGCGCAGGCGATCAGGGCCCCCATCTCGAAGCCGGCGCGCTGCTCCATGATGGCCAGGCCGGCGCTGACGGTGATGCCGCCGCCCAGGCCGTCGAGCACGGCGCTGTTGCGGTGGAAATGGGCGCGTACGCGCTCGGCCACGGCCAGGGCGCTGGCCGTGGACGGGTTGTCGAGCACGACGCAGAATTCTTCGCCGCCCCAGCGGCACGCTACCGCATTTTTGGCCTTGACCGACGCCAGCACCTGGCCCATGACCACCAGCACCTTGTCGCCCATGTCGTGGCCGTGGGTGTCGTTGATCGACTTGAAGTGGTCGATATCGAGCAGCAGCACGCCCAGGCTCTGGGCGCCGTTGCCGCAGCGCGCCAGCAGCGGGTCGAGATAATGGCGCAGGCCGCGCCGGTTGAGCAAGCCCGTGAGCGCGTCGCGGCCGGCCATGGCGCGCAGTTCGCCCACCAGGCGCAGCATGATCAACAAGAACAGGGCCCAGTTGCCGATCAGGGTGTTCATGATGGCGCCGGCCGCGCTGACCAGGTTGGCCAGCGGCAGCTGCGGCGCCGCATAGGTCACTTCGGCGCCGCTCGAGACGATCAGGATGCCCTGGGTCAGCGCCGCGCAAGCCTGGAACGCGACCGTGGCGGCGGCCACCTGGAAGGCGCGCCGCGCCTGCTTTTCCTGGTGAACCCACAGAATCCAGGCGGTCCAGGCGTTGACCAGGGTCTGGTGCGCGGCCAGGGTGCCGATGCGCCAGGCGGTGTCGGGCACGGCCAGCGTGAACACGACGGTCAGCAACGCGGCAGCGCCGGACAGGATCCAGCACACCCGCGCGGCGTGCCGGCAGCCGCAGAACTGCATGGTGCCGGCCAGGATGAACACCTGGCCCACGCTGACCGGGATATTGAACAGCAGCGAGGCCAGGCGCCAGTCGGCGATCAGGCGAGGTCCGTCGAGCATGGTGGCCGCGCCGATGCCGATGCAGCCGATGGCCCACAGCAGCACACCCGGCATCTGGCGCGCCACGCGGTGCAGCGCCGCGAACATGGCGCCGGCCGTGAGCGAGGCCAGGCCCAGTACGGTCATGAGGGTGGGTTCGTCGAACATCATGGTGTCACCAAGAGGTCAGGGTGGGCGGCGCGCAGCCATTCTTCAAAACGGGCGATCGGCATCGGTTTGCCGAACAGGTAGCCCTGGTAGGCATGGCAGCCGGCCGCTGCCAACGCGTCGCGCTGGGCCGCCGTTTCGACGCCTTCGGCGATGACCTCCATGCCCAGGCTTTGGCCGAGGGCGACGATGGTGCGCACGATCGCCACGTCGCTGGCAGCGTGGGGCAGGTCGCGCACGAAGGTCTGGTCGATCTTGAGCTGGTCCAGCGGCAGGCGCTTGAGGTAGGACAGCGAGGAGTAACCGGTGCCGAAGTCGTCGAGCGAAATGCCGATCCCGGCCTGCTTGAGGGCGGCGATGGTGCGGATCACGAGGTCGGTGTGCTCGAGCAGCATGCCTTCGGTCAGTTCCAGCTTCAGGCGGCGCGGGTTGGCGCCGGTTTCGTCGAGCACGGCCAGCACCTGGGCCACGAAGTCCGGCTGGCTGAACTGGCTGGCGCTGACGTTCACGGCCAGACTCAGGGCGTGGGCGTGCGGGTCGCCGGCCCAGCTGGCCAGTTGCAGGCAGGCGGTGCGCAGCACCCAGTGCCCCAGCGGCAGAATCAGGCCGCTGGCTTCGGCCAGCGGGATGAATTCGCCGGGCGAGACCATGCCGCGTTCGGGGTGCTGCCAGCGCACCAGCACTTCGGCGCCGCGCGCTCTCGCCTCGGCGTCGACCTGGACCTGGAAATGGAGCAGGAACTGGTCGCTGCCCAGGCCCGCGCGCAAATCGTGTTCGAGCGCCAGGCGCGCCGCGGCGGCGGCCTGCATGGCCGGGTCGAAGAAGCGCAGCGCGTTGCGTCCGGCGGCTTTGGCCTGGTACATGGCGGTGTCGGCGCGCTTGATCAGGTCGTCGACCGTCAGGGCGCGGCCGCAAAACAGGGTGATGCCGATGCTGGGCGAACTGGCCACCTGGTAGCCGCCCAGTTCATACATGCCGGCCAGCGCCGTGCGCACCGTCTCGGCCAGCGCGTGCGCCTGGTCGTGCGCGATGCCTGCGTCGTCCGCCAGATCGTCGGCCAGGACCGCGAATTCGTCGCCGCCCATGCGCGCCACGCGCTCGTTGCCGCCCAGGGTCGCGCGCAGGCGCTGCGCCACGGCCTTGAGCAGCAGGTCGCCCCGTTCGTGTCCCTGGGTGTCGTTGAGGACCTTGAAGTGATCGAGGTCGATCAAGAGCAGGGCTCCGTGGCGCGCGCGGGCGGCGGTGGCGCCCATCGCCATGGCCAGGCGGTCGAGCAGCAGGCGCCGGTTGGGCAGGTCGGTCAGGGTGTCGAAGTAGGCCAGGCGGCCGATCTCGTCCTGCGCGCGCTTGCGGTCGGTGATGTCCTGGATCGTGCACACCAGGGTGGCGTCGCCGGCGTCGTCCTGGGAGATCTTGCCGCGCGCGTGGACCCAGCGCCGCTGGCCGTCCTGGCGTCGGATCATGAAGGCGTCGCTGTCGAACGGTGTACGGTGGCGCAGCGCCGAGCGCACGTAGCGCGTGATGGTGGCGCGCTCGCGCCGTCCCAAAAAGCGCAGCAGGTGCGGCAGGTCGCGCCGGTAGCCGGGATCGATGCCGGCCAGCTCGTCGAACATCGCCGAGCTGCTCCAGCTGGCGCTGGCGAAGTGGTAGCGCAGGCTGCCCACGGCGGCGATCTGCTGGGCGTCGCGCAGCGATTCGTGGCTTTGCGCGATGGCGTGCAGGTGGCCCGCCTGGCGCCGCGCGGCCTTGTCGAACAGGAGCAGGAAACCCAGCGACAGCAGGGCGAAGGCGAGCGCCAGGCCGGCGATGATCCACACCTGGCGCATCCAGCCGGCCATCGCTTGCTGCTGCGATTCGCCGACCCAGACGTAGAAGCCGTACTTGCTGCTGCGCTCATACGAAAACGTGGTGGCCTGCTGGCCCATGACGGAGCGGCTGGTGGTGTAGGTGCCGCGCGCCCGGTTGCGCTGCAATGCCTGCTGCAGCTCGGGCGAGAGGCGCTTGTCGCCGTAGCCGATCTGCAGCGGGCCGCTGCCGCCGCTGCGCCAGGCGATGGCCTCGAAGCCCGTGTGGCGCAGCACGACGCTGCCGCCGGATTGCAGCTCGATCTTGTCGAGCAAGGTGCCGAGCTGTCCAGCGTCGAGCGCGCCCGTGACGACGCCGCCGAAGCTGCCGTCGGGCAGGTCGATGCGGCGCGCAAAGGGCCAGATCCAGCGTCCGCTCAGGCGGCCCAGCACCGGCTCGTTGATATACAGTTCGCGCTGCGGGTGCGAGGCCAGCACCGGGAAATAGGCGCGTTCGGCCACGTTCTGGACGGGGCTGGCGGGCAGCTGACCGAAGACGACGTCGCCGCGCGCATCGGTGGCCACCAGGGTCGGCACCACGGCCAGGCGTTCCTGCTGGCGCAGCATGAAGCGGTTGATGGCGTCGGTGTCCGGGTGGCCGGTGGCGCGCTGGCGCACGATCTCGTCGCGCGTGGCCAGCAGCGACAGGTCGATGGCGTCGACAATGCCGTCGATGGTGAGCACGATCGAGCCGGCCAGGTTGCGGGTGGTGGCGGCCACGCGCGCCTCGGCCGCCTGGCGCAGGTAGACCAGGGTCAGCACCGCGGCCGCCACGATGGCCACGATGGCGCTGCCGATGCCCAGGCACAGCAGGCGGCGGTCGTTGCGCGGCCGCTGGCGGAGCGGCGCGCCGGCGGCGCGCGCTGCGGGAAAAGCGGCCGCGCCGTCCATCAGGCGGCCAGGGCGTCCGGGCCCAGGTCGGCGTCGCCGGCGACCAGGCGGGCGATGTCGACCAGGATCAGCATGCGCTGCTCGAGCGTGCCGATGCCGGTCACATAGTCGGCGTAGGACCCGGCGCTCATCTGCGGCACCGGCTTGACCTGCTCGGGCAGCAGTGCCAGCACTTCCGACACGCTGTCGACCACCACCCCGATCTGGGCGCCGGCCACCACCACGATCACCACCACCGTGAACTGGTCGTAGGCCGGGTTGGGCAGATTGAGCTTGATGCGCAGGTCGATGATGGGCACGATCACGCCGCGCAGATGGATCACGCCCTTGACGTGGGCGGGGGCGTTGGCCATGGCGGTCACGGCCGTGTAGGCGCGCAGTTCCTGTACTTGCAGGATATCGACCCCGTATTCTTCGTCGCCGAGGCGGAAGCTGAGGTATTCGAGGACGGTGCCGGCTGCGGTGGACTGGGATTGCATGGTGGCCTTTCGTGGGCGTGCGTGGAGAGATGACTGCACTGTAGGCGCAAAGGCGGGGGCCGTATATTGTCCTTTGGTGCAAGTGCCCCGGCCTCGATTGCCTAAAGCGGGGCGCGCGCTCATACTTGGGGCACCCATCCTTGCCCACGAGAGAGACCATGCCTATCGATACGCCGCTGACCCTGAGCCAGCACATCGTCCAGATCGCCCTGTTCGTGGTCGCCGCCATCGCTTGCATGGGCGGGACCTTGCAGATGGTGCTGGGTCAGCCCGACACCTCGCCCCGGCTCGACAATGTGCACCGGTTCATGGCCGGCGTGTATCTGTCGACCGGGCTGATCAGCCTGTGGGCCGCGCTGACCGTGCGCCAGCAAGGCATGCTGATTTACCTGATCGCCGTCGGGGTACTGATGGCGGGCATCGGCCGCCTGGTGTCGATCGCCAAAGTGGGCTTGCCGGAACCGCGCGCGGTCTGGCTCGGCTACCTGGTGCCGGAATTGCTGCTGCCGTTCGTGATCGGCGGCGCTCACTACCTGGGCCGCTGAGATGAGCCGGCGCCTTCCGCCCGCCATGGAGCCGCTGCTGCGCAAGGCCGTCAGCGTGTTCGCCCACAAGAAGCTGCCGCTCGACTTCTGGCGCATCGACGATGGCCCCACGATACTCGACGGTTTCAGCGCGCTGGCCCCCATGATTCTGGGCGCCGGCCTGCCGGACGAGGCGATTCCGTCCGGCTACCTGCAACTGGCTGTTCTGTTCGACTGGGAAGCGCAGTGCCAGTTCAACGGCTGGGGCGCGTTCGAGAATGTGGACGCGGCACGCTTCGCCGCCATCCTGGCCGGTTTCAAGGAAGTTGGACTGGTGGCCGAGGCCGACAGCCTGCGGCGCCAGATGGATGCCTTCCAGGCCCATCCGGACGACCCGGAGCAATGGTTCATGGCCGCGCAGGAAGGTCAGCATGCTTTCTCGGGCGAGCTGGACCGACTCGAATACCTCACCCAATATTACTGCGACCACGCCGAGCGGCTGCTATACGAGCCGTTTTGAGCGCAGCGCGCTCTGGTGGCCCGCATATTCGCTGAACCAGTACAGCAGCGCCGTGACGGGAAACGCCATGCCCGTGAGCAGGACCGCATGCCAGCCCCAGCGGGCGAACACCCAGCCGCCCAGGGCCGAACCGATGGCCCCACCGGCGAAAAAGGTGGCCAGATAGATCCCGTTCAGGCGGCTGCGCGCTTCCGGCGCCAGGCTGAAGATGGCGCGCTGGCCGAGCACCAGGCTGGCGGCCACGCCCATGTCGAGCACGATCGAGGCCAGCGCCAGCAGGATCAGCCCCAACAGACCCGATGCGGGCGCCAGCAGCGGCACGGCGAAGCCGGCAATGCCCAGCGCCAGCGCGGCGGCCGTGGCGTGCAGAGTATGGCCGCGGTCGGCCAGGCGCCCGGCAATGGGCGAGGCCACCGCCCCGGCCATGCCGACCAGCGCGAACAGGGCGATGCCGGTCTGGGACAGCTTGAAAGCGGGGCCGGCCAGCATCATCGGCGTGACCGTCCAGAACAGGCTGAACGAGCCGAACAGGCCGAACTGGTACAGCGCGCGGCGGCGCAGCACCGGCGTGGTGGCGAACAGCGTCCACAGTGAGCCGATCAGCCTGGCATAAGGCGGCGGCGACTGCGGCACCCGTTGCGGCAGGCGAGCGCGCAGCAGCAGGGCCAGCAGGGCGATCAGCACCGATGCGCCGCCGAACACGAAATGCCAGTTGCTCGCGTCGGCAATCAGGCTGGCGGCCGGGCGCGCCAGCATGATTCCCAGCAGCAGGCCACTGACCACCCGTCCCACCGTGTGGCCGCGGGTCGGTTCGTGCGACAGGTGGGCCGCGAACGGCACCAGCAGCTGGGCCGCCACCGAGCCCAGGCCGATGGCAAAGGCGCACGCAAGAAAAGCCCAGCCGCTGGTGCTGAAAGCGGCGCCCAGCAGCGCCAGCGCGGTAAACAAGAGGGCGCCCACCACCAGGCGCCGGTTTTCCAGCACGTCGCCAAGCGGCACGAAAAACAGCAGCCCCAGCGCGTAGCCGACCTGGGTCAGCGTCACCACCAGGCCCGCGGCCTGGGCCGACAGGCCGGTGGCGGCGGCAATCGGCCCGGCCAGGGTCTGAGCGTAGTACAGATTGGCGACGATCAGGCCGCAGGAGGCGGCCAGCAGCAGCACCATGCCTGGGGCGATGTCGGGGGTGTCGGTTTGGTCAGACATGGTGATCCTTGTAGATGGTCGGTTGCAACAATGGAGCCAGTGTAAGCGAGTCCCCTACAAAGATAATTAGTGCATAATCGGCCTATACTTTTCATATTATGTGAACAATCAGGGGGAGCCGTGGACAAGGTCAAGGCGATGTACACCTTCGTGCGGATCGTGGAGGCGAACAGTTTTTCGCGCGCTGCCGAGATTTTGCAACTGCCGCGCGCGTCGCTCACGGCCACGATCCAGAACCTGGAGGCCTACCTTGGCACCCAGCTGCTGCAGCGCACCACGCGGCGCCTGTCGGTCACGCCCGACGGCGCCCAGTATTATCAGCAGTGCCTCGATATCCTGGGCGCGATCGAAGCGGCCGAACTGTCGTTTCGCAGCGCCGACGCGCGCCGGCCGCGGGGGCGGCTGCGGGTCGACCTGCCGGGCGCGCTGGGACGGCACCTGGTGCTGCCGCGCATTGCCGAGTTCCACGCGGCCTGCCCGGAAGTGCAGCTGGCCATCAGCATGAACGACCGCCTGGTCGACCTGACCCAGGACGGCATCGATTGCGCGCTGCGGGTGGGACATCTGGCCGACTCGTCGCTGGTGGGGCGGCGGCTGGGCACGATGCGTTTTCTGGTCTGCGCCGCACCGGCCTACCTGGCGCGGCGCGGCACGCCGCAAGGCATGGACGACCTGGACGGCCACGTGGGCGTGGTGCACTTTTCCGGCCGCACCGGCCGCCCGTTCGAATGGGAGTGGGAGCAGGATGGCCAGCTCCGCAAGGCTGATGTGGCCGGGCCAATCGCCGTCAGCGACGCCGACGGCAACCTGGCGTGCGCGCTGCAGGCAATCGGCCTGGCGCAGGTGGCCACCTATCAGTCGCGGCCGCATCTGGCCAGCGGGGCCCTGGTGCGCGTCATGCCGCAGCTCGCGCTGACCGAGATGCCGGTCTCGCTGCTCTATCCCAAGGGCCGGATGGCGGCGCCCAAGCTGGCCGCGTTTGCCGCCTGGCTGACGGCGCTGTTCGAGCGCGATCCCGATTTGCGGCTGTGAACTTGTGAAATAGTGCCGCCGCGGCGGAACTTCCTTCCGGACCGCCAGTCGAATCACCATTGTCTTTACATCGTTCGCCCATGACGCATGCAGTACTGGTGATCAGCGACCATGCCGGGGATTCTTCAGCACTCAGGCAGGCACTGGCGTTTCCGAATGACCACCCGTTCGCGGTGATACTCGTGCGTTCGCTGGGCGCCGCCTTGTCCCGCCTGGCGGCGGCGCCGGTGGACATCATTCTGCTGGCGCTCAAATTGCCCGACAGCGAAGGCATGGCCAGCTTCGATCAAGTGCAGGCGGCGGCGCCGTCCACGCCCATCGTGGTGCTGTGCGCCACGCCAGACGAATCGGAAGCAATGGCGGCGGTGCGGCGCGGGGCCCAGGGCTTTTTCTCGATCGAGCATCTGCACAACGGCCTGGTGGCGCAGGCGCTGCGCAGCATGATTTGCCGCAAGGGCGTGGAAGAAGCCCTGCATCTGGAAAAGGAAAAATGCCGCATCCTGCTGGAATCGATCGGCGAAGCAGTGCTCGGCACCGACTTGCACGGCCGCGTCAGTTATCTGAACCATGTGGCCGAGGCCATGACCGGCTGGTTGTGCGGTGACTGCACCGGCCGGCCCATCGCCGAGGTGGCGCCCCTGGTCGACAATGCCGATCACGCGCCGGTCTGGGACGCGATGCTGCGCAAAATTTGCGCCGACGAACCGGTCCAGGCCGCATCCGGCCTCATTTTGCGGCGGCGCGACGGGCAGGAGCGGCCGGTCGACCTGACCATCGGCCCCGTGCACGAACGTAACGGCGCACTCAGCGGCACGGTAGTCGTCTTGCACGACGCGACCGAAGCGCAAGCGGCCAACTACAAAAAGCTGACCTACCTCGCCGAGCACGATTTTCTCACCGGCTTGCCGAACCGGCTGCTGCTCAACGATCGCATTTCGCAGGCGATCGTGCATGCCAGGCGCTCGGGCATGGGCTTGGCGGTGCTGTTTCTCGATCTCGACAATTTCAAGCACGTCAACGATTCCTTGGGCCACGCGGTGGGCGACAAGCTGCTGCAATCGGTGGCGCGTTGCCTCAGCGATTGCGTGCGCACCAGCGACACGGTCAGCCGCCAGGGCGGGGACGAGTTCATCATCGTCGTGCTCGACGAAAGCGATCCGGCCGATGTCGCCCGCTCCGCCGAAAAAATACTGGCCGGCATCGCCGGCGCCCACGTGATCGACAACCACTTGCTGCATGTGTCGACCAGCATCGGCATCAGCGTCTATCCGCAGGACGGCAAGGATCCGGACACCCTCATCAAAAATGCCGACACGGCCATGTACTGCGCAAAAAATGCGGGCCGTAACAGTTACCAGTTCTTCGACCGCGAAATGAACGTGCGCGCGGTGGAGCGCCAGATCATCGAGGCGCACTTGCGCCAGGCGCTGCGGCATGGCGAATTCATGCTGTATTACCAGCCCAAGGTGGACCTGGCGAGCTTCCGCATCACGGGCGCCGAAGCGCTGCTGCGCTGGCGCCACGGCATGCGCGGCATGGTGTTGCCGGCCTATTTTGTGCCGATTGCCGAGGATTGCGGCCTGATCGGCGCGGTGGGACACTGGGTCTTGCGCGAAGCGTGCCGCCAGGCGCGCAAGTGGCAGGATGCGGGCCTGGCCTTCGGGCCCATCGCCGTCAATGTCTCGGCCACCGAGTTCCGCAGCCGCTCTTTCCTCGACGGCGTGCGCGACGTATTGGCCGAGACGGGCGTGCACCCGTCGGCGCTGGAACTGGAACTGACCGAGAGCGTGCTGATGCAGGACGCGCCGGGCAGTCAGGCGACGCTGCACGCGCTCAAGGAACTGGGTATCGTGCTCAGTGTCGACGATTTCGGCACCGGCTATTCGAGCCTGAGTTACCTCAAGCAATTTCCCATCGACGTGCTCAAGATCGACCAATCGTTCGTGCTCGACATGAAACCCGAGTCCGACAACGGCATCATCGTCAGCGCCGTGGTGGGCATGGGGCGCAGCCTGGGCTTGCGCGTGATCGCCGAAGGGGTCGAGACGCAGGAGCAATGCCAGTTCCTGCGCGCGCACGATTGCAACGAGGGGCAAGGGTATTTCTTTAGCCAGCCGCTGACTGCGCCCGAATTCAGCCATCTGGCTGCGCGCGGGATTGTGGCCATGGCGTCGGCATCATCCGATTAGCGTCGCGCTGCATCGCGCAGCCGTTTGCCTGTATGCTTGCACCATGATCTCGCTCGCGCCCGCGCCTGCTCTGCAAGCTTTCGTCAGGCAACTTTGGTATTCCACCTCCGCGCCCCAGCCGCAGCTGGCGCGCGAGCACGTCTTGCCGAATGGACAGATGCATCTGGTCTTTCGTTTGTCCGGGCCGCCGCTGACGCTGTTTGACGATCGCGATGGCCGCTCCGTGATCCGCGAGCCGGTGGTGGGCGGTCCCCGCAGCAGTTTTTATGTCAAGGAAAGCGGGGCGGCCGTCACCTCGGTGGGCGTGCTGCTGCTGCCTGGCGCCGCCCAGGCCCTGTTCGGCGTCAGCGCGGCCGAACTAGCCGGGCGCCATACGCCGCTGTCCGAACTGTGGGGCGCCGCCGGGCGCAGCGCGCTCGACCAAATCGCGCAGGCGGGGAACCCGCAAGCCCAGCTGGCCGCGCTCGAAGCGCTGCTCGCCGCGCGGCTGCCGCGCATCCAGGCCATGCATCCGGCCGTGGCCCAGCTGCTGGCGCAGGCCGGGCCGCTGGCGCGCATCGACACCCTGGTGCGCGAAAGCCGCTACAGCCACCGCGGTTTTATCGCGCTATTCCGGCAAGCGACAGGGATGAGTCCCAAGCGCTACGCGCGCCTGATGCGCTTTCGCGCCTTGCTGGCGGCGTTGCGGGCTGCGCCCGCCACGCCGCTGGGCATGCTGGCGCTGGACGCCGGTTACAGCGACCAGGCGCACATGACGCGCGAATTCCGCGAATTTACCGGTGTCACGCCGCTCCACTATGTGCGCCTGGACCCGCGCGACGCCAACCATGTGCGGCTGGCCCAGGTCAAATTTGTTCAAGACGGCGCGTTCGCGGCGCCGTACAGTGAAGTCTCCCTCACATCAGGAGCATGCCATGATCCATGAATTGTTCGCCTACCTGTGCGTCAACGATGCCGCCAAGGCCATTACTTTCTATGCAGACGCGTTCGGTGCCAAGGAAAAATTCCGGCTGGTCGAACCGAGCGGGCGCATCGGCCACGCCGAGCTCGATTTTGGCCCCGTCACGCTGATGCTGTCCGACGAGTTTCCCGAATGCGGCATCCGCTCGCCGCTCTCGCTGGGTGGCCCCGGCGTCACCATCCACTTGCACGTCGATAATGCCGACGCGGTGATCGCCAAGGCGGTCGAAGCCGGCGCCACGGTCGAGCGCCCGCCGCAGGATGAGTTCTACGGCGAGCGCGGCGGCGTGGTGCGCGACCCCTTCGGCCACCGCTGGAATATCGGCCACAGCATCGAAGTCATGTCGCCGGCCGAAATGCAGCGCCGCTACGACGCCTTGCTGGCCGGGAACACGGCCTAGAGCTTGGCGATCGACACCTCGGTCGACTTGACCAGCGCCACGACTTCGCTACCGACCTTGAGATCAAGGTCGTGAATCGAGCGCGTGGTGATCACCGAGGTGACGATCCCGTGCGCGGTCTCGACGTCGACTTCCGACACCACCGAGCCGATGATAATTTCCTTGATCACGCCGCGAAATTGATTGCGCACATTGATTTGGGTGACTGCCATGATGAATCCTTTCTAGTAGCTGATGGGAAGACCGTGTGAAGCGGTGCGGGCGTCGCTGCCCGGCGCATATGGCGCGCCGTGCACGAACAGTTTGAGTTCGCCAGGCGCGAAGGCGTGCCAGGTTTCGCCCGTCGTCAGTGGCGCGGTGGCGATGACGGCGATGCGGTCGTCCAAGTGGTTGTGACGGCCGAAATGGATGGCGATGTCGCAATCGATCAGGCGCGCATCGCGAAACGGGTAGGCGCGCAGCACGTAGTGCAGGGTGGTCGAACAATGGGCGAAGAACAGCTCGCCGTCCGACAAGATGAAATTGAAACTGCCGAACGCGGCGATCTGGCCGGCGATCTGCGCCACGGCCGCGTACAGGTCGGCGCGCGCCGGCATCCCGCGCGGAAAGCGCGCGCGCAGCGCCGCCATCAGCTGGCAAAAGGCGCGTTCGCTGTCGGTCTCGCCCACGGCGCGGTAGTGCGCATCGGGCGGCGGAAAGTATTCCTTGAGGTCGCCATTGTGGGCGAACGACCAGGTCTTGCCCCACAGCGTGCGGGTGAAGGGATGGCTGTTCTCGGGCGCGGTGCGGCCTTGGGTCGCCTTGCGGATATGGGCCACCACGTTGCGCGCCCGCCTGGGCGCCTGGGCAATGCTGGCCGCCAGCGGCGAATCGCAGGAGGCCTGCAGGTCGGTGATCAGGTGGCAGCCGGTGGCGTCGTGAAAGGCGATGCCCCAGCCATCGGCATGCTCGGCCGTGCGTCCGCCCCGTTCGGCAAAGCCGGCGAAGCTGAAGCCCAGACCGGCCGGCTTGCTGCTGTTCATTCCCAAAAGCTGGCACATCGTTCATTCCTTTCATCCAGGCACCGATCATAGGTCGGGGCGCTGGGGGGCGTGAACGAATGTTTTCGAGAATGGATATAGCAAATGCTTCCTTGGGCCCACGCCCCGGCTGGCCTAGACTAAGCCCCACTTCATTGCCGACGAGGTCGTTCGTGTCCTACCCCGCACTCATCGCCTATCTGGCGCGCTTGTCCGATCCCACCGGGTCGCCCGCGTCACTGTGGCTCAACCAGCAAGGCCAGGCCGAAGGCCGCTTTTTCAATTGCACGCTGACCAGCGCGTTCCAGCCCGTGCGCGACGTGGCCAGCGGCCAACTGCGCGCCTGGGAAGCGCTGGCCAGGAATGCGGACGACGGCGACGCCAGCCCGTCGCTGTGGCGCCAGCTCGACCACGCCGCCAGCGACGACGAATCGGTCGAACTGGACCGGCTGTGCCGCATGCTGCACGCGATTAATTTCTTCCGCCAGGAGGAGGGCGGCGATGCCGATCTGTATCTGAGCGTGCACGACCGGCTACTGAGCGCGGTGAGCATCAATCACGGCCACGCCTTCCGCCGCATCCTCGACGCGCTCGGCTTGCCGGCCTCGCGCGTGGTGCTGCAGCTGCCCGAGGTGAGCGCGAACCAGCGCTGGCTGCTGGGCTATGTGACCGACAACTACAAGCGCAACGGGTTCCGCATGGCGCTCAATTTGCCGGAACCGGGCCGCGCGGCCGAACTGCTGACCCAAGTGCAGCCGGCCGCGCTGCGCATCGACGCAGGCCGGATCGGCGATGACGATACCTTGGCGCGCCTGATCACCGAGGTGCATGACCACGGTGTGCAATTGATTGTGAGGAAGGTGCAAACCCTGGACGCCTTGAGCCGGCTGATCCGGGTCTCGCACGCGCTCGGCCTGCCGGTGCAGGCGCAGGGATGGGCGCTCGACACGCCGCGCGCGAGCATCGCGCCCGCGCTGTCCAAAAAGGACACGCCACCGGAGCGGGAGCTGCGGTGGCGTGCGCCATGAACAGATGAGGCGAGGGGCCCGGACATGCCGGGCCCGCTCACGTTTAAGCGGCTTTCGAGGCGGACAGGCGCTTCAAGCGTTCGAGCGCGCTTTCGCCGGTCTTTTCATCCGAGGCGACCGATTTGCGGATCGCATCGAGTTCGGCTTGCTGGTCGAGCGGCTTCTGACCGATGTCGGCCACGATGCGCATGCCTTCGGCTTCGCTCGAGACGGCCTGGGCGCGGCGGGTCAGCGCATTCAGGGCGGTCGAATTGCCCTTCATGCCGGACAGGCCGGACAGCTGGGCTTGACGCTCCATGCGCATTTCCTGCAGATCCTTCTGGGCCTTGGCCGAGGCCAGCTGCTGCATCGCCTTCTTCGCTTGGGCGTCGAACTCGGCCAGCTGCTGGCTCAGTGCGTCGATGATCTTTTGCAGTTCATCCATGTACGCCTTGGCGTCGGCTTCTTCCGCGATTTCCTGCGGCAGGCGGCTCTTGTTCGCTTCCAGTTCGTCGCAGAACATCGTCACGGTCGCTTCCGAAATGGTGCCGGCGGCGAGGCGCTCGGCCAGCTTTTCGGTGGCCTTTTCGTCGTTTTCGATCAGGGTGCGCAGGTTGACCACGTCCTGATGTTCCTTGTTGAAGGCCGAGCGGGCTTGCGCCAGCACTTGCGCGGTTTCGCGCAGCGTGTCCGACAGGCGGTCACGGTCGGCTTCGGTGGCCGTTTCAGGATCGAAGTTGGCGATGGTTTCCGAAATACGGTCGCCCAGGACGCCGAAATGCTTCGAAATCAGTCGTGCGGTCAGTCCCCATCCACTTGCGTTGCTCATTTTTGCTTCCTTTCGATGATTAGATAATTCCCTGCACTCGTATCGTTTATTGCAAAACGATGCGTTCTTGCTCCATCGGTATGCCAATGACGAAATCGACATGGATACCGCGTTTCGACGTATCACCGTTGACGCTGTCGATGATTTCCGTCGTGATAATCAGATACTCGCGGCCGCCGCCAGCCAGATCCCGCACATACGGCATGTAATACATTTCCTGCTTCAAACCTTGCATTCCACCGGCATCGTCGATCCGCGTTTCCTTGCCGAAGAAGGGGCGCACGAACGCGGCATCCACATTGCCCGCGTCGCGTGTGTAGTCGACGCGGTCGCTGTCGCCGAACACGGCATTCAATTCCGCCTCGCCCAGCTGGTCGGCCAGTTGCTCGCGCCACAGCGTGTAGGACTGGTCGCCCAGGCCGGCGCCGGCCACGCCGGTGTAGGCGTCCTGGTCTTCGGCCGTTTCCGGAATCACGCGGGCCAGCTGGGTGCAGTACATGATTTCTGCCACCTCGCCGGACGGATCGGCATACACCTGCAAAAACTTTTCATCGGCGTTCTCGTCGCCCTTGGCCAGATAAAAGCGGAACAGGGCGCCATCGAGGTTCAACTTGATCTGCGACACGGCCAGCACACGGTTGTCGCCGTCGTCGGGCATGGCGATCAGCGAACCGTTGGTCTGGGCCCGGATCACCGAACCCTTTTGCATCTGGACCAGGCTGCCGATGCGCGCGCCCATCGGCAAGTCGCTGTCTTCGCGCCGCTCTTTGCCATCCAGACCGTGCTTGCCGGCCATGCCGCGCATATAACTGAATACATTCTTCCAAGCCATCTTCTTAATTCCTATCAAACGAATAATTTGCCCGGCTCGGCGCGCTGCCGCGGCGCAGGAACTTCCAGCCGAAGTACAAGCCCCAGCCCACCAGCGCAATGATGGCCAGCCAGGCGAAGGTGCGCAGCACCGACATGAAGAACGAATTGCCGCCCGGCGGCGCAGCGACGGTGCCGGCCGGTGCCGTGCCCGCAACCGTGCCCGCGCCTGGATAGCCGCCGGCGTGGGCATGCGAGGGGCTCATCGCGCGGCCCAGCAGGAAGCCGGTCACAATATTGCCGAAACCGCTGCCGCCGTTGTTATTGTTGATGATGATCGGCGCCGGTGCGGGACCGTAGCTCGGCTGCGGACCGTTGTAGCCGGGCTGGGCGCCGCCGTTGCCGGCGTACGAAGGCGCGGCAGGCACCGGCGGCGGGGCATTGCGCGCCGCGTCGGCCGCCTTGCGCTCGTCATAGGTGCGCATGGCGTTGGCCTGGGCATCGCCCTTGCTCAAACGCTGGGACAGGGCCGAATCGGATTTTTGCGGCGTCGCCGTGCCGAAGGAACCGAAGCCGCCGCTCTTGGCGGGGGCCGCGTCCGGCTGGCGCGGCGCCGGCGCCGGCGTGCTGCTGCGGCCGCCGAAGGAGCCGAAACCGCCGCTCTTCGACGACGAACTGCGACTGGGGCTTGCGGATGAGGATTTTCCAGAGGAAAATCCGCTCTTGAACGAACTCGAGCTGGAAGGCCGTGCGGCCGCCGATACGTCGGCCACGACCGGCAGCATCAGAGCGAGTAACAGAGCAATCTTGAAGGACTTCATCATTTTGGAGCCATTAGTAAAGGTTGAAATAAGAATAACAGTACAAATGGTGCCATGCACCGGTAAAAAAAGGCAAGATTTACCATGACTCGACGTTATCTGGACATGAACCAGCACGATGCACTGTACACCGTCGCGCGCCGCTTTCCGGGCGGACTGGAAGTACTCGCGAAAGACATTGGCATCTCCGTCAATGTGCTGCGCAACAAGCTCTCACCGACCATCGCCTCGCACTATCCCTCGTTCGAGGAAGTGTCCATCATCGTCGAGCACTGCCACAAGGCCGGCGTGCCCGACGCCCACATGCCGCTGCATGCCATGCTGGCCCGCCACGGCCTGGCTGCCTTTGTGATACCGCAGCCCGAACTGTCCGCCCGCGACGACCTCTCGCAAACCGTATGCCGCGTCATGAGCGAAGTGGGCGCGGTCGCCGAAGCGGTCTCGACCGCCTTGCTCGATGGCGTGGTCACGGTGGCCGAAGCCGATCTGATCGAGAAGGAATTCCACTCTGCCCTGTCGGCCCTGGGCGAATGGCGCGCCCGCCTGCGCATGAAAGCGGGCGCGGATCCGGACTGATCAGCGCGGTTTCGGTTCCGGCGCCGGACGCAGCGACTTGAGAAACAGGCCCAGGCCGCCGAAAGCGAGCGTCACGATACAGATCAGTTCGAACGCCGACATGGTGCGCAGGTTCATGCTGACCGACGAGATCACGCCGAACACCAGTGCACCGAAGGAACCGATCCCGATCAGCCAGCCCAGGTAGTTCTTGGCGTTGTAAAACACCATGGCGATGCCGATGATGAGTGGAATCATGATCATGCCGCCGGTGACGCCGTAGCCGCCGCCGATGCCGAACAAGCGCGAGCCCAATCCGAAATTGGAACTGACGACGATGCCTTCGAGCAACAGGTAAAAGCCACCGCACATCATGATGAGGCCCAGGAAAAACTGGCCGAGGCCACCACTGGTTCCGCCTGCTCCGTTCATAGCAAAATCCCTTTCTGATTCGTCGATGCCGACATTTTAGCAAATAATATTATTAGTAATGCATCATTTTGATGCAGTAGACGAAGAGTAAAGCTTTGATTCATCCCGTACCACGGTTATTTTTCCGGCGCATTACCGCGCTGGCCCTCGTTGTTGTTTGCGGTGCCGCAGAGGCGAAGTTCCTGCCTTCCGTCCCGCGCACCTACTTCACCGAATGCAAGCAGTTCTTCGCCGGCGGCAAGGTGCCGGTGTTCCAGGCCCGCCCGCCTGCCAAAGCGCGGCCGCTGTGCTACGACGCCTTCGCCGTCCTCCATTCGGGCGCGACCAAGACGCCGGTCTATGTGGCCGAGCGCATCAACCGCGCCGTGCTGCTGGACGCGGCCGGCGAAAAACGCAGCAACCACTTCTTCGCCGACGCCCGCCTGCCGCAGGCGGAACGGGCGGCGCTGGACGACTACAAGGGCAGCGGCTACGCGCGCGGCCACATGGCGCCGGCCGGGAATATGAGCAGTCCCGAAGCGATGGCCCAGAGCTTTTCGCTGGCGAACATGGTGCCCCAGGCTCCGCGCAATAATTCGGGACCGTGGGCCGGGATCGAGAAGGCCACCCGCAAATATGCGATGCGGGCCGCGGGCGACGTGTATGTGATTACCGGGCCGGTGTTCGACGACTCGGGCGAGTCGATCGGCCAGGGCAGGGTGCGCGTGCCGCGCTACTTGTTCAAGCTGGTGTACGACCCGGTCGCGCAGCGCGCCTGGGCCCACTGGCTGGAAAACAGCGAACAGGCGCGCACCGGTCCGCCGATTGACTATGCGGAGCTGGTGCGCAGGACCGGGATCGAGTTCCTCCCCGGGCTGACGATCCGCTAATCGGTCGCCCCCGCCTGCGCGAGGGCGACGCGGGAGGGCTCAACTTGCGTCGCTGGCCCAGTCGGTCACATACGCCGGCGCGGCGATCTCGCACCGCACATCGCGCTGCGGCGCCAGGCGCTGCACGCGCATCGGCAGCACGCCGGCCCAGGCGGCCACGCCCATCTCTTCTTCCTCGTCCCGGGGCCCGCCGCGACGCACCTTGCAAGCCGCTTCATCGAGCGCGATGCGCAAGATGGTGGTGGCGGCGAACTCTTTGTCGTTGCCGCGCCGCGCCTCATGCTGGCGCCCGGGCGCGATCTTGTCCATGAAGACGTCCATGGTCGAACGCCGGTGCGCCTCGTCTTCCACTTTCTCGAACACGCCGTAGATCATCGCCGAGCGGTAGTTCATGGTGTGGTTGAACGCGGTCCGGGCCAGCACCAGGCCGTCCAGGTGGGTGATGGTCACGCAGGCCTGGGCCCCTCCCAGCAGCAGCTTGGTCAAACGTCCGCCGTTCGAGCCGTGAATGTACAGGTGATCGCCTTCGCGCCAGCAGGCGGTCGGGATGCAGTGCGTGCCGCCGGCGTCGGCGAAGGCCACGTGGCACAGATAGGCGTCGTCGATGATCGCGTGCAGCGTCGCGCGCTCGTAGTCGGCATTGTCGGCGCTGCGGCGTACGCGGGTGCGCTCCGATGGGGGCAGTGGTGCGGTCATGGCTTTCCGTTCAGTTGAGTGAACGCGTAATATAATCGCCATGCTGGTTCCAGCATAAGATCCAGAACACTACTATTTTTTAGGGCCACGAATGGACTACGCCTTGCTCGTCGACTTGTATGCAAAGGACCATGCGGACCATGCCTGGCCGCGCCAGCGCCTGCTGCACGCCTGCCTGCGCGACGCCATTCGCAGCGGCAAGCTCGCTGCCGGCACGCGCCTGCAGGCCAGCCGCGCGCTGGCCCAGGAGCTGGGCGTGGCGCGCAACACGGTGCTGTACGCCTACAACCAGCTGGCCACCGAAGGCTTCATCCTGCCCGACCGGCGCGGCACTGTCGTGGCCCCGGTGCGCGCCGTGAGCGCGCCGGCCGGCCAGCCGGCCGCGCCGGCGGCAGCGCTGTCGCGCCGCGCCGGTGCCTTGCACGCCCTGCGCGAGCCGGCTCTGCAGACCACGGGCTTTGCGCCCGGCGTGCCGGCGCTGGACGAATTTCCGCTGCTGGTGTGGCGCCGGCTGCTGGACCGGGCCCTGCGCGACGGCGCCGCCGCCGGTCTCGGTTACGGCGACCCCGCCGGCGAGCCGGCCCTGCGCGACGCCATCGCCGGCCACCTGCGCGCCGCGCGCGGCGCCGATTGCGATGCGGGCCAGGTGTTCATCACGGCCGGCACCCAGTCCAGCCTGGACCTGTGTGCGCGCGCGCTGGCCGACGCCGGCGACAAGGTATGGATCGAAAACCCCGGCTACAGCGGCGCCCTGGCCGCGTTTCGCGGCGCCCAGCTCAAGCCGATTGGCATTCCCACCGACGGCCAGGGCATCAACCCGTCGGCGGCCGACTGGCGCCGGCACCGGCCGCGCCTGATCTACACCACGCCCTCGCACCAGTATCCGACCGGCAGTGTCTTGAGCCTGGAACGGCGCCTGGGGCTGATCGCACGGGCGCGCGAGGCGGGCGCCCTGATCATCGAAGACGATTACGACAGCGAGTTCCGCCACGACGGCCCGCCGCTGCCGGCCATGCAAGGCTTGGAAGCGGGCGCGCCGGTGGTCTACCTTGGCACCTTCAGCAAGACCATGTTCCCGGCGCTGCGCATCGGGTTCGTGGTGGTGCCGCGCTCCTTGGCCGCGCCGGTGCATGCGCTGCTGGCCCGTTCGGCCCACGCCGGCCGCGGCGCCGAACAACTGGCCCTGGCCGCCTTTTTGCGCGACGGCCAGTTCGCGCTGCACCTGCGCCGCATGCGGCGCTTGTACCGCCAGCGGCGCGACGCCCTGGTGGCCGCGCTCGAAACGCATCTGGCCGACGTGGGCAGCGTGCACGGCGGATCGGCCGGCATGCACCTCGCGTTTCAGCTGCACGATGCGGCACAAGACGACCAGCTGCTGTCGCAACGCGCGCTCGCTGCCGGCGTCAATGCGCCGGCCTTGAGCGCGCACGCCACCGGCGCCCGCGCCAATAGATCGGA